>Ga0209985_10000265_pt1 | contig 59444 bp, 62 predicted proteins | sample NOAtaG_FD_187305 | JGI IMG/M metagenome (GOLD analysis project Ga0209985, IMG submission 187305) | Freshwater lake microbial communities from Lake Erie, under a cyanobacterial bloom - NOAA_Erie_Diel6S_1000h metaG (SPAdes) (version 2) | ecosystem: Environmental > Aquatic > Freshwater > Lake ... | reverse complement strand
GTGCATGGGAAACAGCGACGGAATCACATGCAGCCGCTTGAAGGCATCGATCTGGTCCTCGCGCGCGAACTGGCCATGGATCAGGACATGGCGCCGGTCCTTGTCGCCGCCGTGTTTGAGCCGCGCTACGGTCATGCCGGCGATCAGCGCGTCCATGGCCGCCTCGCCGTTGGCGTGGGTCAGCAGCTGCACGTTGTTTTCGAAGCCCCACGTCATGAGGCTCACCACGTCCTCGGGCATGGTGGACGGGTAGCCGCTGTAGCCCGGCGGATAGTTGCCCACGGGCTTGTAATACGGCCGATCGCGCCAGGCGGTGAAGGCCTGCGGCGAGCCGTCGATGACGATCTTGCCTCCGCCCACGCGGAAGCGATTCTTGTATTCGCGGCTGGCGTTTTCCTTCACGAACTCCCGGTCTAGCACCAGCATGGGATACGACACCACGTCGATCTTGAGTTCGCCGGCGGCGGCCACCTCGCGCATGACTGCCACGCCGCTCGCCGTTGAGGCCCCGTCCTGCGCGGTGGTGTAGCCAAAGCGCGCCCACAGGTCGGCGCCCGCCTTGAAGAAGGCCCGGGCCCCGTCCGGCCCGACCTGCCCAAGCAGCCTCAGCGCCGCGGCGTAGAAGGCGGTTTCCTCCAGCACCCCGTCGGGCTCCTTGCCGCCTGCCTTGCGCCGGATCACGCCGCCCGCCGGGTCAGGCGTTTCGGCTGTGACGCCGAGCACTTCGAGCGCCTTCGAGTTCACCGTTGCCAGGTGCCCCGACTGATGCACCAGCACCATGGGGATGTCGCGCGACACCGAGTCGAGCTCTTCCCGTGTGGGGTGGCGGCGCTCGGCGAGGGTGGAGTTGTCGTAGCCGAACCCCACGATGAGGTTGGTCTTCTTCACGCCAGCCTCGTTGGCCGCAACCCACTCCCGCACGGACTGCAGCAGACCGGGAATGTCCTTCACATGGCCATCGGGCGGCGCCAGGAGGTTTGCCGACAGCGCCTGCATGCCCCCGCCAAGGACATGGCCGTGCGGGTCCACAAAGCCGGGCAACAGCGCATGCCCCTTCAGGTCGATCATGGTGGTGGAAGGGCCGCGCAGCTTCAGGACGTCGGCCCGCTTGCCCACCGCGACGATGCGTCCGCCGCGCTCGGCCACCGCCTCGGCACGGGGCATCTGGTCGTTGATGGTGATCACCGGGCCGCCTGTCCAGATTCGATCCGCCGGCTGCGCGACAGCCACTCCCGTGAGCGTGAGAGAGGTAAGCGCAACCGCCCAGCGCGCCAGTCGAACTTGATTCATGTCTTCCCCATGGGTGCGCCAGCGGCTGAGCGCCGTCGACCCGGGCACTCTAAGTGTTCGCGCCCATGTTTTCCACCACCCTGAAAGGGCCCCCGTGCGCGGCTGTCGATGCGGCCCTTGCGGCGCCAGGATCCGGTTTCTGGTGGCGCCGCAAAGCCGCCTCGCTCGCGTCGACCGATCGCCCGCATCAAAGGCGCGCGTAGAGCGCGGTACACCGCAAACTGACCGGCAACGGCTGGCCCGCGCACTCGATCATGACGCCGCGTTCGTGAGCACGCAGCACGTCAGCTTGACAGCATGTCGCGGTACACCGCCAGGGTGCTTGCGTTCACGTACTGCGAGGAGAACTCCTGCTCCAGCCGCTGACGGCCGCGCTCTCCCATCTTCATCGCCAACTCGGGATCCCGCAGCAGGTGTTCGAGTGCTTCGGCAAGCGCGATGGCGTTTCTGGCGGGCACCAGCAGGCCGTTGTCGCCGTGCCGCACGGCCTCGCGACAACCTGGTACGTCGGTGGTGACACAAGGCAAACTGGCAGCCATGGCCTCGAGCAGGAACTTCGGCAACCCTTCGCGATACGAGGGCAGGCACGCGATGGCGGCGTCGCCCAGCACCCTGGGCATGTCGCTGCGGTAGCCCCACAGCTCCACTGCGCCCTCCTCCCTCCAGCTTTCAAGCCTGGCCGGATCGATGCGCGCCCGGTTGTCGGGGTCGTGGCCGCCGACAACCACGAAGCGCGCCGCCACGCCACGCTGCCGCAACAGCCGCGCGGCTTCCACAAACTCGCCGAGACCCTTGTCCCACAGCAACCGCGCCGCAAAAACCACCATGGGCGTCCCTTCCGACCGACCACCCGCCTGAAACAAACCGGGCTCCACCCCGGCGCCGCGAATGAGCACCGCGTCCTCGCGGCGCACGAGCCCCGCCTGGGCAAAGCTGTTCAGATCGTCGCCGTTTTCGAACACCACGCGGCTGCCACGGGGATTGAGCAGCAGCCGCAGCCCCATGGTCAGGAGCGGGCGGATCATGCGCGCAAACGGGTGCCGCGAGGTGAACACGTACCCGCCGCCCACCACGGCATTGACCACCCTGTGGCGTCCGGCAACCCGCGCAGCCAGCCCTCCCAGCAAGATAGGCTTGAGCGCCACATGGTGGATTACGTCTGGCTTCTCTCTCCGGTACACCCCCACCACGCGCACCAGCGCCAGCAGCGCGGCAAAGGGGTTCAGGCTGCGACGGCTGAGGGGCAGCGGCAACAACCCCAGCCCCGCGTTCCGGATGACCTCGCCGTGGCGATCCACATCCGTCAGGACCAACACCTCATAGCCCGCCTCGCGCGCTGCCACCGCACGCCCGAGAAAATGCGAGCAGAAGAACCAGTCCACCGTTACGAAGAAGATGAGCTTTGGGCGGGGCGGTGTCATAGGTGGTTGTTTGCGTCGTCCGTGTGCTCGGGGCGCACGACGGCAGAGGGTTGCTTCGGCTGGGCACGGAGTCGATACGAGGTAACTGCGTGGGTTAAATCCTCGATCATTGTCCCGCGTTCGGCGGGCAAAGACCTGATTGTCCGCTCAACACCGGAGCGTGATCACCCATGCCACACGGAAGTGGATGTCAATATTGCCCATTCCATCCTCAGTGGCGCAACCATCCTCGCAACGTCACGAGGACAATGCGCCGCCAGTATTTGATGGCTTCAAATGTTGTCGACAGAAGGTGCATTTGGTGGGATATGAGCTGCTCCCGGCGCAACGCGTCGAGGCAACCGATAACAGCCACATGCATCGCACGCAGGTCACCCGACAGACCGCCAGCGCCGAACTCGTCTTTATAAGAATAAGCAAGCGGCCAGCGCAGGCGCGCGGCCTTGCCGCCGGCCAGCAATACTCTCAGCCATAGCTGATGATCTTCCGCCCGCCGTACCCCTGCAGGGAAACGCTGCGTCACGCTACGCCTGAGCATCACAGTACGCGTGGCGATAACGTTCTTGAACAACATCAGTCGCCACCCGAACACTCTCACGGGTATGCTACTTGCCGCTACTGCTGCCGCCCGGGTCCCGGCGTATACCTCGGAGTCGTGGCAAGTCAATACGTACTCGGGGTGGGCCGCCATCCACGCGCTCTGAATCTCGAGCTTTCGTGGCTGCCACGTATCGTCCGAATCGAGGAACGCGATGAGTTCCTGTTCAGCCATCGCCCAGCCAGCATTCCTTGCCTCTCCGGCGCCCCGGTTATCCGGCAGGCGCAATACGATCGTCTTGATCACTCCCTGCAACTGCTGCTCTATGGCGTACAGCGAAGCGAGGGTCTGTCCTTGGTCGCCGCTGAAATCTTCGACAAGGATGATCTCCGCTGGCCTTGCCGTTTGATCTACGACAGATTTGACGGCGGCCTTGATGGTTTGACTGCACCGGTAGCAGGGGATGACCACGCTCACTGGAACCGTGCCGCGCGCACCAGGGACGCTGAACGCGGTCAGAGCCTGATCCATTGCGGTGGCGTCAGGTCTCTGTCATCCATCCCATTGCTGAACCAGTGGCGCGGGGCGATGACGATCTTGTCCGGGTCTTCGTTCAACCATGCCCCCCACCAGCTGAAGGAGCTGTTCGCGATGATCTGGTGCTTGCACATGCTCATCAGCCGCATGTCCACATGGCTCTGCGCGCCCTGGTTGCCGCGGACATACTCCACAGGGAAAGGAATGCGGAGATTGGCCGCCGCCCATTGCAGATCGTCCGAGAACACGAAGAAATACGGAGATGACATCTTCTCGGCGATGTGCGCAACCGCCTGGTGGTAATACTCCAGCGAGCACACTTTGAATATCCTGGTCGTCTTTACGTCGGTCAGGTAGTCGCCACGCCGCACGTGCACGCTCACCGATTGGCAGCGCCCGATTCTCGAGGCGATTTCGAAATCGCTTCCTGCCAGTTCCCCCCGAAAGCGGAAGTCTGCACGGATCTCCGGCTCGAAGTCCTTGAAGTATCTCTCCGACTGCCAGTAGCCCATGAGATAGCGTGGCGAGTGCACCGCCCTGAGCCCCGGCCAAAAGCTGGCGTACGGCTCCATGGCCAGGTTCTTGCCATTCAGAACGGGCGAACGCATCCGCCAAAGGAACCGCCGGGCTAGGCTTCCAGCCCGCCAGCCGAGCAGCTTTTTCACGTCGGCTGCGGTCGCTGGCTTTACCGGGGCATGGAACACCCGATCAATCTCATGCCCCTGGTGTAGGCGATAGCCCTGGAAGTCTTGCAGGTCGAGCAGGTGCGACTGCCTTGTCGCCAGCGATAGCGCACGGCCTGCCGCGTACTGAAACATCTGGTTTCCCAGACCGCCCAGGATCCAGCTGATGATCACGGGTGCGAGGCCCTCGCGCGGCCTCCTATACGGCGCCTGATCTGGCCCGCCACCTGCTTGGCCACCTGGATCACGAACCAGAGCCGCAGGCGCCACGCCGTGCCATTCATCATGCGCACCACGTAAAGATGCGCTCGGTAGTCCGCCACCATGTGGCGCCATGCAAAGGGCGCTGGTGCCACTTCGGTGCTGCAACTGGCGGTGGGAATCGCCCACAAACGCGCCCCCTGGCGGCGCCAGTGAAGCGAGTGAATCAGATCTTCGCTGAAGGCCTTGCCAGGAAACGGAAAATAGCTTTCCAGCACCAGATCTTCGCGCCGGCACAGGGCACAGCCGCCGGGTATCCATTCAGTCTCAAAAGGGGCTACGCCGATCCGCGTGCGATCTATCCAATAGCCCATTCCCGCCATAGTGAGCTTCCCCATCCGGCGTTCACCCCAGGGGGCGCCACAAACAGCAGACAGATAAAGATTGTCGATGAAGCCGTTCCAACCACTACGGAAGCGCGTAATGTACTCGCCTGACGATACATGTCGAAAGAGCGGCGCCACTACAGCACCTTTGCCCAGGGTCCGCGCCGCATCCAGCAGCACCTGCACCGATTCCGGCTCGATCAGGATATCGTCATCCATCTGCATCACGTAGGCCTGCTCAGCCTGTTGCAGACCGAATGCGCGTTGCGCGACCTGGCCGCGGTTTGGCGTAACGACGATGCGGACATTGTCATGGCCACAGGTGTCCACGCCCGCCGCTTCGCTCTGGGGAACGCAGATGAGGATTTCGGCGGGCACGCGCGCCCCGCTATTGAGCATGGCCAACGTGGGACGAAGCACCTCACCACCTAGTGTGGCGATGACCACGCTCAAGGGATGCTGTCGCTCTCCCGAGAAGTCATCCGCGACACTCAAGGCGAACCGCCCTCGCTACTACCGCCCCCATGTTCACCGGCAACGAGAAGTGCCAGCCTGTCCGCATCCAGGGGCAGGAAAATCCCGGCACAGAACGCCTGTATCTGCTCGAGGGCCGCCTGGCGTTGACCGTATGCAGTATCACTCACGAGCGCCAAGAACTCATCCGCGCTGGAGACACGTGCACGCACTCCCTCAAGCTCGAATAGCGTGTCGATCGGGATCTCCCCTGTCTGGGACAGGTACACGGGAAAGGCGCCGCCAGTGGCTGCCTGGATCGCCGCAGTGCTGCCGCGGTACAGGGTCCAGCCGCAGCGTGCAATGTCCTCGGCGAGTGTTCCCGTGGACACCACCACGTTACCGGGACGCCGCCCAAACTCGGGATGCTGCCGCAACAGGTCGTCGAAGCGCATATTCGGGTGCAGTCGCCAGATAAAGTGCAGGTTGCCGTCTTTCCGGGCGCACTGGAGCGATAGCCCGAACAAAAGCCGGCACTCCTCGAGATTCCCCTCGGGCAGAACGAGGCAGGTCGTGTGTGCCGCACCGTTCTTCTTGGCCATGACCGGCACAAGCGAGCGCACCGAGCCGATGGCCTCCACGGCGATTCCCCGTAGCTCTGAATTGCGTGCAAGCGCATCACGCGCAACTGCGCCAGCACAAGCAATGGCATCGGGATCATAGCGACCACCAAGCCGCCGCAGGGCTGCGTGTTGCATGTTCAGCAGGCCGGCGTGTTGGTATCCGATGCATCGGATGCCCGGGCTGGCGTCACGCGCCCGCGCATACGCGAGCCGCTCCCACGCATGCCCCTCGTAGGTTGTGACAAGCGCCCGCGGCTGCATTGCTTTGACCAGCGAGTGCAGCTGCTCCCCAAGCCGGAGCGCATGCAACTGCGCACCGCCTCTTGCCTCTGTCGACGCTCGGTTGAGCAACCTGCTTGCAAACTCATCGCGACACTGCCGGGCCTTCCGACGAAGCCGCTGCGCCTCGCGGCGGCCTCGTGCAATCATCCGCCACTCGGCGGACGGATTCAGCGTGTGATGCAGCACGACACGAGGCACGGCGCTAGCCGCCCAGCTAGCCGCGAGCCCTGACGCATCGCGGCCAGTGTAGTCGATGAGCACAACGACAACCTTGTAACCGCGTGCAGCCAGAGCTGCCGGAAGCGCTCCGAAATAGAAGTCAATGTCCCCTCCTGCCTGGTCTTCATTGAGCAAGTGGGAAACGAATAGAACGTCCGCGCGTACCGCTGGCGTCGCACTGGCGCTCCACCAGTCTCCTGTGCTCGATACCGACGCAAGGAGGCTGCGCATGCGAGAGGCCAGGCTGCGCAGGCGGCGCCAGGCATCCCCCGCCTTGCGGGACGAGCCTGAGAACATGCCCTCGTAGTGCTGCAGAAACATCGGGTGGGGGCGAATCACATGCAGCCACGGGATGGCCACCGTGGCATCCCCAGAGTCTGGTGACAGAAGGATCTGATCGCAGGCCTCGCACAACTGGCGATACTGTCGTTCGTTCACAAGCTGCCAGAGATCAAGTTTTGCGATCCTGCGCCAGGATCTGCTTCAGCAGGCGCTGTTGCTCAGGGTCGGTGCGCAGGCTGTCCATAACGATGTCCAGCTCGTGCGGTTCATTGATGGATGGCAGGCTCGGCACAACCTCGACGAAATGAAAGGGAAACCCGTTCTCGAGAATGCGTAGCTGCTCGATGGACTCGGCTTTTTCCCCGGGCGACAACGGAAGTTCCGTCAGGCGCAGCAGGAAGTCCCTACGGTAGGCGATGATGCCCAGCATCTTGCGGGCGAACCGTCGGTGCTCGCTAAATGCGCTGAAATAGGGAGACCGACGGAAGCAATAAAGAATGCGGTCAGGCTGTGCCACCGCGCACTTGACGAACGAGTGACGGTCCATTTCGTCGGCATCCACCACGGGCGCGACTAGGTTCCATGCGGGCACATCGGGCTGTGCGCGCATGGCGGTAGCCAGTGCATGCACATGGCGGGGCAGTAGCAGGGGCTCATCCCCCTGCAAAAGGACCACATGCGTGCAATCGATAGACGCAATGGCTTCGGCTACCCTGGTGGTCCCATTCTGATGGGCATCGGACGTCATCACGGCGCGGCCGCCGTGGCTGCCCACCATGGCCGCAACCTCTTCGTCGCAGGTGGCCACCACCACTTCCGAAAGATCGTCACACAGCAAGGCCCTTCGGCGCACGTGCTCCACCATCGGGAGCCCGTCTATGGGGCGCAGAACCTTGCCAGGAAAGCGGCTCGACGCAAGACGTGCCGGAATGACAGCAGCAATTTTCATGGCGCAGCCTTGCTCAAGCCCCCGACTGCAGCAGCGCTTCAACAGCGGGATGCAGGTGCAGCAAACCGACCAAGCAACCCTGCGCATCTACAACGGGCAGATCCCAGACCCGCTTTTCGTCCATCAGCCGAACGGCGTGCAGCAACGTATCGTCTGGATCCACCTTGAGGGGAGTCGTGACAGCGTGCTCCAGCGCATCGTCTGCAAAGAATGCCGAAAATGGCTTCTGGACCTTGAGCAACATTCGCCGAATGTCACCGTCGGTGAGGATGCCTAGCAAGCGATGGCCTTCGCCGACAATGCAGGCGATGCCGAGGCGGTGCCGGTTCATCTCGTCAAGCGCTTCTTTCAGCAGTGTGCGTCGGCCGACAACCGGAAAGCGCGTGAGCGCAAGCATTACATCTCTGACCAGCATGCTATTTCTCAGGGTGGACATTGTCCTCTCCAAACTTCTCCCTCATTTCAAGACGCATTTCGTGCACCATCTTCGCCTGCGCGAGGATGTTTTCGAGGTACTTGATGTCGAGCACGGTGTTCGCATCAGACATGGCGTTGTCCGGGTCATTGTGGACTTCCATGAAAAGCGCATCAATGCCGCAGGCCACTGCCGCCCGGACGAGGTAGGGAATGAACTCGCGTTGCCCACCCGAGATGTTGCCCATGGAGGTGGGCAACTGGATCGAGTGGGTAGCGTCGAAGCAAACCGGATAGCCGGTGCGCGCCATGATCGGGAAGCAAGTCATGTCGTTGACCAGCATGTTGTAGCCGAAAAACGTGCCGCGGTCGGTCAAAAGAATCTGGCTGCCACCATGGGCTTCAATCTTGCGCACGGAGTTCTTCATGTTCCAGGGGCTCATGAACTGCCCCTTCTTCAGGTGAACCGGCCGCCCCGTGCGGGCAGCAGCGCGCAGCATGGATGTCTGCCGGCACAGGTACGCGGGCACCTGGACCATATCGCACACCTCCCCGGTGGGCTCACCCCATGCCGGGTCCGAGAAATCTGACGTTACGGGCACGCCAATCTCATGTCGAATGTCCGCCAGAATCCGCAGCCCCTCATGCACGCCAAGTCCGTGGTAGCTGTCTGGCGACGAGCGGCAGTCTTTGTCATAGCAGGATTTGTAGATCCAGGATATGCCCACACGCCGGCAGATGCCGTTGATCTCTTCAGCCATCCTGAATGCGTGATCGCGGTTCTCGATGGCGCAAGGGCCCCCGATGAAAACCAGCGGTTGCCGGTCTCCTATCAGCACTCTAGGAACAGCCCCGTATCCGACTTCTATTGTTTTCCTATCCATGCAGGACATCCATTCCTTGGTCTTCAATACGAAAAATGAGTGGTCGCGCCATGACAAGGTGACTACGGATCACTGCGCGCTGGCTTGCCGCGCCAGGCGTCACAGGAAAGAGGTGGCAACCGCCAGCCGGCAGCGTGGCGCTCATCACATCCAGCACTTTTCTACCTGAGGCCTCCAGCACCGCGCACTGGACGATCTGCCTGGTGGTACTGCCATTGACGATGGCAATGTCGTAGCGCGAACCCGGTCGCAATTCGTGCTGCAAACGATACTCGCGCCGAAGCGGGCCGTAGCCGGCGAGCAAGGCCAGCTGCTGGTTGTCCCCCAGCGCCACGGCATCAAGGTTGCCATGCACGTACGATCGCAGTGGCGCATCGCAATAGCGGTAGCTTACATAGCCCCGCTCCGCCAGATGGCTCCCGAGCGCCTGAACAGCAAGTGGGGTATGCGGATGAAACACGGCGAAGGTCCCAGCGATGTCGTCGCTGTCCTGCGCCAGGGCGGAGATATCAACCTGCTGGCGTCGGTACAACGGCGGCTCGAATTCGTACTGCCGAATCTGCCGGCCGGATGAATCAAATAAGCGGATGCAGGTCCTCTGGCGATCCGTATCCCTGCCAGCTTCGTACAGGCCCGCCATGTCCGTGAGCTCAAACCCGGTCTGCCACTGCGGCCCCTTGCGCCACAGGAACAAGTCGCTTACAGGAGCACCCTCCCGTGCGGGAACCCGGGTCAGCGGTTGCTTGTAGGTCCACACTGCGCGACGCACGCGCTGAATGAGCTTGTTCAGTGCTGGCTCGCTTTCGAGAACCACTGCTGCTTGAGTATTTTCTGCGCATCCCACCGGCGACCATGCACAACCGTTGAGGCTGGCGGGTGGGTGTGCTCAAGGCTCAGGTAGCGCCCGTCGATACTTTGCGAAAAATACAAAGGGATGCCGGACATCCCCAGGCACACCACCAGAGGCAACTGTTCTTCAACCATTCCGGGCCAGTCGAGCATTACGACATTAATGCTGTTGTTTCGTACCTGCGACTGGGCAAGCACTCGCTCGGGGGCTGCCGCATCACGCACTTCAAGCGCGGCAGTGCGGGCCTGAGGACTCGCTTCCAGGTTGAGCAGCAGCAGGTAGTTTTCGATTCCCGCGCCGACCTGAAGAAAATGCCCGAACGTCAGCATCGAACCAGGAGCCGGGAACGGATCAACCTCCCCCTGGTAACAAGTGCTAGCCCCACCCTTGGCGACCAAGCCAAGCGTAGCGCGCCAGTTTGGATAGCTGGTGTGAGGCAGGCCGGGACTGGGCAGCCTGTCAGACCGGTCCGGTAATGGATCGTCACTTAGCGACAACAATGCGAGCGCATGTTCCGGCACCGTGTCCACCACATCTGCCGCGCGTACCGTCTTCATGGCGCCATATTCGAGGTGGGCAAGCCTGCGGCTGCACCAGTGCACGCCGTCTGACCACGTCAGGTGGACGAAGCGGGTGCGCTTCGACCCCTCTTCCCAGTTGTTGGGCGCGAAATTGTACAGCGTCACATACCCGCTGCAGCCCGGTGCGCAAAGCAATGGGTAGTAGGACACGCTCACGCTTCCTGCATCTTGCGGGCGCCGGGACGTATCCACCACTGGTTGAATTGGTTTCCCGCGTTCAGGTTGCACTTCCGATGCAACACAAGGCCGGCTTCCTTGAGCAAGCGCGCCGATTCTTCCGCCTGCTCGGCGAAATCGTCGTTTATCTCAATGAGAACGCTTTCAACGTGCTTGAGCACTTCAGCACCGCCTCGCAGGATGAAGTGTTCAATGCCGTCCACGTCAATCTTGAGGAACCTCGGCAAGGGAATCTGAAGAAGGCGGTGCGCATCAACCATCGTCACGCCCACAGTCTGGTACTCGAACACGCTGCGCAGCGTCTGGCCATGCTGGTCGAAATCCTGTCCAAAGGTGGACAAGGCGCCCCCCCACGCAGTTGAGCTCATCTTGAATGTGCTTGGGCCGATATCATGGCTCAATGCAACCGGGACAATCACGATTCGATCCTGCAGGGCGTTCAGGTAGATGTTGCGTGCCAGCAGTTCCAGATTGAACACCGATGGCTCGAAGGCGTAGACCCGCGCATCGCGCTTTGCGGCCGCGTAGATGGAATACAGGCCCACGTTGGCACCCACGTCCCAGAGGACTGTTCCTTCGGGAAACGTATCCAGCCAATCCAGCGTGTCCGGCTCCTTGCTGGCGAAGCTGTCCGCCCGATATCGCGCCAAGCGGTTCGGAACGGAAAACGACAGTACCGTGTCGCCATGGAACACTGAAGCCCGCGCAGACATGGCTGTCCGCAGCAACTGCTCATAGAAATACTCCCCGCCCGGCATCGCGGCAATGAGCCGCGTTATCCCGCCGATCAGCTCTTTAAGCAGTTTCTTGATCATGCTTTCCGTGTGCTTGTTTACCGAACACCTTGGCAAGCCACGCCCGCAGCTCGTCCGGCCCCGTAATGACAGTAATGCCATGCGCCGCCCGATCGTTCTTTTGCATCCAGCCAGTGGGGTCATAGAACGCACTTGGCACATCGGGTGCAAGCAAGGCGGTCGACGTGAACGGCGCCGATATTACCGCTTGGCATTGCCGAACCACCCTTGTCGCCGAAATTCCCGGGCTCACGGCGATCACATGGTCATCTTCCAGCGCTCTCTCGACAAGCCTGCGATAACGCGTTTCACCACGCCGCCCGATGTCGCGTTTGGCCTTGAACACCATCGGGATTTCCAGTTCCTTTGTAATGCGAACGCAGTCCGCAAAGAAACGCCGGTATGCGCCCGGATGCTCGGCTTCATAGTCCGCCATGGTGGAAAATCCCATGTGTACAGATAACCTGTATAGGGACACGTCGAATACCGCCACCGCCCCCAGCGGGATGAGCGGCAATTTCTCCTTGCTGTCCGAAAACTCGATGGGACCGGCGATTGATATCTTTGCGGGCTTCGTGATGCCGTTTCGAACCCACTGCGCCTGATAGTCGTCCCAAACGAGATACTCCGGCCACGATGACAGCCCGAGCTCGGTGTCCCGTGGCACACTGCCATCAGGTAGCCGGGGCTGCTCCGATATCGAATAGTAGTAGGCGACGATCCGTGCGCCAGCCTTTTCGGCGGCATAGGTCCAAAGCGGCCGATATGCCGAGCCGGAACAGTGCAAGAAGTACTCTTTCGCCAGCCTGCTGCGGGGGGTAAGCGCAACAGCCTTTGCCATGGCCGCCTCGCGCAGCAAGAGAGCAGGAATCCAGCGGCCGCGGAGCAATTCAAAGCCCGCCGCAAGGCAAGCCACCCCCGCCCACCCCAAGTACCTCAACCATGAAGACGCCCCCTGAACAAGCTCGTAGGGCTCGGGCATGCTTTCAATGCCCACACCGTTCTTCGTCACCGTTGGCTGGTCGACACCATGACCGATACGGAGGATGCTGGAGCTTCTTCCCTTCCAGTGGGCGTACCAGCTACAAATGTCGTGACGGCGCTCTTTACAGGACGGATCGGGGACATTCGCCCGGGTCAGGCCACAGAAGAAGGCATAGTCAGTTCCCCTATCAACCTTGCGACGCCTCCGATGTGCAGCCGCCTTCCATGGAACGGAAAACACCTCTACGACGCCTTGCGCCCAACGCCGCAAGATGAAGGCCACCCACCGCAGGAAGTTCCACCGGCTTGGCTTCACAAGGTCGTGCCCGACCAGCGCCCCACGCCAAGCTTGCGGCATGGGAAGCGCCAGCCGCCCATCCTTCGCACCGAACTGGCTCAGAAGCGCCATGTTGAGACGCTTGCCCCCCAACAGCTGGAACAGAAACTGCTGTGCCGCAACATGGGCAATTGCATACTCACCCCCTAGGACCAAGCGAGCACCAACACTTTTCGGGGCGACGAATTCAGCCTCGGCCAGAGCCACGTTGATGTCCCGGACCACCCGAAATCCCTTGGCTTTCTTCAGACGCGCATAACCCCGGATACGCCGCCTGAGTGCCAGGCGATGATCACGGAAGGGCACGACAATCCTGCCCGAAGTACCCTCCCTTAGGCGCTCCCCGCGCGTCGCGAAACATCCCTTCGCTTGAACTTCCGGCAGCCTTAAAGCTGGAACCAGCTGATGTGGGGCTCGAATGGAAGACACTCGAGCTGTGGTGGTTGAGGTTCATGGCTTCGAGCAACGCGCGCGTTTCTCCGGGCCACTTCGCGTCGCGCAACTCATCGAAGGCGATGATGGCGCCCTTTGGCATACGAGGCATGAACTCCTTCAAGGCCACGAGCGTCGGCTCATAGAGATCGAAATCGAGATAAAGCAGCGAAACGAGCACATGCTGATTGTCTTGAAGAAATGCTGGGATCGTCTGCATGGCGTCTCCTTTCACAAGAAGTACTTTCTCTTGGTGCTTGAGCAGACGGGTTTCTTCAAGTGCGGCGATACAGACTTTCATTTCAGCGAATACATCGAAGTCGGGCTTCAAATAGCCCACCTTGGCAACATCCTGATTGCTTTTCCGGTCTGCCTCTGCAACCGAGGGAAAACCTTCAAACGTGTCGAACCCGTCCACCTTCCGAAGAAAGTTATACGGCTCCAGGATCTCAGAAAGCTTCGCCCAGGCCATGACCCCGGCTCCCTGATACACCCCGCACTCAACGATCGAACCTTTGATGTCCAGGACTCGTTTAAAAAAGCTCGTACTGCACCATGAAGCGCGCCAGCTCATGACGACGCACATACTTTGCAAAGTGCAGGAACATCGGATCGACCGACGCGTTAGTAGAGTTCATTGTCTGGCCCTGATCGATTAAGGACTTTTAGCGGAAGGCGACGCTGCTACGCGACAACCGCTTGCCGCAAGGAAACCATTTAAATGCCAAGGATACTGGGTTGGCTGCCAAAACGCGCGGAAGCCTCGGGACTCAGCAATACGGAACGATCTTCTATTCAGGCTTGATGAACCCCCGCGGCATGCCGGTCACCGCGGTACTGCGGTATGCAGTGTACGAATCGAGCAGATGGGCACGCGCGTCCGTGAAGATCTCGCCCTCCTTCCACATGTCGCTCTCGTGCCAGGCTCCTGCGAAGTGCAGGAAATGGTTTGCGTAGAGCGAAGCCTCGACACATGCGTCGATCAACTGACGATTTCCACGGTGCTCGTACAGGAAGGGATACTTCCATGCCATTTCGTACACCCAGATGGCTTGAAAACGGTAGTCAAGCCAAGAAACCTTCCCCCAGTTCTGTATTTCAAAATTGATGTGGGTCTGGTCTCCGCCATTGGTCACGGATTTCACTGAGCGGTCGTACTTAGCGAACCAAGATCGCATCAGATGGGAGTGATTTGGGACATTGAACACGATGAGCCCCATGCAGGCTTCGTCAGGCTGCGGCGTCAACCCGTGATAGCCATATAGCTGTTCAAGCGACATGAACAGCGCCGAATCAAGCGGATATGATTTGTCGTAGAAGGTGTGCCGCAGGAAGGCCAGACGACGCAGCACCTCGTGGTGTGGGTACGGCAGGTTGTTCCGGATGGAGGTGAGGCCGATGGTGGTCTCGTCATATCCAACAAAGATGTTGGGCGCCGTGGGATTAATCAGAATGTCCGTGTCCAGATAGCAGACATTGGCGACTGCGAGACCTTTTTTCTGCAAATACTCACCAATCAGCATCTTTTGCCACGTGGCCTTCTTCCACATAGCGTCCGCCGGCAGGATGAGGTCTTCGTCGAATGCGATCAAACCGAGGCCATGGCGTCGGCAGTAGCGCTGCCATCCCGGCAAGGCCTTTTTCTCCCACGCCTCGTAGTAGCGCGCGCCGATCGCGATGGTTGCGAGGACATTGCCGCTTTTACCGGGCTCTAGAACGACCTTCATCACCAAATTCCCCACCCACCATCGACACAGATATTCTGCCCCGTTACGTATGCTGACATGTCGCTCGCCAAAAAAGCGACCGCGCCACGAAAATCATCTTCGGTAGCCATGCGACCTAGCGGCGTGCGTGCCTCATAGCGCTCGACGAACGCCGACGCCTGACCCCGTTCGATACCGCCCGGTGAGATGGCGTTAACGCGCACCCGCGGCGCCATCGTCGTGGACAACCACCGCGTCAGCTGGACCAGCCCCCCCTTTGATGCGCCATAAGCCGCCGGGTTACTCATGGACGTACCCTCATACAAACTCCAGTCAGGGCCGTGCTGGGCATAGATCGAAGCGATATTGATGATGCAGCCCTTTCCGGAGGCCGACAGCGTCGAGGCGAGGCCCTGGCAGAGGTGAAAGACCGCTGTCAGATTGACCTCGATCGCGCGACGCCACGTGGCCATGGATTGTTGCCCGAACGGGACCGCCCACCCGTCAAGATGGGACGTGCCAACGAACGCTGCATTGTTGATAAGCACATCGAGGTGTCCCTCGCCAGAGAGCCTGCCTATAACGGCCTGGCGTTCCACCTCGGATTCCAAGTCGCAAAACAAACTCTCCGCCTTGACGTGCCACGCGGACTCCACATCTGTTGCGAGGGCACAAAGCGACGAACCAACGCGATCAAGCAACACCAGCTCCGCCCCCAGTTCCGCGAGCGTGTGCGCCATGATCCTACCCAAACCGCCGGCCGCGCCCGTGACCAGCGCACGGCGGCCTTTCATGCTCATCAAGAATTCAATCGTGCTCATGGCGGCGCCGTTTCATAAGGCACTCGGCGATCTGGAAATCCAACAGCGTATCGATGTCGATAGCTCGCTCCGCCGGTACGGACACTGCGCGTACGCGCCCCTCGAACATTGCCTCGCGGGTCAGCACGAAGTGCGGTGCTGCAACGTACGCCACGGTAGCCATGTCAAAGACCGCCGGCACGTCCTGCCGACGAACCACCTTTGCCGCCGGCGCAATGACCAGGCCGACGGTGCCATCCTCATTTTGCCTGACCATATTGAAGTACGGACTGCGATGAGCCTCACTCACGGTGACTACCACGTCGGCATCGCCTGTTTCGAAAACATCCAGGCAGCGCTCTATGTCCGTCGGCTCGCGCAAAGGCGCTGTCACAGGAACGGATACCATTGCATCGGGCAAGCCACCGTTCTCATGGAGATAAATCAACGCATGACGCCACGCCAGCCACTCGGGACTGTCGTCGCGCGCCAATTCGGCGGGGCGCAAAAACGGCGTCTCCGCGCCGTACTCGCGCGCGACAGTGGCGATCGCCTCGTCATCGGTGGAGACAATGACTCGCTCAATCCGTTCAACCGCCTTTGCATGCGCGATCGACCACGCAATCATGGGCTTGCCGCAGAGCGGGAGCACATTCTTTCCAGGCAAGCCCTTGGATCCGCCGCGCGCGAAGATAAATGCGACCGTCTTCATGGGAGACTCGCCACCGCAACCGCAGCGCCCAGTTGCACTGCCGACGCGCGGGCTGCCTCGACGATTTCCAATGCCGCCAACCCATCCTCGCCAGTGATGGAGGGCGTTGCGCCCTCGCGCACGCAGGCAAGGAAATGCCGCCACTCAGCAATGTAGGTTTCGTCAATCTGCGGCGAACGGACGAATACGTCTTCCCAACGGGCCGTCCCGCCCTCCAGCACCTCAACAGCACCAGTCAGACCATTCCAGCGAAGACTGCCCGATTCGCCAATCGCAAGACAGGTCCGTGTGGTGTCGTGGCGGACGAAGTCCATGTTCAAGCTTGCAAGCAGCCTGCGCCCTGCCACGTCGGATGCGAAGCCCAACACCAGGTGCGCCGTATCCTCCACATCAATCTCCAAGCTGCTCTGCCTGGACAGAACGGCGTTCACGACCGCGATATCACCGAAAATCCAGCGCAGGTAATCGATCTCGTGACTCAGTTCAAGCAACGCTCCGCCCCCCAGCGCACGCGAAGCGGAGACTCCCTTGCGATAGTCTGAACCTGGCCGCCAGGTGGGTAGGTACTGGCCGATCTCGCAGCGCACCGAGATGACTTTTCCGATTCGCCCGGCCTGGATCTCTTCCCGAAAACGCTGCAGGGATGGGGAGAAGCGCAGGTTATAGGCTGTCATCAACACCACGCCCTGTCGTCTGCAGAGGGCGAGCAGATCTGGCACCGCCCAGGCGGCATCGGCCAGGGGCTTTTCGATCAACAGATGCGTGCCGCTCAGCGCCAAGGGCTGGGCGACCTTCATGTGGAGGGACGCCGGATTCGCGACCATGGCAGCTTGCGGAGAAAAGGCCAGCGCATCCTCGATTGCGCTCATGGACCCGTTCGCATGCTCTGGAGTTGTCTCGCAGGGCTCATGACGCATGACGCGAATGTCCGCTTCGGGCAACAGCGAACGGGCGATTCGCAAATGGCGCTTGCCAATGCTTCCGTGCCCCACGACCAGGAGACGCTCAATCAGCACAGAATTTTCGAAGGATTTTGAGGCCTACTGCGCCGCTCTTCTCGGGATGAAACTGGCAGCCCGTGATGCTTCCGCGGGCAATGACTGCAGCCACGCGGCTACCGCCATATAGACAATCCGCGAGGCGGTGGACGGGATCGGCCGGAACAGCCATAAAGGAATGCACAAAATAAACCGCCTGGCCCGGCCTGTTGTCTTCCAACAACGAGCCCCGCCACTGATGACACGCCTCAGCGTACTGCAACGCGTTCCAGCCAATATGCGGAATTTTCTGCGCTTCTCCGCGTGCGGTGACCGTCGGGACCGGCACCACACGGCCAGGAATCAGGCCAAGCCCTTCTGTCAGGCCAAACTCTTCGCTCTCATCAAGCAGAAGCTGCATTCCAAGACATATGCCCAGCAGAGGTGCGCGACGGCGCGCCCGTTCTCGTATTGCCGGCACGAGTCCCCGCGCCCGGAGCGCTTCCATCGCGTTTGCGAACGCACCCACTCCTGGAAGCACCACGCGAGAGGCCTCCGCGACAACGTCCGGGTCGGAGCTAAGCGCCACCTGCGCGCCACAGTGCTCCAGCCCACGCTGGACGCTCAACAGATTACCGACGCCGTAGTCAACAACAGTAACATCAGGATTGGTCATAGTCCCTGACACTCAGACCTGCCGCACGGGCGGCGGCGCGGATATCCGCGATAGCGGCGCGCCTGTAGTGCAATATGTCGGCCATCGCCACAGCGTCGGCACCACCACGGAGAACCACTTCGACAAGGTCCTCGGCACTGCCCATACCGCCACTGGCGATCACGGGTACAGCCACCTCGGCACTCACCGCCCGAACAAGATCAATGTCGAATCCCTTGCGAGTACCTTCGCGATCTACCGAAGTCAGGAGAATCTCGCCAGCGCCCATCGCGACGCCGCGTTTTACCCAGTCAACCACGTCCAGACCGGTACGCTCTCGTCCATTGTCGGTGTAAACCTCCCAGCGCTGCGGGCCAATCTGCTTGGCTTCAATTGACAGGACCATGCACTGACTGCCGAAGCGCCGCGCAATGTGGGTAATGAGTTCGGGGCCCGCCACCGCAGCCGTATTGACAGCAACCTTGTCCGCCCCCGCCCGCAGGATCTGGGTTGCGTCGTCAATGGAGCGAATTCCACCACCCACGGTCATTGGCACAAAGATGTTCTCAGCCGCAGAACGCACGATGTCGCCCAGGTGATTGCGTCCGTACAAACTCGCAACGCAATCCATGTAGATCAGTTCGTCAACCCCTTGCTCGTAATAGCGCCGGGCATGCTCTGCCGGCGATCCAATCACGCGAAGACCTTCCAGGTGGACACCCTTGATCAGGTTGGGCCCCTTGATGTCGAGGCGCCCGATTATGCGAATGTTTCTCACGGGGCTCTATCGATCGCCTTCCTGCCATACCGGATGACGCAGCATCCATCTGCCATTTTCTTTGTACCAGATGTGCGGGGATCGAAACTGGTCTGTGAGAATCTGAAAATAGTCACGATCCATCATCGGTTTCTCGAACATCCTGCTGGCCTGCGGAAACTCTTTTTCGGGAAGGCTGAGGTACGAGAACATCTCGTCGATAAAACGATCTGGGAATTCATGGTCAAAGCGCCTGACTAGCGCGACCCCTTCCTCTCGATTGATGTCTCCAGAGCGGATCTCCTGTGCAGCATCATAAGTGGCACGACCGATCCCGAACTTGACTCCAGTCGTGTAATAGTGAAGATCATCGATGCGATCGTCGATGCTGTTGTACTTCGAATAGGTGCCGGGCGTGCGTTCCGGCGAGGCCTGAAAACCGCCGTGCTCGACCGCATAGTAGTAGCAAGCCTGCGGATGCCACTTTAGGTAATAACCCAAGTAGTGCACTTCCACGTTGCTCTCTGCGATACGGTTCGGGTCAGCGGGCAGGTATGGCTGTAGGTCATTTTGGTCCAACCCGAACTGGGCCTTGAGGTCGCTGACAGAGACCCCTCCCAGATAAATCTGGGACTGATCTTCTGCGGTGAAATAGGCCCAATCTCGCTTGGCCGACTCGGTATCACCGATCGGGTTGCCATACTCGGCCTCGTTTTCACCGTAGAACACCAACGGAATCTTGAATAGCAGCGACATCTTCGGGGCCAGTGCCTTCTGGCCAAACATGAAGGCCTGAAACGGGTGAAAAAGCAGTTCCGTGGAGAGACGTGTCAGCAGCCGATGGACGCGCCCGTTCGGCGTCATGAGGTAGTTGTCGTGACCCGCATGTATCCAGGACTGAAAGTTCTTCCATCCCCATTCCGTGTAGACATGGGGCGCCCACGTAACCGTAAGCGGGTGCATGCCGTACTTGGTCTTGAGAATGTGCGACGCGAAGAAGCTGTCTTTCCCGCCTGATCCCGGCACGATGCAGTCGTAGGAGCCGTCGTGCTTGCGATGCCTGTCGCATAGCTCCCGGAGCATATCCTCGCGTTGCGCCCAGTCGATGGAGCTGTGTTTTCGCTCCGCGAAGCGGCAGGCGTCGCAAACGCCGTCCTCATCAAAGTGGATTGTTGCCTTCTTCGAATCCTTGGTGTGCTTGTACTCGACGGCGGAGTTAGGACGCTGGTTCGAGATGATGCAGCGCTTGCAATACACCACGTCCGCCGGCAAACCATACTTGGCGGCTGGCTTGGGGTTATCCCTGGCGAATGGCGCCAGTTCGATGGGCTTTGGATACCGGATTTTTTCCATGGCTCTCACATCTAGTTTCCCAACATCTGCCCGCTTAAAACGCGTTTGTTGCGCGTGGGCTGCCCCTCAGACTGCCCTTCACCTCACCTGCAATCTGCACCGCGACGCGAGCAAACCCCATACCCTGACCAGGCGTACATGCGGGCCCCGCCGTACCCTGCAACCCGCGCTTCACGCGCGCCGCGGCACTCGCTCTTGCAGGCACGGTTGTTTATGTCATGGCGGCAAGCGCATCGTCAAGCCGACATTCGTGTGCGCTTGCGGCGCCCCCCCCGCGGGCACGACGCCCCCTCCCCCCTTCACACGGGCAGCCGTCGCAGCAGATGCACATATCGAAACCAACTCCCGATAAGCAGCGCCGCTCCATGGCGCATGTCTGATGCCCCAAGTCGCGCGGATTGGGCCGTGCGACAGGGCACGGAAAAAACAATCCGCGCGAGGAAACCGCCCAAGGCTGACTTCCCCCGTGCCGCTTCCACCGATTCTGCTCCAGGCGGGCAGAAAGACTACTCATCCCGCGCCGGGGCCTGCTGGCTGTTTTCAGCGTTGGCCTTGTGCAAGTCATCTGGCCGACCAACATCAAGCCAAGGTTCGTGCATCGGATAGGCCACCGTGCGCTTCCCAACGGCATGCAACTGCTCGAACAACATCGGCATGTCGCAATGGCGATTGGATGCCATGGCAGCCAACGCGTCGGGACTCAACGCGTAGATACCTGCGTTGATGTGCGCGCGGGCGATAGGCTTTTCCTCGAACCCGACGATATCCACCCCCTCCGTCTGCACCACGCCGAACGGATGCTGCCACTCATAGAGTCGTACGGCCATCGTCGCAGAAGCGCCATAGCGCGCGTGGAACTCCAGCAATTCTCCATAGCGGATATCCGAAAGCACATCGCCATTCGTCACCACGAAAGGCTCGGACGGGTGGGGCGTCATAAGGCTAAGCGCGCCCGCTGTTCCCAGAGGGGTCGTCTCCCTTAGATACTCGATCGACACACCAAGCCGATCGCCGTGGCCGAAATAGTCCTCGACCATGTGACCCAGGTAATGAACCGCAACGACGAAGCGCGTGAATCCTTCTCCCTTGGCTCGTTCGATGATGTGCTCCATCATCGGCTTGCCCGCCACAGGTAGCATGGGCTTCGGACAATTCTCGGTATGCGGTCGAAGGCGTGTGCCCAGTCCGCCTGCCATGATGACCATCAGATTCGCGCGCGCTTCCTGAACCAGGATGTCGTCCCATAGATGAAGCCCTATGACACGATGGGAGGCGTCCACCACAGGAAGATGTCTGAACCGGTTCGCCCGCATCAGCTGCACGACAAGTTCACGGCTGACGTCTGGCGGCACCACCAGGGAGTTGACCCGCATCACATGGCTGACGGGGGCGTCCAGCGCGATGTCCTTCAACAATGCCCGGCGTATGTCTCCGTCAGTAACCGTGCCAAGCAAACCATCCCTTTCGTCAAGAACCAGGATGATCTGAAGACCTGTTTCGTTGAGCCTGGCGATCGCCTGTTTGAGGTTGGCCGCAGGCGGCAAAACGGTCTTCCGCCATACGCTCTCAGCCACGATCACGGTGTCACCCCACTTCCACCGGCCGCCAGGTCGTGGAAAATCTTGCGCGACAGGCTGCGCAATTCAACCTGTTTCAGCACTTCAACGATGCGCGCGCTCGCGCCAGCTTCGCCGTAGGGATTTCGTACCATTTGCGCCTGCCTCGAAAACTCCGGGCTTAGCAATTTGCGTATGGCGGCCGAAATCTCGGCACGCGCAGGGCGGCAATTGATAACGCTTTCAGCCTGAAGACGGCCTTTTTGCCGATCACCGATATTCACGGCCCCCCTGCGCAGGGAAGGTGCCTCCAGCAACCCGCTCGACGAATTGCCGACGACCCCGTCGCACAGAGCTATGCAAGAAAGATAACGGCGCAGCCCGAGCGAGGTGTGCACGTGAACGTTCGGGCGGTCTTTGGCAAATTCCTGAATCATCATGATCAGTTCGCGACCACCCGCGTCAGCGTTGGGAAAGGTGAAGATCAACCCGATGTCCGTCAGGGCGTCGAGGGCCGCAAGGAGTTCCTTCATCTGGGCAGCGGAGCTCGAGTGATTCACCGTCTCTGGGTGAAAAGTGATCAGCAGGTTGCGGTGCATCAGGCCATGGCCAATGGCGCCTTCAAGCTCTGGGCGGTCCATGAGTGCCACTCGCGCGATTGCGTCCACGCCCAGCCCGCCTACGCAGTACACCCGTTCGGGTTGCTCGCCCATCTGAATGACTCGCCGCCGATAGGGTTCCGCCGCCACGAAGTGAAGGTGCGCCATTTTGGTGATGGCATGGCGCATGGCATCGTCGACCGCGCCTTCCGTGATCTCCCCTCCATGCACATGGGCGACAGGCACCCCAGCGACCAGAGCGGCCGCGGCAGCAGCCAGGATCTCGAATCGATCGCCAAGCACCAACACCACGTCCGGCTTCAGTTCATTGATCGCGGCGGTGAACCCGATGACGGCAAGGCCGATGGAAGTCCCGACCCCGACCGGTGTGTCCGAGCTGAGCAGAATCTCCACCTTGCGATCAATACGGAAACCGTCCGCCTCAATCTCGCGATACGTCAGGCCGAACTCCGGTGAAAGATGCATGCCCGTGGCCACGATCTGCAGCTCGAGCAGAGGATCAGCCTGAACGCCCTCAAGCACTCCACGCAGCAGGCCGTACTCGGCACGCGTACCCGTGATGACGCAAATACTGCGACTCATAACTCGATCAACTCTTCCGGCGCAAAGCGCCGCGGCGCCCGCCTACCGAGCACATCGTCCAGACGCATCGGCGAAACACCCGTTCCGGGCCGCTTGGCAGCGATATTCTCCAGGCTGAACTGCTCTCCGGCCTGAATGGGGCGGATCGCAACCAGGGATTTCCTGACGATCGGAACATTCCGGAGCTCGGCGGCGCTAGGGCGCTTCACACCATCGCCCAACGCTTTTTCAACATTGCGCACGGCTGCCACCATGGCTGAAAGCTGGTCCGGTTCAAGGCTTGCCTTGTGATCCGGACCTGGAAGGGTCTTATCCAGCGTGAAGTGTTTCTCGATGACGCAAGCGCCAAGCGCTACGGCAGCCACTGGGATCTCGATGCCTAAGGTGTGGTCCGAGTAGCCTACGCGGACGCCGAAGCTGGTTCCGATGGTCTGCATCGCACGCAGATTGACGTCAGCCATGGCCGCGGGGTAGTCCGTCGTGCAATGCAGCACGCAGAGGCGGCCACGGGAGATGCCCGCCCTTTCGAAAACAGCGATGGCAGCGGCAATCTCGTCCATGGTCGCCATTCCGGTGGAAATGATGACCTCGTCCGCAACCCCGGCCACGGAGCGAAGGTAGGGAAGATTGGTGAGCTCTCCTGACGGGATCTTGAAGCGCCTCATGCCCCGACCGGCCAGGAGGGCGACGCTTTCTTCATCAAACGCGGTGGACATGAACTCGATGCCGTGCGCCGCGCAGTGCGCGATCAATATGTCGTGCGCCTCGGGGTTGAGCTCGAGCCGCTGCAGCATTTCGTACTGTGACTCGCCGGAACCAGTAGATACGACCTGGTAGTCGGCCTTGGCAGCCGACCGGGTGACGAGCAAATCGGCGCGGAAGGTTTGGAACTTGACGATGTCCGCGCCGGCTGCCGCAGCGGCCTCGACCAGGCGCTTGGCCGCATCTATGTCGCCGTTGTGATTGACACCTGCCTCGGCAATGATCAGCACCTTATCCATTGCAGCCCGGGCCCCAGTAAGTGACACCATCTGCAAGATCGTGCCGCACTACTGAGCCGACACCCACCACGCAGCCAGTGCCAATGGCAACCCCTTGCTTGGTCACCGAACCGCTCCCGACGAAGCTTGTTGGTCCGACGCGCAGGTCGCCGTTGAGAATGGCACCCGTCGCAACGTGACAATGCGCACCGACTTCGGCTCCGTGCTCAACAAGGGCGCGGCTATTGATGATGCAATTCACACCAACTCGCGCGTTAGCGTTGACAAGGGCACCGAACATGACAATGGTTCCGGCTCCGATCCTGGCATGGGCAGAAACGTGGGCTTTCGGCGACACGACCACTGGCAGCTCGAACCCCGCTTGCAGAGCCGCTTCATACATGCGAACACGTGTCTGCACTGACTTGATGTGACCCACCGTTATCAGGGCGAATCGATACTCCCCTGCCAGTCGCCTCAATTCCCCATCGGTAGCTATCACCTCATAACCGCACACGCGCTGGTGCAGTTCAGACTCGGCACCCACCAGCCCAACAATACGAAAACGGCCCTCGGCTTCGATGACATCGATGCAGGAGGCGGCGTGTCCGCCCGCGCCGATCAGCACGATGTCCTTCATGCTTTCCCCGGGGCGCAAAGGCCAGCGCTGCTCGGAATATTGATCATGCGCGCGGCCAGGCTTTCCGCCACCGGCAGAGGCATGCGCGGGCAATGTTCGTAGGGCATGAGTTGGTGCATGGGCGTCCATGAGGGCCGGCTCATGAAACCCGCCTGGTTGAGCCCTTGAAGAAGGGAGTCATGATGCGACGCATTTGCCTCATCAAGCACCAGTGTCTGGAGCCAGTAGTTGCTGCGGCAGCCCCCGGGCTCGCGCTGTATCGCCACGCCGGAAACGCCACCAAACGCGGCCGCGTAGCGCGAGTACAAAGCACGCTTTGCTTCGATGAAGGCCGGCAACTGTTCAAGCTGTGCGCACCCGAGCGCCGCGTTGAGATTTGGAAGGCGGTAGTTGTAGCCAACTTCATCGTGCACGTATTGCCAGCCATGCGGCAGCTTGGCGGTGGTGGTGAGGTGCTTGGCCCTTGCGGCGAGCGCGCTATCGTTCGTCAGGATGGCACCGCCACCACCAGTCGTGATGGTCTTGTTGCCATTGAAACTCAAGGTTCCGAGCACGCCGAGCGTGCCCGTGTGTTGGTCTCCGTAGTAGCTTCCGAGCGACTCCGCGGCGTCTTCGACCAGCGCCAGCCCGAAGTCCCGCGCCAGGCCAAGCAGCTCCGCCATGGGCGCGGGATGGCCGAACGTGTGCATTGGCACCAGCGCGCGGATGATCCTGCCGGTGGCTTTATTCACCCGTACACCTAGCCTTTGCTCCGTCGTACGGGTCAGATATTCCCGCAAGGCAATCGGGTCAACGCCCAGAGACGCTGCCTCGCTGTCGACGAAGTGCGGCGTCGCACCACAGTAGCTGACTGCGTTGGCGGTCGCGATGAAGGTCAGGGCTGGAACGAGCACCTCGTCGCCAGCAATGACCCCCGCCAACCGCAGCGCAGCATGCAGCGCTGCCGTACCGTTGACCACCGCCACCACATGGCGAGCGCCCGTGTATTCCGCCAGTTGCGCCTCGAAGAGATCGACGAAGCGGCCCACCGAAGAGACAAACGTCGAATCGATACATTCCTTCACGTACTGCCACTCCCGGCCTGCGAAACGCGGCTCATGAAGGGCCGCCGGCTGAGCCCCGACCACGCTGCGGACGGCGGCGATCGATTGAACTACAAGGTCGGGATTGGTCTTCACCACTTACACGTTGTAGATGTTGGATTTGTAGCCGCGGAGGTTCTCGGGCTTCTGGAACCACGACGCCGTCTCCGCCAGCCCGCGTTTCAAGCCCTCACGACCACCATACCCAGGCTGCCATCCAAATAGACGCAGCGCCTTGCTATTGTCGGCCCAGAGCCGGTGCACCTCCGATGCCTCCGGCCGCATGCGCGCTTCGTCGGTGACCACTTCAATGTCAACGCCCATGGCCTCGCCGATAAGCGAAACCGTGTCGCCCACTGAAATCTCGAAGTTGCTGCCGAAATTCACAACCTCGCCCAGTCCCGCGTCCGACCGCAGCGCGGCCGCGAAACCGGACACCGTATCGGCGACAAAGTTGAAGTCGCGGGTGGGAGACGTCGCCCCCAGCTGGATCCGGCGCCTGCCGCTTGCGATCTGAGTGATGACGGACGGGATGACGGCACGCGCCGATTGCCGCGGCCCATAAGTATTGAAGGGGCGCACGATCACCACGGGGAGGCCAAAGGACGCGAAGAAGGAAAATGCGAGCTGATCGGCGGCGATCTTGGTTGCTGAATATGGCGACTGCCCCTGCAGCGGATGCTCTTCCGTGATCGGCACGAAACGGGCCGTGCCGTAAACCTCACTCGTGGAGGTGTTCAGGACGCGGCGCACACCAAGTTCGCGGGCCGCCTGCAAGACATTCAGCGTCCCCTTGACGTTGGTGTCCACATAGGTGTCGGGCGAGTGATACGAATAGGGAATTGCGATCAGGGCCGCGAGATGCAAAACGGCTTCGCACCCAGTCATTGCCTCCTTGACGCCATGGGGATCCCGGACGTCCCCTGAAAAAACCTCGAAGTGTCCCGCAACGTCAGCCGCGCACTGGTCCAGCCACCCCCACGAGTTGAAGGAGTTGTACTGCGTGAAGGCACGTACCGAGTAGCCTTCGCGTACTAATGCCTCGGTCAGGTGGGATCCAATGAAGCCATCGGCCCCGGTAATGAGTACTTTGCTTGACTTCATATCCAGTTGATCAATGGCTGAACTGTTAACCGCGCAACAGGTGCGCGCTCCCTATGCACGCGCCGCAGCCATGCCCGCGGCAGCGGCTGCTTCAGCCACCAGGCCAGCAATCTGCGCATCCACATCACCAAGGCCTCGTCCCAGAATACTGCAAGCCTTCCGATTGCTCAGGCTGAGATCGAAAGGGCGCCTGACCAGGTCACCTCGATCCCTGAACCTGACGCGAACGATGGGGCTCGGATCAAGCCCGACGCGCTGTGCCAGCCTAACTCCGAAGTCGTACTTGGAGAGCCGCTCGTCGCCTACCAAGTTGAACACGCCACTCTGGTTCTTCTCGTAAAGCTCGTGCGCCGCCTCAATGAGCCTTGCCATGAGAATCGGGGTGAAAAAAACATCAGTGAAAAGGCCAATCGACTGGCCGGCGCGCAATGCTGCAAGGATCCGATCACTAAAAGACTGTCGATAGGAAAGCCCCCAACCGAAAAAGTTGGTGCGAAGCACCAAGGCACCCGGACAGGCGTCGAGTGCCTGCGCCTCACCCTCCGCCTTGGTGCGCGCGTAGCAGTTCAACGGCTCGACGGGCGCGGTCTCGGGCTGTAGCGGGACCTCTCCCGAGAACAAGTGGTCCGTCGAGATGTGAATCAACTTCGCCCCACAAAGCGCGCAAGCTCGCGCTACGTTTCCCGCCATCTCGGCGTTAACCCGAAAAGCCAACGCGGGATCAGCTTCGCAGGCCTCCACGCTTGTCAGCGCCGCCGCATGGACCACAACCTCTACACCGAGCCGCTCGAGCGACCGTGCCACCGCCGCTGTCGACTCCAGTGCGATCGACTCCGCCCCAACTCCAGGCACGACCGTCTGGCGCTTGTGAAGACCGAGCGTGATCCCGAAGCGGTCGCGCATCTGCAACGCCCAGCGCGTGCCCAGTAGCCCGGACCCGCCCGTGATCAGCATCGATGGCTTCACGGCGCCTCAGGCCATTCCGATCTTCAGCCGATTGGCGACAATCCACTCCTGGAGCGCGCGTACCGACATCCACTCGGTGTTGTTATCCGATGTGTAAGTGAATCCAGGCGACACCTTCGCGCCGCCCTTTATCCGCAAGGGATCCGTCGACCAGTCGTGAATCATCGGAAGTATCTTGAAATGATCCTGGTAAGCATAGGTATACGGCGCATCCTCGAGGCCGATCATTTGCTCATGGATCTTCTCGCCAGGGCGAATGCCGATGATTCTGTGCTGGGCGTCGGGCGCAACGGCTCTCGCGATGTCGACGATATTCATGGACGGAATCTTCTTGACGTAGATCTCTCCGCCCCGCATATCCTCAAAGGCGTGCCACACGAGCTCTACGCCCTGCTCCAGCGAGATCATGAACCGCGTCATACGAGTGTCTGTAATTGGCAGGGAACCGCTCGCCGCCAAGGACATGAAAAAAGGAATGACCGACCCGCGGGATCCCATCACGTTACCGTAGCGCACCACCGAAAATCGCGTGTCGTGGGTACCGGCATAGCCATTGGCGGCGACGAACAGCTTGTCAGACGCCAGCTTGGTGGCCCCATAGAGGTTGATTGGGTTGGACGCCTTGTCCGTGGACAGCGCGACAACGCGCTTGATGCCGTGGTCGATGCAGGCATCGATTAGGTTCATTGCACCGATGATGTTGGTCTTGACACACTCGAAGGGGTTGTACTCGGCCGTGGGCACTATCTTCGTCGCGGCTGCGTGAACTACGTAGTCGATGCCGTCAAGCGCACGGCCTAACTGCGCACGGTCGCGCACATCCCCGATCATGAAAAATACGCGCCGGTCGCCCTGGAACTGCTGCTGCATGTCCCATTGCTTCATTTCATCGCGTGAAAACACCACCAGCCTCGCAGGGTTGTACTTGGCGAGTGTCATTGGGACAAAGGCCTTGCCGAACGAGCCCGTTCCGCCGGTGATGAGTATGGATGCGTTAGAGAGCATGAATTAGGCTCGCTCGGAAACCGCGTTGGCCGCCTGACGCTGCGTAACGACCTCGGCATAGGTGCCAATGCGCAAAATGCGTTGATTGCTGATCTCTACGATTTCATCGCAGATACTCAGCGTGGAAAGACGGTGGGCGATGATGAGTATGGTCAGATCCTTACCTAGCCCTTCGATCGCGCGCATCACGGCCTCTTCGGTTTGATTATCCAGGGCGCTGGTGGCTTCGTCGAAGATGATGACCTCGGCCTGCTTGTAGAGAGCACGGGCGATCCCAATGCGCTGGCGTTGCCCGCCTGACAGTTTCACGCCGCGCTCCCCCACAGTGGCCCCGTAGCCACCTGGCCAGCTTTCGATCAAATCCGAGATCTGGGCACGCCGTGCCGCCCGGCGCACGCGATCCATGTCGATCTCCTCCGTCGGCACACCGAATGCAATGTTTTCCGCCACGCTGCTGTCTGTCAAAAAGATTGCCTGCGGAACATGGGAGACCAGCACCTGCCAGGAACGCTGGTTGGCGACCGAAATGACTTGCCCATCGACTTCGAGCGCGCCGCTTGTGGGTGTAAGCAGCCCCATGACAATGTCGAGCAACGTGCTTTTCCCGCTACCGCTTTCTCCGATAAATCCTACGCACCGGCCTTTGGCGATGGTCAAGTCGACGTTGTTCAGAACCCATGGAGTGTCTGGCGTGTAACGAAAGGCGATCTGTTTGAGGCAGATTTCTTTTTTGAAGCGAAGCGGCTCGATCGGCTTCGTATCGAGGTATTCGGGCAGCGGTTGATCCAGCAAGGCAATGGTGTCGGCTAGATACCCTCTGCTTCCTATGATACTGGCCCAAGAGGCGTAGCCTTGCTGGACCACTGGCAGCATCCGCTGCGCGCCCAGAGCAAGCGCCCCAAGCACCGGCAGGGCCTCTCCCACTCCAGCCTCGCGGCCGGCCAGCACATAAGCCACGATGGCGATTAGGACCGTACCCAGCGCCTCGATCAGGAAGCGCGGATACTGGCTGAGGAACAAGGTGTTGGCGTGCGCGTTACGCATCCGCAGGTCGGCGAGACGGTAGGTTTCGCAGTAGATCTTCTGCGTGCCATCGATCAGAACATCTCGAATGCCGCCCAAGCCTTCTTGCAGGACTTTTATGGCGCGGTTGAGTTCTCGGGTAGTCCGTTCACTGTTATTTGCCAGTCGCCGTCTCGTGAACTTCATGATGACGCCGTAGATCAATGCGAACCCGCCCAGCGCGCCCAGTGCGATCATTGGATCGATGAAGACCAAGGCGCCAAGAATTGACAGCATCATGATCATGGTGCTCATCAACGTCAGCGCGGGACTGAAGACGTTGCTGACCAGACCACTGGTCTTGATGGTGACTCCCCCGATGACATCGGCCGTGTTGCGGGATACGTGCACGGCGTAGGGTTGGTATAGCGTACGGCGATAGATGCTGATGCTCAAATCGGCCCCGGTTCGCGAGGAGAAATGCGCATTGGCCCAAAGAAGCGCGACACGCAACAAGCCCGCACCAACAGAAGCGGCCGCGAAACAGCACGTCAGCACCAGTACCAGGTCCTCTTTGCTGCTGATGCCGAGAAAAGCAATCAACGACTGCGCGGCGGCATGCTTGTACAGCGTCTGGGGCGAGGTCAACGCCATAAGGAAGGGGATGACCGTACCGATGGTTACTACTTCGGCAAAGGATGCGAGCGTGGTGAGGCCGGCCACCAGCATGAATTGCATGCGGCGATGCGGACCAATATGCCCCCACAATCGAAGCAGGAGGGGGCGAAGCTGATCCCTGGATGAAACGGAAGAAACCTGGCTCATAGGGCGGTCGTGGGTGCGCCGTCGGTCAGAACAGCGGCAGCGGAGTTGCGAAACCCATGCCCTGGATGGGTGCCCGGGATGTCTCTACGCGCTGCGTTCCAGGAGCGCGCATCCCATCCCGCCTCGCTTTGGCACCGCAACATCCCGTGCGCCCCCCTGGTGCAACAGCGAATGTGTCTGTCGCGCGGGCCGACCACATGGAACACTCCAGAGCAAACCGCCTTTTGCCCAGGCCTGGACACGCTTGCATCTTCCCGATCGTCGGTACGCGGGTGCTTGTGCATCAGCCTGGTCCCGCGCCACACGTTCGTAACGGCTGCGCTGTTCCAGTGTGCCTCGCGAGATGCGATTCGGTTGCCGTCACCCTCACCATCAAGCATCTCCGGGCTGACCGTTGCGCATGCGATTCTGGCTGTTGTGGTTACCACTGCGTGAGTCCGTTTGCTCTTTTGGTCTACGCCCAGGCGGACGGTAGCGTCAAAGTCTCTCTGCCTCGCCTCTCGATACGGATGGGTCTCACCCGCTCGGCCGCGGGCGCTGCGGGGAGTGTGGCGCCGCTCGTCCGACCCGTGCAGCGCCTGCGCGGTCCTCAGGTGGGGCAGGTTGAACCATGATTGCCGCCAGCGGATTCGCAGCATCATCCTCCTAGCCTCCGACGCCTTGCTGTGGGAGGTGATGACAAGATGGATTCATCAATGTGCACAGCGATACCCGAATGGACTTGTCCTCGGCCCGCGCTGCCCGTGAGATCCCAAAGGAGGTGGCGCTTTTTGATTTTCGGGAAACCGCTGCTTGCCAGCGTCACTCGCTTCATGGATTCACCGCTCGATCCGGAAGCATCTTGACGACTTTCGGGTCGAGGACGTGTTCGGGGTTCCCCGGGGCGGATCCGTGGCGTCGCGAGCAAGCATTTGTTTCAAATATACAACTGTGGGCAATGCCCCGAGCAGTGCACCCTTGCGTCAAAGCCTGGCCCTGAAGCACTCGCCAACTGGCCGATTACGACCGGGACACCTACCGGACCAGCAGAGTTGAGGCTCGACGGGCATGCGAGCGCGGCTGGCGTTTGCGCCGAGCCTTGCCTCTCAAGCACGCCGCGGGCGGCGTGCCGCTTTAGAAGCTCGCACCACGTCGTGAATTGTGTGGCAACCGCCTTCACCCACCCCCCGCCGGCCGCCACCGCCGCAACCACAGCGCATTGCCCACCACGCTCACGCTCGACGCCGCCATGGCGGCGCCGGCGATCACGGGGTTGAGCAGCCCGAAGGCCGCCAGCGGGATGCCCACCACGTTGTAGGCAAAGGCCCAGAAGAGGTTCTGGCGGATCTTGGCACGGGTGCGCCGGGAGATGGCGATGGCATCAGCCACCAGCCGCGGGTCGGGACGCATGAGGGTGATGCCGGCTGCCTGCATGGCGGCGTCGGTGCCGCTGCCCAGGGCGATGCCCACGTCGGCCGCCGCCAGGGCGGGGGCATCGTTGATGCCATCGCCCACCATGGCCACGTGCCGGCCCTGCTTGCGCAGCGCTTCCACCACGGCGGCCTTGTCGCCGGGCAGCACTTGGGCACGCACCTCGGTGATGCCCAGTTGCGCGGCCACGGCCTCGGCGCTGCCGCGGTTGTCGCCGGTGACCATGACGCAGGTCACGCCCTGGGCGGCGAGCAGTGCGATGGCCTCGCGCGCGGTGTCGCGCAGCGCGTCGCCGAAGGCCAGCAGGCCCAGCACGCGCGGCGGCGTGCCCGCCTCCACCAGCCACGAGACGGTGCGGCCCTCGGCGCGCAGTTGCGCGGCGCGCGCCGAGAGGCCGCCCTCGTCCAGGCCGGCTTCGTGTACCACGCGCTCGCTGCCCAGCATCAAGGTGCGGCCTCCCACGGTCCCGGCCACGCCGCGCCCGGGCACGGCGTGAACGGCCTGCGCCAGCGGCGCGGCCACGCCGCGCTGCGCGGCCGCATCCAGGGTGGCCTGCGCCAGCGGATGCTCGCTGCCCTGCTGCAGCGCCGCCGCCAGCGCCAGCAGCTCCGCTTGCGTAATGGCCGCGGCCTCGGCCGCCACCAGTTCCGGGCGTCCGCGGGTAAGCGTGCCGGTCTTGTCGAAGGCCACCGTATTCACGGCGTGGGCGTTCTCCAGAGCCTCGGCGTCCTTGATGAGAATGCCGTGGCGCGCCGCCACGCCCGTGCCCGCCATGATGGCCGCGGGGGTGGCCAGCCCCAGCGCGCACGGGCAGGCGATCACCAGCACGGCCACGGCATTGAGCAGACCCTCCTCCCAGCGCCCCATGACCAGGCCCCAGCCCAGCAGCGTGGCCACGGCCAGCACCACCACCACGGGCACGAAGACCTCGGCCACGCGGTCCACCAGGCGCTGGATGGGCGCCTTGCGCGCCTGGGCCGATTCCACCAGCCGCGCGATGCGCGCCAGGGTGGATTCCGCGCCCACGGTGGTGGTGCGCACGGCCAGCACACCCTCGGCGTTGACGCTGCCGCCGGTGACCGGGTCACCCGGGTGCTTGGCCACCGGCAGGCTCTCGCCGGTGATGAGCGACTCGTCGGCGTGGCTGGCGCCCTCCACCACCACGCCGTCCACGGGCATGCGCTCGCCCGGGCGCACCACCACGATCTCGCCGGGCCGCACGCTGCCGGCGGGCACCTCCGCCTCGCCGCCCTCGCGCCGCACCCGCGCCCGCTCTGGCCGCAGCGCCTGCAGCGCGCGGATCGCCTCGGTGGCCTGGCGCTTGGCACGCGCCTCCAGCCACTTGCCCAGCAGCACCAGCGTGATCACCACCGCGGCGGATTCGAAGTACAGGTGCGGCATGCCAGCGCGATCCGCCAGCAGGTGCCAGGTGCTCAGGCCGAAGGCCGCGCTGGTGCCCAGCGCCACCAGCAGGTCCATGTTGCCCGCGCCCGCGCGCAGCGCCTTCCAGCCGGCGCGGTAGAAGCGCGCGCCCAGCCAGAACTGCACCGGCGAGGCCAGGGCGAACTGCGCCCAGCCCGGCAGCATCCAGTGGCGCCCGAACAGCGCTCCCGCCATGGGCAGCGCCAGCGGCAGCGACAGCGCGGCGGCAAGCGCGACGGGCCACCAGGGCGGGAGGCGCGAACGCGACGCTGCTTCCTGCATTGCGGGCGATGCCGCCGCATCTTCAACCACCAGCGTTGCCCCGTAGCCGGCAGCGGTGACCGCGCCGGAGAGTTGCTCCGGCGCCACGCCCGGCGCCACCACCTCGGCCTGCTCGGTGGCCAGGTTCACCGAGGCCGACGTCACGCCGGGCACGCGCAGCAGCGCCTTCTCCACGCGGGAGACGCACGAGGCGCAGGTCATGCCCTCGATGCGCAGGCGCATCGTACGGTGGTCATCGGGGAGAACGGCGTTCGAGGGCGGGTTCACGAGGATCGCGCAGACAGGGCGGCGGACGATGCGCGCTTCACACCGGCGCGAGGTGGGCATCGAACCATGAGGCCAGCGCGTCCTCGGTCAGGCTGCCATCGGCCAGCGCAACGAACACCTCCAGCCGGTCCTCCGCCGAGGCGGTCACGGTGCAGCCGTTCAGCCGCAGGAACAACAGGGACACCACCAGCGCGGTGCGCTTGTTGCCATCCGCGAAGGGGTGATTGCGCGCGATCCCGAACGCGTAGGCGGCGGCAAGCTGGCCGAGGGACACGCCGCGGGGCGCGTACGCGGCCAGATGCCTGGGCCTTGCCAGCGCCGACGCCAGCAACCCGGCATCCCGGACACCGTCGGCGCCGCCGTGCTCGGCCAGCTGCCGCTTGTGGACGGCCGCCACCACGGCGTCGGCCACCCAGACCGGATCGTCCACCTATTTGGCAAGCTCCCGCAACACGTCGCGGTTCTCGCGCATGATGGTCTCCGCCATGTCCATCTGCGCCGCGAAGTCAGGGCGATACGGAGTGAGCTCGATGCCGTTGGGCGTCTCCACCAGGTAGAGCGAATCGCCCTTTTCCACCCGCAGGCGGGCGAGAACTTCCCTGGGAAGAACCACACCTGCCGAGTTGCCCACGGTGGTGATTTTCAGGGTGGCCATGTTTGCCTCCTGTACGCGGATCGTGTTGAAAGCCAGCGGTATTGTAACTTTCGTTATAACGACCGCACAATCCTTCGCGGCCGGCTCTGCCAGCCGGTTCCGCGCCGGGCGGTGCACGAAGCTTCGACAAAAAACAAGGGGCCCCGCGGGGCCCCTCTCAGTGCGCTGCGGCTGCGCCTCAGCCCAGGTTCACCATCACGTGCCGCACCACGGTGTAGTCTTCCAGCCCGTACATGGACATGTCCTTGCCGTAGCCGGACATCTTCAGCCCGCCGTGGGGCATCTCGGTGGCGAGCATGAAGTGCGTGTTGACCCAGGTGGCGCCGTACTGCAGGCGCGCGGCCACCTTCATGGCGCGCGACACGTCCTTGCTCCACACCGAGGAGGCCAGGCCGTAGTCGGAGTCGTTGGCCCAGGCGATGGCCTCGTCGGTGTCGCTGAAGGGGGTAATGGACACCACCGGGCCGAACACCTCCTTGCGCACGATCTCGTCGTCCTGGCGCGCGCCCGCGATCACCGTGGGCTGGTAGTAGAAGCCGTTGCCCTCGCCCTTCCTGCCGCCGGTGACGATGCTCATGTGCTTGAGGGCCGCGGCGCGGTCCACGAAGCCGGCCACGCGATCGCGCTGGGCGGCGCTGATCACCGGGCCCAGCTCGGTGTCCTCGGCGTCGGTGGGGCCCATCCTGAGCGATCCCACCGCGCTGCCCAGGTCGGCCACCAGCTTGTCGTAGATCTTGCGGCCCGCGTAGATGCGGCAGGCGGCGGTGCAGTCCTGGCCGGCGTTGTAGTAGCCGAACACCTTCACGCCGTTGACCACCGCTTCCAGGTCGGCGTCGTCGAACACGATCACCGGCGCCTTGCCGCCCAGCTCCAGGTGGGTGCGCTTGATGGTGTCCACGGCGGCGCGCATCACCGCCTGGCCGGTGCCCACGCTGCCGGTGATGGACACCATGGCCACGTCGCGATGGGAGATGAGCGACTGCCCGGTGGCCGGGCCGCGGCCGTGCACCACGTTGACCACGCCCTCGGGAAAGATCTCGGCGCACAGCCGGCCGAGCATGAGGGTGGTGAGCGGCGTCATCTCCGAGGGCTTGATCACCAGCGAGTTGCCTGCCGCCAGGGCGGGACCGAGCTTCCAGGCCGCCATCATAAGGGGGTAGTTCCAGGGCGTGATCTGCCCCACCACGCCGATGGGGTCGCGGCGGATCATGCTGGTGTGGCCCGCCAGGTACTCCTTGGCGGCCGAACCGCCCAGGCAGCGCGCCGCACCGGCGAAGAAGCGGAACACATCGGCCACGGCCGGCATTTCGTCGCCCAGGGCGCGGGCGTGGGGCTTGCCGGCATTCTGCGACTCCACCTTGGCAAGCGCGGCGGCCTCGTCCTCGATGCGCGCGGCCAGCTTGAGCAGCAGGCCCGAGCGCTCGGCCGGCGTGGTCTGCGACCACCCGTCGAAGGCCTTCTTCGCCGCCTGCACCGCGGCGTCCACCTGCCCGGGCGTGGCCTCGGGCACGCTGGCCAGCACGGCGCCGGTGGCCGGGTTGAGCACGGCGATAGCCTCGCCCTCGCCCTTCACGGACTTGCCGCCGATGATCAGTTCGGTGTTCATGATGGTGGTCTCCTGGGACGGTAGCGCCACGGGGCGCGGGATCTACTTGAGTGCGCCGGCCGTGTCCTGGGTGTCGCGGGTCAGGTAGAAGGCCAGCACGATGGGAATGAAGGTGACGGCGATGACGAACACCGCCACCACGTTGGTCACGGGCCGCTGCCGCGGCCGGATCAGTTCGGAGAGCATCCAGATGGGCAGCGTGGCCTGCTGACCGGCGGTGAAGGTGGTGACAATCACCTCGTCGAAGGACAGGGCGAAGGCCAGCATGCCGCCGGCCAGCAGCGCCGTGGCGATGTTGGGCAGAATCACGTGGCGCAGGGTCTGGAAGCCGTTGGCGCCCAGGTCCATGGAGGCCTCGATGAGAGCCCGGCTGGTGCGGCGAAAGCGCGCCAGCACATTGTTGTAAACCACCACGATGCAGAAGGTGGCGTGGCCGATCACCAGCGTCCAGGTGGAGAACGGAATCTCAAGCAGCCCCATGGCGGAGCGCAGCGAGATGCCGGTGATGATGCCCGGCAGGGCGATGGGCAGGATCAGCAGCAGCGAGATGGCCTCGCGCCCGAAGAAGCGCGAGCGCCACACGGCGGCGGCGGCCAGCGTGCCCATCACCAGGGCCGCGGCGGTGGCGATGGCCCCCACCTTCACCGACAGCCACAGGGCGCGGCGCACGTCCTCGCGCTCCCAGGCCACGGCGAACCACTGGGTTGTGAAGCCCGGGATCGGAAACTGGAAGCTGCGCTCCTCGATGCTGAAGGCGTAGAGGATGATGATGAGCAGCGGCACATGCAGGAACAGCACCGCGCCCAGCGTGGCGGCCTTCAGGCCGATCCCGGCGCGTGGCCCCTGGCGGCTGCTAGAGCGCATCGAAGGCTCCCAGCCGCTTGGCGATCATCAGGTAGACGCCCATCACCACGATGGGCACCACGGTGAAGGCTGCGGCCAGCGGAATGTTGCCCGCGGTGCCTTGCAGCCGGTACACCGTCTCGCCCAGGAAGGGCGTGGACTTGCCGATGATGCTGGGGATGATGTAGTCGCCCAGTGTGAGGGAGAAGGTGAAGATGGAGCCCGCCACCACGCCGGGAAATGCCAGCGGCAGGATCACCCGCCGGAAGGTCTGCCCGGGGTTGGCCCCCAGGTCGCCCGAGGCCTCGATCACCGTGGCGGGCACCCGCTCCAGCGCCGCCACGATGGGCAAAATCATGAACGGCAGCCAGATGTAGGTGAAGACGGTGAACGTGCCCAAGTACGAGGTGGACAGCGACGGGCCGCCCACCACCGGCGTGGCCAGCAGCGCCTCCAGCAGCCAGGTGAGGTGCGTCTGCGCCGCCAGCCAGCTCACGATGCCTTCCTTGGCCAGGATCAGCTTCCAGGCATACACCCGCACCAGATAACTCGACCACAGCGGCAGCATCACCGCCAGGTAGAGCAGGCCCTTCAGCCGCAGGCCCGCGTAGCGCACCATGTAGTAGGCCAGCGGAAAGGCGATCAGCGCACTCGCCAGCGTCACAGCCGCGGCCATGAGGGCGCTTCGCAGCACCACGTCCCAGTGGGCCGGGCTGCGGAAGAACTCCTTCCACGTGTCCAGCGAGACCTCGCGCACCATCACGCCCGAGAACTCGTCCAGGTAGAAGAAACTGTGGGCCAGCAGCGTGAACAGCGAGCCCAGGTAGATGATGCCCAGCCACAGCAGCGGCGGAGCCAGCAACAACAGCAGCACCAGACCCGGCCGGCCGTAGAGGAAACGGGACACACCGCCACCGCGGGGAAGCGGCGCGGACAGCGTCGCGGCGGTCATCGGCTCTCGGAAACCGCCTGGATGTGACGGCGCTCGATCACCAGCCGCACCGCCGTGCCGGGCGCCCGGCCCTCCATGGCCATGCCGCCTTCCACGTTCTGCTCCACCACCTGCAGGCGGCCGCCCTCGTCCACCTCCACCTCCACGCGCGAATTGGCGCCCAGGTAGGTGACAGCGGACACGCGTCCGTCGATGCTGGCGAACCCCGGCGGCACCTCGGCTTCGGCCGGCAGGATGCGGATGCGCTCGGGCCGCACGGCATAGCTCGCCGGAAAGCCGCCCAGGCGCTGGGCCAGGTAGCCCTCCAGCAGGTTGGTCTGGCCCACGAAGCCGGCCACGAACTGGGTGGCGGGATGGTCGTACACCTCGGCGGGCGCACCGATCTGCTCGATGCGGCCGTGGTTGAACACGGCGAGGCGGTCGCTCATGGACAGGGCCTCGCCCTGGTCGTGGGTGACGTACACGAAAGTGATGCCCACCTGGCGCTGGATGGTCTTGAGCTCGGCCTGCATGGCCTCGCGCAGCTTCAGGTCCAGGGCGCCCAGCGGCTCGTCCAGCAGCAGTACGCGCGGCCGGTTGATGAGCGCGCGCGCCAGCGCCACGCGCTGGCGCTGGCCGCCCGAGAGCTGCCCGGGCCGCCGTGCGTAAAGCCCGTCGAGCTTCACCAGGCCCAGCATCTCCTCGGCGCGCTTGCGCCGCTCGGCCCGGGGCACCTTGCGGATCATCAGGCCGTACTCCACGTTCTCGCCCACGCTCATGTGGGGGAACAGGGCGTAGTCCTGGAATACGGTGTTCACGTCGCGATCAAAGGGGGGCACGCCCTCCACGTTGACGCCGTGCACCTGGATGTGGCCGCGGTCGGGCTGCTCGAACCCGGCGATCAGCCGCAGACAGGTGGTCTTGCCCGAGCCCGAAGGGCCGAGCATGGAAAAGAATTCGCCGTCGGCGATGCTGAAGGACACCTCGTCGACGGCGCGGACTTCGCCGAAATGCCGGCAGACGCCCTGGAAGGTGACTGCCGGCACGCCCTCACCGGCCATGGCCGGGAGCGCGGGTGGAACGCAGCCGCATCAGCGGCCGCCGAGGATGGCGATGTAGTCGGACACCCAGCGGTAGTAGGGCACGCAGCCTTCCTTGTGGAGCTCGCACTTGGCCACAGGCGTCTTCCAGAAGGAGATGCGGTCGAACTCGTTGTAGCCGTTGGTCTTGCAGCCATCGTCGCCCAACAGCTTGTTTCCCTTGCAGGCCGCGGGCACGGAGGGCACCGAGCCGAACCAGGCCGAGAGGTCGCCCTGCAGCTTCTCGTTGATGGAGTGCTCCATCCACAGGTAGGCGCAGTTCGGGTTCTTGGCATTGGCATGCAGCATGGTGGTGTCCGCCCAGCCGGTGGCCCCTTCCACGGGCACCACGCTGGCGATGGGCTTACCCTCGCCCTTGAGCAGGTTCACCATGAAGCCCCAGGAGGAGGAGGCCACCACGCCCTCGTTCTTGAAGTCGTCGATCTGCACCATGGCGTCGTGCCAGTAGCGCGACACCAGCTTGCGCTGGGCACGCAGCAGGTCCAGGGCGGCCTTGTACTGAGCCTCGTTCAGCTGGTAGGGGTCCTTGATGCCCAGCTCGGGCTTGTTGGCCTTGAGGTAGAGCGCGGCGTCGGCGATGTAGATGGGGCCGTCGAAGGCCTGCACGCGGCCCTTGTTGGACTTGCCGTCGGCCAGGGTCATCTCCTCGAACACCACCTTCCAGCTCTTGGGCGGCTCCTTGAAGGCCTTGGTGTTGTAGGCCAGCACGTTGTAGCCCCACTGGTAGGGCACGCCGTAATGCTTGCCGTCCACAAAGTGCCAGGGCGCCTTCTGCAGCCGCGGATCCACCTTGGCGTAGCTGGGGATGAGCTTAGTGTTGACCTCCTGCACACGCTTGCCCGAGATCAGCCGCAGGCTCGCGTCGCCCGAGGCGGTGACCAGGTCGAAGCCGCCTTCGTTCATCAGGGCCACCATCTCGTCCGAGGTGCCGGCGGTCTTGACGTTGACCTTGCAGCCGGTCTTCTTCTCGAAGTCGGTCACCCAGTCAAAGCTCTTGTCGGTCTCGCCGCGCTCGATGTAGCCGGGCCAGGCCACGATGTCCACGCGGCCTTCGCCCTTGCCGATCTTCTGCAGGGGGGCGGCCTGGGCAGCGCCCAGACTCACGCCCAGGGCGGCGGCCGTGGCCACGGCGAGGGTACGGGCTGCGAGGTGTTTGATGCTCAGGGAACGATGGTTCTTCATGGGAGTGAGTCCTCTTTCGTTGAGGTGACGGGCAGAGCGCATACCGGGATGGTCGCTGGCATCACGAACCGAATGCAGCGCGGCAAGCTGTCGATCCTAGCTGCCTGCCCGAGCCGAGGCAAGCAAGCCAAAACCCTGAAGTTAAGCGGGTTTGAGCCCGGGCAGTGTACGCGACCCAGCCGGGTGCACCGCAACGGCGCGGGCGCCCCGCTACTTGCCCGCGGGCTTGAGCGGTTCCGGGTGGAGCTTGAACACCGGCCGCGGCGCGTCGCTGCGGAAATACGGGTCCATCTGGGGCACCAGCGCCGCCAGGGCCTCCATGCGCTTGTCGGGCGACGGGTGGGTGGAGAAGAAATCGCTCTTGCCCGATCCGCCCGACGCCTTGCCCATCTTCTCCCACAGGGTGACCGCCGAGCGCGGGTCGTAACCGGCCTTGGCAGCGAGTTCGATGCCGATGCGGTCGGCCTCAGTCTCCGCTTCGCGGCTGTTGGGCAGGTCGAGGGCAAGCTTGGCCGCAACCGCGGTGCCTGCCGCCGCCACCCCCGCGTAGCGCCGGTCGCTGAGGATGGCCACGGCGCTCACCCCCACGGTGGTGGCCAGGGCACGGGACATCTTCTCGGCCTGATGCTTGGCCAGCGCATGGGCGATCTCGTGGCCCATCACCTGGGCGATCTCGTCGTCGCTGGGCTTGAGCGCCGTGATCAGGCCCGTGTAGAAGGCCATCTTGCCGCCGGCCATGCACCAGGCGTTCACGGTCTTCGGGTCGTCGATCACCTTCACGCTCCACTGCCAGTCCTTGGTTTCGGGCCGGTAGGCGATGGCATGGGGAATCAGGCGCTCGGTGATGCCGACGATGCGCGCGGTGACCACCGGGTCGTTGTCGAGCTTGCCCTTGTCCTGGTAGGGCGTGAGCATCTGCACGTAGGCGCTTCGGGAGGAGGCGATGGCCTGGTCCTCGGACACCACGATGAACTGCTTGCGGCCGGTGACGGGGTTGGTCTGGCAACCCGCCAGCACGGCGGCGGCGATGACCAGGGCTGCAGTGTGGCGAGGGCGCACGGCGGAAATCCTCAGGCGAACAGGCGGCTGTGCCGCGGCACCCTGGCGAGCAGATACTCCATCTGGTCGTGCAGGATCCTGCGGTTCTGCAGGATGAGATGCTCGTGGCGGTTGGGCACGTAGGGGGCGTAGAGCAGCGGCATGTGCGCGCCCTCGGGGGTGCGGCCGCCCTTGCGAATGTTGCAGGCGCGGCAGGCGGTGACCACGTTCATCCAGCGGTCGCGGCCGCCGCGGTGCACCGGCACCACGTGGTCGCGCGAAAGGTCCCGCTCTCGGAACCGGCCGCCGCAGTAGCCGCACAGGTGGCGGTCACGGGCAAACAGCGCGCCGTTGGTAAGGTACGGCTCGGCGTGGTGGTCGCGCACCGCCTCGGCGTTGCCCTTCACGGCGATGATGCTGTGGGTGGAAAGTTCCGAGCGCTCGCCGGTGAGGCGGGAAACGCCGCCGTGGTAGGTGGCCACCACGTCGCCCAGCGACCAGGCCACCATGCGGCGCGCCTGGTAGGTGATGGCTTCCTCGATCATGATCCAGCGGCTGGGCTGGCCCGACATGTCGAGGGCGAGGATCATCGCCACGGACTTGTGCTCCCGGTTGGCGGGTGCGCGACAAGCGTTGGGTTGCATTGCCTCGGCGACCGCGGCCCTGCCGCACCCGACGTCAACGGAGTATACGGACAAGCCGTGACGCTGCAAACGCAAGCCGGTACCCCATGTCCGGCCGGCGCGGGAAGCGGTCTAGAACAGCCCCACCACCCGGCCATCGGCGTCGAGATCGATGCGGCTTGCCGCCGGCACCTTGGGCAGGCCCGGCATGGTCATGATGTCGCCGCACACCACCACGATGAACTCGGCGCCCGCCGCGAGCCGCACCTCGCGGATGTTCACCACATGGCCCGAGGGGGCGCCCCGGGCGCTGGCATCGGTGGAGAAGGAATACTGGGTCTTGGCGATGCACACCGGATAGGCGCCGTAGCCCTCGTCCTGCAGCCGCTGTATCTGGCCGCGCACCTTGGCGTCGGCACTGATGTCCGCCGCCCCGTAGACCCGCGTCGCCACGGCCTTGACCTTCTCCCACAAGGGCGCGGAATCCTCATAGACGTATTTCACGGAAGGAGCGCCGCTTTCGGCCAGCCGCACCACGGCGTGCGCCAGATCCTCCGCGCCCTTGCCGCCCTCGGCCCAGTGCCGCGCGATAACCACCGGCACGCCCAGGGCGCCCATGCGGGCCTCGATCAGCGCGTGCTCGGCGGCGGTGTCCTGGGAGAAGTGGTTCACCGACACCACGCAGGGCAGGCCGTACACCTCGCGCACGTTGCGCACGTGGCGCTCCAGGTTGGCAAGGCCCGCCTGCAGGGCCTCGAGGTTCTCGCAGCCCAGGGCCTTGAGTTCGACCCCGCCGTGGTACTTGAGCGCCCGCACGGTGGCCACGATCACGCAGGCGGAAGGCCGTAGGCCGGATTTGCGGCACTTGATGTCGATGAACTTCTCCGCGCCCAGGTCGGCGCCGAAGCCGGCCTCGGTGACCACGTAATCGCCCAGCTTGAGGGCCGCGCGGGTGGCAATGACGGAGTTGCAGCCGTGGGCGATGTTGGCGAAGGGTCCGCCGTGGATGAAGGCGGGATTGTTCTCCAGGGTCTGCACCAGGTTGGGGGCGAGCGCGTCCTTGAGCAGCACCGTCATGGCGCCGTGGGCCTGCAGGTCGCGGGCGCGCACGGGGGTCTGGTCGCGGGTGTAGCCCACCACGATGTTGCCGAGGCGCTCGCGCAGGTCGCGCAACGAACTGGCCAGGCAGAAGATGGCCATGACCTCCGAGGCCACCACGATGTCGAAGGCGTCCTGGCGCGGGAAACCGTTGGCCAGGCCGCCCAGGGACACCACGATGTCGCGCAGCGCCCGGTCGTTCATGTCCAGCACCCGCTTCCAGGTGATGCGGCGCGGGTCGAGCCCCAGCTCGTTGCCGTGGTGGATATGGTTGTCCAGCAGCGCAGCGAGCAGGTTGTTGGCGAGCTGGATGGCGTTGAAGTCGCCGGTGAAGTGCAGGTTGATGTCCTCCATGGGCACCACCTGGGCGTGGCCGCCGCCGGCGGCGCCGCCCTTGATGCCGAACACCGGGCCAAGCGAGGGCTCGCGCAGGCAGATCACGGCCTTGCGGCCAATGCGGTTGAGGGCGTCGCCCAAGCCCACGGTGGTGGTGGTCTTGCCCTCGCCGGCAGGCGTGGGGCTGATGGCCGTCACCAGCACCAGCCGTCCGTCGGGCCTATCGTGAAGGCTGTCCAGGTAGTCGAGCGATACCTTGGCCTTGTGGCGCCCGTAGGGCTCCAGGCTGTCTTCCGGGATGCCGAGACGCTCCTGGGCCAGGGCGGCGATGGGTTTCAGGGTGGCACGCTGGGCAATCTCGATGTCGGACAGCAAGGCGGGACTCCTGGGGTGTTGGGGGCGCCGCGGCCCCGGGGGGAAACGTCGCGGCAGCCCGTAGGCTGCCGCTGGCGAAAGAAGCCGCTGCTGTTGCAGCCCGTTTCAGGGCAGCGAGCGGCCCGTCTTGCCCAGCTCGGGATGGATGAAGGTGGCGCCCGTTGGCCCGACGCCGGCGATCTGCACGATCACCTCCTCGTCCTTGGCGCCGTCGTAGTGGGCCTCGCCGGCCGGATGCTTCATGTAGCTGCCCGCGGGCAGCGGCTCGGTGTTCTCGGGCTGGAAGGTGAGCCCGGTGCCAGACCACCAGGTACCCTTGATGACCGTGCACAGCCGGTCTTCGGGATGGAAGTGCGGCATGCTCATGGTGCCGGGGGAAAACTTCACCCGGATCACGTAGGGACCGGCGCGCTTCAGGTCGCCCTCCAGCACCATGATCTTGATGCCCTCGATGCCCGGGTAATCCTCCCACTGCTCGGTGCCGGGCAGCACCCTGACGAAGCCATGGGCATCCACGGCGGGGCCTGCGTGGGACATGCTGCCCGGCAACGCCACGGCGGCGGCCAGGCCGGCGGCGAGCAGCGTGGCGCGGAATCGGTTCATGTACGAAGTCCTCGAAGATGGAGATGGATGGAGTGCGTCGCAGAGCGCCGCGAGTGTACTCCACGCCCGGGCGGACCGGATGGGGACGGGAGCGAAGGCACCGTGATGCCATGCTGCCCGGCGTGCGGGCTGTGGGTGCGTCGCACCATGCCCATTCGGAAAAAGTCCGCTTCCACATCAAGCCTTTTACTTCATGAATAGCTACCGCATATTGCATTGCAGCAATTACTGGAGACAAGCATGTTGAACTGGTTACGAACCCTTATGGCGCCCCAACCGGATGGAAGCAACGCCACCGAACCGCAATGGCTCGCGGGCGCCGTGACATCGGCCGACGTGGAAAGCCGCCTGCTGCGCGCGGAGCAGCGCGCCGCCGCCTTCGGGTTGCGCCTACCCTGAAGAGGGGGCCGGACGGCCCCGGTTAGAATCCGGGGCATGAATACCGCCTCCCGGGTTCCTGTCACCCTGCTCACCGGATTCCTGGGTAGCGGCAAGACCACCCTGCTCAACCATCTCCTGGCGGCACCCCACGGGCGCCGTCTGGCGGTGATCGAGAACGAGTTCGGCGAAGCGGGCGTGGACGCCGAGCTGCTGGTGCGCCAGCCCGGCGAGGAGATCGTGGAGGCCAGCAACGGTTGCCTGTGCTGCACCGTGCGCGGCGACCTGCGGCGCATTCTCTGCGAACTGGCCGCCGACCGCCGCGAAGGCCGCCGGCGCTTCGACCAGGTGGTGGTGGAGACCACCGGGCTCGCCCTGCCCGCGCCGGTGATCCAGACCTTTCTGCTGGAAGAGACGGTGGCCGCCGACTACCGGCTGGACGGCGTGGTGACGCTGGTGGACGGCATACACGGCGCCGGGCAGCTCGCCCGCCATCCCGAGGCCGAGCAGCAAGTGGGCTTCGCCGATCGCCTGGTCATCACCAAGACCGACCTGGCCGAACCGGAGCAGCTGGACGCGCTGGCCGCCGCGCTCATGGACCGTAACCCCGCCGCGCCGTTGTACCGGGTGTGCCGCGGCAGCATCGGCGCCGAGCTGGTGCTCGATGTGGGCGGCTTCGAGGCCAGCGCGGCGCTGAAGCTGCACCCGGGCTTCCCGCGCTACACCCAGCCGGCGGCCCACACCCAGGCGGTGGGTTCCTTCGTATTCCGCGCCGAGCAGCCCTTCGACGCCGAGCGCCTGGAATTCTTCCTCAGGACCATCACCGACTGGTACGGTCCGGACCTGCTGCGCATCAAGGGTATTCTCCATCTGAAGGGCCAGGATTGCAGGACCGTGCTGCAGGGCGTGCACCGGGAGCGCACCCTGACCCCGGGAACACCCTGGGCGGCGGACGAACCGCGCGCCAGCACGGTGGTCTTCATCGGAGTGCGGCTGCCCCGCGAGACCCTGGAACAGGGCCTGGAGATGTGTCTCGCGGCTCCGGAACAGCCATCCGCGCCAACAAATTTCGCTGAAAGATCGACACCGTGATTGTTTTCGACCTGCTTTGTGACCAGGAACACCGCTTCGAGGCGTGGTTCAGTTCCACCGAGGATTTCGAGCGCCAGGCCGGCACCCCCATGCTGGTGTGCCCGGTGTGCGGCAGCGGCGAATTGCGAAAGGCACCAGCCGGGCTGCACGTGGCGCGGCACGGGCGCGGCGAGCGCGCCGCGCCGCCGGCCCAGAGCCCCGCGCAGGGCACCGAACAAGACCCGGGGCACGTGGCGGCCTTCTCGCCCGCCGGAGCCGACCTGCTGCAGGCTTTTCGCAAGATTCTGGAAAACGCCGAGAACGTGGGCGAGCGATTTCCCGAGGAAGCGCGGCGCATCCACTACGGCGAATCGGCGCGCCGTTCGATCCGTGGCCAGGCCTCCCGGGATGAAGCCGAAGCCCTGCGCGAGGAAGGCATCGAGGTGCTGAGCCTGCCGGCGGCCATGGGCGAGGATCTGCACTGACCGGGTGAGGGCTCGCCGGGGGCTTGCGTCCGGCGCGGATACTGTACAAAATGACACCTGTGTATCCGGACAGCCCTATGCGGGCCGTGCGCGGTGCAGGCGGCGGGGTGCGCCCTGCCACGTGTCCAAGGCCGCATCCCGCGGCTGCGCCCGGCCCGCGCGCAGCCACAGCACAGGTCACACAGGTTCCAGCCCATGCGCCCACTCACCGATCGCCAGGCCGAAATTCTCCAGTTCATCCGCGACGCCGTGGAGGCCACCGGCCTGCCCCCCACCCGCGCCGAGATCTGCAGCGCCCTGGGCTTCGCGTCCCCCAACGCCGCCGAAGACCACCTGCGCGCCCTCGAGCGCAAGGGCGCCATCGAGCTCACCAGCGGCATCGCCCGCGGCATCCGCCTGGCCGAGCCGCCCGGGCTGGCGGTCATCGGCCGGGTGGCCGCCGGTCAGCCCATCCTCGCCGAGCAGCACGTACAGGGCCGCCATCAGGTGGACCCGGCGCTGTTTTCGCCGCACGCTGACTACCTGCTCAAGGTACGCGGCCAGAGCATGCGCGATGCTGGCATCCTCGACGGCGACCTGCTCGCCGTGCACCGCACCGCCGAGGCGCGCAGCGGCCAGATCGTGGTGGCGCGCGTGCACGACGAGGTCACGGTCAAGCGCCTGCGCCGCCAGGGTGGCCGCGTGGAGCTGCTGCCCGAAAACCCCGACTTCGAACCCATCGTCGTGGACACCCGCAACGAAGGGTTCGCCATCGAAGGCCTGGCTGTGGGGCTGATCCGCGCCGGCCGCCTGTCCTGACCGTCACCCTGCCCGACCCGTCCGTCGCACGAGGCAATCACCATGAGCACCGTCAGCGAAGTCTTCATGCACCCCCCCGTCGCCCGCACCCGCTCCAGCCGGCAACTGCGCCAGGCTGCCGAGCGGCTGCTGTGGACCCACCTGCGCGACGGCCGGCTTGGCGAGCAGCGCTTCCGCCACCAGCACCTGCTGGAAGACCGCTACCTGGTTGACTTCGTCTGCCCCGAAGCCAGGCTGGTGGTGGAACTGGAAGGCGATCTCACCCCTGCGCTCCTCAGCCACGCCCTGCAGCGGCGCACCTTCCTCGAGTCGCGCGGCTATCGCGTGCTGCGCTTCGGCGATCGCGACGTGCTCATCGAAACCCGCGCGGTGCTCTCCGCCATCCGCGCCGCCCTGGGCCGCAAGCCCTCCTGAGCCCGCGGTGAGCCTGCCCGCAACCCGGCCGGCGGCCGCAAGCGGGAGCGCCGGGCTGCACACCCTGCTGCAGGGTACGCACCTGTGGCGCGGCCACGAGCTCGCTGCCGTGGCGGTGCCCAGCGTGCCCACCGGCCACACTGCCCTGGACGCCTTGCTGCCAGGCGGCGGCTGGCCTCGCGCCGCACTCACCGAGCTGCTCTGCGCCCGCCCGGGCGTCGGCGAGCTGTCGCTGCTCATGCCTGCCCTGGCCCGCCTTGCCCGCGAGGAAAACCGCTGGATCGTCCTGGTGGGGCCGCCCCACCTGCCCTACGCACCCGCTTTCGCCCTGGCGGGCGTGGACCTGGCGCGCCTGGTGGTGGTGAACCCCCGCCAGAGCGACGACGCCCTCTGGGCCATGGAACAGGCGCTGGGCTCGGGCGCCTGCAGCGCCGTGGCGGGCTGGCCCAACCGCGTCAGCGAGCGCGCCCTGCGCCGCCTGCAACTGGCCGCCGAGAACGGCCGCGCCGCCGGCTTCCACTACACCAGCGGCGCTGCCACCTCCAGTTCCCTCGCCGCCCTGCGCCTGCAGGTCGAGCCCGCCGACACCGGGCTGCGGCTGCGACTGCTCAAGGTGCGCGGCGGCGGCATGGGCACCACCCTCACCCTCGCCGCCTGATCCCGGTCCGCAGGGCGGTTTCCCGGTGCTCTGGCTGGCGCTGCATCTCCCCCGGCTGCCCCTCGATGTATTCGAGCGCGCAGCGCCGCTGCCCGGCCCGGCGGTGGTGGTAGCCGGCGACGGGCGCACGGTGGCGCTGCCCAACGCCGCCGCCGCGCGCCACGGCGTCACGCCCGGGCAGAAGCTCTCGGCAGCGCTGGCGCTCGTTCCAGACCTCGAAACGCGCACCCGCGACCCGTCCGCCGAGCAGCAGGCCCTCGAATCCCTCGCCCTGTGGGCCGAGCAGTTCACGCCCACCCTGCACCTGCAGCCGCCGGACGGGCTGCTGCTGGAAATCGGCGGCTGCCTGCGGCTGTTCGGCGGCCTGGAGGCACTGGCGGCGCGCGCCCGAGACGGTCTCGCCGAACTGGGCTTCGACGCCACGCTCGCCAGCGCCCCCACGCCCGCCGGCGCCTTGCTGCTGGCGCGCAACGGCCTGGATAGCCTGGTGACCGAGCTGCCTGCCCTGCGATCGCGCCTACGTATGCTGCCCTTGGACGGCCTCGACGCCGAGGCCACCGTCCTCCTCAGCCTCGCCCGCCTGGGCGCACGCACCGTGGACGACGTGCTACGCCTGCCCCGTGAGGGCCTGGCACGGCGCTTCGGGCAGGCGCTCCTGGACGGTCTCGACCGCGCCCTGGGCCACCGGCCCGATCCGCGCGCGCCCTTCGTGCCACCCGCGCGCTTCCACAACCGGCTGGTGCTACCCGCCCCCGTGCCCGCGGTGGAGCCGCTGCTGTTCGGCCTGCGCCGCCTGGCTGCGGAGCTGTGCGGCTTCCTGGCCGGCCGCCAGGAGGGCGCCACGCGGCTGCAGTTGCGGCTCGAGCACGAAGACCACCCGCCCACGGACCTGCGCCTGGAACTGGCCATGCCCAGCCGCGATGCCGCGCATCTCATGGTGCTTGCCCGCGAACACCTGTCGCGCCTCGCCCTGCCCGGGCCGGTGGAGGCCTTCGGGCTGGCGCTGGAGGAATCCGCCCAGCTCGCGCCCCGCAGCCTGTCCTTCCTGGCCGAACCCGGCAGCGGGGCCGAAAGCCGCGCCGCGCTGGTGGAACGGCTGCGCGCCCGGCTGGGCCGCGACGCGGTGCACGGCCTCGCCCTGGTCCCGGAGCACCGCCCCGAGCTGGCCCACCGCGTGGCCGAGCCGGGCACCCCCGCCGCCAGCCTGCACCACGCACCGCGCCCGCTGTGGCTGCTGGCCACGCCGCGCCCGCTCGCCGCGGGGCCCCAGGGCCCGCGGCTGGACGGCCCGCTCGCGCTGCTCGACGGCCCCGAGCGCATCGAGTCGGGCTGGTGGGACGAGGGCGACGTGCGCCGCGACTACTTCGTGGCCCGCGACAACAGCCGGGCGCGCTTGTGGATTTACCGGGAGATCGGCCCCGGCCCGGGCGAGCGCTGGTACCTTCAGGGACTATTCGCCTGACCATGCATCCAGCCACGGCACCAGCCCGCACCCCCGTTGTCGTAAAGGATTGTCAATTTCCGGACCCCTTCATGCGCTTCTTCGCCCTGCTGCTCGCCCTGCTGCCTGCCATCCCTGCTGCCATGGCCGTGGAACAACCGCCCTACATCGTGCTGCGCCAGTACCCTGCCTTCGAGATCCGCCGCTACGAACCCCAAGTGGTGGCCGAGGTCACGGTGCAGGGCAACGCCGAGGACGCCGGCAATGCCGGGTTTCGCATCCTGGCGGGCTACATCTTCGGCAAGAACAAGGGCGCGCGCACCGCCCCCATGACCGCCCCGGTCACCCAGACCCCGCAGAAGATCGCCATGACCGCCCCGGTGGCCATGGCCTCGGCCGACCCCGGCGCCCACACCGTGCGCTTCGTGATGCCGCGCGGCTGGCGCCTGGACACCCTGCCCGAGCCCGAGGACCGCCGCATCGAGCTGCGCGAGGAGCCCGCGCGCGCCTGGGCGGTGATCCGCTATTCAGGGCTGTGGTCGGAGAAGCGCTACCGCGAGCACCTGGGCAAGCTGCGCGAGGCCATGGCTGCCGCGTCGGTGGCCGGCCGCGGCGAACCGGTCTGGGCACGCTACGACCCGCCCTGGACCCCCTGGTTCATGCGCCGCAACGAGGTGTGGATCGAGACCGACACCACACCGCACTGAGGCTGCCAAGGCGGGCTGTTCGGGTATCCCGGGCTGGCGAACCCCTTTTTCTTTGCCGGCGCCGCACCGAGTGATTCCGCGGCGCCAGCCGCCAGCTGGGCCGCCAAATCCACGACCCCCGTCGCCATGCAACCGTGCATGGCTGGCATGCCAGCTCGACTCTGGCCGAGTTGCCAGCGCCAGCCCAACATGGCACCTCGTTCCATCAACCCTTGGGTACCGATATGAACCACCACGCCCCTTTCGCGGGCATCCCATCGTCGCAGCCGCGGCGCCGCGCATTTCTCCGCCTGGTGGGCGGCGGTGTCGTCATGGCTGCCGGTCTGGGTACGGCCGGTTGCGCCTCAGGGCCGCCAGAGGTCGCGGTGCGGCCCTGGCGCGCGGCCCCCGCCGAGACCGAACTGCACCGCTTCATGCTGGCGCACGCACTGCTGGCGCCCAACCCACACAACTACCAGTCCTGGATCGCCGACCTGCGCGAACCGGGCCGCATCCACCTGCTGTGCGACGACAAGCGGCTGCTGCCGGAGACCGATCCCTTCGGCCGCCAGATCTTCATCGGCTGCGGCGCGTTCATCGAGTTGGCCGTCATCGCCGCGGCCGAGCGCGGGCACACGGTGAGCGTGACGTTGTTCCCGCAGGGTGCGCCGGCGGCGCGCAGCTTGCCGGCTGGCACCGTGGTGGCCACGCTGACGCCAGGCCCGGCGGGGTCGGCCCAGCGTGACCCGCTGTACGCCGCCATCGCGCGGCGCCATACCGCCAAGGGCGCTTACGCCGAGGGCCGCGCCCTGCCCGAGGCGTTGACGTCGGCATGGGTGGAGACCGCCCGCCGCCACGGCCTGCAGGCTGGCACCGTGACGAAGCCCGAGCCACTAGCCGCGCTGCGCCGCATCACGCGCGAGGCCTACGAAATCGAAGCCACGACGCCAGCCACCTGGCTGGAGTCGGCGCGGCTGTTCCGGATCGGCCCCGACGCAATTGCCAGGCACCGCGACGGCATCAGCCTCTCGAGCCCTATGGTTCGTTTTCTCTACACCGCGGGCCTGTTCGATCCCATGGAAGTGCCGCAGCGCGGCAAGTCCAGCCTGCAGCGCATCATGGACCGCTGGACGCCGCTGGAGACCGGCAGCGGCTTTCTCTGGCTCGCCAGCATGGGGAACACTCGTGTGCAGCAGGTGGAAGCCGGCCGCGCCTACGTGAGGCAGCACCTCCTGGCCACCGCAGCGGGTGCCGACATGCACCCTCTGTCGAACGCGCTCCAGGAGTTCGATGCCATGCGTGGACCCTATGCCGCCGTCCATGACGCGCTGGGGGTGGACCCGTCCCAAGGCACCGTGCAGATGCTGGCGCGCGTCGGGTACTCGACTGCGCCGGCGGCGCCCGCACCGCGCCGCGAGCTGGACAAGCTGCTGCGCACCTGAGCGCGTGCGATACTGCCGCGATGCCCGAGCGAGCACGTCCTGGTGATCCCGTTCGCGCGGCCCCGCCGGCAGGGCCGCAGCTCTCCGACTGGAACCTGCTGCGCTCGTTCATCGCCGTCTACGAGGCTGGCACGCTCACCGAGGCCGCACGCCGGCTGGCCACCACCCAACCCAGCGTCGGCCGCCACGTGCGAGAACTGGAGCTTGCACTGGGCGAGGTGCTGTTCGCGCGCCAGCCCGGCCGGCTGAAACCCACCGAGCGGGCGCACGCGCTGCACGCCGCCATCTCGGTCATGAAGGCGTCGGCGCGCGAGGCCGAGCGGCTGTTCGCCGGCGCCCGCGATGCGTTGGTGGGCACGGTGCGTATTGCCGCCTCGGAGGTGTATGCCACGCATGTGGTGGCGCCCCTGGTAGCCCGCATGCTGGCGGAGCAGCCGGAGCTTGAGATCGAGCTGTCGGTTTCCAACCGGGCCGAGAACCTGCTGCGCCGTGAGGCCGACATCGCGGTGCGCTTCTTCAGACCCGAGCAGGACGGTCTGATAACCATGCACGTTGGCAACACCGAGCTCGGCCTCTACGCGCACGAATCGCTTCTGCAGCGCAGCGGCGACCTGGAAGGCTTTGATGTCCCCGAGGGCGCTTTCGTGGCGGGCTTCGATCGAGACGCCACGCCGCTGGCGCCGATGGTGCATGGCGAGCCCCCGGCCCAGCCCGTCCGCTTCCGGCTGCGCACAGACGCGATTCTGGCGCGCCACGCGGCCGTCGAGGCCGGCATGGGCATCGCCGCCTACCTGGTCGACGTTGCCGTCACCAAGCCTGGCCTGCGACGCGTGCTGGCCGACCGCTTCAGCCAGAAGCAGGAGGTATGGCTGTGTGCGCACGACGAGCTGCGCCGCTCTGCATCGATGCGCTACGTTTGGAACCAGCTCGAACGAGCTCTGCGCTCGCGGCTCGCTCCGTCCTCGGCAGAGGACCCTTCCCGAAGCCCCCGGCCTCGGCGAACGTCACCCTCTCCGGGTCACCGTTAGTGCCCCGCGGGCGCTGCGGCCGCGCTGCTGGTCGAGGCCAGCGGCGGGCACACAGCGCGGTCTGCCCAAGCGATTGAGAAGCTGGCACACCATCCGCGCCTGGATGAATCGTTGGTCCACGCGCGGGGCGCTGGATTTGGAAGGCGAGCGAGCCACGCGGTGCGGGTGGAGGTTCAGTTGCACCGCCGTGGTGAATCGCCGAGCGCGCCTGACCGCGCCATCAGGGGCGAAACGCCGTGTCTTGCTCTACCATCGGGGCATCTATCACGCCCCGCGCCCCGCGCCATGACTGCTCCCGCCCTCGCACTGGATCACCTCAACATTCCCGCGCGCGACCCCATCGCTCAGGCACGCTGGTACGCTGAAACCTTCGGCCTGCGCCAGGACGAGCATCGTGCCCGTGGACCCGGCGTGCTGCTGGTGTTCCAGGCCGGGGAACCTCTCGGCCGGGGCCCCGAGTTGCACCTGGGATTCCGCCTGCCAGACCGCGGCGCGCTCGACCAGTGGGCCGGACGTTTCGAAAAGCCGGTGTACGTGGGGCCGGAGTTCTCCGCCATCCAGGTGACTGATCCGGAAGGCAACGTGGTGGAGCTCTACGCGCCCAACACCACCGCCTGAAGCCCTGCTCCGCGGCGCGTGCAAGGCCCTTCAGCCGTCGCAGGGCTCGGCTGGTCCCGCCAGCACCCTTTGGTAAAAATCCAGGTCGAGCCAGCGGCCAAACTTGAAACCCACCGCATCGAGCCGTCCGGCGTGCACGAAGCCCAGGCGCCGGTGCAGGGCCAGGCTGGCGGCGTTGCCCGCGTCCACGGCGCCCACCATCACGTGCACCTCCCGCAGGGTGGCCGTCTCCAGCAGCGCCGTGAGCAGCGCCGTGCCCACACCGCCGCCGCGGCGATCCCCGCGCACATAGACCGAATGCTCCACGGTGTACTTGAAGGCCGGGAACGCCCGGAAGGGCCCCCAGGAGGTAAACCCCAGCAGCGTGCCGGCCTCATCCTCGGCCACCAGCACCGGCAGGCCTGCGTCGCGCTTGGCCGCGAACCAGGCCGCCATCGTCGCAGGGCTGCGCGGGCGGTATTCATAGAGCGCGGTGGAGTGCGCGATGGCGTCATTGAAAACCGCCCGCACTGCCTCGCCGTGCCTGGCCTCGTCGCCATCGACAATGCGCATCAGGAGTGCCCCTTGTGTCGGTTGCGGAGGGTGCAGCGCATGGCGTTGGAGGTGGTGTCGGGTGCGGCGCCACAGAAGCGGCAAGTGCACGCATTCTGCCACCGGGTCGCCCGCAGCGCGCCCTGAACGCGCTTCTCGGTCACGTGGCACGGGTTCGGCACGCTTGCCTCTGGCTTAGCCAACCCCATCTACCCGCCAAACTGGACCCTAGCCTCCATGGAAAACACCCTGCACCTGGTCTGCCCCCATTGCGATGCCGTCAATCGGCTGCCCGCCGAGCGCCTGTCGCGGCAACCCCAATGCGGCAAATGCCACCAGCCGCTGTTCACCGGCGCGCCCGTGGCGCTTGACGCGCCCCGCTTCGAGCGCCACGTGGCTCGCAACGGCATCCCCGTGGTGGTAGATTTCTGGGCGCCCTGGTGCGGCCCTTGCCGCATGATGGCGCCGCACTTTGCCCAAGCCACCACGGTGCTTGAACCCCGCGTGCGCATGGTCAAGGTGGATACCGAAGCTGAGCCTAACCTGGGGGCGCTGCATGGCATCCGTAGCATTCCCACGCTGGCGCTGTTCCGTGGCGGACAGGAAGTGGCGCGCCATTGCGGTGCCATGAGCGCCCGCGATCTCGTGGACTGGGTGCGCACCCAGGGAGGCTGAGGTCCGACGTCACGCCGTTTCGCTCCGCCAGCACCCGTCCCTGGGCCGAATTGTCCAGCCAGGAGAACAACCCATGCGGTTTCGCAATCCCTTCAGCGCGCGGCGTGAGCCGGCCACACCGGCCCCGCAAGACGACTTTCAGTCTGGAATGGCGCACGCGCGTGCGCTGGCCGAACAGGGTCTCGCCCAGGAGGCGGCCCTGGTCCTGGACGGACTGCTAGCCCGCCACGGACAGGATTTCGATGCCCTGTACCTGCTGGGCAATGTCTGCGACGAAATGGCCCGTACCGAGCAGGCACACCAGGCATTCACCCAAGCGCTCGAAATCGAACCGAATCACGTTGGTGCGCTGTGCTGCGCAGCCCTCGATGCCCGGACTCTGGGGCGCGCGGCCGAGGCGCAGACCCTGCTTGAGCACGCGGTCCGGATCGCACCCGAATCGCCGCACGCCCGCTTCAACCGCGGTCTCGTCCGCCTCGACCAGAAGCGCGATGCGGACGCAGCCGCCGATTTCGCGGCTGCCCGCGCCCTGGCACGCGGTCACCCCTGGGGCATCGGCAATCCCGTTCCGACAGGCGCGCCAGCCGGCATCGATCTCCAAAGCACCGACTGGCAATGCGCGCGCTTCAAGCTCACTCACGATATCGAGCAAATGGAGTATCTGCGCCGCCTGGGAAAACTGCACCGTGAATTCGATGCCGTGCTGGACGAGTACCGTCGCGCGCTGGAGGACCCAGGCCTGCCGCTGGAACCCTATCAACGCGCACCGCTTGATCCCGGGCGCTATCCGCTGCTTGCCGCAACCTGGAAGCGACCCGTGCATGCCCCCGATCCGGACCCTCCCGCCGGCGGCATGGTGTCCGCGAATCTGCCGTGGACGGAAATCGAGGCGCACTACCTCGCGGCGGACCCCAACCTGGCTTGGATTGACGGTCTGCTCACAGCGCAGGGGCTGGCCGCACTGCGCGGATGGTGCTTGGAAAGCACGGTCTGGAATGACTTGAAGGCCGGCTATCTCGGCGCCTACATGCACGACGGTTTCGCTAGCCGCCTGATGCTGCAGTTGGTCGCAGAGCTCCGCCAACGCATGCCCCGCGTGATCGGTGATCTGCCTCTGCAAACCATGTGGGCCTATAAATACGACTCGCAGCAAGCCGGCATCGGTTTGCACGCCGATGAAGCGGCGGTGAACGTGAACTTCTGGATAACACCGGACGGCGCCAACCTGGACTCCAGCCGCGGCGGCCTGGTGGTCCACACGCGCGACGCACCGGATGGCTGGGGATTCCGCCGCTTCAACTCCGAACCTGAGGAAATCCGCCACTACCTGCAATCGGAGGGCGGTGCGGCCGTTCGCGTTCCCTACCGCGAGAACCGCGCAGTGTTCTTCGACTCTGACCTGTTCCACGAGACCGATCATTTCCATTTCAAGTCCGGTTACGAGAACCGTCGAATCAACATCACCTTGCTGTTCGGCTCCCGGGGCCGGTCCGACGCCCGCATCTCCAGAGCCGACAGCCAGCCTGCCTCCTGACGATTGTGAACATCGATCAATTACGCCAGTTGCTGCGAACCCACGGCGCCGGGCCTGAACACGAAAAGCTCGCCCTGCGGGCGTGGCTGCAAGGCCGCTCCCTTGATGCCGGACACTCCCGCCCGGATCAGTTTTTTCCGGCGTGCTTGCGGGCGGCCCTGCCTGCGCTGGAGCAACAGTTCGACGCCATCGCCCGTGTGCGCACGGCCCATCCGGCAGCCGACGGCGCCACGCGGCTGCTGGTGGATCTTTCGGACGGCCAGTCCGTGGAAAGCGTATTGCTGCCGCGCGAAGGGGTGTGCGTATCCACCCAGGCGGGCTGCGCGGTGGGATGCGTCTTTTGCATGACCGGCCGCGAGGGCGTGAAGCGCCACCTTGGCAGCGCCGAAATCATCGCCCAGGTGGTCCTGGCCCGGGCCCGCGGCCACCGGGTTCGAAAGGTGGTCTTCATGGGCATGGGCGAACCCGCCCACAACCTGGACAACGTGCTCGATTCCATCCACTGGCTCGGCACGGCCGGCGGCATTGGTCACAAGCAACTGGTGTTCTCCACCGTGGGCGACCGCCGCGCCTTCGAGCGACTGCCCGAGGGCCCGGTGAAGCCGGCGCTAGCCCTGTCGCTGCACACCACCAAGCCCCAGTTGCGTACCGAGTTGCTGCCACGCGCGCCGCGCCTGTCGCCCGCCGAGTTGGTGGCATTGGCTGGCGAGTACGCCCGGACCACGGGCTACCCGGTGCAGTATCAGTGGACCCTTCTAGCGGGCATCAACGACGGCGACGACGAGGTGGACGCCATCGCCCGGCTGCTGACGGGTCAATACGCGGTGATGAATTTCATCGCCTTCAATCCCATTCCCGGCAGCCCCTTGCGCCGGCCGGAACTTCAAAGAGCCGCGCAGATGGTGCGCGCCCTGCGTCAGCGCGGCGTGCTTGCCAAATTGCGCCATTCCGCAGCCCAGGACGTGGAAGGCGGTTGCGGGCAACTGCGGGCGCGCAGCCTGTCGCTGGCGTGACCGCAGCAGTGGCAGGCAGGCTCCGCCCGATGTGCGCAGACCACCCGGTCCCTCTCGAACGGCTACCCATTGCTGCGCATGTGCTCCGCAACCTCACCGCCGCCCGGGTGACAACACCACAATCGACGCAAGGCCGGACACGAGCGGATGGCGGGGCGTCCTGCGCCTACTGGATCACTCCAGTGTGGCGGGCCGGGCGAAGCCCGGCCCGTGACGCACTCAATTGGCGAAGCTACGGACGGCGCTGTGGTCGGCGTACTTCACCGTGGGGCCGTTGCGAACAAGGGTGGTCGCCTTGCCCGACTGGACTGCCACTACCGACTTCTGCATCACCGGGCCTGCGAAGGTGTCGCGTGCCGGGGCATCAAAGCTGCGGGTGGTCACTGCCTTACCGCCGGGCGTGATGTGGCTTGGACCGGCGAAGCCGCCGTTCCACGTCTTGCCGGCCACGAACAGGGGCGAGCGTACGGATTCCGCGGCGAAGGCGGCGGGAGCGGTGAGCAGGGCGATGGCGGTGGCTGCAGCGACGAAGAGTTGGTTGCCTTGTTGCACGTTCATGATGAAACTCCTGGTTTGGTTGAGTGACCCGGACTTGTTGCCGGAAGCAGGACTCCCGGTGAGTACCTGCCCCGGGGTTGCAGCACCTTTCCCCGTGAATAAGAGAATGGACTGAACCCAAAAAAGCGCTACACTTCAAAATGTTGCACTTATTCATAAACATTGTTCGCCTTACGTAAACCGTTTGCTAAGCGAACGGTTGTCACTTTATTGAACGTTGTTTACCGTGTCAACACTTTTTTTCGTTGGGGATGGTCATGGGCACGGCAGAAAGACGGGCTCGGGAGCGGGAGGAGATTCGAGGACGGATCCTCAAAGCAGCCCGTTGCCTGTTTGCTGAAGAGGGCTACGACGCAGTGACGCTGCGGCGCGTTGCCGAGGCGATCGAATACTCGCCAGCGGCGATCTACAAGTACTTCGCCGACAAGGATGAGATGGTCCGAGCGTTGGTCTCGGAAGACATGGCCTACATGCTGGCGTCGTTCCGGCCGGCGCTCGCCAAATGCTCGTTAGTGGAGCGGCTCAAGACCTTTGGGCGGGCCTACATGAACATTGCCCTTGAACGCCCCAATCACTACCGGCTGATGTTCATGACCCCCATGCCGGACAGGCCTCCCGGCGAGGGGGTGCAAGGCCAGGTGAGCGACCCGAACCAGGACTCCTACGTTTTTTTTCTCAACGCCATCCAGGAGTGCATCGACGCCGGATTGTTTCGCCAGGAGTTCAGGGACGCCCATCTGGTGGCCCAGACGCTGTGGTGCGGCCTTCACGGCATCGCCGCGCTGCACATCACGTCAGGGAGCAAAACGGACGTGCCGTGGCGGGACGTTCGGCGCAGGTCGGAGCTGATGCTCGACGTGCTTCTGCGGGGGATGCTCGAGCCCGCGCTCACGCAGGCGGGCACCGCCACCCTGACCTCGCCGGGCTAGCCCGCCACACCCGCGCACGCGCTACTGCCCCACGGCGACCCCGGTGTCGCTGGCGATCCGCGCCCGGCGCGCCGCCACCGCCGCGGGCGTCCTGGCGGGCACGAAGATGCCCGCCCGGGGCGCCTGCAGATCCAGCTCCGGCACGCCGGCCTCGTGGACCGTGAGCACCTCCGGCAGCGAGGCCAGGCGCTCGCGCCCGGCGTTGACAATGGCCGCCAGCTTGCCGGCGCGCACGTGTTCCACCACCGCCAGGGGCACCTCGAAGCCCAGCCGCACCTAGCCCGCCAGCAGATCGAGAATGGCCGGCGCGCTGCCCTTGTAGGGCACGTGGGTGCGCTTCACCCCGGCGAAGCTCGGTCAGGAATGGCCTGGGCTGGCACTCCCGTTCATGCCGCTGAGGACTCCAGCCCGCAGCGCAGGCTGGAGATTCGAGGGCGACCTCAACGGTCTCGCCGAGCGGGACCGAAACCGGGTAGCGGAGCCCCTCCTCTACTGTCGTCTCCTCTGCGGCGCAGGACTATCCGGAATCTTTCCCCCGCGCAGAACCGCTGCAAACCGGGCCCCAACGGAGCGCCAGCGAGGACCCGTCACCGATCAGCTGGTGGATCACATCGGGAGCCGCGAGGGGCGGCGAGCAGGATGCAAACGCCTCGATCGCCCCCACCTCCCCGCCCGCGTATCGGACGGTAGCCTGATGCAGTCGGAAGTCCGGCGTTACACCGCTGGCGGCTCACTGGCATGCCTCTCCGGGGGATTGCCAGCAGGGTTGTGTTTG
>Ga0209985_10000264_pt1 | contig 59445 bp, 59 predicted proteins | sample NOAtaG_FD_187305 | JGI IMG/M metagenome (GOLD analysis project Ga0209985, IMG submission 187305) | Freshwater lake microbial communities from Lake Erie, under a cyanobacterial bloom - NOAA_Erie_Diel6S_1000h metaG (SPAdes) (version 2) | ecosystem: Environmental > Aquatic > Freshwater > Lake ... | reverse complement strand
TGGTAGGCGGCGCCCTGTTCAGGGGTAGGGGTAGGGGCAGGGGCAGGGGCGGCCGCGTTCGTGGGGGTGACGAGGGGGTCCGCGTCAGGCGTCGGGGCCGGGGCGGGCGCGGGGCTCGTCACCCCGGCGGAGGCCGGGCTCGTCACCCCGGCGGAGGCCGGGGCGAACATGTCGTCGGTGTTGGGGTCGCGCTCGACGACCTCCTCCGCGGGGAGGTCCTCGTCCCAGGGGGGCGCGCCGGACTCGGCATCGACGTGGCTCATCCGGAGACCCTATAGCGCAGCGGGGCCGTCGCGCCACGGGGGCTGACGTCGCCGGTTCATCACGGAGAGCACGGAGAGAGGCACGGAGGACACTGAGGCGTTGCGGCTCTGCGCCGGAGGCGCCTTTTCCCGTCGACCTGTCACAGGAAGGCGCTGCGCGCGCCGCGGCACAGGGCCGTTGTGCCCTCTGTGACCCCTTGGTGCTCTCCGTGATGAACCGGCGACGTCGCCGCTGGCACCCCTCATCCGAGCGCCTTCGGCGCCCACCCGTCGTCGGATCGCATGCGATCCTCCTCCACCCCCAAGGGGAGAAGGAAGAGCGCGCACGCCCTCAAACAGCGAGCGCCCGCGGCGCGAGCGGTAGGGCAGGAACAAACACCCTCAAGCAGCGAGGCGCCGCGCGCCGAGCGGTAGGGCAACAATAAAGGGAGGTGGAGACCGCGACCCGAAGGGGAATTCGTTGTGGCTGCTGCCTTCCGGCCCTGACCAGGTTGGCGAAGCCTTCGCCCGCGATCTCCGTTGCGGGATATGGCCCGCCCCGCCGACGGAATCAAGCGGGGGCGGGGCACCGAAGGGTTCATCACAGAGATCACGGAGGCAGCACAGAGGCCACAGAGGGTTCCGCGCCCTTTGCGCGAAGCGCCTTTCAACCCGGGCGAGGTTTTAGGCACCTGCGGCGCAGCGGATGCGACGCCGTTGTGGCCTTTGTGGCTTTGCTTCCTGGTGTTCTCCGTGATGAACCCTGAAGCACGGCCCCGCCCCCTCCCGCGGGGGGCCGGGGCGCGCTATGGGGCGGGATGCTCGGCCTCGCCCAGACCGCCTTTTCCGGCAATCCGCTCGACCGCGCCGGGGACCGGCGCAACGACCCCGCCTGGCTGGCGGCGCAGGAAGACAACCCGGAGGCGCTGGCGGCGGTGTTCTGGCAGGGACGGCCGCTGGTCGAGGCGGGCCCGGCCGGGCCGCGGCTGGCCTGGCTGGCCTATGGCCACGCCCGCGACGTGGCGCCCGACCGCCGGGCCTTTCTGGGCCTGTGGAAGGACGCCCCGGTCTTCGCCGTCGAGGTCGAGGGGCCGGATGATCCAGCCACCGGGCCGCTGGCCGGGCTGGGGGCCTTCGAGGAGCTGCGCGCCGCCGCCGCGGTGCTGCCGCCGCAGGACCTGGCCATGGCCGGGGTCGGGCGCAGCCTGTTCGACTGGCGCCGCCGGCACGGCTTCTGCGGGGTCTGCGGGCGAGCCACCGAGGACGCGGCGGGCGGCTGGAAGCGGATCTGCCCGGCCTGCGGGGCGGAGCATTTCCCGCGCGTCGACCCGGTGACCATCATGCTGCCGGTGTGGCGCGGCGGGCCGGAGCCGCTCTGTCTGCTGGGGCGGCAGGCGGCCTGGCCGGCCGGGCGCATGTCGGCCCTGGCCGGCTTCCTCGAGCCCGGCGAAACCATCGAGGAGGCCTGCGCCCGCGAGATCGCCGAGGAGGCGGGGCTGGAGGTGACGCGGGTGCGCTACCATTCCAGCCAGGCCTGGCCCTTCCCGGCCCAGCTGATGATCGGCCTGATCGCCGAGGTGGCGGGGAATGAGGCCCGGCCCGACCAGACCGAGCTGGAGGCCGTGGCCTGGCTGACCCGGGCCGAGGCGCGGGCGACGCTGGACGGGACCCACCCGACCATCCTGGCCCCCCCGCCCTTCGCCATCGCCCACACCCTGCTGCGCGCCTGGGTGGACGGGTTCGACGGGTAGGGGGCTGTTCAGGGTTCATCACAGAGATCACGGAGAAAGGCACAAAGGACACCGAGGCCGCCGGGTCGCAGAGCGCGAAGCGCCTTCCCTGAGGCCGTCGGCAGGCAAGGCGCCTGCGGCGCAGCCACCGCGACGCCGCCGTGCCCTCCGTGCCTTTCTCCGTGATCTCTGTGATGAACCTGCCCGGGCGAGGACAGCCCTCCGCCGCCGGCGCTGACACCCTGCGGCGCGCCTGGGTGGACGGCTTCGACGGGTTGGGGGACAGCGCGACCGAAGCCCTCTCCCTCGAGGGGGGAGGGTTGGGTGGGGGTGAACGCGCAGGGGGCTGTGGAAGCGCGCGAGAGGCGGGACTGCCTCGGGCGCCTCCCTCGTCAAGCACAGAGCTCCCACCCCCATCCCCGGCCCTTCCCCCCTCGAGGGGGAAGGGAGAGGGGCGAACCGTCCCTAGATCCCCGCGTACCACTGGTAGCCGCGGTCGGGCCAGTAGCCGCCCTCGCCGCGGCCGATGTGGGCGAAGCTGTCCACGGCCTCGATGCGGCGGATGTATTTGGCGTGCTTGTAGCCGATCTGGCGCTCGACCCGCAGGCGCAGCGGGGCCCCGTGCGGTACCGGCAGGATGTGGTCGTTCATCTCGTAGGCGAGGATGGTCTGGGGATGGTAGGCGTCCACCAGGTCGATGCTCTCGTAGTACCGGTCGCCGTCCTCGCGCTGATCCAGCGCGTCGAAACAGTAGAAGACGATGTAGCGGGCCTCGGGCCTGAGGCCGGCCTCCTCAAGCAATACCGACAGGGGCGCGCCCTTCCATTTGCCGATCGAGGTCCAGCCCTCGACGCAGTCGTGCTTGGTGATCTGGGTGCGCGACGGGCGGGCCCTGAGGTCGGCCAGCGACAGGCTGAGCGGCCGCTCGACCAGGCCGTCGACCACCAGCCGGTAGTCGGCGAAGCCGCCCTGGCGCAGGGCGACATAGTCGGCGGCCATGGGATTGATAGAGCCGTTGGCGCGGAAGTCCGGCGAGATTTCGGCCTCGGTGTACTCGGGGGCCAGGGCCTCGCGCGGCACGATCAGCCGCTGCGCGCGGTAGGTCAGGCCGTGGGCCATGCGCAGGGTCTGCTGCACCACCGGGTTGGCGGCGACGCGGTCGCAGGCGGCCAGAAGGCCGGCCCCGGCGGCGGCCAGGGCCCCGCCCAGCCAGCGGCGGCGGCTGGGCTCCCTCACCGGAGGTCCTCCGGGTCGGGGCGCGAGGGCTCGAGGATGAACCAGCCGGTGATCATGGCGCGCAGGTTATTGAACAGGCCGGTCCAGATCACCAGCCCGACGTGGACGACGATGAAGCCGACGATCAGGGCGGCGGAGATGAAATGCAGGGTGCGGGCCGACTGCCGCCCGCCCATCAGCTCCAGCAGGATGCCGCCGATGGCGTTGAAGCCCGGCGACATCGACAGGCCGGTGACAAGCATCATCGGCAGGACGATCAGGATCATGGCCAGATAGGCCAGCTTTTGCAGCACGTTGTAGGCGCGGGCCGCCTCGTCCTTCGGGAAGCGCAGGCGGGCGTGCTCGACGATCGACGGCCCGAGGCGGGCGAGGTCGGCGCGCGTCGGCCAGATGCGCCGCCGCAGCCGCCCGGTCCACAGGATCCAGGCCAGGTAGATCAACCCGTTGAGCACGAACAGCCAGGCGAAGAAGAAGTGCCAGTCGCGCGCCTCGGCCAGGTTGCGGGCCGGCGGGATCATGGCCCAGCGGGGGATATGGTCGAAGCTCAGCCACGGGGCGTCGAAGCGGGAATCGAGGCCCCAGTAGAGGTGCGGGTGGGCGGCCAGGATGTTGAGCCCGCTCATGATCAGCACCACCACGGCGGCGACATTGATCCAGTGGGTGATGCGCACCAGCGGCGGATGGCGGTAAGTAGCGGTGCGCCCGCCCGGCAGGGGGCGGTCAGCGTGGCGTCCGCAAGGGCCGTCAGGCGGCGCGACGTCTTGCGGCAGACCCTCGGGCGGACCTTCTGGCAGGAGCGAGGCGGTCATCGGCGTCTCCGGACCCCGCTCCGGAGGCGGACCCGGGTCGGGACCCTGTCATGGCGGGGGGCGGGGATCAATCGCGCGGCGGGTCGAAGGCGACCGGCCCGACGGCGAAGCGGGCGGCGGCGGCGTCCTCCAGCCCCGTGCGCACCAGCAGCACGCGGGCGAGCCCTGGCGGCAGGGCGTCCAGGGCCGCCGCCAGCCCGGCACCCCGCAGCTCCAGCGGTCCGACCTCGTCGATGATCACCAGATCCGCCCCGGCGGCGACCGCGGTGGCGATCCGCTGTCCGGCCCAGGCGAAGGCGGCGGCGCGGAAGCGGAACCGTCCGACCTCGATCACCGGCTCGCCGTCGACGGCGGGCTCCTTGGCCATCTCCTCCCCGGTCCACAGGTCGTGATAGCGCCGCCCGGCGGGGGTCTTCAGCGCCAGCACCCCGCCCACGCGGCGCCCCGACAGGGCGGCGGCGCGGGCCAGATCGCTCGCGCGGGGGGTCTTGCCGCCGCCGACCGGCCCGTGGAGGACTAGGGTCGCGCCCGGCGCCGGAGGGACCGGGCTCAGTGGGCGTCGTCCCAGTTGCCGGCGGCCTTGGCCTCGACCACCAGCGGCACGGTCAGGGCCACGGCCGGCTGGGCGGCGCTCTCCATCACCCGGCGGATCAGCGGCAGGGCCCGGTCGACCTCGCCTTCCGGGGCCTCGAACACCAGTTCGTCGTGCACCTGCAGCAGCATGCGGGTCTTCAGCCCGGCGTCGGTCAGGGCCCCCGGCATGCGCATCATGGCGCGGCGGATGATGTCGGCGGCGGCGCCCTGGATCGGGGCGTTGATCGCCGCCCGCTCGCCGAAGGCCCGCTCGGCATTTGACTTGGAGTGGATCGCCGGAATGTGGATGCGCCGGCCGAACAGGGTCGAGACAAAGCCGGCCTCGCGCACCTCGGCCTTCGTCCGGTCCATATAGGCGCTGATGCCGGGGAAGCGCTCGAAGTAGGTCTTGATGTAGGCTGCGGCCTCGCCCTGATCGATGCCCAGCTGGTTGGCCAGGCCGAAGGCGGAGATGCCGTAGACGATGCCGAAATTGATGGCCTTGGCCCGGCGCCGGGTCTCGGCCGGCATGCCCTCGACCGGCACGCCGAACATCTCGCTGGCGGTGGCGGCGTGGATGTCCAGACCCGCCTTGAACGCCCGCTTCAGCTCGGCGATGTCGCCGATATGGGCCAGCAGGCGAAGCTCGATCTGCGAATAGTCCGCCGAGATCAGGACTTGGCCAGGGGCGGCGATGAAGGCCTGGCGGATCTGCCGGCCGACCTCGGTGCGGATCGGGATGTTCTGCAGGTTGGGATCGGAGCTGGCCAGCCGGCCGGTGGTGGCGGCGCCCAGCTGGTAGGAGGTGTGCACCCGGTCGGTGGCCGGGTCGGCGGCGGCCACAAGGGCGTCGGTATAGGTGCCCTTGAGTTTGGACAGCTGGCGCCACTCCAGCAAGGTGGCCGGCAGCGCGTGGGTAAGGGCCAGCTCTTCCAGCACGCTGGCGTCGGTGCCCCACTGGCCGGTGGCGGTCTTCTTGCCGCCGGGCAGGTTCATCTCGCCGAACAGGATGTCGCCGATCTGCTTCGGGCTGCCGAGGTTGAAGGGCCGGCCGGCGAGGCCGTGGGCCTTCTCCTCCAGCTCGGCCATGCGCAGGCCGAACTCCGACGACAGGCGGCGCAGGCGGTCCGGGTCGATGCGGATGCCGGCCAGCTCCATGTCGGCCAGTACCGGCGGCATGCCGCGCTCCAGCGTCTCATACACGGTGACCAGCCGCTCTTCGGCCAGACGGGGCTTCAGCACCCGCCAAAGCCTCAGGGTGACGTCGGCATCCTCGGCGGCGTAACGCGTCGCCATCTTGAGCTCGACGTGCCTGAAGCTGATCTGGCTCCTGCCGGTCCCGGCCACGGCCTTGAAGGTGATCGGCTCGTGGCCGAGGTGGCGGCGGGCCAGCTCGTCCATGCCGTGGCCGTGCAGGCCGCCGTCGACGACATAGGACAGCAGCAGGGTGTCCCCGATAGGGGCCACCCGGATGCCGCGCCGGGCCATGACGGCCAGGTCGTACTTGATGTTCTGCCCGACCTTGAGCACCGCCGGGTCCTCCAGCAGGCCCTTGAGCCGGGCAAGCGCGGTGTCGGCGTCGATCTGGGTCAGGGGCGCGCGACTGTCGCCCTCGCCGCCGAAGTCGAGGCCGCCGGCACCCTCCAGCGGGGCGTGCTCGTGGGTGAGGGGAATGTAACAGGCGGCGTTGGGCCCGACCGCCAGCGATACGCCGCACAGGCCGGCGTGGGTGGCCGACAGGGCGTCGGTCTCGGTGTCGAAGCCGATCACCCCCACCTCGCGCGCCCGGGCGATCCAGGCGTCGAGCGCTTCCACCGTCTGGACGCAGGCGTAGGCCTCAAGGTCGAAGGTTTCGTCGCCGGGCGTGACCGGGCCCGACGGGGCGTAGCGGGGCGTAGCGACCGGCGCGGCCATGGCGGTCTGCCGGGCGAGGGCCGGGCCGTTGCGCTCGGGTGCCCTGCCGTCGCCGACCCGACGGGCCAACGCGCGGAACTCCATCTGCTCGAGGAAGGCCGACAGCGCCTCCGGGTCGGGATCGCGGACGGCGAAGTCGGCCAGCGGCTCGGGGGCGGGAGCGTCGCAGATCAGGCGCACCAGTTCGCGCGACAGCCGGATCTGGTCGGCGAAGGCGATCAGGGTCTCGCGCCGCTTCGGCTGCCTGATCTCCCCGGCCCGGGCCAGCAGGGTGTCGAGGTCGCCGTACTCGTCCAGCAGCTGGGCCGCCGTCTTGGGGCCGATGCCCGGGGCCCCGGGGACGTTGTCTACGCTGTCGCCGATCAGGGCCTGCAGGTCGACCATCCTGTCCGGGGTGACCCCGAACTTCTCCATCACGGTGTCCTCGGCCAGCACCCGGTCCTTCATCGGGTCGTACATGACCACCGCGGGGCCGATCAGCTGCATCAGGTCCTTGTCGGAGCTGACGATCACCGCCTTGCCGCCGGCGTCGCGCACCTGACAGGCATAGGTGGCGATCAGGTCGTCGGCCTCGTAGCCGGGCAGCTCGACGCCGTGCACGCCGAAGGCGGCGGTAGCCTGCCGCACCAGGGCGAACTGGGGCACGAGGTCCTCGGGCGGCGGCGGGCGGTGGGCCTTGTAGCCGTCGTAGAGATCGTTGCGGAAGGTCTTCTCCGAATGGTCGAAGATGGCCACGAGGTGGGTCGGACCGTCCTCGCCCTTCAGGTCGCGTAGCAGCTTCCAAAGCATGTTGCAGTAGCCCTGCACCGCCCCGACCGGCAGGCCGTCGGACTTGCGGGTGAGTGGCGGCAGGGCGTGGTAGGCGCGGAAGATGTAGGCCGAGGCGTCGATCATCCACAGCCGCAGCGGCGGCCCGTCCCGGGTCATCTCGCGCACCGGGGCGGGGGCGTCGGGGTCGGTCGCGGAGTCGGTCATGGGCGGAGCATAGGGGCGGCGTCGGTCCGCGTCACCGGGCGGACGATGCGTCCGCCGCCGCCCTGTCGAGGGCGCGGGCGACGATCGCCGGAGTCAACAGTTGAGGCAGCAGTTCCGGCTCCGTCCGTCCCGGCGTATGGACCAGGTAGAGGGGCACGCCGGAACGGCTGTGACGCTCCAGCTCGGCGGCGATGGCCGCGTCGCGCCGGGTCCAGTCGCCGACCAGATAGGCGGCACCCGTGCGGTCCAGTGCTGCGCGCACCGGGGCGGTCTCCAGCGCCGTGGCCTCGTTGAACTTGCAGGTGACGCACCAGTCGGCGGTCAGGTTGACCAGGACCGGCCGGCCCGCGGCGAGGGCGGCCTCGACCGCGGCGGGAGACCAGGCACGGGCGTCGAGCGCGGCGGCCTCGACCTGCGGCGGAGCGATGCGGGCGGCCAGGCCGGTCAGCACCAGCGCCGACAGGGCGGCGACCAGCGGGGCAGCGAGGGGGACGGAGCGGTCCGTTCCCGGCGGGTCGAGTGTCTGGCGTCGGCCCCAGAGGACGAGGGCGACGGTCAGGGCGAGGGCGGCCAGGGCCAGCAGCCCGACGCCGGCCAGGGCGCTCTGGCGGCTGAACACCCAGGCCAGCCACAGGGCCGTGGCGTACATGGGCAGGGCGAGGAGGCGCTGCAGGTTCAGCATCCACGGCCCGGGCCGTGGCAGGCGGCGCAGCAGGGCCGGGCTGAGGCTCACGGCGAGGAAGGGCAGGGCGAAGCCGATCCCGAGCGCAGCGAACACCGCCAGCGCCGCGACCGCCGGCAGGGTCAGGGCGGCCCCCAGCGCAAAGGCCATGAAGGGGGCGGTGCAGGGGGCGGCGACGATCACCGCCAGCACCCCGGTCAGGAAGGCCCCGCCGCCGCGCACCCGGCCGCCGAGGGCCTGCAGTCCGCTGCCGGAGCGGTACAGGCCCGACAGGTTGAGGCCGACCGCCAGCATGACCAGCGCCAGCGTCGCGGTGACCGCCGGGACCTGCAGCTGGAAGCCCCAGCCGATCGCCTCGCCCCCGGCGCGGAGGGCCAGCAGGGCCCCGGCTAGGGCGAGGAAGCTGACCAGCACGCCGAGCGTGTAGGCCAGACCGTCACGCCGGGCCTCCGCCGGCGCGTGGGTCCCGCCGGCGAGGGCCGCGGCCTTCATCGCCAGCACCGGGAAGACGCAGGGCATGAGGTTGAGGATCAACCCGCCCAACAGGGCGAACAGGGTCGCCTTGAGGATCAGCCCGGGCGAGGCGGGCGGGACGGTGGCCGTCTCCTGCGGCCGCAGGGCGGGGCCGCCCGCGCTTCCGGCCAGCGCCGGTCCGGGTTCGGCCCGGATCTGCCAGGCCCCGGCGTCGGTGGCCAGCACCCCCTCCAGCGGCACCGCCGGATCGAACCGGCGGCCCGGCTTCAGGGTCAGGCTGAGGCCCTGCGGTCCGGCCACGGCCGGCTGGGAGGCGGCGTGATCCAGCGCGCCCTGGACGAAAGGATAGAACCAGACCGCCTTCGCCCCGGCCAGCGGGCCCCCGGCAACGCTGAGGGTCAGGGTCTCGCCGGCCCGGGTCAGGCGCGCCTCCAGCGGCCCCGGCCGGGGGGCGCCGGCGAGGACGCGGGTGATGCGCGGGCCGTGGGGGAGGGCCTCGGGCGCGGTGCCCTCGGCCACCGGAAGGTCCAGCGCCAGGTCGAGGCTGACCGGGATGCACAGCTCGTCGCTGCAGACGAACAGGTCGGCGCGGGCCTGAATCCGCAGGGTCCGGCCGGGCGGCGCGGCGGCCGGGATCGCGATCAGCACCGGCAGCCAGACCTCGCCGGAGTAGCCGTAGTTGAGGAGCGGTCCGAGGTTCTGGCGCTCGGGCAGGGGCCAGATGATGTCCGAGGCGGTCACGCCGGACGGCAGGGTCCAGTTCAGGCTGGTGGGGCCGCCGGAGTCGCCGGGATTGCGCCAGTAGGTGTGCCAGCCCGGCGCGATCTGCTGGCGCAGGGCGACCACGGTGGTCGAGCCCGGCGTGGCCCAGCGGTTCATCGCCACCAGCTCGGCGGTGAGGTTGGCGGCCTCCCGCGGGCCAGGCGCGACCGGGCTGGCTGCGGTCATCGACGTCGGCAGGCTGGGCGCGACACCGGCCAGCGCCGCCATCGGGACGGCCGCGATCAGCGCGCCCAGCAGGGCGGTCAGCAGCGATGAAAGGAACGCTGGCAGGCGGCGCAGGCACGGGGACATGGCGCTGATCTATCCCCCGGCGGAGACGTCCGCCAGCCTCGGTCGCTGCGCTATCGGGTCCCGGCCTCGATGCGCACCTCGACCCTTCGGCGCAGGGGCTCGGCTGTTCCGGTGTCTGTCAGGGCTCCCCGGTCGCCGGCCGCGAACAGCTGGAAGCGCGGGGCCGGCAGGCCGGCCTCGACCAGGGCCTCGGCCACGGCGACCGCGCGGCGCTCGGACAGGGTCAGGTTGCTGGCCGCGTCGCCGGTGGCGCTGGCCAGGCCCAGCACCTCGACCGCCCGCACACGGCAGGGGGCGACGAGGCGGGCGTGCAGCCGGACGGCCTCGCGGGCGGGATCGGTCAGGCGCGCCTCGTCCTCGCGGAAATAGACTTCGAACGTATGGCCGCGGCAGGCGGCAGGCGGTGTCACCAACCCGGCGCGCACGAACGGATCGCTGGCGCAGGCGGCGAGGCCGGCGCTCGCGGCGATGAGCCCGGCCAGTGCCAGGGCGCGGCGGTGTGTCGATGACCTCATGTTCAGCTCCCCTCTGCAAGAAAAGGGGCGACGCCCGTGCGCCGCCCCCCTTCAGATCCGTGTCGTCGCCACCGGCTCAGTAGCGGCGCGAGCCGTCTTCCCAGTAGCACTCGGTCTGACGGCCGTCATAGCAGTAGTAGTAGGCACGGCGCTGGTTGTCGTAGTAGCGCTGCTGGCTGGCGCGATCCTGACGTGAACCGCGGATGGCACCGACGGCACCGCCGACCACGGCACCGATGGCCGCCCCGGCGGCGGCGTTGCCGTCGCCGACGTTGTTGCCGATGATGGCCCCGGCCACTGCGCCGATGCCGGCACCGATGGCACCCTGGCGCACGGTTTCATTGGGCCCGCCGTAAGGGTCGCTGGCGCAGGCCGAAGCCAGCAGCCCGGCACCCGCGACGGCGATGATCGCCTTTTTCATGTAAGACTCCTCGTCCCTGCGTTTCGCCCCCGTGGTGAGAACGCTGGACCAGCGTGGCCGTTCCGGGGCAGGTTTGCACCACAACGATGGTGTATCATCGCTTGACCCTGCCGGGGAGGGCGGGGGAGATCACGAGCGCGGGAGGGCCTCGACATGCGATACCTTGAACCTGTTCGAATGGCGGACGACGCCGGCAGCGGCCCGGTCTGGACCCGGGCGAAGCGGCACAAGGGCGGCGGAGTGCCGGTGGTGGGCCTGCTCATCGGAGCCCTGGGCCTGCTGGGCGCGGCCACGGCCGGGCTGGCGATCAAGGAGCGGTCCTTCGCCGGGGCCGGCGAGACCCTCGACAAGGCGCTGGCGTCGGTGATCGACTTCGGCCGCGGCCTGGTCGGCCAGGCCGGGGAGGAGGCGACCGAGGCCGCCGACGAGACGGCGGCGGCGGCGACGGAGGCGGCGGAAAAGGCGGCGTCGGCGGCAGAAGCCGGGGCCGAGGCGGCCCGTGAAGAGCTGACCACTACCCCGTGACGATCGACGGGAACGTGGCGGGCGCCCAGGCGTTGCCGTCCGGATGAGCCCTGCCGCCGACCCGGCCGCCCCGATCGTCGATCCGGCGGCGGCCCGCCTGACGCCACACGCGGTGGTGCGCACCGTAACCTTGCTGGTCAACCCCCGGTCCGGCTCGACCGGACCAGGCGCGGGAGAGCGCGCACGCGCCCTGCTGGCGGAATGGCCGGTCAGGGCCCAGGTCATCGTCCTGGGCAGCGAGGACTTCGAGGCGCAGATCGCGGCGGCCCTCGCGGGCAAGCCGGACCTGCTGGCGGTGCTGGCCGGGGACGGCACGGCGCGCACGGCGGCCGCGCTGGCCGGCCCCGACGGCCCGCTGATCGCCCCCCTGCCCGGGGGCACCATGAACATGCTGTCCAGGGCGCTGTACGGCACCACCGACTGGGTCGAGGCCCTGACTGCGACTCTGGAGGCGGGCGTCCCGCGGGACGTCAGCGGCGGCAAGATCGGCGGCCATGTCTTCTACTGCGCCGCCATTCTCGGCTCGCCGGCCCTGTGGGCCCCCGCCCGCGAGGCGGTGCGCAGGGGACGCCTCGACCTCGCCTGGTCCTACGCCCGCAAGGCCCTGCGCCGTGCCTTCGGCGGCCGGGTGCGCTATCGCCTCGATGGCGGTCCGGTGCGGCGCGCCGAGGCCCTGGCGCTGCTGTGCCCGCTGATCTCGCGCGCCCTGAACGGCTCCGAGGACGGCCTTGAGGCGGCGGCCCTGAGCCCTGCCGATGCAGCCGAGGCCTTCCGGCTGGCCTATCACGCCATGACCAGCGACTGGCGGCACGATCCCGCCGTACTGACCGCCAAGGTCCGGACCGCCAGGGTCGAGGCGCGCTCGCGCATCCCGGCGGTGCTGGACGGGGAGTCGGTGCTGCTGGGCCCGCGCGCCCGGGTGCGGTTCCAGCCCCGAGCCTTCCGCGCCCTGGCTCCGGCTCCACCCGCTGCGGCGGACAGCGTCTGATGGGCCGGCTGCTTCAGTTCTCCGACGTCCATTTCGGCGTCGAGCACGCGGACACCTGCGCCGCGGCGCTGGACTACGCCCATGCTGCCGCGCCCGATCTGGTGCTGGTCACCGGCGACGTCACCCAGAAGGGCCTGCCGCCGGAGTTCGCCGCGGCGGCGCGCTGGATCGCCGCCCTGCCGGGGCCGGTGTTCGTCACCGTCGGCAACCATGACGTGCCCTACTACGACATCCTGGCGCGGCTGTTCTGGCCGTGGCGGGCGTTCGAGACGATCATCGGCCACCCGGCCCACGACCACGAGCACCGGGGCGACGGCCTGATGGTGCGAGGGGTGACCACGGCGCGAGGCTGGCAGGCGCGGCTCAACTGGTCCAAGGGAGCCATCGACCTGGACCAGACCCGGCGCGCCGCGGCGGCCCTGGCGGCGGCTCCGACCGGGCATCTGCGCATCCTCGCCTGTCACCATCCGCTGATCGAGATGGCAGGGGCCCCCATGACGGGGGAGGTTCGGCGCGGCGACCGGGCGGCGCGCATTTTCGCCGAGGCCGGGGTCGATCTGATCATGACCGGCCATGTGCATGTGCCCTTCGCCCTGCCGATCCAGAGGGGCGACGGCTGCTCCTATGCGGTCGGGTGCGGCACCCTCTCGCGCCGCGAGCGCGGGGCCCCGCCGGGTTTCAACCGGGTAGAGTGGGACGCCCACGCCATTGTCGTAACTGCGGTGGCCTGGATCGACGGCCGCTTCGTCGATCACGAGCGTTGGCGTCTGCCGCGCCGGCAGGACACCCGGCATGTGGAGACCCGCCCCGCGCTGCCCGACGTCGACGCCGCCATGACAGCCGCCGCCGTGTGAGCCGACGGCGGCCGTTGTGGCGTCGCGGGTGTGCCCGGTCCTGTCGTGCCCCCATCACCCCGTCACCCCCGGGCTCGTCCCGAGGGTCCACGGGCAGTCGCGCGCGGCTTTCACGTCTCCGCCGGCGACATCCAGTGATCGCGCCCGGCGGATCGACGGGCCCCCTGGACAAGCCCGGAGGTCACGATCACTGGGAACCAAACCCGATGTCTCGCCGCGTTTACAGGGTCACGACCTAACGGCGACGACGGCTCGGCCGGCTCTGCTCGGCGAAGGCAGCGGCGACCATGGTGGCCAGCGCCGGGTTGCGCAGGAAGATGAAGCCGCCCGCCAGGGCCGCGGCGACGCCAAGGATCGGACGATGGCGGAACAGCTGGACGGCGCGCGCGGCGAGGCCGAGCGGCTCGACGTCCTCCTCCGGATCGCCATACCCCCCGGCCTTGCCGAGGAAGACCGCGCCGATGATCCCCGCCAGGACGGCGAAGATCAGGGCGGTGAGGGCCGAGGCGGCCAGTGGTGTGACCAGAAGCTGCAGGGCGTAGAAGACCGTCGCCCCGAGGCTGACGATGACGACGAAGGCGCAGCCGGCGACGGCCAGCGCCGCCGCCATACGTTTGACCAGCCGCTTGCCGATCATCAGTGACGCCGGCCGGCGAGGAGAAGGCCGATGACCACGCCAATGCCCAGGGCAATGGCGGTCGACTGCACCGGGCGCTCCTGTACCCGCTCGACCAGGTAGCGCTGGGCCTCGTCGAGGCGTTCGGCCGCCTCGTCGTAGTATTCGCGGCCGCGCTCGCGCACCTCGTCATAGTAGACGCGGGCCTTCTCGCGGGCGACCTCGGCCTTCTCGCGCAGGGCGGCCTCGGCCTCGGCGGCCTTCGCGCGCAGGCGGGCGCTCTCCTCACGGCCGACGCTCTTCAGGTCCTCCTTCAGGGCGTTCAGGTCGGTCTTGACGTCTTCCCGGGCCTTGGACGTGGGCATGGTGAGCTCCTGCATAAAGCTGTTCGATCCTGATCTAGGGGACCCCGCAGCCGAACGCCAGACCGGGGCTGCCTGTTCCGCCCGGTCGCCGCTGATCGACAGCCGGAGGGGCCGGCACCAGACCGAAATCGGTTGAGTTGGACGCCGTCCAGCTCGGCTCAGATCTCGGTCCAGTTAAAACCGGGAGCCTGATGCACGGGATCGATGGAATCGCGAGGTGATTCCATCTCAACCGATCAGGCTCTATGCCTTGGCCATGAGCGACTGGCTGTTCCCTCCCGCCCCCGTCCCCGCCCTGCCGATCGTCGGCGAGACGCGATGCTTCCCGGTGCGCCGCATCCTGTGCGTCGGCCAGAACTACGCTGCCCACGCCCGCGAGATGGGCGCGGCCCGGGCCGAGCCCTTCTTTTTCGCCAAGCCGGCCGACGCCCTGGTTCCCGGCGGCGGGCCTGTGCCCTACGCCCCGGCCACCGCCGATCTGCACCATGAGGTCGAGCTGGTCGCCGCCGTCGGCGCGGACGGGACCATCGCCGGCTGGGCGGTCGGCTGCGACCTGACCCGCCGCGACCTGCAGGCGAAGGCCAAGGCGGCAGGCCGGCCGTGGGACGCGGCCAAGGGCTTCGACCACTCGGCCCCGTGCGGCCCGCTGACCCTCGGAGCCCTGCCGGACCCGGACGGGGAGATCCGACTCTCGGTCAACGGCGCGGTCCGCCAGACCGGCCGGCTGTCGGACATGGTGTGGAGCCCGGAGGAGATCGTGCGCGAGGCCGGGCGTCTGTGGCACCTGGCCCCGGGCGACCTGATCTTCACCGGGACGCCGGAAGGCGTCGGCCCCGTCCGCCCCGGCGACCGGGTCGAATGCCGCATCGCCGGCCTGGCTCCGCTGGATCTGGAGATTACGGAGGCGCGGGCGTGATCCTGCACGGCTACTGGCGCTCGGGCACGAGCTACCGAACGCGCATCGCGCTGAACCTCAAGGGCCTGACCTATGCGCAGGCCGGGGTCGACCTGCGCACGGGGGCCCAGCGCTCGGACGCCTTCCGGGCGCTCAATCCGCAGGGCCTCGTGCCGGCGCTGGAGGTCGGCGCGGACGACGGCGGCCCTGCCGTCCTGACCCAGAGCCCGGCCATTCTGGAGTGGCTGGAAGAGGCCTTCCCGACCCCGCCGCTGCTGCCGGCGGCGGCGCTGGACCGGGCGCAGGTCCGGGCCATGGCGGCCCTGATCGGCTGCGACATCCATCCGCTCAACAATCTGCGGGTGCTGACTGTCCTGCGGACGACCTTCGGGGCCGACCAGGCCGCCGTCGACGCCTGGGCTGCGGGCTGGATCGCGCCGGGGTTCACGGCGCTGGAGGCGCTGGTGGCGCGTCACGGCGGCGCCTGGTGCTTCGGGGACGCCCCGACCCTCGCCGACTGCCATCTGATTCCGCAGATCTATTCCGCCGGCCGCTTCGGCGTGCCGGTCGAGGCCTGGCCGCGGCTGGCGGCGATCGCGGCCCGGGCGGCGGACCATCCGGCCTTCGCCGCGGCCCATCCGGACCGCCAGCCCGACGCCGATCCGGCGGCCTGAGAGCGACCTGAGAGCGACCTGAGAGCGACCTGACCGCGGCTGCAGGACCGGCGTTCGGTAACTTCTCGTCAGGGTCTCGGAAGCCTCCGCTTAAACTTTTCCGTGCACGGTGCGGGGGTGAGCAAGTCCGCGCGCCCGAATCCCGCTGAACGCCTGTGCGTCGCCCCGGCGTCGACCGGGGCCCGCGCCGGTGCTGCCCTGGCCGAGGATGTGGCGCGGCCGCTGCTCGAGACCGCCGCCGCCGCCGGCATCCGGCGCGTCACCTCCCGCCCCGCCGGCGATGTCGAGCGGGCGCTGGGCCAGGCCTGGCCCTTCCCCAGCCCGTTCCGGGTCGACGCTCGCACCGCCCCCCTGGCCGAGGGGCTGGACCGGGTCGAGGCCCGCGCCCGCCGCTCGCTCGAACGCATGGGCCTGCCGCGCGGCGAGACCCTGCTGGTCAGCCGCGCCGCCGATCTGGCCGGGGCCGAGGGCCGCGCCCTGTGGGACCGTCTGGAGAAGCTCAAGGCCCAGGGCCTGTACCGCCGCATCGGCCTGTGCGCCGGGCCGGAGGACGACCCCGAACTGCTCGGCCGCCGCTTCGCCGCGGATGTGGTCCGCCTGCCCTGCAACCTGCTGGACCAGCGCGCCCTCCGCAGCGGCGCTCTGGAAGCCCTGGCCGTGGCCGGGATCGAGGTGCAGGTCTCCGCCGTCTTCGCCCACGGTCGCCTCTTCTCCGGCGGCGACGCCGCGGTCGGCCAGACCCCCGGCCTGTCACGCACGCGCCGGCGCCTGGCCGAGGCCCGCCTCGACCCGATGCAGGCGGCGCTGGGTTTCGGGTTGAGCCTGCCCGGCGCCCCGGTGCTGGTGGTGTCCTGCGCCTCGGCGGCGGAGCTGCGCGCCATGCTGGCGGCGGTGCACGCCAGCGGCCGCGGCCCCGGCCCGGACTGGGCCGAGTTCGCGCTGGAGCCGGCGGCCGCCGGGACCCTCACGGATCTGGCGACCGCCGACGCCGCCTGAGCGGTCTCAGAAGGCGAGTCGCACCCCGAGATACGCCGACCGGCCCGGCTCGCCGTAGCCGCGCACCTGCTGCCAGGCCTCGTCGGTCAGGTTGATGACCCGCGCGGTCAGCTCGACCTCCTCGGTCAGCCGCAGCCGGCCGGTCAGGTCGCCGACCACGAAGCCGTCGCGCGGGCCGGCCGGATCGACCGCCTCGCTCTCGCCGCGCACGATCAGATTGACCCCGCCGCGCGCGCCGCTCCAGCCGAGGCGGACCGAGCCGGTCTGCTCCGGCACGCGCGCCAGCCGGGCAACGGTGGCGGCGTTGACGGCGTCGATCGTGGCGTACGCGAGGGTCAGGTCGAACCCGGCGCGCAGGACGGCGCGGCCCTCCAGCTCGATCCCCTCGCTCTTGGTACGGGCGAGGTTGACGTAGACGCTGTCGAAGGTGACCGGGTCGAAGACATAGCTGATCTGGTCCTCGACCTCGAGGCGGTAGGCGGTGATCCGCCCCTCCAGCCGGCCGTCGCCGGACCGCCAGCCCAGCGCCAGCTCGCCGCCCTCGGCCGTTTCCGGCCGCAGGCGCGGGAAGGGTTGGGACGAGAAGCAGTAGTCGCATAGGGCCTGGCTGATGCTGGGGGCCTTGAAGCCCGTGCCCCAGGCCCCGGACAGGACGAGGCCGGCGGGCAGGCTCCAGGCGGCCGAGATTCGCCCGGAGGTTTCCTCGCCGAAGACGTCGGTGGCGTCGTGGCGCAGGGCGGCGGTCAGGTTCAGCCCGGTCAGCAAGGCCCAGCGGCCGGTGAGGAAGGCCGAGGTGGTGGTCAGGGTCTCCTCCCCGCCGGTGGAGATGGAGCCGGTGGCGGCGTCGTGCTCGACCCCGCCGACCACGGCGAGGCGCTCGCCGAGGCCGCCCTCCGCCTGCCAGCGCCAGATCGTGCGGTCGGCGACGAAGCGGCTGGGGAAGGCCGAGACCGTGTCGCGCTCCAGATCAAGGCCGGAGACGCTGAGGCGGTGCTGCAGCCCGGCGGCGGCGAAGCTGAGCCCGGCGGCGCCCGACCAGGTGCGGCTGGCGATGCGGTCGGCGGTGTCGGCCAGCGCGAAGCGCGGGGCCGGGAAGCCGTCGATGTCGGCGTCCAGCTCGCTGTAGCGCAGGCTGCCGTCCAGCTGCACCGGACCCAGATCGCGGCGCGCCTTCAGCCCGGCGATGACGCTGACCATGCCGTCGGCCTCGACATTGCCGTCGCGTTCGTCGGCGGCGGAGATGCCGTCGGTCTCGACGCGGGAGGCGTACACCGACAGGCCGCCGGTCGCGCCCTGGCGGCCGGCCTCGAGGCGGCCGCGGCGCGTGCCGAAGCTGCCGGCCTCGGCCTCCAGGCCGATCCCGTCGACCTCGGCGGTGGTCAGGGCGATGACCCCGCCGATGGCGTCCGAGCCCCACAGGGAGGACTGCGGCCCGGACAGGGTCTCGACCCGGGCCACGCCGGCCAGGTCGAGCCCGCCGAAGTCGTAGGCGCCGTTGACCTCGGCCGGGTCATTGACCGGGGCACCGTCGATCAGGACCAGGGTCTTGCCCGGGGCGGCCCCGCGGATGCGCACCTGGGCCAGGCCGCCGAACGGGCCGGCGCGGGTCACGGTCAGGCCGGGGATGGCGGCGAACAGGTCGGTGGCCAGCACCGCGCCGCGCCGCTCGATCTCGCGGCGATCGACCACCCGGGCGCCGGGGGTCTGCAGCTGCAGGGCCGGCAGGCGGGTGGCGGTGACCACCACCTCGGCCACTTCGGTGGTCTCGGCGGGGTCAGGCTCCTGGCCGGACGCCAGGCAGGGGGAGGCGAGCGCCGACAGGGCGGCGCTGACGAACAGCAGACGTCTCACAGGGACGATCCCTCCTCGGGCCCGGACTCGCGCGGGTCCGGGCAAGGTTGAAGCGCGCGCCGACCCGCCCTCCGGAGCGGGCTCCGGCGGACGTCGCGAACGGTCGGGTCGCTTCGACGGATCGATCCCGTGTCACTGTCTGGTCCCGGACAGGCGACGAGCGACGTCGGCGGCCAGGTCTCCTGGCTTGCGGGTCATCGACCGGTCGTCCTCGCCTTCCCGGTCGTCCGGCCGGGCGAACCCGGTCGGCCTTCCAGTGACGCCGCCTCGCCCGAAGGCGCCGCGGGGCGGACGGCGGTCTCACCGCCTACAGTTGCGGGCACAGCCGCGGTGTTCGACCGCGTTCCCTTAACCGCCTGCGGAGCTTTTGGCAGGCGTCGGGGGAGGGGGCAAGACAGCCGGGGACAAGCGCCGCAAGCCGCTTGAGCGGGGCGGCGGTATCCGTCACCTTCCGGCGCGCCCATGAACGCCCTTCCCAGCCCTGCCCCGACCGCGGCCGCCGAGGCCGTCTCGCCGATGATGGCCCAGTTTCTGGAGGCCAAGGCGGCGCATGCGGACAGCCTGCTGTTCTTCCGCATGGGCGACTTCTACGAGCTGTTCTTCAAGGACGCCGAGGTGGCGGCGGCGGCGCTGGGCCTGACCCTGACGAAGCGCGGCAAGCACCTGGGCGAGGACATCGCCATGGCCGGGGTGCCGGTGCACGCCATGGAGGGCTACCTCGCCCGGCTGATCCGGCAGGGCTTCAAGGTCGCCATCTGCGAACAGACCGAGGACCCGGCCGAGGCCAAGAAGCGCGGCTCGAAATCGGTGGTGCGGCGCGAGGTGGTGCGGGTGGTGACGCCTGGCACCCTGACCGAGGAATCGCTGCTGGACGCGCGCGGGGCCAACCGGCTGGCGGCGGTGGCGATCGTGCGTGGGGCCGCGGCGGTGGCGGTGGTGGAGCTGTCCGCAGGTGAGGTCGAGACCGTGGCCTGCGCGCCGGAGGCCCTGGCCTCGACCCTGGCCGCCTTCCGGCCCAGCGAGGTGCTGGCCCCCGAACGGCTGTTCGCCGATCCGCTGGCGCGGGCGGCGCTGGACGCCAGCGGCGGCGCGGTCCAGGCCCTGGCCCAGGCGCTGGCCGAGCCGTCCGGGGCCCGGGCCCGGGCCGAGCGGCTGTACGGGGTGCGGGCGCTGGACGGGTTCGGGGCCTTCGCCCCGGCCGAGGTGGTCGCCCTGGGCCTGCTGGCGGCCTATCTGGAGAGCACCCAGGCCGGGCGGCTGCCGCCGCTGAAGCCGCCGCGCCGGGCCGGGGAGGCGGGCTTTCTGGCGATCGATCCGGCGACCCGCGCCAGCCTTGAGATCGACCGCACCCAGCGCGGCGAGCGCGAGGGCTCGCTGCTGGCCTGCATTGACCGCACCGTCACCGCCGGCGGGGCCCGGGCGCTTGCCGAGAGACTGGCCCGGCCGCTGACCGGCCCGGCGCGCATCGGGGCCCGGCTGGACGCGGTGGAATGGTTCGTCGAGCGCCGCGATCTGCGCCGCGACGTGCGCGACCTTCTGGGCGGAGCCGGGGATCTGGCACGGGCGACGACGCGGCTGGCGCTGGGTCGCGGCGGGCCACGTGACCTGGCCGCGGTGCGCGCCGCCCTGACCGCCGGCGAGGCGCTGGCGGCGCGGATGCTGGAGGGGACCGGGCCGCTGGCTGCCACTCCGGCGGAGATCGCCGCTGCGCTGGACGCCCTGATCCCGACGGCGGAGACCGGAGCGCTGCTGGCCGACCTGCGCGTCGGCCTGGCCGAGGTGCCGCCCCATCTGGCCCGCGACGGCGGCTTCACGCTGCCGGGCTACCGGCCGGAGCTGGACGAGGCCCGGGCCCTGCGCGACGACAGCCGCAAGGTGGTGGCCGAGCTGGAGGCGCGGGCCGTCCACGCCTCCGGCGTCCCCTTCAAGGTGCGCCACAACGCCGTGCTGGGCTATTTCCTCGAGGCGACGGCGAAGGCGGCCGAACCGCTGCTGCGCCCGGATGGCTCTCGCGACCCCGACAGCCCCTTCATCCACCGCCAGACCCTGGCCAACCAGGTGCGCTTCACCACGACGGAGCTGTCGGAGCTGGACGCCCGCATCAACCAGGCCGGTCACCGTGCGCTGGCGCTGGAGATGGACTATTTCGAGGGCTGGCGGCACCGGGTCGAGGCCCTGGCCGGGCTGCTCGGCGCGGCCGCCGCGGCCCTGGCGGCGCTGGACGCCCATGCGGCGCTGGCGGAGTGGGCCGAGGAGACCGGGGCGGTCCGGCCGGTGGTCGAGGACAGCCTGGTGTTCGAGGTCGAGGCCGGTCGCCACCCGATCGTCGAGGCGGCGGTCCGGGCCGGGGGCCTGCCCTACACGCCCAATGCCTGCCGGCTGGACGGCACCGGTGCGACCGGGCCTCGACTGGCGATCGTCACCGGCCCGAACATGGCCGGCAAGTCTACCTTCCTGCGCCAGAACGCCCTGCTGGTGATCCTCGCCCAGGCCGGGGCCTTCGTGCCGGCGGTCTCGCTGCGTCTCGGGGTGGTGGATCGGCTGTTCAGCCGGGTGGGGGCCGGCGACGACCTGGCCCGCGGCCGCTCGACCTTCATGACCGAGATGGTCGAGACCGCGGCCATCCTCAGCCAGGCCACGGCGCGCAGCTTCATCGTGCTGGACGAGATCGGCCGCGGCACGGCGACATATGACGGACTGGCCATCGCTTGGGCGGTGGCGGAGTCCCTGCACGAGACGACGCGTGCCCGCACCCTGTTCGCCACCCACTATCACGAGCTGGCCGGGTTGGAGACGCGGCTGGCGCACGTTTGCAACCTTTCGATGCGGGCGCAGGACTGGAACGGGGAGCTCGTGTTCCTGCACGAGGCGCGGCCGGGGGCGGCGGACCGCTCCTACGGGGTGCAGGTGGCGCGGCTGGCCGGGGTGCCACCGGCGGTGGTCGAGCGGGCCCGCGACATTCTGGCGCGGCTGGAAGGCGAGGCGCGGGCGCAGGCGCGGCTGGACGACCTGCCGCTGTTCGCAGCCGGTGCTCCGCCGGCACCCGTGGCCGCCGCGGCCCCGTCGTTGCTGGAGACGGCGCTGGCCGCAGTGTCGCCCGACGACCTGAGCCCGCGCGAGGCGCTGGAGCTGGTCTATCGGCTGAAGGCACTGGCGACGCCCTGACGGCGCGGCGGGGAGCGCCTATGCTGCGACCATGATCCCGTCTCCTGAACGGCTGGACGCGGCGCTGGCCGCCGCTGCCGCGGCACCTGACCCGCGCGCGACCCTCGCCGCCCTTCTGGGGGCGCGCCACCAGGCCGCCCGGGCGCGGGCCTTCCGCCGGCTCGAGGCTGGGGCCGGCGGGGTCGAGGTAGCCCGGGCCCTGTCCGCCGCCGCCGACGACATGATCGGCCAGCTCTGGCGCTTCACCACCGGGGTGCTGTTTCCGGCGCCCAACCCGACCGAGGCCGAGCGGCTGGCAGTGCTGGCGGTCGGGGGCTACGGCCGTGGGGTTCTCGCGCCCTTTTCGGATCTCGACCTGCTGTTCCTGCGCCCGTGGAAGACTACGGCGCGCACGGAGTCGGTGGTCGAGTTCATGCTCTATGTGCTGTGGGACCTGGGGCTGAAGGTCGGCTCCGCGGTGCGTTCGGTCGACGAGAGCCTGTCGCTGGCGCGGCAGGACATGACCATCCGCACCGCCCTGCTGGAGGCCCGGCCGCTGGTGGGCGACGCTGCCCTGGCCGCAACCCTGCTCGCCCGCTTCCGCCGGGAGGTGGCGCGCAGCGACCCGCGGCCCTTCATCGCCGCCAAGCTGGCCGAGCGCGACCAGCGCCACCAGAAGGCCGGGGCGGTACGCTACAAGGTCGAGCCCAACGTCAAGGACGGCAAGGGCGGGCTGCGCGACCTCAATACCCTGTTCTGGATCGGCCGCGGGCTGGCACCCGAGCGCGACCACGACTTCGAGACCGCCGGCGATGATCCCGGCGACCGGGTGCTGGAGGGGCTGCTGACCCCGCGCGAGCGGCGCACCTTCGCCTTCGCCTTCGACTTCCTGTGGCGGGTGCGGGCGCATCTGCACCTGGCCGCCGGCCGGGCGGCGGAGACGCTCAGCTTCGACCTGCAGCCCGAGGTGGCGCGGCGCATGGGCTGGCGCGGCCGCGGCGACGAGCCGGCGGTCGAGCGTTTCATGCGCCGCTACTTCCTGGTGGCGCGGGACGTCGGCGCCCTGACCCGGGCGATCAGCGCCAAGCTGGAAGCGCGGCAGCAAAAGACCGCGCTGGGCCTGTCGCGGCTGCTGCCGCGGCGCGCCCGCCCGCTGGGCGTAGAGGGGTTCACCGCCGAGGCTGGCCGGCTGTCGGTGACCGGGCCGGAAGTGTTCGAGGACGATCCGGTGAGGCTGCTGGAGCTGTTCGTCACCGCCGACGCCGAGGACCTGGACCTGCACCCGGACGCCTATGCGGCGGTGATCCGGACCCTGCCGAAGGTCACGCCCGCCCTGCGTCGCGACCCGCGCGCGGCGGCGGCCTTCCTGCATGTGCTGGCGCATGGCCAGAACCCCTACCGGGTGCTGACCCTGATGAACGAGACGGGACTGCTGGGGCGCTTCCTGCCCGAGTGGGGCCGTATCGTCGGCCAGACCCAGTTCAACATGTACCACGCCTATACGGTCGACGAGCATACGCTGCAGGCCATTCGCGTGATCGCCGACATCGCCGCCGGGCGGCTGACAGACGACCATCCGCTGGCCTCGGAAATCGTCCACCGCATCGCCGACCGCGAGGCCCTGTTCCTGGCCATGTTGCTGCACGATGTGGGCAAGGGCGGAGAGCGCGGCCAGCTGGAGGACGGCGCCATCGCCGCGCGCCGGGCTTGCGAGCGACTGGGGGTCGACGCGCGGCGGATCGAGCAGGTGGTCTGGCTGGTGCGCCATCACCTGGCCCTGTCCGACCACGCCCAGAAGCGGGACGTGTCTGACCCGGCCACGGTGCGGGCCTTTGCCGAGCTGGTCGGCGACCCGGAGCGGCTGCGGCTGCTGCTGGTGCTGACGGTGGCCGACATCCGCGCTGTCGGGCCGGGAGTGTGGAACAGTTGGAAGGGCCGGCTGATGCGCGACCTGTATGCCCAGGTCGAGGCTCTGTTCCGCGGCGAGTCCGTGACCCGCGCCGATCCGCTGGCGGAGCACCCCGGGCTGCTGGAGGTGGCGCAGGCCTCCGGCGCGGCAGTCGAGGTGCGGGCCCCGGACGCCCGGACCCGCGGCCCCGCCGACGCCGACGAGAGCGCCCACGTCACCGAGGTGGCGGTGGCGGCCCGCGACCGGCCGGGCTTGTTCGCCGATCTCGCCGAGGCGCTGGCGGCGGCCGGGGCCGATGTGGCCGGGGCGCGCGTGGCGACCACCGACGACGGCTGGGCGTTGGACGTGTTCCTGATCCAGGACGGTGCCGGAGCCCCCTGGGGCCAGGCCGAGGCGCGGCGGCTGCCGGGGCTGAAGGCGGCGCTGGAGGCGGCGGCCCGGGGCCGGCGGCCGTCGCGGGTGCCGGAGCCGCCGCCGCTGAGCCGCCGCCGCGCCGCCTTCGAGGTGCGGCCGGTGGTGATGATCGACACCGAGACCAGTCCGCGCGCCACGGTGATCGAGGTGTCAGGTGCCGATCGGCCGGGGCTGCTGGCGGACCTGGCGCGGACCCTGACCGAGCACGAGGTGTCGATCCGTTCGGCCCATATCGCCGGCTTCGGCGAGCGGGCCGTGGACAGTTTCTATGTGACGGACGCCGAAGGGCGGAAACTGACCTCCGAGGCGACGCTGGACCGGCTGCAGACGGCGCTGGAGGCGGTGCTGGAGGACGGGCCCGCCCTGCCGGCCGGGCCGCCGCTGATCCGGGCCCGGGCCAGCGCCCGGGACGTGTCCGAGCTGAAGCGCCGCGGTCGCCGCCGGCCGGCCGTATCCAGCGTAGCCGAAGCGGGGTAAGGGCAAGGCCTCTCCCCGGACGCCCCCATGAGCCTCGCCCGCAACACCCTGGTCCAGTCGACCCTGATCCTGGGCAGCCGCCTCCTCGGCTTCGTGCGCGACCTGTTCCTCGCCGCCCGGTTCGGCCAGGGTCCGCTGATGGACGCCTTCACCACGGCGCTGATGCTGCCCAACCTGTTCCGGCGGCTGTTCGCCGAGGGTGCCTTCGCCCAGGCCTTCGTGCCCCTCTATGGCGAGACGCGCGAGCGCGATGGCGAGGCGGCGGCGGCGCGGATGGCGTCCGAGACTGGAGCCTTCCTGATGGCCTTCGTCGCGGCCTTCTGCCTGCTGTTGCAGATCCTGATGCCCTGGCTGATGCCCCTTTTGCTGTCGGCCTGGCGCGACGACCCGGAGACCCTGCGGCTGGCGGTGATCGCCACCCAGCTGGCCATGCCCTACCTCGCCTGCATGTCGCTGGCGGCCCTGTTGTCGGGCGTCCTCAACACCGCCGGCCGCTTCGCCCTGTCGGCGGGGGTGCCGGTGCTGCTCAACCTTTGCACCCTGATCCCGCTGGCGGGGCCGATGTTCGGCCTCGACTGGCGGCAGGAGACCATCCTGCTGGCGGCCAGCGCGGCGGTCACGGTTTCGGGCGTGCTGCAGGCGGGCCTGCTGTGGTGGGGGGTGCGCCGGCTCGGGGTGCGGCTGCGGCTGCACCTGCCGCGCCTGACCCCGGCGGTGCGCAAGACCCTGAAGATCGCCGTCCCCGGTGCCCTGGCGGGCGGGGCCATGCAGCTGAACAGCGTGGTCAGCCAGATCCTGTCGGGCTCGGACGAGGGCGCCCGCTCGGTGCTGTACAACGCCGACCGTCTGTACCAGTTGCCGCTGGGGCTGATCGGGGTCGCCATCGGCCTCGCCCTGGTGCCGCGGCTCACCCGGGCCTTCGTCAGCGGCGACGAGGCCGGCGGGCACCGGACCCTGGACGACGGCGTGGCCCTGGCCATGGCCTTCACCCTGCCGGCGGCGGCGGCCCTGTTCGTCATCCCTTTCGTGCTGATCGACGCCACCACCACGCGCGGCGCCTTCACTTCGGCGGATGCGGCGCGCACCGCCGAGGTACTGCGCCAGTTCGCCTGGGGGGTGCCGGCCTTCGTGCTGGCCAAGGTGCTGACCCCGCCCTTCTTCGCCCGGCAGGATACCCGCCGGCCAATGCGCTACGCCGTGATGGCCGTGGTCGCCAACATCGCCCTGGGGGCCGCCCTGTTCTTCGGCCTCAAGGCGCTGGGCGCGGACGGGGTGATCGGCCTGGCCATCGCCACCAGCGCCGCGGCCTGGCTGAACGTGGGCCTGCTGGCGGCGACCCTTTGGCGCGAGGCGGTGTGGCGGCCCTCGCCGGCTCTGCTGGCCCGGCTGGCCCGGGTCGGGCTGGCAGTCTCGGCCATGGGCGCGGTGCTGTTCGCGGCCAGCGTCAACTACGCCGCCTTGTCGGTCCAGCTGACCAAGGAGGTGGCGGTTGTGGCCACCGTCGCGGCCGGCGGGCTTGTCTATGCGCTGGCGGTCGTGCTTTTCCGGGCCGCCACCCTCTCCGAGCTCAAGGCAGCCTTGCGCCGTGAGCCCGGCGCGACCCTGACTTCCGGACCGGACTGATGACCGACCTGACCTCTACGCCGTCTGCGTACACGGGCCCGCGCCGCATCCTGTCCGGCATCCAGGCCTCCGGTGCCCTGCATCTGGGCAACTATCTGGGGGCCCTGAAGCGCTTCGTCGCCCTGCAGGGCGAGGGCGCGCCGGTGTTCGTGTTCGTCGCCGACCTGCACGCCATCACCGTCTGGCAGGAACCGGACAAGCTGCAGGCCCAGACGCGCGAGATTGCCGCCGCCTATCTGGCCTCGGGGCTGGACCCGGCCCGGTCGGTGATCTTCCCGCAGTCGGCGGTGCCGGCCCATGCCGAGCTGGCGTGGATCTTCAACTGCGTCGCCCGGCTCGGCTGGCTCGACCGGATGACCCAGTTCAAGGAGAAGTCCGGCAAGCACAAGGAGCGGGCCTCGGTCGGCCTCTACACCTATCCGGTGCTGCAGGCGGCCGACATCCTGCTCTACAAGGCCACCGAGGTGCCGGTCGGCGACGACCAGAAGCAGCACCTCGAACTGACCCGCGACATCGCCGCCAAGTTCAACACCGACTTCAACGCGCCGGGCTTCTTCCCCCTGCCCGAGCCGGTCATCCAGGGGCCGGCCACCCGCGTGATGAGCCTGCGCGACGGCCAGGCCAAGATGTCCAAGTCTGATCCCTCGGATCAGAGCCGCATCAACCTGACCGACGACGCCGACGCCATCACCGCCAAGATCAAGAAGGCGCGTACCGACCCGGAGGCCCTGCCCGAGACGGTCGAGGCACTGGAGGGCCGGCCCGAGGCGCGCAACCTGGTGTCGATCTATGCGGCCCTGGCCGACCAGACCCCGGCCGAGGTGCTGGCCCGCTTCGGCGGACAGGGCTTCGGTGCCTTCAAGCCGGCCCTGGCCGAGCTGGCGGTGGAGGCCCTGGCCCCGGTCACCGCCGAGATGCGCCGGCTGATGGCCGACCCGGCCGAGATCGACCGGACCCTGGCCCGCGGGGCCGAACAAGCGGCGGGGATCGCCGAGGCCACGGTCGCCGAGGTCAAGGACCTGGTCGGCTTCTGGCACCGGCCTTGAGCCTGCACGTCGCCGAGATCGCCTGGACCCGCGGCGACGCGGCCTTCCTCGACCAGGGCTACAGTCGCGCCCATGTCTGGCGCTTCGACGGCGGGGCGGAGCTCCCGGCCTCGTCAGCCCCGACCAGCGTGGCACCGCCCCTGTCGGACCCGACGGCCGTGGACCCGGAGGAGGCGCTGGCCGCCGCCGTGGCCAGCTGCCACATGCTGTTCTTCCTCGCCCTCGCGGCCAAGGCGGGGTTCGTCATCGACCGCTACGACGACCGGGCCGAGGCCTTGCTCGAGCGCGACGACCGCGGTCGCATGTCGGTGACGCGGGTGACCCTGAGGCCGCGGATCGTGTGGGGCGGGGCGGAGCCCGATGCCGGGACCCTCGCCGGGCTGCACGAGCAGGCGCACCGCCTCTGCTACATCGCCAACTCGCTCCGCGGCGAGGTGGTGGTCGAGGGCTGACGGCGCGCGCCGTCAGAGCGACCTGAGGAAGGCCTGGAAGCGCCGGATCGCTTCCGCGCCGAGGTCCTCATCGTATGTGAACAGACGGTGGGCCAGCCCCGGCTCGTCGAAGGCGTGGGTGGCGTCGACGCTCCAGATCGACACTTCGGACCCGGCGGCGACCGCGGCGGACAGGGCGCGCAGATGCCTCCGGACGCTGGCCATGTGATCGCGCCGCGGCACGATCGAGAGGAGGCGCAGGGGCCTCGGCCAGGGCCGGCCCGCCCCGCTGGCGGAGGCGATCCCGACATAGGGATAGGCGAGGAAGCCCCCGATTACGCCGTCCAGCGAGCCGCGGTCGGCGTCGGCGAGCCGCACTTCGCCGCGCCGCGCCAGCGGCTGGGCCCACAAGTCCATGATGGCCCAGGCACCGTGGCTCCAGCCCGCCACGACGAGGCGCCCGGGGTCGACGATCGGCATGCGCCGGGCCCCCAGCAGCGCCGCCAGCACATCGCCGGCGCGGCGCCGGCCGCGGAAGATCAGCCCGGTGCAGACGACGAACTGCGCCAACCGCCGGCTCCAGCCCCGGGCTGCGAAGGAATCGACCACCAGGGCGGCCCAGCCGGCCGCCGCCGCGGCCCGGGCGTAGGCGTGGATGTGGGCCCGCACGCCGCCGCAGCCGTGAAACAGGACGACGGTCGGAAAGGGGCCGCGACCGGCCGGAGTGACCAGCTCGGCATGAGGCGCCAGCCGCGCCCATCGTTCCTGCAAGGTGTCCATCGGCCGCCCCCCGACCGTCCAAAGTTCCGGGCGGAGTTATAGCGAAAGTGTGTCGGAACGAACGCGGGCTCGCCGCTCAGGCGACCGGGACAGTCAGGCAGCGATGCCGGCGGCCTTCAGCATGGGCTGCAGCAGAGGCATGGCGGCCGGGTCGGCGGCGAGGGCCGCGCGGGTTTCCGGCACCCTGCAGAGGCGCAGCGCCTCGGCCTTCGCCCGCTCGGCCACGGTGCCGGGGGGGCCGGCCTCGCCGACCGCCAGTCTGAGCAAGGCTGCCAGCTTTTGCGGGATCGGAGCCGGCGAGCGACCGAGCTGCTGCACCAGCTTTGTCTCGGCCTCCAGTCCGGCGGCGACCTTGCCGATGGCGGCGGTGATCTGGGCCTCGTCCTTGTCGCCGAGGGTGGCGGCAGCCACGCTGCGGGCCAGCCGGGCGAGGATGCCCAGCCGCTGCATGGCCGTGCGGGCGGAGAGGCCGGCGCGCAGCTCGGTCTCGAACCTCACCGAGGTGACGCAGGCCAACAGCCAGCGGGCGGCGGCGCGCTTGTTGGCCCCGCCGGTGACGTTCTCGCACAGGCGGGTGAGATGCTCGGCCTCGCTCAGGGCGGTGTCGCACTGAGATACGAAGGCGGCGACGAAGTCGGCCGCCACCAGCGTCCTGGAGCGCTCCGTGAAGGCGATCTGGATTTCTTCCAGCGTCAGCAGCCGGCCGGCGGCGGCGGTCAGACCCATGGCCAGCGCGCGCAGAACGTCGATCTCGCCGCGGGCACTGGAAGGCCGCAGCCGGCGCGACCCGCTCAACTCGCGCACGACCATCCGCACCAGGGCGTTGGCCAGCTGCGGGAACTCGCCGGCGGCGAGCCGGGCACCGAGCCGGCTGGCCGGGCCGCTGATGTTCGGCATCTGCCTGGCGAAGCGCGGGTCGGCCCTGAGCAGCATCTCGATCTCGCGCGGAGCCACCATGCGTAAGGCGGCCGCGAGGCGTTCGCCGTGGTCGAGGTCGGGGCCGAGGATCTGGGACAGCACCGCGGGCGAGGCCAGCATCTCGCGCAGGATCTGCTCGATCGCTCCCATCACCAGGGCCCGGCCCGGGCCGGCCACCGGTGCCAGATCGGCAAGGTCCATCATCCGGTCAAGTCGCTCGCTGTGCAGCCGCAGGCCGACGAGCGCTCCGGCGAGGGTCCCGCCCATGATGAATGCCCCGTCGGGGGCACCGGCGAGGCGGTCGGCGAGCTCGGCCAGCGACCGGTTGGCGAGGTCCCGGAACAGGCCTTTCCGGCCGGCCCCGATGACCTTCTCCAGGGTCCTGTCGGCCAGGTTCTGGTAGTGACGGACGACCTCGTGGATCGGCTGGCCGCTGACCTGGCTGTCGGGCACGGCGATGCGCTGGATGGCGTGTTGCAACTCCACGCCGGAGGCCTCGAGCCGTTCGGCCAGGTCGGGGCGGTGGAGCAGCTCGAAGGCCGTGACCGACTGGCGGCGCAGCCACTCCTCCAGCACCTGGGCCAGCACGTCGCGGGCGTGCGGGGCGTAGAGATCGTCCGGGGCGAGGCAGCGCGGCGTCATCTCCCCCGCGGCAGCCGGCTTGTGGCGCGGGGCCTGGGTGTCACCGCGGGTCATGACGATCGTGCTGTCGAAGCGCATCGTAGCCGGATCCAGGGTCTCCCTGGTCACCTTGACGCCTACCGCGCGCCGGTCGGCCAGCAGCTCCCCGGCCGTCTCGATCGCCTGCTGCTTGCTGTCGCAGGCCTGGACGAGGTCCCAGCCCGACAGTGCGGTCTTGCGGAAATAGACCTCGTAGTGAACCTGACCGGACACTGAACCATCCTGAAACGTGAACCGACGCCGCACGATAGCGGCGACGCCTTAAGTTCCGGTGTTCATTGCTTGGAAAAGGTGCGGCGAACGCCCTAATCTGAACCTGATCAGCGGCGAAACGGTAACGCTTGCCATGCGTTTCACCGCCCGGCGAGCTTGGCGCACGCTGCAACGAGGAGACTATCGCCTTGGCCAACATCACCCTGGTCGACGACGACGAGAACATCGTGACTTCCGTGTCGCTGGCGCTCGAGAGCCACGGCCATACGGTCACGGCCTACCACGACGGGGCCAGCGGCCTGGAGGCGCTGGAGGCCAACCCGCCGGACCTGGCCATCCTGGACGTCAAGATGCCCCGCATGGACGGCATGGAGGTGCTGCGTCGGCTGCGCCAGAGCTCCAGCGTGCCGGTGGTCATGCTGACCTCCAAGGATGAGGAGATCGACGAGATCCTCGGCTTCAACCTCGGGGCCGACGACTACATCCACAAGCCGTTCAGCCAGCGGCTGCTGCTCGAGCGGGTCAAGGCTATCCTGCGCCGCAGCGGTCAGCCTGGCGAGGAGCCCGAGACCGGGGCCGAGGCGGCCGGCCGCGCCATCCGCCGCGGCAAGCTGGTGATGGACCCGGCGCGACACGAGTGCACCTGGGACGGCCTGGCCGTGAAGCTGACGGTGACCGAGTTCCTGCTGCTGCAGGCCCTGGCCCAGCGTCCCGGCTTCGTGAAGAGCCGCGACAGCCTGATGGACGCCGCCTACGACGACCAGGTCTATGTCGACGACCGCACCATCGACAGCCACGTCAAGCGCATGCGCAAGAAGTTCCGGGTCGTCGACCCCGAGTTCGACGCGATCGAGACCCTGTATGGCGTCGGCTACCGATACCGCGAGAGCTGACCCGGAGGGTGACGGGGACCTGGCTCGCCGGCCGCTGCAGCTCGCCGGCTCGCGGCTCGGCGGGCTGATCCTTGCGCTCAACCTGCTCAGCCTGCTGATCCTGCTGGTCGGGGCGCTGCTGCTCAACGAGTGGCGGCGTAACCTGATCGACGCCCGGCTGGACTCACTGACCGCCCAGGCCGAGCTGCTGGCCAATGTGCTGGGCGAGGCCGGCGCCACCCGCGGCGAGCCCTATCCGGCACTCAATCCGGTCGACGCGGCCCTGGTGCTGCGCGACAACTTCATCCCCGTGGGCCAGCGGGCGCGGCTGTTCGACGACCAGGGCTGGCTGGTGACCGACAGCTACGCCGTCTCGGAGGAGATCCCCGGGTCGGCCCTGCCGCCGGCGCGGCCGGCCGACGCGCCTGTGCCGCCCGCCCGCGACCGCGAGGCGGACGCGCGCGAGCTGGCCGAGGCGCGGACCGAGCTGGAGGCCGAGGTGGCCGCCGCCCTCGCCGGGCAGCCGCGAGCCGGGCTGCGCCTGTCCGAGAGCGGCGACCGGGTGGTGTCGGTGTCGATCCCGGTCCGCCATGTGCGCCAGGTGCTGGGCGTGCTGACGCTGGAGGCCGGCGACGTGGACGAGACGGTGGCGGCCCAGCGCCGCGCCCTGATGCCGTTCGCGGTCGTGGCGGTGCTGGTGTCGCTACTGTCGTCGCTGCTGATGCACCTGTTCGTGGTGCGGCCGATGACGCGCCTGTCAATGGCGGCCGATGCCGTGCGGCTGCAGCGGGCCCGGGCCATCTCCCTGCCCGACCTCGAGGGCCGCAGGGACGAGATCGGCGACCTGGCGCGGGCGCTGGAGACCATGACCCGCACCCTGTCGGACCGGATGGACGCGATCGAGCGCTTCGCCGCCGATGTGGCGCACGAGATCAAGAACCCCCTGACCTCGATCAGATCGGCGCTGGAGACCCTGCCCCTGGTCAGGGCCGAGGCCCAGCGGGAAAAGCTGACGGCTTTGCTGCAGGCCGATGTGCGCCGGCTGGACCGGCTGATCACCGACATCTCCAACGCCTCGCGGCTGGACGCGGAATTGTCGCGCGACCGGCCGCGGCCGGTGGATCTGGGCCGGCTGCTGGCGGAGCTCGTCAATGTCTACGCCACCTCGGCGCGGCCGGGCGAGGCGGAGGTGCGTTTCGCCGCCGGGCCGCTGGAGAGCGCTCTCGTGATGGGGCGCGACGGGCCGCTGGGCCAGGTGTTCCGCAACCTGATCGACAACGCCCGATCCTTCAGCCCTCCGGCCGGAGAGGTCGAGGTGCGCCTCGACCAGGATGACGGCGATCCGGAGCGGCCGCTGCGGGTGCAGGTCCGCGACCAGGGTCCGGGCGTGCCGCCAGACAATCTCAAGACCATCTTCGAGCGCTTCTACACCTCGCGGCCCAAGGGGACGGCCTTCGGGGCCAACTCGGGTCTTGGCCTGTCGATCGCGCGCCAGATCGTCGAGGCCCATGGCGGCCGCATCCACGCCGGGAACGCACCGGAGGGGGGGGCCGTGTTCGTGGTGCGCCTGCCGCTCGTACGCCCGGGCCAGCCGCGGCGGCCGCGATGAACCCGGGGCCGCCCCCCCTTCACGCCTCCGTGGCCGCGGCCTGGACCCCGCAGGGCTGGGCCGGGGTGATGATCGAGGGCCCCCCGGGGGCCGGCAAGAGCGCCCTGACCCTGCGCCTGCTGGAGCGCGGCTTCCGGCTGGTGGCCGATGACTACGCCCTCATCTGGACCTCCGGCGGGCGGCTCTACGCCCGGGCCCCGGCGCGCATCGCCGGCCGGCTGGAGGGGCGCGGTGTCGGCCTGCTGGAGGTCCCGCCCCTGGCGCTGGTCCCGCTGGCGCTGGCGATCCAGGCCGAGGCGGCCCCCGAGCGCCTGCCGGAGCCGCGCTCCCGCGTCATCGACGGGGTGACGATTCCGCAGCTGGGCCTGCCGCTCGACGGCCCGCTCGCCGCGGTCCTCATTGCCCGGGTGTTGAGACGCCTTCCTTGTGACCCAGTCTTGCCCTAAGACAGCCGGCCTGTGCGCGAGCCCGCGGGGGCGCGGAGCCAGTGAAGGCGGCATGAGCGGAACCCTTTCCAGCGGACCCCGGACCAGCGGATCCCGACCCACAAGACATAAGGCCAGGGGGCTTCAGCGCCGATGATCGGGCTGGTGATCGTCACCCATGGCGGGCTGGCCGCGGAGTTCCTCTCGGCCATGGAGCATGTGGTCGGCCCGCAGCGCGGCGTCGCGGCCATCTGTATCGGGCCCGACGACGACATGGACCGACGCCGCCGTGACATCATCGACGCCGCCGCGGCGGTCGACGACGGGGCCGGGGTGATCCTGCTGACCGACATGTTCGGCGGCACGCCCTCCAACCTGGCCATCTCGGTGATGGAGCAGACCGGGGCCGAGGTCATCGCCGGCCTCAACCTGCCGATGCTGATCAAGCTGGCCAGCGTGCGCGGCCGCGAGCCGCTGGAGGCCTGCGTGGCCCATGCCCAGGACGCCGGGCGCAAGTATATCTCGGTGGCCTCCTGGGTGCTGGCGGGCGAAAAATGAGCGGGACGGCCTCGGCCATCGTCAACATCTGCAACGCCCGCGGCCTGCACGCCCGGGCCTCGGCCAAGTTCGTGAAGACCGCCTCGGGCTTCGAGTCGGAGGTGAGGGTCACCCGCGACGGGACCACGGTAGACGCGCGCTCGATCATGGGCCTGTTGATGCTGGGTGCCGGCCTTGGCTGCGACATCGAGATCGCGGCCGAGGGCCCGGACGCCGAGGTGGCCCTCGCCGCCCTGGTGGCCCTCGTCGACCGCCGCTTCGACGAGGAGGCGTAGGGGAGGCGCAGGCCCCTCCACCGCTTCGCGGTCCCCCTCCCCATGAAATGGGAAGGGGGCCGGGCGCGCGTCTTTTCTCCTCCCCCATACGCTTCGCTATGGGGGATAGAGAATGGGCGAGACGCCGAGGGCGCTCTCCATTCCTCCCCCACAGGGGGAGGTGGCGCGGCGCGCAGCGCCGTGACGGAGGGGGGGTGAACGCTGCGATCGCGGGTCGCCCCCCTCCACCACGCTGCGCGTGGTCCCCCTCCCCCTGCGGGGGAGGAAGAGCAGTCCCGTTCACGAATGGATGGCGTCGATCTCGGTCAGGCGGCGCAGGGTGGCGATGGCCGCGTCGGGTTGCGCGTCGGCGAGGGTCAGGGTCTCGGCCATCAGGGGCGCGGTCTCCGGGCTGAGGCGGGGCACAGCCATGGCCCAGTCGGGGAAGGCGCGCGCATCGATCGGGCGGCGCAGCACCACGGTCAGGCCGGCGTGGCGCGGGTCGGCCTCGACCCGGCGCATCAGCCGGTCGACGGCGTCGGTGCGGCCCTCGACCACCTGGAAGAAGCGGCCGTCGCTGTAGGCCAGGGCTCCGGTGATCTCGTCACGCCAGTTGTTGCGCTGGGAGGCGGCCAGCAGCTCGGCCACGGCCTGCAGGGAGCTCATCTCCACCCGGGCCCGGCTGACGTAGGCGATCTGCTCAAGCGCCGGCATGGGAGTCTCGCCCGAATCGACCGCCGCAAGCCGCAGTCAGCGCGGCATAGGGTCACATATGCCGCGCCGCACACGCAAGCGTGTTCCGGCGCAGCAACGCCTGGATCCGGGGGAAGGTGAAAAGTCGCCTGGTGGAGCCGAGGGGAGTCGAACCCCTGACCTCGTCATTGCGAACGACGCGCTCTACCAACTGAGCTACGGCCCCGAACCCGGGAAGGCGAGGGCGCGACATAGAAGCGGCGCGGGGCGGCGTCAACCGAATCCTCGCCCCGCCGCCCCCCGGCCGGCCGGAGGGCGGGGCTGCCGCTTGGCGGGGCGGGGTTCCGCGGCTAGAAGCGGCGTCAGGCACGACAGGAGCGACTCGTGGGAATTGGCGGCGGCCTTGTGGGCTTCATCTGTTTTGTGATCGGGTCGCTGTTCCAGCTGCTGTGGCTGGCGATCATCATCAACGCCATCCTGAGCTGGCTGTTCGCCTTCGAGGTGATCAACTACCGCAACCGGTTCGTGGCCCAGGTGGCGCAGACGCTGGACGCCATCGTCACCCCGGTGCTGGCGCCGCTGCGCCGCTTCATCCCGTCGCTAGGCGGGCTGGACATCACCCCGATCCTGGCCCTGCTCATCATCTCCGGCATCCAGGGCTATCTGCTGCCGCCGTTCTGCGCCGCCCTGGCCCAGCTGCTCGGCGGCTTCTGACCGCGCCACGGGGGCGCGCCCGCCCGCCTAGCCGGTCTGTCCGGATTGCCGCTTTACGACCACCCCGTGACGCGCTTGATTGCGCGCTTCGGGTCGCCTGCGGGGCGACCGACGGGGGAGTTGCCTGACATGATGCGGACCCAGGGTGCCTGTCTGCGCGCCATCCTGCCGGGGGCAGCCGCCCTCGGCCTCGTCCTCGGGCTCGGGGCCTGCGGCACGACCGGCTCCGGCGGCGAGCGCGCCGGGGGTGACTCCGCCCCGGCCGAGCGCGAGCCGCTGGCCCGTGGCCTTGACGCTGCCGCCAATCCGGATCCCTATCCCTCGACCTACCGGCCCCTGCCGGCCGAGGACGTGGCCATCGTCGGAGCCACGGTGTTCACCGCCACCGGCCAGCGCATCGAGAGCGGGGTGGTGGTGCTGACCGGGGGACGCATCGCCGCCGTCGGCGGGGCCCAGGCCCCGGTGCCGGCCGGCCACCGGGTGATCGACGCCCGCGGCCGCTTCGTCACCCCGGGCATCATCGACACCCACAGCCACCTCGGCGTCTATCCCTCGCCGGGCGTGCAGGGGATGAGCGACGGCAACGAGGCGACCAGCCCGAACACCGCCCAGGTCTGGGCCGAGCACTCGGTCTGGCCGCAGGACCCGGGCTTCAACCGGGCCCGCGAGGGCGGGGTGACGACGCTGCAGATCCTGCCCGGATCGGCCAATCTGGTCGGCGGCCGCGCCGTGACCCTGCGCAATGTGCCGGCGGTGACCATGCAGGCCATGAAGTTCCCCGGCGCGCCTTATGGCGTGAAGATGGCCTGCGGCGAGAACCCGTCGCGGGTCTATGGCGGGCGCAACCAGAGCCCGGCCACCGGCATGGGCAATATGGCCGGCTATCGCGCCGCCTTCATCGCCGCCCAGGACTACCGGGCCCGCTGGGAGACCTGGCGCGAGAGCGGCGAGGGCAGCCCGCCGACCCGCAACCTGCAGAACGAGACCCTGGCCGGGGTGCTGGACGGCACGATCCTGGTTCAGAACCACTGCTACCGCGCGGACGAGATGGTGCAGATGCTCGACCTGGCCGAAGAGTTCGGCTTCCGCATCACCGCCTTCCACCACGCCTCGGAGGCCTACAAGATCGCGCCGCGGCTGGCCCGTGAGGGGGTCTGCGCCCTGACCTGGACCAACTGGTGGGGCTTCAAGATGGAGAGCCTCGACGGCATCGAGGAAAACGCCGCCCTGGTCGATGCGCCGGAAGGCTCGTGCGCCGTGATCCATTCGGACGATGCCATCCTCACCCAGCGGCTCAACCAGGAGACCGCCGCAGCCCTGGCCGCTGGCCGCCGCGCCGGGATGGCCATCTCCGAGGAGCACGCTATCGCCTGGATCACCTCCAACGCCGCCCGGGCGCTGGGCATCCAGGATGAGACCGGCTCGCTGGAGCCGGGCAAGCGCGCCGATGTGGTGATCTGGAGCGCCAACCCGTTCAGCATCTACGCCCGGGCCGACCAGGTGCTCATCGACGGGGCCATCGCCTTCGACCGCACCGACCCGCGCCGTCAGCCGACGTCCGACTTTGAACTGGGCCAGCCCGGCTACGGCCTGACCCCCGCGACCGGAGGGGCCCGCTGATGCGCGTTCAGACCTTGATCGGCGGCCTCGCCGCCGCCGCCGCGACCGCTGCCCTGGCCCTCGCCGTCCCGGCCATGGCCCAGGGCGCCGGCGAGACCGTGGCCGTCACCGGCGGCGAGGTGCACACCGGGACCTCGGTGATCGAGAACGGCACCGTGGTGTTCCGCAATGGCCGCATCGTCTCGGTGGGGACCGGTCCGGCCCCGGCCGGGGCGCGCATCATCGACGCCCGCGGCAGGATCGTCACCCCCGGCTTCGTCGCGGTCGATTCCGGTCTCGGCGGCAGCGAGGTGTCCTCGGTGCCGGGATCGGACGACATGGCCAACCGCTCCAATACCCTGAGCGCCGCCTTCGACGTCTCCTGGGGCCTCGACCCCTGGTCCTTCACCCTGCCGGTCGCCCGGCTTGGCGGGCTGACGCGGGCGGTTGTGGTGCCGATCCACGCCGGTTCGTCCAACACCGACATCCACGAGCACGACGCGGCCGGGGCGGGCGAGGGCGGCTATCACGACCCCGGTCTGTTCGGCGGCCAGGCGGCGGTGATCCACCTCGGCGAGGGCCCCGACATCCTGGTGCGGTCGCGTGTGGCCATGGCGGCCCCGTTCGGCGAGGCCGGGGCCGGGGTCGCCGGGGGCGCACGCGGTGCCGCCTATGTGCTGTTCAGGGAGACCCTGGCCGAGGTGCGGCTCTATGCCCGCAATCGCGGTGCCTATGAGCGGGCCGGGCTGCGCGACCTGATGCTGTCGCGGGCCGACCTGGAGGCGCTCGTGCCGGTGGCCGAGGGGCGCATGCCGCTGATCATCAGCGCGCACCGCGCCGCCGACATCCTGCAGGTGCTGCGCCTCGCCCGTGAGGAGGGCCTGCAGGTCATTCTCGACGGGGCCGAGGAGGGCTGGCTGGTGGCCGACCAGATCGCCGCCGCCAGGGTGCCGGTGCTGCTCGACGCCACCGCCAACCTGCCGGGTAGTTTCGAGACCCGGGCCGCCCATCTGGGCAACGCCGCGGCACTCAACGCCGCCGGGGTGACCATCGCCATCAAGGGCGTCGGCGTGCACCGGGCCCGCGAGGCCCGCTACAACGCCGGCAACGCCGTGGCCCACGGCCTGCCGCACGCGGCGGCGCCGGCGGCCCTGACGGTCAATCCGGCGCGCATCTTCGGCGACGAGGGGCGCTACGGCGTCCTCGCCCCGGGGGCCGAGGCGGATGTGGTGGTCTGGTCCGGCGATCCGCTGGAACCGCTGAGCCAGCCGGAGGTCATGTTCATCGCCGGGGCGCAGCAGCCGCTGACCAGCCGGGGCCTGATGCTGCGCGACCGCTACCGCGACGGCGGCGAGGGGGCCCTGCCCCCGGCCTACAGTCGCTGATGATCCCGGGGCACCTCCCTTCCCCCGCGGGGACGGGAGGCGCTAAAGGGGCCCATGCCGATCCCCGAGGACGAGCTCGAGTTCCGCTTCTTCCGCGCCGGCGGTCCGGGCGGGCAGAATGTCAACAAGACCTCGACCGCGGTGCAGCTGCGCTTTGACGCCCGCAATTCCCCGTCCCTGAGCGAGCCCGTGCGCGAGCGGCTGCTGAAGCTGGCCGGGGCGCGCGCCACCCAGGCCGGCGAGATCCTGATCACCGCCGTGCGCTTTCGCACCCAGGAGCGCAACCGCGCCGACGCGGTCGAGCGGCTCAACGCCTTGCTGGACAAGGCGATGATCGCCCCGGTCAAGCGCATCGCCACCCGGCCCACCTTGGGCTCGAAGACCCGGCGGCTGGAAGCCAAGGGCCGCCGCGCCGAGGTCAAGGCGGGGCGGGGCCGGCCGGACGTCGACTGAACCGGGCGCTCAGGTGGGGTCGCCGGCCCCTCCGGCCGGGTTCAGCTTCCAGCGGATACGGGTCTCCGCGTCGGTTCGGGCCGAGCCGCGCACCACGATCTGCATGGCCCGCCGGGTGAGGCCATCCTCGACATGGACCGAGGGCTCGATGGCCACGTCCGGACCGTCGGTGCGGAACCACCAGCCCCGCCCGGAATGGCCGCGCAGCAGGATCGAGCGACGATCGCGCGCCAGCGAGGCCTGGACGCCGGGCTCAAGGTGGAAGCGCACGGCGTAGGGAGCGGCGATCAGGCGCACGGCCTGGGACTCGCCGCGGCCGTGGCCCGGCGCCGGGTGCAGCCGCTCCTCGGCGCGCAGTTCGTCGAGGCGCTGGTCGAGATAGAGGCGGCGCTGGTGCAGCAGGCCGTAGCGCCTGACCCAGCCGTCATGCTCCAGCTCCAGCCAGACGGCGCCCTCGGCCTCGCGGTGCTGCTCGGTGATCTTGATCTCGGCACCGATCAGGCGCGGTCCCAGCAGGTCGGCGCGCCAGCCGCCGAGCGGCTCGCCCAGCGACCCGTCGCCCAGGGTCAGGGTCGAGGCCGCTGGGGTCAGGCGCAGGGCCTGGCGCTCGACGGCGCGGGGCGTCCAAGCCGAGCCGCTGACCAGCCGGTCGCGGCCGCAGACGATCTCCAGCGCCAGCGGCTGGGCGCAGGCGGTACCGCCCCAGACGCCGCGGGGCGGCGGGGCGGCGTCGGCGATCAGTGTCAGTAGCGGACTGGCGATGCGGCGGAAGCCGGCGGTGGCACCCGGGCCGGGGGCCACGGGGGCCGCCTCTCGGTCGGCGAGGGCGGCGGCGACGCGCGCCACGCTGGCCGGGCCGCCGCCCTGCAGGGCCACCAGCCGGCCATCCGGCAAGGTCAGCCGCTGCAGGCCGCGGGCCAGCCGCTCCAGCGCCGCCATAACCGACTCCGGTGCCGTCTCACCGACCTGGGCCAGCGCATCCTCGAGCGTCAGCAGGTCGAGACGCAGCTCCAGCGCCGCCTCGGGGCTGCGGGCGGCGTGACCGCCGTCGCCGGCGACAGCCTGGGCCAGGGCCGGACCGAGTCGGGCCAGGGCGCGGGCCCTGAGACGCGCGCCGACCGGGCCGCCGAGCACGCAGCCGGCGAGGGCGGCGGCGGTGAGGCGCGTGGCGCGGTCGGCGACGCCGCCCGGCGGGCGCAGCAGCTGGCGCGCCTGGCGGGCCAGCAGGTCGGCGAGGGTCAGCCGGTCGGCCTCGGTGCACACCTGACCCATGCGCCGGGCGGCGGCGGCGAGGTTGAACACGCGGCGGGCGAGGATCTCCGGGGCCCAGGCGAACGGCGACCAGCGGCTGAAGCCGGCCTGCCACAGCTGGGTCAGGCGCACCGCCTCGCGTGCGCCGCGCTCGCCGTTGAGCATCAGCGAGGGCAGCCAGGCGAATTCGTGCAGCTCGATGGCGAAGGCCCGGGTCGGGCAGATGCGGTTGAAGGGGTCGGCCCCGGGGGCGAGGTCGAGGCTGGCACCGGCCAGGGTCAGGCGGCCGCCCAGCATCAGCTTGCCGAGGGTCGGTGCGTGCGGCCGCGGATCGCGCGGACTGGCGGCGAAGGCGACGGTCTTGCCGCCACCGCGCAGGGTCAGGGCGTAGCCGGGCAGGCCATAGAGCTCGACCCACAGCTGGCGCGACAGGAGCCGACTGGCGATGGCCGGCCACAGGGCCGGGCCGGTGGCCGCCCCGGTGGCCCTCACCGGGGTGCGGACCGGGGCACCGGGCAGGCCGGGGGTGGCGTCCGCCGCGGGCAGCGCCACGGTCAGGCCGTCCCCTTGAGGGCCGCGATGTTGGCGGCGTAGGCCGAGGGGCCGCCGCGGAACACGGCAGTGCCGGCGACCAGAGCCGTGGCTCCGGCGTCGACGCAGGCGGCGGCGTTGGCGGCGGAGACCCCGCCGTCGACTTGCAGCACCGCCGGCGATCCGGCCGCGTCGAGCAGGGTGCGGACACGTTCGATCTTGCGCAGGGCGCTGTCGATGAAGCCCTGGCCGCCGAAGCCCGGGTTGACCGACATGATCAGCACCAGATCGACCCTGTCGATGACCTCCTCGACCACGGCGACCGGGGTGCCGGGGTTGAGCACGAGTCCGGCGCGGGCACCCAGCTGGCGGATGCGGCCCAGGGTGCGGTGCACGTGCGGGCCGCTCTCCGGGTGCACGCTGAGCACCTCGGCCCCGGCGGCGCGGTAGGCCTCCAGCCAGGGATCGACGGGCGTGACCATCAGGTGCACATCGAAGGGCAGGGACGTGTGCGGCCGCAGAGCCTTCACAATGTCCGGGCCTACGGTCAGGTTGGGCACGAAATGGCCGTCCATGACGTCGACATGGACCCAGTCGGCACCGGACGCCTCGAGCGCGGCGACCTCCTCGCCGAGCCGGGCGAAATCGCTGGCGAGGAGGGAGGGACAGATCAGAGGCTGGACCATGCCCGGGGGATTAGGCGGATGCCGGGGACGGGGCAAGCCTTGCGGCGACCCGGCTCACCCCTCCGGAACGACGGCGCGCAGCTCGGCCAGCCAGGCCGCGGCGCTGGCGTCCGAGGGCGCGCGCCAGTCGCCGCGCGGCGACAGGGAGCCGCCGGTCACCACCTTGGGTCCGTTGGGCAGGGCGGAGCGCTTGAACTGGGCGGTCTGGAAGAAGCGCACGAGGAACTTCTCCAGCCAATGGCGGATGGTCGGCAGATCGTACGAGACCTTCTGGTCGTCCGGCGTGCCGGCCGGCCAGTGACCGCGTCCGGCCTCGTCCCACGCCTGCAGCGCCAGCCAGGCGACCTTGGACGGCCTCAGACCGAAGCGCGACAGGTAGAACAGGAAGAAGTCGTTGAGCGCATAGGGCCCGACGGTCGCCTCGGTCGACTGGATCACCCCGTTCTTCGCCGGCACCAGCTCGGGCGAGATTTCGGTGTCGAGAATGGCCCGCAGCGTGGGCGTGGCCGCGGCCCCGACCAGCTCGCGGTCGGCGACCCAGCGGATCAGGTGGCGGATCAGCGTCTTCGCCACCCCGGCGTTGACGTTGTAGTGGCTCATGTGGTCGCCGACGCCATAGGTGGCCCAGCCCAGCGCCAGCTCGGACAGGTCGCCGGTGCCGACCACCAGCCCGCCGTTCTGGTTGGCCAGCCGGAACAGATAGTCGGTGCGCAGCCCGGCCTGGACATTCTCGAAGGTGATGTCGTGGACCGGCTGGCCGTCGGCGAAGGGGTGGCCGATGTCCTTCAGTAGGGTCAGGGCGGCCGGGCGGATGTCGATCTCGGCGGCGCTGACGCCCAGCGCCTGCATCAGGGCCCGGGCGTTGGCCTTCGTGCCGTCCGAGGTGGCGAAGCCGGGCAGGGTGTAGCCGAGGACGCCGGCGCGCGGCAGCTCCAGCCGGTCGAAGGCGCGGCAGGCGACCAGCAGGGCCTGGGTCGAGTCCAGCCCGCCCGAGACGCCGATCACCACCTTGCGGCCGCCGGTGGCCTTCAGCCGCCGCATCAGGCCCTGGACCTGGATGTTGAAGGCCTCGAAACAGTCCTGATCGAGCCGGGCCGGATCGTCGGGCACGAAGGGGAAGCGGTCGAGCGGGCGGCGCAGGGGGGCGGCGACGGCGACGGTCGGGGCCGGCAGGGGGAGGCGGCGGAAGCTGTCGGCCTCCAGCTCGCGCCGGGCGCAGTCGGCGAAGGTGCCGGTGCGCAGACGTTCAAGGCCGATGCGGTCGACATCCACATCGGCCACGGTCAGGGCCCCGTCGAGGGCGAAGCGCGGGCTTTCGGCCAGACGCGCGCCCAGCTCGTGGATCGTGGCTTGGCCGTCCCAGGCCAGGTCGGTGGTGGACTCGCCCCAGCCCGAGGCGGTGAAGACATAGGCGGCGACGGCCCGGGCCGACTGGCTGGCGCACAGCACGGCGCGGTCCTCGGCCTTGCCCAGCACGACGTTGGAGGCCGACAGGTTGAGCAGGATGCGGGCCCCGCCCAGGGCCTGGCGGGTCGAGGGCGGCAGGGGAGCCCAGTAGTCCTCGCACAGCTCGGCGCCGAAGACGAAGCCGTCGCGGTCCTCGACCTCGAACAGCAGGTCGGTTCCGAACGGCACCCAGGCCTCGCCCAGCCGCACCTCGGCCGGATCGTCGCCGCCGGCCGGGGCGAACCAGCGCTTCTCGTAGTATTCGCGGTAGTTGGGCAGATAGGTCTTGGGCACGATCCCGCGCACCGTCCCGCCGGCCAGCACCACCGCCGTGTTGTAGAGCCGGTCGCCGAGCCGCAGCGGGGCCCCGACCACGACAACCAGATCGCGCGCCGCCTCGGCCAGCTCCAGCAGCGCCGCCTCGACTGCCGCGGTCATGGCCCCCTGCAGGTGCAGGTCGTCGATCGAATAGCCGCTCAGCGACAGCTCGGGGAACACCAGCAACTCGACGCCTTCGGCCCGGGCTGCGGCGATCCACCGCCGATGCTCGGCGGCGTTGGCGGCCGGATCGGCCAGATGCACTACCGGCGAGGCCGCCCCGACCCGGACGAAGCCGTGAGTGCGCGGGCTGTGGAAGGGGTGGGGTGGGGGCATGGGTAGGTCCGGCGCTTCCGGGGAGAGACGGGGTCGGGGCCTTCTATCAGGCCGGGGCCGGGGACGCCAAAAGCGGATCAGACGGGCAGCAGGGCGTCGACCAGCCGCTCGATCGTCTCCGCCACGCCATCGGCGTCGAGCGCCTGCCGGATCAGGCGCCGCTTGCCGGTAAAGTGCATGTCGTCTGGCAGGCTGACGCAGCTGGCGACTCGCCGGCGCGCAGCGCCGCCGGGGCCAGATCGTCGGGCATGCGGGCGACGACATCGCGCTCTTCCCGGAGCAGGTCGCTTCTCAGCTCAATGACCGTGGCACCCCAGGCCACGTCGATCCGCCCGCTGTTGTCGACGAGATAGCGTTCAAGTTCCAGCTCGCCGAACGCCGCGCCAGAGCCCTCGCCGGGCACTTCGGTCACGATGCCGCGGAGCGCCTCATGGCGGGGGCGCGACGCCATCGCCCGAACGATCAACCCGGGTCTTCCGATCTCGGCTAGCGAGAGTGCTGGCCGCCAGAACGAAGAGCCCGCCCGCGATTGCCAGGTCCTTGATAAAGCTGGTGCGCTCGACCTTGTCGGCAAGGTCGTGGTGGAAGATCAGCGCGGTGAGGATGCAGAACAGACCGAGTGCAGTTGCCGCCCAGCGCGTCTGCCAGCCAACCAACAGCGCGGCACCCGCTCCGAGTTCAAGCGCGATGACCGCCGGCAGCAGCGCGGTCGGGACGCCCAGGCGGACCATGTCCTCCAGATAAGGGGCAGGGCCGACGATCTTGGCCAGTCCGGCGAGCACGAACAGCAGGGCGAGCAGCACGCGGCCCGCCAGCGCCATGATCCGGTCGGTCATGCGCGTTCCCCGGTGCAGCGAAGCGCGGCGGGCCGGACCGCGGGCACCAGCTCCGCCATGATCAACACCGGCCCGAGCAGCAGGTTTTCCGGCCGCTTGACGAGCTGCGGCGATTTGCTTTCGAACCCATGGCCGATGAACTGGAACACCCAGCCGAGGAGGAACGTCGCCGTAATCACATCCGATGCTGTCCATCCCCCGAGCGCCGCGGACGTGGCCGACGCAGCGGCATGGCAGGTTGCGATGAGAGTGACATGGGCAAGCCCCGCCAGCCACAACCATGGCAGGACCACCGCCACCGTGAGTGCTGCCATCAGCGTCGCGGCGATCGCATGATGCCACATGCCATCGCCCGGCACGCGCAGATAGCTCTTTGCGGCGAGGATCGCGGTCACGATCAGCGGAACGCCTATCGCGTGCGACGCGCGGTTGGCCAGCGTTCGGTGGATGCTGTCGCAGGTGCTAAAGATCTGCTCATAATGCGTCATTGGAAGTTCCCGGTCTGGACGTCATGGACGAAGGCGCGAAACCCGGCGGCAAAGGCATTCGGGTCTTCGAGAAAGGCGCTGTGGCTGCCGCGGAACAAGGTCACACGATGGAGCGGCATCGTTGCGACCGCCGCCTTGGCGCGGCCCCAGGACACGAACTGATCGCCCCTGGCCCAGGCGAGCCACACCGGCAAGCTGAGGCGCGGCGCGAGCGAACGCAGGTCGCCCGACGGCTTGCCGAAGCCTTCCCATGCGTCGGCAAGGAGTGGTGCCAGGGGAACGGCATGTCGGACAATCGCCTCGCGGCGCGAGCGCGCGGGAGCACGGGTCAGCACCAGCCACCGGTAATAGGCGGCAAAAGCGAAAGGATACCAACAGGCTCCGCGCGTGCCCGTTCGGAAAAACGCCGCCATCCGCCCGATGATCAGGCGCGCGGGCAGATCGAGCCTGGACAATCCGCCAGGATTGCAAAGCGCCAGCCCGGCGAAACGGGCGGGGGCCTGTGCGGCGGCGATGATCGCAGCCGTGCCCCCGATCGAGTTGCCGATCACGAACGGCCGGTCAAGTCCGAGTGCATCGACCGCCTCGATCACGAGACCGGCGAAATGCTCGGCGCGTACCCCGCCGGCGTCGGCCGGCGATCGCGCCATCCCTGGCCAATCGAGTCCAATCAGCTCGAACCGGTCGCCAAGTCGCGCAGCCAGATCGGCAAAGTCGCCGCTGCCATGGCCAACTGCATGCAGGCAAAGCACCTGAGTGCCCCTGCCGCACCGTTTGACCGCCAGCTGTCCCCCGCCCGGCAGGGCAAGCATTGCCCCGGGATCGGCCGCGCTCAATGCCGCCAAAGGCGGGTCGGCTACCACTTGCGTCACCCGTGGCTCCTCAAAGGCATCGGCCCTTCCGTTGGTTGGTGATAAACATATCACATGAGTTCAGAGAATGGCAACCGCCCGGACACAAGACAGCCAACGACACGGGATGCGCTGCTGGCGGCTGCGGCCAAAGCGTTCAACGAGCATGGTTTTTCCGGGACCGATACAAACCGGATCGCGCGTGAAGCAGGGTTCGCGCCGCAGACATTCTACCGGCACTTCACCGACAAGACCGATATCTTCATCCGGGTCTACGAACTCTGGCAGGAGGATGAACGCGCCAGGATCGCGGCGGCGATGCGTTGCGCGGGAGACGCCGCGGCGCAGCTCGATGCAGTCGCACGAACGCTGATCGCGGCACACCGAAATCATGCCGGATTCCGCCGTTCGCTCCGCCTCCTGTCAGTCGAGGATCCGCGCGTCCGCGCCGCCCGCGCGGCCAGCCGCCGCGCTCAGCTGGAGATGATCCGCCCGCTCTCGGCGACGCTCGACTGGCCTGCACGTCTCGCCGCGTTACTGACGGTCGAGCGGCTCTGCGACGCTGCCGCCGACCGAGAGATTGCCGACCTTGGGATCGACGACGAAAACTGGGTCGCCGTGGTCGCCGCTGCTGTCGCTGCACTGCGCGGAGCCGCTCGACCGTAGTCAGAGCGATCGACCATCCGTTCATCGCGCTGAAATGTCGGTGCCCGGCGGCGTTGGCTGCCGGATCGGCCAGATGCACCACCGGCGTGGCCGCCCCGACCCGGACGAAGCCGTGGGAGCGCATGCTGTGAAAGGGGTGACGTCGGAGCGGCGGACCTAGGTCCCGCTTTCGCTAGGACCGGCGGTGGTCTAGGCAATGTTCATGACCGACGCACCCAAGAAGGGCTGGCTTTCCCGGCTGACGGAGGGCCTGAGCCGCTCCTCGAGGCAGATGACCGACCAGGTCGTCTCGGCCTTCGTGAAGGAGCCGCTGGGCGAGGCGGCGCTGGAGGGGCTGGAGGAGCACCTGCTCGAGAGCGATCTGGGCCCCGCCGCCACGGATCGCATCGTCGCCCGCTTCCGCGAACTGCGCTTCGGGCCGAACCCGTCCGAGATGGAGGTCAAGACGGCGCTGGCCGAGGCCGTGGCCGACGAGCTGTCGGGCCATCAGGCGACCTATGAGCCGCTGGCCGGGCCGAAGCCGTTCGTGACCCTGTTCGTCGGGGTCAACGGCTCGGGCAAGACCACCACCCTGGGCAAGATCGCCGCCGACCTGACGGGGCGCGGAGCGAAGGTGATGATCGTCGCCGGCGACACCTTCCGCGCCGCCGCGCGCGAGCAGCTGAAGGTCTGGGCCGAGCGGGCCGGGGCCCATTTCGAGAGCCGGCGCGACGGGGCCGATGCGGCGGGACTGGCCTATGACGCCTTCGTCAGGGCGAAGGCGGAAGGCTTCGATGTGGTGCTGATCGATACCGCCGGACGGCTGCAGAACAAGTCGGCCCTGATGGACGAGCTGCTGAAGATCGTGCGGGTGCTGAAGAAGGTCGATCCGGAGGCCCCGCACGAGACCCTGCTGGTGCTGGACGCCACGGTCGGCCGCAATGCGCTGGAGCAGGAGAAGATCTTCGGCCGGACGGCCTATGTCTCCGGCCTCGTCATGACCAAGCTGGACGGCACCGCGCGCGGCGGGGTTCTGGTGCCGGTGGCCCAGGCCTCGGACGCCCCCATCAAGCTGATCGGGGTCGGCGAGGGGATCGAGGACCTGCAGCCCTTCGACGCCCGGGCCTTCGCCCGGTCGCTGATGGGTCTGCCCGCGGAGGATGCGCGATGAGCGCCACGATCGACCATCGCCGCGGCCTGCGCCAGGCCGTCGATTTCGGGGCCCTGGTGGCCTTCCTGCTGGCCTATGGGGTGCATCGGTTCGTCCGCGGGTTGGACGGGCAGCAGGCGCTGGTCGAAGCCACCTGGGTGCTGGTCGGGGCCTCGGCCCTGGCGCTGGCGGTCGGCTGGAGGCTGGAGCGCCGGCTGGCCCCGCTGCCGCTGCTGGCCGGCGGTTTCGCGCTGATCTTCGGCAGCCTGACCCTGATCTTCCACGACCCGACGCTGCTGAAGCTCAAGCTGACCATCCAGAACACCCTTCTGGCGATGGTGCTGCTGGGCTCCCTGCCGTTCCGCAAGTATCCGTTCAGATACCTCCTGGAGAGCGCCTTCCGCCTGACCGAGGCCGGATGGCGCGGCCTGACCCTGCGCTATGGCCTGTTCTTCGCGGCGGTGGCGATCGTCAATGAAGTCATCTGGCGGACCCAGTCCGACGACGTCTGGGTGAGCTTCCGCGGCGGCCTGTGGCTGGCCTCGGCCGGCTTCGGCATCTGGCAGGTGGTCTACATCATGAAGCACATGATCCGGGACGAGCCGGAAGATGCTCCGGGAGCGACGACGCCCGATCCTGACCGCTGAAAGCCCGCCTCCGCCCACGGACCGCCTGTCTCGAAACCGTCAAGGCGACCTGCTAGCCCTTCCTCGTGGTAAAGGGGAAGCCGGCATGGCGAAGGGCAAGAAGGCCGACGTGATGGCGCTGGCGCGGTCGCCCAGTCACCAGCTGCATCGGGCGCTTCAGCTGGCGCTCGACATCTATGCCGAGGAGGCTGGTCCCGCGGCTCCGACCCAGCGCCAGTTCGCCGTGCTCGAGGCCTGCGCGCACAAGGACTGCCTGACCCAGACCGATCTGGTCAGGGCCACCGGCATCGACCGCTCGACCCTGGCCGATCTTGTGGCCCGCATGACCAGCAAGGGCCTGCTGATGCGTCAGCGCTCGACCCTCGACGCCAGGGCCAACGCCGTCAGCCTGTCGCCCGAGGGGCTGGCGGCGCTGGAGGCAGCGAGGCCGCGGGTGGCGGCGGCGGACAAGCGTATTCTCGGCCTGCTGCCCAAGGCCCGGCGCGAGGCCTTCCTCGAGGTGCTGACCGAGCTGGCCTCGGCGGCCGAGAATGCCCCGGCCGAGGCCGAGGCGGCGGCCAGGGCGGCGAAGCGCGCCGAGAAGGAGGCGCGCAAGGCCGAGAAGGCGGCACGCAAGGCCGCCGAAGCCAGGGAGCGCAAGGCGGCCAAGGCGGCGGCGCGCGGCCGGCTGAAGGGCGGCAAGCGCAAGGTCGGGAAGGCGGGGAGCGAGAAGCCTGTGCCGGAGCCTGACGCGGCCTGAAGCCCGCGCGCGTCGCGATGCTGCAGATCGTCGCCCTCGGGCCTGTCCCGAGGGTCCATGGAGGGTTCACGAGCGGCCGCGCGCAGCTTTCACGCTCCGCCAGCGCCGTCCGCGGATCGCGCCTTTCGAATCCATGTGCTCCCGGGACAAGCCCGTCGGTGATGAAAACCTGAAGTCAGACGCGATGTCTCGCCGGGCGCAGGGCGTCACACCCTAGTTCAGCATCACCGTGCCGAGCAGCACCCGGGCGCCCGCGCGGCCCATGACGCGGTCCACCTCGGCCTGCAGCTCTCGCGAGAGCCGCAATACGTCCGGCGGCGCGCCGGCCCGGGTCTCGTTGGCCATCCGCTGCGTCACTTCGCTGAAGGCGGCGCGCAGGCGCGGCAGCGACTGGGTGGCGCGGGCGGACAGCTCGGCCGGGGCGTCGATGCCGGACTCCACCGTCAGCACCCCGCGGCCGCCCGAGGCGCGGGTGATCGAGGCCGTGGTGACCGGCAGGCGGAGATAGGCGGCCGCGGGGGCGCTGGAGCCGCCGCCGGCCTTCGCGGCGGCGGGCAGGCTGGCGGCGGTCAGGGCGGCGAGGCCGAGGAGGGCGCGACGATCCATGAAGTCACGGTAGGGCCCCAGGCTGAACATCCGGTTACGCGGCGGAGCATTCCGTCGCCGCCACCGTCGGATTGGCTCCCATCGGCTTGAGATCAAGCCTGGCGAACAGGTCGGCGTCGGCGTCCTCGCCCGGATTGGGCGTGGTCAGCAGACGGCCGCCGACGAAGATCGAATTGGCACCGGCGAGGAAGCACAGGGCCTGAAGCTCGGCCGACATGGTCTCGCGCCCGGCCGACAGGCGCACGATCGAGCGGGGGCACACCAGCCGCGCCACCGCGATGGTGCGTACGAACTCGAGGCCGTCGATCGTCCCCTCCGCCTTGATCCGGTCGCCCAGCGGGGTGCCGGCGATCGGCACCAGGGCGTTGACCGGGAGGCTTTCCGGATGGGCCGGCAGGGTGGCAAGGGCGTGCAGCAGGCCGGCGCGGTCGCGACGGGTCTCGCCCATGCCGACGATGCCGCCGCAGCAGGTGGCCATGCCGGCATCGCGCACATGCTGCAGGGTGTCGAGCCGGTCCTGGTACGTCCGGGTGGTGACCACCTCGGCGTAGTACTCCGGCCCGGTGTCGAGGTTGTGGTTGTAGTAGTCGAGGCCGGCGGCCTTGAGCTGCCTGGCCTGGTCGGCGGTCAGCATGCCGAGGGTGGCGCAGGTCTCCAGCCCGAGCGCCTTCACCCCGGCGATCATGGCCGCCAGCTTCGGGGTGTCGCGGTCCTTCAGCTCGCGCCAGGCGGCGCCCATGCAGAAGCGGCTGGCCCCGCCGGCCTTTGCGGCTATGGCCTCGGCGAGGACGGCCTCCGCATCCATGAGTTTTTCGGCCTTCAGGCCGGTGTCGAATTTGGCCGACTGGCTGCAGTAGCCGCAGTTCTCGGCGCAGCCGCCGGTCTTGATCGACAGCAGGCGCGAGGCCTGGATGGCCGAGGGGTCAAAGGTACGGCGGTGCACGGCCGCGGCCTCGAACACCAGCTCCATGAAGGGACGGGCGAACAGGGTCTCGACCTCGTCGAGGGTCCAGTCGTGGCGGGGCAGGGCGGGGTCACGGCGCATGACCGTGGGCCTAGCAGCGGGGGGCGTCGTCGCCAAGGCGCGTCAGCCGGCGAGGCAGGCCGAGGCCCGGGCGACGGCCTCGGGGGAGCCCTGCCGCACCGCGGCGGGGGTGTCGGTGGCGTCGGTGGTGCGGTCAAGGTCATCGTCACGCATCAGCACCAGCGCCCCGTCGGCGGTCAGGGCGACGTCGAGCTCCAGCATGACGCCCGGGATCTCGCGCCCGGTGCGGCGGATGGCGGCCAGCGAGTTGTCCGGCGTGCCCGCGTCCCACACTGCCCGGTGAGCCGAGACCAGCAGGGCGTCGGTCCGGCGCAGGCAGTCGAACCGCGCGACGAGGGGCGCGGACGGCTCCGCCATCGGAACGGAACGGGGCACGGGAACGAACCACGACGGGCAGATGCCACGACCCAGGCCCGGCGGTCGCTGCGGCGACTCAGTCGCGGGCGTCGTCGCGATAGATCTGCCCGTCGCGCATGACGAAATCGACGTCGGTCAGGACGCTCACGTCCTGCAGCGGGTCGCCGTCGACGGCGATCAGGTCGGCGCGCTTGCCGGGCTCCAGCGAGCCGATCTCGTCGGCCAGCCCGAGCAGGTCGGCGGCGTTGACCGTGGCCGCCTCGAGCGCCTGCATCGGCGTCATGCCGTAGCGGACCATCAGGGCGAATTCGTCGGCGTTGCGGCCGTGCTTCGACACCCCGGCGTCGGTGCCGAAGGCGATGCGCACCCCGGCCGGCACGGCGCGGGCCAGCGACTGGCCGGTGATCTCGATGCGCCAGCGGATCTTGGGCATGACCTCGGGCGGATAGGCGTCGGGGTCAGCGGCGAGTCGCTCAAGATAGCCGTTCACGGTCGACAGGGTCGGGACATAGTAGGCCCCGCTCTGGCGGAACAGGCGCAAGGTCTCGTCGTCGAAGATGGTGCCGTGCTCGATCGAGTTGGCACCCAGCCGCAGGGCGAGGTTGACCCCGTCGGCGCCGTGGGCGTGGACCGCCACGCGCAGGCCGTAGAGGTGGGCGGTCTCGATCAGGGCCCGGGCCTCGTCCTCGAACATCTGGGCCCCGAGGCCGGCGCCGATGCGGCTGTTGACCCCGCCGGTGGTGGCGATCTTGATGACATTGGCACCGCGGCCGACCTGCAGCCGCACGGCCTCGCGGCAGCTCTCCGGCCCGTTGCAGACGTTGTCGTGGCCGATGTGTTCGCGGAGGTCGTCGTTGAAGCCCAGCCGGCCGTCCATGTGGCCCGAGGTGGTGGAGATGCTCTCTCCGGCGTCGACGATGCGTGGCCCTGGCAGGCGATGCTCGGCTGTGGCGTCGCGCAGGGCCAGGGTGACGCCGCCGGCGTCGCCGAGATTCCGAACCGTGGTGAAGCCGGCCATCAGGGTCTTCTGCGCATTCTCGGCGGCGCGGAAGGCATGGGCCGGCAGGTTGTCGGTGACCCCGGCGAGGAAGCGCGCCTGACCGCCGAGGTCCGAGGTCAGGTGGACATGGCTGTCGATCAGGCCGGGCAGGACGAAGCGGTCGGCCTGATCGACCACCGTGGCACCCGGAAACAGCGCCGGATCGACATGGCCGTCACGCACCTCGACGATGCGGCCGTCGCGGAGGATCAGGGTCGAGGGGCCGCGCGGGGCCTGTCCCGGCCGGTCAAGCAGCCGGCCGGCGTACACCAGGGTGACCGGCCCGCCGGCGTCAGGGGTCTCCTGTGCGGTCGCTGTCCCCGCCAGCAACGCGGCCGCGCTCGCCAGCCCCGCCAGTCCCGCTGTGGATATGCGCATTGTCAGCCCTCCGTCGATGCGCCGACTAGAGCGCAGAACTGGGTCGGGCGCCAGCGGCCGGACCGCCCGTCCGGCGAGACATATAAAGACATCCTTATGTGTTTGTTGCTCCTTTGAGCATCAGCGTCTATAGGCCCGGCCATGCAGCGGCCCGCCTCACGGCGCGCCCTTCAACAGGAGCTCCCATGCCCGACTACATCGTCCGCGACATCAGCCTGGCCGACTGGGGCGACAAGGAAATCGCCATCGCCGAAACCGAGATGCCCGGCTTGATGGCGCTGCGCGAGGAGTTCGGCAAGGCGCAGCCGCTGAAGGGCGCGCGCATCGCCGGCTCGCTGCACATGACCATCCAGACGGCGGTGCTGATCCAGACGCTGGAGGCGCTGGGCGCCGAGGTGCGCTGGGCCTCATGCAACATCTTCTCGACCCAGGATCACGCCGCCGCGGCGGTGGCCCGGGCCGGCACCCCGGTGTTCGCCGTCAAGGGCGAGACGCTGGAGGAGTACTGGGACTACGCCCACAAGATCTTCGAATGGGCGGACGGCGGCTATCCCAACCTGATCCTCGATGACGGCGGCGACGCCACCCTGCTGTGCGTGCTGGGTCCCAGGGCCGAACAGGACGCCTCGGTGCTGCACAATCCGCAGAATGAGGAGGAGGAAGCCCTCTTCAAGGTGATGAAGCGGTACCTGAAGGAGAAGCCCGGCTTTTACTCCGCCATACGCGACGCCATTGGCGGGGTCTCGGAAGAGACCACTACCGGCGTGCACCGCCTCTACCAGATGGCCGATCGCGGCGAGCTGCCGTTCCCGGCGATCAACGTCAACGACAGCGTGACCAAGTCGAAGTTCGACAACCTGTACGGCTGCCGCGAGAGCCTGGTCGACGCCATCCGCCGCGGCACCGACGTGATGCTTTCGGGCAAGGTCGCGGTGGTGTGCGGCTACGGCGACGTGGGCAAGGGCTCGGCCGCCTCGCTGCGCCAGGGCGGGGCCCGGGTGATCGTCACCGAGATCGACCCGATCTGCGCCCTGCAAGCCGCTATGGAGGGCTATGAAGTCCAGACCCTCGAGGACGTCGCCGACAAGGCCGACATCTTCGTCACCGCCACCGGCAACAAGGACGTCATAACCGTCGATCACATGCGGGCGATGCGCAACAACGCCATCGTCTGCAACATCGGGCACTTCGACTCGGAGATCCAGGTCGCCGGGCTCAGGAACTTCAAGTGGGACGAGATCAAGCCGCAGGTCCACCACGTGGAGTTCCCGGACGGCAAGAAGATCATCCTGCTGTCCGAAGGCCGTCTGGTGAACCTCGGCAACGCTACGGGCCACCCGTCCTTCGTGATGTCGGCGTCCTTCACCAACCAGACGCTGGCCCAGATCGAACTGTGGACCAACAAGTCGGCCTACCACAAGGCGGTCTACACCCTGCCCAAGCACCTCGACGAGAAGGTCGCGGCGCTCCACCTGGGCAAGCTGGGTGCCAGGCTCACGGTGTTGAAGGCCGAGCAGGCCAGCTACATCAATGTGCCGGTGTCCGGGCCGTTCAAGCCTGAACACTACCGCTACTGATCAGGCGGCGACGGCCGGTTCGGAAGAACTGGTGCGCCTGTTATCGGGAACGCCAAGGCTGGTTTCGAAGTCCGAAAAGATGTCCAGCAGCTCTGCGGCGTCCGGCGTGGCATTGCCATGCCCGAACCGGTAACTCCAGAAGCTGACGATGTGCTCGATCGCCCCCAGTCGCTCGCCAAGCCGGGCGAACAGCCTCGGGGCTGCCAGAAGGAAGTCCCGAAACTGCTCGGGCCTGCCTCCGACGACCAGCCCCTCATAGGCCCGGTCGTAGGCGGCAATCATGCGCCCCGCATCATCGCAGGCTTGGACGATCTGCTCGCAGATGCGCTCTCGACTGCGGTCGAGTTCCACGGCGGCGCTGGTATCAACCCGGCCCCGCGGGCGAATAGCACGGACGCCCTCGGTAACCTCCCCGACTCCAGACATGGTCCGGGCGATCATCCACTTGTAGTACAGGAACCCCTTCCAACAAAACACACCTTCCCGGTACTGTTCCGGTTCGAGCCGGAACGTCCGACCGAGGAGCGCCAATTCTGAGCCTAGTTCTGTGGAGAGAATGATTGATGTCATTCGCGCCACAGGATTGGATGATTTCATATCTGCGCCACTGCTCATACTGATCTTAACAAGAGACCCTACCTCGCTTTTGACGAATTCTGTGATTCCAGCAAGGTCACCATTGCTTATATTAAAGTAGCACGAGCCAACATTTGCGCCGTTAGTGCGCAAGTATTCGCGCATTAGGAATGGGTCGAAAGCTGGAAGTCGATCGAGTAACTCAAGTCGACGAGTGTCCTCGTCTTCTCGACTCAGGCCAAAATTGGACGACAGCGCTTGATAGAAGTTGTTTTGGCCAACGAACATGAAACGACCACCCACACCAAGGGCGCGCGGGTCGATCGGCAGGACTATCTTGGTGGCCACAAAGCGCCGGTGGCGGAAGTCCTGAATCTCGTCGCGTCTCAGCCTATGTTTGATGATCAGCGCCCGGTTGAGCATGCGGTCGTTGAACATCGGCTGCTCGTTCCATTCCGCGGTGGCACCGTATTCAAGGGCGATGCGATGCAGGTTGAGCAGCCGTGAGCTGGAGCCCTTCGCCTCAAGCCAGGAAAGGTTTCGAACGTTCCGGTCAGTCATCATTCCTCACAGCCGTCGTTTACCAGAACGCGCCTTGCCCGAACGTGATCAAACGCAGTGCATGAGTCGCTAACGCGGCGTCTCGTCGCTGGCGCGCGGGGGCCGGGAGGCCTAGTTTAGGGGCATGAGCGTGTTCGACATCCTGATCCTGCTGGCCATCGGAGCGGTGGCGGTGACCCTCGGCTTCGGGCTCAGGGCCCTCTTCACCCCGGGGGCGGAAGCGCGCAGCCAGTCCAACAGGCTGATGCGGCTGCGGGTCGGACTTCAGGCGCTGGCGGTTCTGCTGCTGGTTGCCGGCATGTGGTGGAAGTCCACCCAGGGCGGCTGACGGGATGGTCCGGCTCAGTCGCATCTATACCCGCACGGGCGATGACGGGCAGACCGGCCTGGTCGGCGGGGCCCGGGTGTCCAAGGCTGACCCTCGGGTCGAGGCCTATGGCGCGGTCGACGAGCTGAACGCGACGCTCGGGCTGGCGCGGCTCCACGCGGCGGCGGACCCCGAACTCGACGCGATGCTGGGGCGGATCCAGAACGAGCTGTTCGACCTCGGGGCCGACCTCGCCACCCCGCTGGATCCGGTGCCCGAGTGGACCCCGCTGCGCATCGTCACCGGCCAGGTGGCGCGGCTGGAAGCCGAGATCGATGCCATGAACACACGGCTGGCAGCGCTGGACAGCTTCATCCTGCCCGGCGGGTCACCGCTGGCGGCGCACCTGCATCTGGCCCGCACCGTGGCGCGCCGGGCCGAGCGCGAGGGCGTGCGGGCCCAGGGCGTGGGCGTGGACTTCAACCCCGAGGCCCTGCGGTACCTCAACCGGCTGTCCGACCATCTGTTCTGCGCCGCCCGCCGGGCCAATCGTGACGGTGCGACCGACGTGAAGTGGGTCCCCGGCGCGACGCGCTGAAGGTCACGGTGCCGGGGTTCGGGTCGGCCCGGCCGGCGCTTGCTGCTGCGCCCGCACCTGACGCTCCAGCGACAGCAGCTCGCGATTGCCGGCGTCCGAGGCCTCGGCGCGGGTGACGCCGGCGGGCCGGCCGGTGATGTCGGGAATGTAGATCGGCCGGGCGCAGGTGCGGCTTTCCAGGTCCCACCAGCCGCCGCCGGCCTCGCAGCGCTCGCCCGGCTCGACCCAGTAGCTCTGGAATACCAGGGTCGCGGTCACCGACAGGGCGAACAGGCCCAAGAACAGGATGCCAAGGCGCTTGAGGCTGAGATAGCGACTCATCGAAAACTCCGTGGGCGGTGACCCGGACGGCCTGCCCGTTGACCCGGCGTCACATTGACAGGCGCGGGCGATGTCCCCATTGCCTCCCTCAACATTTCGGCGATCCTATGGACAAGCTCATGAAGGTTCTCGTCCCGGTCAAGCGGGTGATCGATTACAACGTCAAGGCGCGCGTCAAGGCGGACCAGTCGGGCGTCGACCTGGCCAACGTCAAGATGAGTATGAACCCCTTCGACGAGATCGCCGTCGAGGAAGCGGTCCGGCTCAAGGAAGGCAAGGAGCATCACGCTGCGGGCACCGCTTCGGAGATCGTGGTGGTCTCGATCGGGCCGGCCCAGGCCCAGGAAACGATCCGCACGGCCCTGGCCATGGGTGCCGACCGCGGCATCCTCATCCAGTCCGACGCCGACATCGAGCCGCTGGCCGTGGCCAAGCTGCTCAAGGCGGTGGTCGAGGCGGAAAAGCCCGACCTCGTCCTGATGGGCAAGCAGGCGATCGACGGCGACAACAACGCCGTGGGCCAGATGCTGGCGGCCCTGCTCGACTGGCCACAGGCGACCTTTGCCTCGAAGCTGGAGATCGGCGGCGGCAAGGCTACCGTGACCCGCGAGGTCGATGGTGGGCTGCAGACCGTGGCGGCCTCGCTGCCGGCGGTGGTCACCGTCGACCTGCGCCTGAATACGCCGCGCTACGCCTCGCTGCCGAACATCATGAAGGCCAAGAAGAAGGAAATCGCCATGACGCCGGTCGCCGACTACGGGGTCGATGTGGCCCCGCGGCTGAAGACGCTGAAGGTGGTCGAGCCGCCGAAGCGCTCGGCCGGCGTCAAGGTCGAGAGCGCCGCCGATCTGGTGGGCAAGCTGAAGAACGAAGCGGGAGTGCTGTAATCATGGCCGTGCTCGTCATCGCCGATCACGACGGCGTCGCCGTCCGCGACACCACCCACAAGACCGTCACCGCGGCGCACGCCCTGTCGGGCAACGTCGATGTGCTGGTGCTGGGCCCCAGGGCGGTCGCCGAGGCCGCCGCGAGGATCGACGGCGTGCGCAAGGTGCGCGTAGCCGACGGGGCGGAGGTCGGTCACGGCCTGGCCGAGGCGGTCGCCGCCACCGTCCTGCCGCTGATGGGCGACTATGAGGCGGTGCTGGCCCCGGCCACCACCGAGGGCAAGAACTACGCCCCGCGCCTCGCCGCGAAGCTGGATGTGGCCCCGATCTCGGACATCATCGAGGTGGTGTCGGCCGACACCTTCACCCGCCCGATCTACGCCGGCAATGCGCTGGAGACGATCCAGTCATCGGATGCGAAGAAGGTCGTCACCGTGCGCGCCACTGCCTTCAAGGCGGCCGGCGAGGGCGGCTCCGCCCCGATCGAGACCGTGGCGGCGGTGGACGCCGGCAAGGCCAGCTTCGTCGGTGCCGAAATGGTCAAGTCGGACCGCCCGGAACTGGGCGCGGCGAAGATCGTCGTCTCCGGCGGCCGCGCCCTCGGCTCGGCCGAGGAGTTCCGCGCCGTGATCGAGCCGCTGGCGGACCGGCTGGGAGCCGCCGTGGGTGCCTCGCGCGCCGCGGTCGACGCCGGCTACGCCCCGAACGACTACCAGGTCGGCCAGACCGGCAAGGTGGTGGCCCCGGCGCTCTATGTGGCGGTTGGCATCTCGGGCGCGATCCAGCACCTGGCCGGGATGAAGGACTCCAAGGTCATCGTGGCCATCAACAAGGACCCGGACGCGCCGATCTTCCAGGTGGCCGACTTCGGCTGGGTGGCCGACTACAAGACTGCCGTACCGGACTTGATGACCGCCCTGGGCTAGACTGAAAACGGTCGGGCTGGACGTCGTCCCACCCGGCCCGGATGTCGGTCCAGTTTCAAGCGCGGGCCTGATTCACGGCATCGGCGGAACCGCGAAACGATCCCGCCGATGCCGATCAGGCTCCGGGGGTCTTTCGCGCCTGCGAGCGGATGGCGTAAGAAGACGGTCCTTCTACACGAGGCGAGGCGCGGCAGACCGGATGAGCGCGATCAGGCGAGTGACTGTCATCGGCGCGGGTCAGATGGGTCTGGGGATCTCCCAGGTCGTGGCCCTGGGCGGCTATGAGGTCGGCCTCTATGACGCCGACCCGGCGCGGCCGCCCCAGGCTATCGTCGCCGTGGCCGCCAGTCTGGCCCGCAATGTCGCGCGTGGCGGCCTTGCCACCGCCGAGGCCGACGCCGCCCTGGCGCGGATCCGCCCGGTCGAGACCCTCGCCGAGGTGGCCGGGGCCGATCTGGTGATCGAGGCGGCAACCGAGGACGAGGCAGTCAAGAAGGCGGTGTTTGCCGCCCTGACGCCGCATCTCTCCGCCGACACCCTGCTGTCGTCCAACACCTCGTCGATCTCGATCACGCGGCTGGCCTCCTCGACCGACCGGCCGGACCGCTTCATTGGCTTGCACTTCATGAAGCCGGCACCGGTAATGAAGCTGGTCGAGATCGTGCGCGGCATCGCCACGTCCAAGTCCACCTTTGAAAGCGCCGTGGCCTTCGCCGAATCGCTGGGCAAGACGACGACCGAGGCCGAGGACTTCCCCGCCTTCATCGTCAACCGCATCCTCGTGCCGATGATCAATGAGGCGATCTACACCCTGTACGAAGGGGTGGGGAACGTGGCCTCGATCGACAAGGCGCTGCGGCTCGGGGCCAACCACCCGATGGGGCCGCTTGAGTTGGCTGACTTCATGGGGCTGGACGTGGTGCTGGCCATCATGAATGTGCTGCACGACGGCCTGGCCGACAGCAAGTACCGTCCCTGTCCGCTGCTGGTGAAGTATGTCGAGGCCGGCTGGCTGGGCCGCAAGTCGGGCCGCGGCTTCTATGACTATTCAGGCGAGGTGCCGGAGCCGACCCGATGAGGCCGCCCGAGCGCTTCGCCGACCTGCCCGGCCGGTCGCGGGTGCGCTGGCGCGGGTCGGCACCGGCGTTCGTGGTGCTGGCCTGCCTGGCGGGGGCCGCCTGGCCGCCGTTGATTCTGACCCTGCCCGTCTGGCCACCGGAGAGCTGGGCACCGGGTCCTGAGACGGACTGGCGACTGATCGCCCTGGCCGCCGGCCTGCTGGCCACGCCGTTGGCCCTGTACCTGGTGGCGCGGGAGCGCGATGGCCGCGGCCGCCCGGACAGCCGGCTGGGCATCGTCTGGCGCTTCCTGCTTTACGGCGGGGCCGCCGCGGCGATCCTGCAGGTGGCCACGACGCTTATCGTCACCGTGCTCGGCTGGTTCGAGGCCGGGGGCCTGGCCCAGGCGGCCGGGGCCAGCGAGACGACCGTGCTGATCTATGGCGTCGGCGGCCTGCCGCTGGCCATGCTGGTGGGCGTCAGCTACGCCCTCTGGGCCGGGCTGTGCTGCGCCTTCATCGCCTTCGAGGCCCAGCCCGAGGTGCGCGATCATCCGGGGCTGATGGGCGAGCGCGGCTGAGCGGCCCCCTGGGGCCCCTCCCGATAGCGTTACGGCGATTTCAGTTTCCTGCGACCGGGTTTTGCGTCAAGCTGACTTGTCATCTGACAAGGGGGCCT
>Ga0209985_10000263_pt1 | contig 59540 bp, 71 predicted proteins | sample NOAtaG_FD_187305 | JGI IMG/M metagenome (GOLD analysis project Ga0209985, IMG submission 187305) | Freshwater lake microbial communities from Lake Erie, under a cyanobacterial bloom - NOAA_Erie_Diel6S_1000h metaG (SPAdes) (version 2) | ecosystem: Environmental > Aquatic > Freshwater > Lake ... | reverse complement strand
CGCCCTTCAGCGCCTCTTCCAGGCCCGGCAGGATTACCCAGCGGTGGCCTTCCTCATGCCGACGCTTGAAGTAATCCCGCAGCCAGAGCAACTGATCGCTGGTCAGGTTGACGCTCACTTGTCCCTCCCTTCAGCCTTGCGGATGGCAGCCAAAAGCAAGTCAGGCTCCTCTCCTCCAGCGTCACGCCAGCAGTTGCCGTGATCGGTGGTGTCGAAGTAGGCCAGGGCAGCCTTGCAGGCAGCCAGCAAATCCGGGGCCGCCGCCAGCAAGGCTGCTCCCTCTGGAATCTCCAGGGTCGCCACCCAGGTATCGCTATCAACACTTTCCGAGAACTGCGCTGCTGCATCGAAGTCAGCGAATGGGCCGAGGTATCGGTAGCCCTCGGAGGGATTACCAACAACCAAGATGCACGGCTGTTCCATTGCATTACTCCCTAACGTGGAAACGAACAGGGCAGCACTTGCCGCCCGCCGACCGGCACTTGCCGACCCGATCAGGGTAATCCGAGTAGTTGGGGGGCAAACTCACCCGCGCGAAAACATCCCCAACGCAGCCCCGACACAGCCCAAACGCACGCATACGCACGCAAGCCGGCCCACGCCTCATGTCAGCGAGCGTCACGAAGCCCTGTCGGCCGGGTCGGCAAGTGTGTTCTGCCGGGACAGTCCCGGAGAACTACATCCCCAGGAGAGCCAACCATGGCCACAGCAGCAGCAGAAGAGTTTCGCAAGGCACTGGATCAGCAGCGTACCGTGACGATCTTCAAGGAACCGGGCTTCGATGAGCAGATGGAGTTGCACAGGGCACGGCACTGCATGACCAATGCCATCGGCTACCTTTCGGAGTGGAATATGTGGGCCAACCGCTTCGACAAGGTGCGGCTGGGCTGCGTTCTTACCCCGACTGGCCCAGAGATACGGGCAGCCTACGAGTCATCCAAGAGTGGCGATGGCTACTTCATCTGCGGCATCTTCGACGCTGGCAGGCCATCGAAGTTCAACCCTGACTTGGACGAATGGGACGGTGGCGTAGAGCCGACGTTCCGCTTCCACTCCTAGACAGCCCAAACGCTAACCAGCCTGGGCCATGCGCAGCCGTGAGTTTCGCATGGCCCAGGTGGTTTCCCATGCTAAAGCGACCCACCAACCGGGTCGGCAAGTGGACTGTGCCGGGAGAGTCCCCGGTAGCACCTTGCCTTGAAAGGAACCACCCAATGCCCACCAACACACCCCAGTACCGCATCGCCTTGGAGATAGCCTCCCTGGCCTACACAACCCCATGGCGAAACCTACCGGAACAGGCGTGGCCCACCGTGTCGCTGCTGATGTTTCACTCCCTGCGTGGCATAGACCCGGCAGACGTTACGCCAGCCAACTTCCCGCCGATGGCCTGCGAACCCCAGCCCCAACGCAGCCCCAACGCCAAATAACGTGGGCAGCGTTACCGCAACCATGCCCACCGTATCCATATCTACAGTCTGCCGATACCGCCGAAAGCGGGTCGGCAAGTGGTCGATGCCGGAAGCGATCACCGGCTTTCAATGGTCGCAAGTTTGCTAGGGAGTCTCTACCATGTCTCGCGTTGCCCGTTCCACCGTTGCCCCCGTTGCCCACGATGCTACCGCCGACATGGCGGCCCGCATCGCAGCCCTAGAGGCGGAAAATGCGGCATTGAAAGCCGCGAAGTCCGGCCGCATTACGATGAAAGTGGCCAAGGGCGGCGGCTTGTCGCTGTACGGTATGCAGCGGTGGCCGATTACGTTGTACGTTCCGCAATGGCGGCGGCTTGCGGCGGTCATGTCTCAAATCATCGCGTTCTGCGACGATGAGGCGAACTACCTTCCGGCCGGCGTGGAATGGTCGGAGGGTTGCGGCAAGTTGAGCCGCGGCGACGGCTGATAACGGCTGATTCTGTGCGGGGGGCAGGGGAAACCTTGCCCCCCGCATAACTTTGCGCGCACCGCACGCCGGCAACTCACGCCGGCCGCGCCTGTGGCCATGCGTTCCCATGGCCACTATCTAACGCGGTTCCCCTGCGATACTTACGGCAAACCCAAGAACCCCTCGCCCCCCGCGCGCGTTCGCGGGTGACCCACGTTCCACCCCTGGATTTTTTCCCAAAAACCTCCCGTCCCCTCCTGTGGGGGGATGACGGGTGTGGTCAAGGGTGCTGCCGCTCTTGACCTGTCCGTACAACGGGTTCGATGACCCTTCCCTGTCAGCGAACGCGAGCGGTGTTGCGGGCCCGGGAGTTCCTGCTGGGGCTCTCCAGTGCCTATGGCCCCCGTGCGATCAAGGGCCTACGCCGGGAGGTTCGCCAGCAAGCGAGGGACATCCTTCGTCACTACCCCATGTGGTTTGACCTGGGGCGTGCTGATGGGTTCGACCAGAAGGCTGCCCTGGAGTGGGCCAACGAGGACGAGGCTCCCCATGGCTGACATCGTGACCGACCTCCGGGACAGAGCCTATTCCGGGAAAGTCCCGGACAGTCTCTCCGAGCGGGCTGCTGACGAGATCGACCGGCTGCGGTCCCGGGTCCGGTTCTGCGACGGCGTGATCCGCAGCGGGGACGTTGCCGCCATCACCGAAGCGGAGCGTGAGGCTCTTGAGCGGGGCATCTGTTCCCTTACGGGCGTCGAGGACTTGTCGGAGAGTGTCGATCCGATGGATGACGCCTGCACGATCCGAAACTTGCTGGACCGACTCGGGGGCGAGCGTCCCCAGTCCGCAGACATTGCCCTGCGGAACAACCTGCGGCTGTGCCGGGGCAGCGTCGAGGGTCTGCAAGCCGAGGTCGCCAGACTGAAAAAGATCATCGAGGACTACGCCAAAATATGTGCGGCTACCTCCCGGGAGATCAATGGCCTCCTCGCCATCAATGAGTCCCTACGCCGGGAGGTCCGGGAACAGCGCAAGGAGATCGCGGAGTTGCGGAACGCGAGCCGGGGGGACCGGCCGTGGGTGAACGAGAACGCCGAGGGAGGATGGTTGCCGTGAGTTTGCCGATGGACCCGCAAAGGGTGAGGAAGGAACTCAAGAAAATGGCCGACAACTGGGCTTCAGCCCGCGAACTGCTGCGGGAATGGGAGCGTCAAGGCCCGAGCAAGTGGGGCCTTGGTGTAGCCATGGATGTGCGGACCCTGATGCTGCGGCTGGATCTGCTGGAGGCCGCTGGCGCATCGCATCCCGCAGGCCGCCACAGCCTGCCTTTGAGTGGGGATGAGAAGGCGCCCCCCCGAGACGTACCGCGCCCCGATACGAAGGGGAAGGCGACGAGTGGGCCGGGGGTCTTTTTTGCAGAGCAGATGGAGCAGATCGAGGCCGTGCGGTGGTGCTACAACCGCGCAGCCAAGGCTGCGTCGATGGAGGGCCAGTCCACAATTCAGGATGGGATTCCGATTCCCAAGGCCATCTCGCGTCTGCTGTCCCGGCTGTACGCGGAACTCTCCGAGGCCATGGTTACCGAAAACGAGTAAACCCCGGTAACTTCGATTGAACTGCGTCCCGGCAGGGTCGCACCTTGGCCCCGCCCTTGGGCAGGACCGGACCGATAACCCGGCAGCCTGACCCTGGGGCGGGGCTTTCTCCCATAACCACAGCATGCTGACCATCTCCCTGGAGCCGTGGGAGTACGAGTACGCCTTCCAAGTAGGCGTCCGCCGGTTCACGGCCAACTGGCAAAAACAGGACGCCCCGTACTATGACCGCTCCCGGATGGAGTTGGACCGCGAGGCCCAGGTGGCGGCGGCGGTCTGCGAACTGGCGGTCGCCAAGCACATCAATCGGTACTGGCACGCCTCGATCTGGCATGCGTCCGAACACGGGCTGCACCGCAACCAGCCGGACGTAGGGACTAACGTGGAAGTGCGGCGAGTAAGGACTGACGTTGGGCCTGCCGTCAGGGAGCGGGACCGAGGGCGTGTGATATGGGGAGCAAAGACTACGGGGGAGTTTCGTGACGTAGAACTCCTGGGGTGGATACCGGGGTCGCTGGGATGGCAACTCGGGGAGTCGCGTCCCGGTGGCTACAAGGTCGTGCCCGTTGGCCTGCTCCGATCTTGACACGCCGGTACAACTTCCATGGCAGCCCGCTCCCCGGCGCTTTGCTTCACGCTCAAGCCCCTCCCCTGGCATTGGGCGTGGCGCCGGGGGCGGGCAGCACACCGCAGGTGACCATGAGTACCACTGCCGAAGACACCGTGATTGACGAACGCGACATCGTGGATCGCCTGAATGACTGGCGGCAGGTTCACTTGGCCCGCATCGGCTCCCTGATCGAGGACGCGATCCGGGCGATCCATGTCCTGCGGGTGGAGAAAGCGATCTTGGAGCAGGGCATCCGGGCCTACATTGACGGCCCGCAGTCGCTGTCTCCGATCACGATCACGCACGAACCAGAAGAGGAAGAGGACGAGCGAATCTTCCGGTCCAAGATCCACAAGGCCGATTGATGGGCTGCATCTCCGACCAGATGATTGAGTGCTGGGACAACCCCATGTCCTCCGAGCATGACCCGCGAAACCTGCTCCTGCTGGGGGCCAAGGAGATTCGCCACCTGCGGAAAATGATTGCCGCCAAGGATGACATCATCCACGGCCTGCATTGCGCCAACGTGGACTTGACCGATATGATTCGCTCCCAGCAGCCGCACCCAGACACGGCTTGGTACTTCGCGGGCCTCGCGGTGGTGGCAGCGGTGGCGGTGATGATCTGGATGATTTCCTGAAAACCGTCCTGGCGTGTGGCCCGGATTGGCGTCAGTGCCCGATGTTTCTCCAAGGAGTCAGACCCATGGCAAAGAATCGTTCCTGCGGCCATTCCGGCCAGTCGAAGAAGACCGAGGCCGACAAGGTGTCGCAGGCCAAGAAGACGATGCCCTCGGCCTCTAGCAAGAAGAAGTAAACCGATGATCCGAGCAACCGTCACGGGCAACTTGGGCCGCGACCCGGAACTCAAGGACACCCGATCTGGCAAGAAGATGGTCACGTTCTCCGTGGCCAGCACGATGAAGCGTGAAGGCCGCGACCCAGAAACCACATGGCTCGATGTTGTGTGCTTCGACCGTCTGGCCGAGGACGCGGCTGGCACGTTTCGCAAGGGCATGAAGGTCTTGCTCACCGGCGAGTTGTCGCTGGAGACGTTCAAGCGCAACGACGGCGCTGAAGGGACCGCCTTGCGGATGGTTGCCAACGACATCGGGCTGTGTGTCCGCTCCAAACAGGAGCAGGATCAAGGGGGCTCCGAGCCACGGCAACGGCCCCCGCAGCGCACTGCTTCCCGGAACGAGCCTTGGTAGGGCTTCGTGCCCATAAATCAGGGTGAGTCCCAGAGATTCGCCCAGTTATGGTCAAAGAAGACGCTACCTACGCGAAGTTTCAGCAGCAGGTGTGGGACGCGCTCCCGCTCCGCAAACTCTTGGCTGGGCGGGAGCGCGTCAACGATTGTCTAGCCATTCTTGTGCAGGAGTGGCCCGACGATCAGTTCGCCCAGTCCGACGCCGCTGACCGCAAGGCCGAAGGCATCGTGGTCCGGGGGCTGATGCAGAGCGTCAAACGGCATCTCCATCTGGCCTACGGCGAGAAGGAGTTCGGATTCATCTGGACGATCATCTTGCAGGCCCTGATCTGGGAGATCATCAAGTTGATCCTCCAGTGGTGGCGCGAGAAGAAGGACAATCGCGTGGCCATGCTTCAGTGGCAGAAGCAGTGGCGTGAGGGAGGGGCAGCCTGATGAGCAGCCCCGTCTCTGGGCTCCGCGATTCATGGCTGCGACCCCCGGTTTGGACGCAGCCGTACCTTCCGCGTCCGTTGCAGGAGCAGTTTTTCGGCCCCCAGACCGGGCTGGTGGACCCAAAGTCCGATCCGGGTGCCCCGGAGCCCCTGGTCAAGCCAGTGTCCACCTTCGTGGGCTCCGCATCGCCGGCCGTGCAGAAGGATTTTCGCAACCGGGCCGAGTACCAATACTTCGCCAGCCCATCTCTGCGGGACGAGTCTGGCAAAACCATGACCCCGAACGAGTGGGTCGCCCGTCAAGTTGAGGCCAACAACGAAGATGCCCTGGAAGTTCCGTACATCCAAGAGGGCGTGTTCGACTATTTGACCAGCGGCACGGCCAAAGAGCCGAAGTTTGAGGCGTATTCCAAGAAACTGCTGGGGCAACTGCGGGAACAGTCTCCCGGCGGCAAGGAAGCGAGGTTTCCAGGCTGGACCCGCAGCGAACGGGACGTAGCCAAGGCCCCTTCTGGGCAAGAAACCCGGTACATGATGAGCCCCGGGCTGCGGGCTAACCTCGACACGCAACGCACGCTCAATGTGCTGTCGGCCCTGCAAGAAGATCCGTACTACCGGCCAGACTGGTCTACCACAGGCTCTTCCCTCATAGCCCTGCCTGCTGCTGCCCTGGCTGGACTCAAGGAAACCGCCCGCCACGCCATCACGGACGCCCAGGTCACGCCAGAAGACGAGTATTCGACCAACAACTGGGCCCGTGGTGCCCTGCACCTGGGGTATTTGCGGAACTTGTTGTCCGCCGCAAACCCCGCCGAGGCCCGCATGGCCGAAGCAACCTACTGGGACCGGATGGCGGACGAACGAAACGCACGCAACCAGTACCGCAGCGGTTCGTTTGGTGGATTTGGCCCCAGCGAATCGTGGATGACCACGCAGGGCATGGCCAATGAGGGCGATAAGGACGCTGCCAACTACCTGACCTACGCCGAGAACCTCAAAAACCTCGCTTTTTCTGGCGTAAACAGCCTCGCCGGGGGGCAAGGACAGGCCATTCAGGACGTTATTGGCGACCTCCATAGGGCCGCTCCGCTAGTGCCAGAAGGGGCTACCACGGAGGAAGTGGAGGAGATTTCCGAGAAATTGGAGCGGTGGTTGCGCGGGGAGCAGCAGAAATACGTTGCTGAATACCCCCTGTACCAGCGGAACTGGAACGATTCGGTAGGCCAACTGGGGGACTGGGCTCGCGTCAGGGAGTATTCCCTGCCGTCCCCGGCCAACGAGAGCGTGGCCATGGCTCCAAAGAACTGGATCGACGTTCCCACGATTGCGACCGCCGGCGTGATGGCGCCTTGGGCTATCGCCAGGGGTGGCGTGCGGAGCCTGCTGGCGGGCTTGGCCGGGGACTTCGGCCGCGATCAGGTCACCACCGAGCAGCCCTTCAGCGCCGCCCTGTATGCGGCGAATCCGCCGTACAGCACCGAGCCGCAGAAACTGTTTGAGGCCATGGACCCGCAGGTGCAGGGCGTGGTCCCGGTGTTCCCCTCGGAGTTCACCGATGACGGCCAGCGCGTCATGGCGGACCCGAACTCGCCCGACTATCCGAAGCACTACGAACGCTGGAGAGAGGGCCAGCAAAAACTGCTTGAGGACATCATCGAGTACCACAAAAAATACTACAGCCCGAGCGCCTCCAACAGCCGAGGGGAACTGTAGTCATGGGCATCGACCCTCGCCTTCTCTGTCCGCGTGCGACGGGCTTCGATCCGAAGGCCATCTCTGGCCTCGCCCTCTGGCTGGACGCGGCTGACGCCTCGTCGCTCTACACCACCGACGCTGGGCCGGTGACGGCGGTCGATTCGCCGTTGGATGTGGGCGGGTGCGTGGGCTGGTGGGATGCCAGCGACACTGGCACCATCACGCAGTCTGGCGGGCTGGTGAGCCAGTGGAATGACAAGAGTGGCAGCGGCCTGCATGTTTCGCAGGCGACCTCTGGCCTGCAACCGGGCGTGGCGACGGTCAACGGCAGGAACGCCATCGACTTCGACGGCACTGACGATTACCTGTCCACCACATCGGAGCCGCCGGTCTTTGCTGCCATGCTGTGCGTCCATGTGTGCGATGTGACGAACGTCGGACAGGCGCTTGTAGCGTTTGGCAGGGGGAGCGGCGCAACCTTCTTGATTGGGTCGATTCAATACACGTCTGTAGGCGAATACGCCACACGCTTTTTCAGCGTGACTACCGGATACAACGCCAGCGGCGGCTCGCAGTCTGCTGGCACGCCATCGCTTGCAGTGTCTTCGTTCTCCGGGTCTGCCACCTCGCTTCGCGTGCGCGGTGCGGCGGAAACAGGAACCGCCAGCGTAACAGGCAACAACGTCCTTGGCGCGTGGTTTGGGACGCGCAACATCAGCGGAGTTTTTAGCCTTCCGCTCAACGGCAAACTCTGCGAGGTGCTGCTGTTCTCGTCAGTGCCGTCCGCGAGTGACCTGCGGCGGCTGGAGAAATATCTGGCCGACAAGTGGGGTGTGCCTGCCGTCCACGCACAGGCAACGGTGACCAGCGATCCGGTGGGGTACTGGCGCGACAAGAGCGGCAGCGGGCGGCACATGCTCCAGCCAACCGGCTCGCTTCGCCCGACTGTTGGGACGCAGGGCAGTCGAAGGTCAATCGCCCTCAACGGCACAACGCAGTGGATGCGACAGGAGCGGACGAACTACCAGCGGCGAGGGATGTTTGTTGTGTGGCGCAGAACCGGCACGCCCGCAAACTTCTCCTCGCCTATTGGGGCCAACAACCTGACCATCAATGCCGCTACGCTTGGTGGCTCTGGGTATTCGTCATCTGATGCCGCAAGCATCACATGGTACAACTCCCTCACACACTACTCGGCCAACACCGCAAGCAACAAAGCGACCGCACTGCGGTATAACGCCGCCAACATCGCCACCGCCGACGCCAACAACTATCTGGTCGGCTTTAGGGCGGCGCAGGACACCACAGCGGTCAATCTGGTGTACGTTGAAACCGCTTCATCGAACGCCGCCAACTGGGCGCACTTTGTTGGCTTGGAGCCATACGACCCGGCAAGAGCCTACCCATGCCAAATGCTAGAGGCGCTGTTTTACAACAACACCCTGACGGCATCGCAGGTGACGCAGATCGAACGCTACCTCGCGGCCAAGTGGGGCGTGGCCCTCTATGTCCCGCCGGCCTATGCCGACGCCGATGTGAACGCCTACATCACGGCAGTCGAATACGCCGATGGGTATGTAACGCTAGAAACTGGCGTCCGCGATGCCATCAACACGTTCATCACCGGCTGCAAGGCTGACGGCATCTGGTCTGCCATCAAAGCCTCCTGCATCCTCGCAGGCGCTCGCACGCTGTCGGGGGCGCTGACGCCGCTGGTTGGCAGTGCGCCGACGAATGTGAATAACAACTTCGTCAGCGGAGACTACAACAGGAAGACGGGGCTGGTTGGAAACGGATCAACCAAGAGCATCACCACCAACCGGCTGGAAAATGCCGACCCCCAGGACAACGCGCACATCGCCGTCTGGGTCGCCTCTACGGCTACTATTGGTACGACAAGTTATTTCCGCGCAGGCAACACATACGGCATAGAAGGTCTTACGGCGCAGGATGTCTCCCTGCACGGAGCGGGTGCCGTTCTTACCGGCGCGATAACGAGCGGCACGCTGTTTGGCTTGAGCAGAAGTAGTGCGGCGAGCGTGTCTGCCAGAAAGAACGGCACTACCTCGTCGCTTTCGTCTGCGTCATCATTGCCAACGTCTGCGAACATCCGCGTGTTTGCGAGAGACAACAACACGCAATACTCAAACGCACGGCTGTCGTTTTACTCGCTCGGAGAGTCTATCGACCTCGCCCTGCTTGACGCCCGCGTCTCCGCGCTGATGACCGCCATCGGAGCCGCCATCCCATGACCCTCTCCGACATCACACTCCCGATCTCCTATGCCGACGCCAAAGAACTGGCGCTGGTCTTCACCCCGCAGTTGGCCCAGCGGCTCGCGGAACTCCACGCAGAGCATGGCACAAGCAAGTGCGTGCCTGTGCCTCGCGTCTTGATGGACGGCAGGCTGATGCTGTCGGCGGACGTTCTGACAGAGGTGGTCGAAGGCGGGCTGCTACAGGGGATGTGGGAAGCGGCAGACAAGGCGATTCTGTTGTCCTCCGTCGAGGTGATTCCTTGGGGCGAGGCAGTCGCGCTGCTGCCGCCAGAACCGCCCCAGGACGGCTGACCGGGAGGGTCGCGGCACAATCTGGATTGATGCCCTCGGGGCTTACGGCGGACTCTAGTGGTAACCACAGGAGGGCCGCATGCCACCAGAAGATTCCGCCGAAGCGGTTAGCGAAGAACTCCCCGACGTTCTGGATCCGGGTGGAGAGGCCGAGCCCGATTCGCAGGCCACGGCCAGCGAATCCCCGGAGGCCCAGACGCAGCAGGACGTATGGGGTTCGTTTCGCCAACTCCCGCAATTTCAGGGAGTTTCCGACGAAGAGATCGCCTCGCGGCTTCAGGAAACAATGCGTCGGGAGCAGCAGGCGTCCCGGGCCCTTCAGCAGTACCAGTCCATTATCCCGGCCGCGTCGGAGTATCTCTCCAACCGCCCGATGTACGAGCAGTGGAAGCAGTCCCAGGCAGCCTCGTCACGCCAGCCGCAGGCTGCCCAGCAGCCGCAGCAGCAGGAAGAGCCGGCGTGGTGGAATCCGCCGAAGGTCAAGGACATCTATCGCCAGTACCTCACGCGCGACCAGCAGGGCCGCGAGGTTATCGCAGACGGGGCTCCGCTAGAGGCCCAGCACGAACTCGCTGCCTATCAGGCGTACAAGGCAGAGTTCGCCAGGAAGTTTCTGGACGATCCGCAAGCCACGCTTGGCCCCATGATCGAGAAGATCGTGGCGTCTCGGGCCCAGGAAATTGCTGAAAGCCAGATTTCCGGGCTCAAGGAAGAGTCGCTCGTTCAGCAAATCGAGGCCGAAAACCGCGATTGGCTCTATGACGAGCAGGGGCGTGTATCCCGGGAGGGTCTGCTTGTCCAGAAATACATTGAGGACGCAAGGGGTCTTGGCATCAGTGGTGCCAAGGCTCGTTGGGACTACGCGACAGCAATGGTCGAGAGGGAACTGGCCCTGGCCAACCTTCAGACAGCCATGCAGCCGCCAGCCCCGCAGGTGCAGCCCGCTGCCCCTGCCGTCCCGCCGCCGGCACCACAGCAGGACACCGCCCAACGCAACATGGAGTTCTTGAGGCAGCAAGCCTCACGGGCGCCAGCGCGACGGGCCAACCCAACGACCGACTCCCGAGTACCCCAAAAGCCAATGTCTTTCGCAGATCGGATGTACTCCAATCTGCAAGGCATGGAATGACAAGAAAGGGCTAACGTACCATGGCCTCTCCTAACGACTGGGCCCGCGCGATTGCCACGACCATCGTGCAGCACACGCGGGAAGAAGAGATTGCCGTCTTCCGGCGCTTCAAAGTCTTCGCCATGCTGGAAGCCAGCGGCAACATCCTGATGAACCAGTCCGGCAGAGGCTTCGACTGGAATGTTCGCTACCGCAACGCCCCCGTAACGGGCAACACGGGCGATACTCCCAGGACGTTCTCCCGCATCAACATGTGGAAGCGGGCGGAACTCCCGTGGCGTGGGTTCACGACCACGGATGCCATCTACCGGCGTGAGTTGCTGGAGAACCGTGGCAAGGAAGCCCTTGTCAACGTCGCGTCCCAGATGGCGCAGCGGCTTCAGGAGAGCCTTGAGCAGTACCTCTCCTACCAGCCCTACGTCGATGGTAACGCCCCGGGCAACGAGAACTTCTTCCACGGCGCTTTGTCGTTCCTGGGCTACAACGGCACCATCGACGAGGACAACGCCGGCGTGGCTACGGCCGACGTTACCGCCAGCGGCAACTACAAGGGCGGCACGGCCGACCGCTTCGGCTACCCGTCCGACACCTACGCCGGGCTCTCGACGCAACTCGGGTACTACGGCGGTGGCCGTCTGAACAACGCCTCGACCGGCACGTTCCCCGACGTTGCGGTCGATCCCGAGTTCGACTTCTACAGCCCGATCATCGTCAACTACAACGCCTCGTCGTTCAAGGGCCAGCGCAACTGGCAGGACAACTGCGTGATGGCAACGCGCGAAGGCATTGTGCAATGCAAACGCAATGACACAAAGGAGTCGCAGATCGACATGGTGGTGCTGGACCGCAAGTTGTTCATCCAGTACCTCAACGGTCTGGAGAGCAAGGAGCGGGCCATCGTCACCCGTGAGAACGGCCTGCGGTCCTACGGCTTCTCCGATGTGTTTGAGCAGGACGGCTGCGAAATCTGCCATGAGGCGGCCGTTCCGTCCGGCCTTGGCTTCGGACTCTCCATCGGCAACATGGAACTCCGGTGCCTGGAGAATCAGTTGTTCATGGCCGAGGGACCGTATTTTTCCGAGGAAACGCAATCGTACAGGTACGCCTGTTCAACCCTCGGCAACATGCGTTTCCGTTCGCCTCGCAACTTCTTCCTGCTCGCCCCGGTGACGGCGCCGGCGGCCACGGTCTGACCCATCACTTCCTGACACAGGAGAGATCATGTCCACGATTTTTAGCGATCCGGGTTGGCGCCGCGGCAGCACGCTGCTCAACCGTGAAGTTGTCGAGTACGACGATGCTCCGACGAACTCCATCCCCACCGCCGGCAAGGAACTGGTGGGGCAGGTCAAAATCTTCCAAGATGTTGACCCCTCGTCGGGCAAGCGGTACAGCAATCGTCTGGTGTACTGCGTAGCGGCTCGCTACACGGGCGCCAGCGATCTGACCACGGCCGACGCCGGCAAGGTGTTCGCCTTCTCCACCGCCGCCGGGGCCAAGGGCACCGAGGCTTCGGGCGGGCCGCTGGAAGAGTTCTCGGCGGTCGCTACGGCGACCAACGTGAACACGGACCTGCGGTACTACGGTGTGCTGGACGAGTACCTGACCGAGCCCGTTCGCAAGAACGACATCGTGTGGCTTGTCGTGAAGGGCCCCTGCTCGATCCAGTCGGGCGGTACGGCAGTCGCGGCGGGTGCGGCCATCGAGGTCACGGGCACGGCGGGGCGGATCGCCACCCGCGCGACCGGCAAGCACATCGCCTCGCAGATTGCGGGCGCCTCGGCCGGTGCAACGGCCGGTGCGTTGGTTCGCGTCAACCTGCACAGCGACATGATCTGAAGCACGAAGGCCAGCGCTTCTCCTTCGCCACGATGCAGCCCGCCGGGAGGCAGCCCCGGCGGGCTGCTATCATTTCAGGCATGTCCCAACTGTGCATCCACTGTGCCACGGAGTACCCGCACGACCGGGAGCATTTCTACTGGCACAAGAGCGACGGGCTGTCCAGCGTGTGCCTGTCCTGCCACAAGGCCCAGCGGCGTCACCAGCGGCAGGCCGAGAAGGCCAAGCGAGCCAAGGCCCTCAAGAAGATCGAGGCTTCTGGCATCGACCTGTACGCCAAGTTGGCCCAGGCTGGGGGATCCAACATCCCGCACTCGGCCGAACTGGTCGAGAAGGTCTGCGAATACTTTGGCGGCGTGTCGGGCTTCGCCGCCATCATGGTGAAGCAGTATTACGATGCAAAACCAGGGACCAGTACCAGAAACAAGGTGCTGGAGACGATCTGCCGGCTCATCCAAAGCAATGTGGATAGCGGTGGAGCCAAAAAGCCGCTGACACTGTGGACCGAGGACGAACTGGAAGCGGAACTGCAAGAACGCTTCCGGCTGGCCGTCTTGTCCCAGCGGGTGCTGATTGATGCCAAGCCGACACCCCAAGGCGAATCCCCCGAAGATTCCGAAGATCCCCACCCTGACGCAGCATCAGGTGGAGAAGATCAAGGAACTCCAGTCGGAACTGCGGGAACGCCAACTGGAGGGGCTGAAACTCTATCAGCCGACTCCCCAGCAGGACGAGATCCACAAGTGCCGGTCGAGTGAAGTCCTCGTCATCGGTGGCAATCGTTCTGGCAAATCCCTCTCGACGTTTGTCGAGGACGCTCGGGCCGTTACGGGCAGCGACCCGTACAAGAAGTACCCCGAGAAAGACGGCGTGCTGGTCATCGTCGGCAAGGACTGGAAGCACATCGGTCTGGTCGTGTATCCGCTCCTGTTCCGCCCCGGCGCCTTCAAGATCATCAAGGATTTGAAGACCGGCGATTGGAGAGCGTTCAATCCCGCCACCGACGAGGACAGGCGATGGGAGGCCCGGCCAGCCCCGGCCCTCATACCCAAGCGGCTTATCAAAAGCGTGTCCTGGGTACTGAAGTCGGCCCAGTACATCCAGCAATGCACGCTGCACACCGGCTGGACGATCTACTTCTTCTCTAGCGAAGGCGACCCTGTGCAAGGGTTTTCCGCCGACAGATGCCACGTTGACGAGGACATCAACAACGAGAATTGGGTGCCGGAACTCCAGGCTCGCCTTGTTGACCGGCGTGGAGTGTTTACATGGTCGGCCATGCCGCACTCGACCAATAACGCTCTCATAGGCTTGAAGGAGCGGGCGGAAGAACAAGAAGCCCTGCACGGCGAGAAGTCAACGATCCGGCTGTTCAAACTGCGGTTCTTGGACAATCCGTTCCTGCCGGAAGCAGAGAAGCAGAAGTCCATTGCCCGCTGGGCGGCCGTTGGGCCGGACGTTCTGCGGCAGCGAGCCGAGGGCGACTTCATCGTTGACTCGGTGCTGATGTACCCGAACTTCGATATGTCGGTCCACGGCTACTCGCGGGAAAGCCTGGAACACGGGCAAGTGCCGAAGGACTGGACTCGGTACGCGGTCATCGACCCCGGGCATTCGGTGACGGCCATCTTGTTCGCGGCCGTCCCGCCCGACGAAAGCACCATCCTGCTGTATGACCAACTCTACCTACGGCAGTGCAACGCCTCGGTGTTTGGGGAGGAGTTTGAGAAGAAGGTCCGCGACCTGCACTTCCACGCCTTCATCATTGATGCCCACGGTGCCCGCATCCGGGACATCGGATCCGGCCGTCTGCCCTCCGAGCAGTACACCGAGCAGATGGCGAGCCGGAACATCCGGTCGGCCATCACGGGATCCAGTTTTCTTGCGGGCTGCGATGACATTCCGGCCCGGTCAGAAGCCACTCGCGTCAGCCTGCACATCAGGGCAAAGACAGGGACTCCGCTCCTCCGAGTCTTGAGCGGGGCGTGCCCGGACTTGGAGCGTGAGATCAAGCGATACCGGAAGAAGGTCAACTACGTCTCCGGTATAGCCGTTGTCACAGACGCTCCCAATACACGGGGCGAGTGCCATCTGGTTCAGTGCATGGAGTACCTGTGTGCGTACCGGCCCAAGTACCACAAGCCACCGCCCCGCCCAGAGGCCGAGCCATGGTGGGTCAAGTGGCTGGAGCAGCGCAAGAAGCGGCTTGGGGCAGAGCAGGGCTCATTCGTAAACTTGGGACCATCCTTCGGAGGGAGCAATGACAACCGATAAATGGCGTATGCCCAGGCCGGCTCTGGGCGACATCGTTCTGTTTAGCACCGACATCCACACCTTCAACAGCCCCACGGTCGGGTTCGTTATTCAGGAACCGGGCGATTCAACGGTCCGCATCCTGACGTTCACGCCAACCGGGTGGGTGGATCGCCCGTCAGTCCACCACAAGGATGACCCCGACATTCACGGGGACCACGGCTGGGCGGAACTGGGGTGCTGGGATTTCGCCCCTCTCACGCAGGCCATCTACAAGGCGGCGGCAGCGGCTTCGTTCGCCAGCGCCAAGGAGCGGCTGAACAGTGTCAGCAGTAAGTGACCTGCTTCGGCAGTTGACCCAGACCTGGGTCAAGAAGTTGAACGCAGCCGTCAAGTACAAGCGGTCTTTCGCGGAGGACGCGAAGGAAGCCGCCATGTTCTTTGATGGCGAAACGAATTGGATGTGGCGTGACTCCTACGCCCGGGGCGAGAAGGGCTACAACGCCAGCATCGCGCCTCCCAATTTTAGGATGCAGGTCAACAAGGTTTTTGAACTGCTCGACATCTATGGGGCAGTCATGTACCACCGCAACCCAACGCGGACTGTCTCCGTGATGGAGTACCCCGACCTGCCGCCCGAGACGCTGGGCATCCAGATGCAGCCGGGCATGGACCCGTCCATGATGCCCCCGGAGCAACTCCAGATCGTGCAGATGGCGGCCCAGGAGTACGCCAACAAGGAACTGCGGCGCGGTACGGCCCTGTTGTTAGAGAAGTACCTGAACTGGACCCCGCAGGAACTGAACCTGAAGTTGCAGGGGCAGAAGTGGGTCCGCGAAGCCCTGATGAAGGGCATGGGGGTCATGTGGACCGAGATGGTGACGCTGGAGACTTCCGGCGACGGCTCGCGTCCGCCCACTCGCATGGTGGGCAGTTTCTATGACACCATCGACAACTTCTTGATGGACCCTGACTGGGACAACATGGATGACATCTTGTGGTGTGCCCGCAAGTGCGTCATGCCCCTGGAACAGGTAGCCGAGGAGTTCGACATCCCGGAAGAGGAACTGCGAAAGCACAACCAAGCCGGCCGCGACATCAAACTCGACCGGGAGCCACGGGGCAAAAAAGAGAAGGACAAGATCGAGAACACCAACGAACTTGTCACCTATTACAAGATTTGGTCGAAGTGTGGCATGGGGGATCGGTTCAAGAACGCCCCCAAAGAACATCGCGGTGTCTTCGATCAGTTGGGCCGGCACTGCTACATCGTGGTGTGCGAGGGGCTGGACTACCCCCTCAACATGAAGCCATCGGACATGGAGTACCTGAACGAGGGCCCCGAGGCCCAGATGCCCCAGGAACTTCTTGCCAAGGTGGCGTGGCCCATTCCGTTTTACTGCGACCCGCAGGGTTGGCCTTTCACCCCGCTGTGGTTTCATTGGAAGCCCGGATACGCCTACCCCATCAGCCACATCCGGCCGGCTATCGGGGAATTGCGGCTTTTGAATTGGGCAATGTCGTTCGCCGCCACGCGGATCGCAACGTCGTGCGAGACGATGATCGCCGTGCAGAAGGCAGCCGACCAAACGATCAAGGATCAGATCCTGGCGCCTTCGGAGGGTGGGTTCAAGATCATCGAGTTGAGCGAACTGCTTGGCCGAGGGGTTGGCGACATCATGTCGGTGTTCCAACTCCCGCAGGTTACGCGGGACTTGTGGGAAATAATTACCGCTGTCGCGGACCTTTTCGCCCAACGCACCGGCCTCTCCGAGTTGGTTTATGGCTACACCAGAAGTTCCTTCAGGAGTGCCAGCGAAGCCACGATCAAGCAAGAGAACGTGAGCGTGCGCCCGGACAACATGGCGAACCAGTTGGAGGACGCCATGTCGCTCCTAGCCCGCCGCGAAGCGTTGGCGGCACGCTGGCTCTTGGAGCCAGAGGACGTTCTGCCGGTGCTGGGTCCGGTGGGGGCCATCGGCTGGCAGAAGACTGTGCAGCAGGCTGACTTGGTGGGCCTGACCAGGGACTACATCTATCGCGTCGAGGCCGGAAGTGCCCGCAAGCCCAACAAGGCCACGCGCGTCGAGCAGATGCAGATGAGCGTTCAGACGCTCGGACCCATCGTGTCCGGGCTTGTCGGTGCCGGCATCGTGGAACCCTACAACGCCCTGATGCGCGACTGGGCCAATAGCCTCGACATCGACGCCACCCCGTACATGATTCCGCCCCCTCCCCCGCCCGCCGCGCCGCCCCCGGTTCCTCCCCCGGACGAGCAGGCAGCGGCTGGCGGGGAGGGCACGCAGCCCCCGGCGTAGCCCAGTGGACCCCAAGCAGAGAAAGCGGTGGCAGAACCTCTGGACTCGCTATCGGATTGGCGAAGCCGCCTTCGCCAGCATTGCGTCCAGAAACAAGGGGAAGTGTGAGATATGCAACTGCGACCGTCGCATGTGCGTCGATCACTGCCACCAAACGGAAACCATACGCGGGCTGCTCTGCACCAGTTGCAACGCCGCCCTGGCTCGGTTCGGTGACAACCTTGCCGGCGTCATGCGTGTAGTGAGGTATTTGAAGGCCCATGAGCGACGAAGTTCCAGCAAGCATCCAAAGAGCCGGTCACGCGGTGAAGGATATGTACTTGCGTTTGCTGTCCGAAGGCCAGACTCCCAAGTTCGCGGAGATGTGTGCCCTCCAGCAGCCGCCGGGCGTGCGGGGAAGCGACCGGGCGGTGATGCAGGGCCGGTACAACGGCCAGTGGCTGGACGAAATGCCAAAGGATCACGCCGACAGAATGCTGCGGGAGGCGAAAGCCGCCGGTATCAACGTAAGTGGTCGGTTCTATATGAGCGGTCTGGCCGACAAGCGAGGCCACCGCGACCCAGCCGCGTGGATCGACTCCGTGTCGGACATCAAGCAGGTGGCCCGCGAGCGGAACCTGACCGTGCAGGGGATCGTGGAACACAAGGGATCCCCCGTCGATCCTCCCAAGCAGAAGCGGCTTAGCGCAAGACTCACCCGCGAGATGATGGCCTACGAGCGCCGCAAGAACCCCGGCTCCAAGATCAAAGACGGCGATTTGAAGGAGATGGTCAAGGAGAAGTACGGCAGGAAGGTGCGTCGATGAACACCGCCCAGGACGTTGTGGACTACCTACTAACGGCCACCGGCGGCGGGGCCCAAGATGGCGAGCATCGAGCCGTGCGATCCGCCGTGGTTCACGGTGTCCGGGAGGTTTTCCAGACAAGGGACTGGCTCTGGCACACGACCGAGGGCACGTTTACCACCCAGCAGATCAGCACCACAGCCACCATCACGACTGGCAGTCCCACTATTACGGTCGCCAGCACCACGGGTTTCGCCCCTGGGCGGATCGTGATTTTTGGCGGCAACGGATACTTCAGCCTCACGCCCCGCGTTGTGTCGGTCAATGTGGCCAACAGCACGGTGACCCTTGACCGCAATGCCGTAGGCAGCGGTACGGGGGTGACTGTCATGCCGCAGACGTTCTATGACCTGCCGTTGAACGTCAAGGATGTGGACTCCCTCATCACCGAAACGGTAGGCACGCTGTACTGCTACATCTCCCCGCAGGAGTGGCAGCAACTCCAGATCAACACCCGTGGGGCCGGCGAGCCCTACTACTACACGATCATGCGGTCCGACACGGATCCGCAGCGCTTTCAGGTTCGGTTCGTCGGCGTCCCTACCGATGGCACGGTGGTGTACTACACCTACCGATACACGCCCGCCCCCGTGCGATTGATGGGGTACGAGCAGTCGTGCCGGGCCGGCACGGCCACGGTGGCGTCCCCCAACCTCACGACCGTCACGATCACGGGCAACACGCTTCCGCCAGACCTGACTGGGGCAGTGATCCGTTTTGGTACGACTACAACGGAAGCCGATCCCGTTGGGTCGCTGGCCCCGTTTGTGCATGAGCGGCGAATCATCTCGCGGGTCAGCGACACGACCCTTACGGTGGACTCGGCCCTGCCAGCCATGGCCGGCGTGAAGTACGCCATCGCCAACACCATCGACGCCAGCCAGACCATGTACACCGCTGTGCTGTCCGCGTCGGAAATGTGGTACGCCCGGTTGGCAGGCAAGGATGCGGGGCAGGCCACGCAGGTGTTCAACCGCGACCTGCGGCTGGCCCTGGAAAACGACGTTATTAGTCCGCAGTCTGGACGAACCCGCCGCCAGTACCCGACTCCGCGAACGATGGGCTACTACTCACCGATCCTGCCTGATGTGGGGTGACGATGGCTGGCGTAAGGATCGAGAACTGGGCTGGTCTGGCCACGGCAATCAGCCCCTACGTTTTGCCGCCCGGAGCCACGGTCCGGCACAACAACCTGCAAGTCTGGCGTCCGGGCGAATTGCGTCCTCGGCCCGGCATGGACGCGGTGTTTTCGACGCTCGACTTCAGCGAGATTGTCGGACTGTATCGGGTGTCCAACGGCGTCAACGCCCTGGATGACCTGATCTCCTGCGTGAGAACCAGCGACACGCAGACCCAAATCCGCTACCTCCAGCCATCCGACTCGACAGACCCCACTGGCTGGTCATCGCAGACCATGGCGACGGTAACAACGCCCTCGCGGGCGAGCCCGGCGTTTTCTGAAGACCGTCACGGCCGGATCTATGCGTTCATGGGCTACGGCGTGCAGCCCAAGGTCATTACGCCCTCGACCCGCACGGCCGTAGACGTTGGTATTCCCGCCCCCACGATAGCCCCCACGGTAACGCCGACAGGAAACGGATACTTCATCGAGCGGGTCGATGTCATCGACGGCGGCGGATCGTACTGGGCCCCTCCCCCAATCCTCATCTCCGGGGGCGGGTCGCCAGCGCGGTCGGCAAGGCTCAAGACCATCATTCAAGGCGGTGCCATCGTCGCGGTCGATGTCATTGACGGTGGGTCTGGGTATTCGTCTCCACCGACACTCACGATTGATGACTCCACGGTGAAGGGGGTGGGATTTCTCGGGTACGGCGTCATCGGCATCGACCCCGGCCTTCAGGGCTTTGAGCCGGTGCTGACCACGCTGGGCACGCTGACTTCTGCCAGTGCCACCGTTACCGACGTTTCCAATATCTCTCTTGTCCGAGTGGGCTCTACCGTCAAGGCGGCGTCCGGGGTGCCGGCGGGCGCTGTGGTGTCGAGCGTGGACGCGGCCAACTCGCGCTTCACCATGAGTGCCACGGCCACCGCGTCGGCCATCGGCACCATGCTGACGCTCAACGAGTCCACGACGAGCGGCACGACCAATGCTTCTCTGTCGCACGGGTTCTCTATCGAAACGACTGCGCCATCCATCGCCTACAGTTTCCTGTCTGCGGCTACCACTTCAGGGACTACGGTCCTCAATAACGTGGCCGAAGTAAGCAGGGTGGCGGTCGGCGCTCGTTGCCAGGACACGACGCTAGGAATAGCCAACACTACCAGCGTTACGGCGGTCAACGTCGCGGCGAAGACCGTCACCCTGTCAGCCGCCCCATCAGCAACTTCCGGCACCACGGGGTCAGTGACGTTTACGCAGGGAGCAAACGCCTCATTCGACCCCGCGTTGGCTCAATACTCTGCCGTCATCCCCCTGAACAACGGAACTAATTCCGGCACCGGAGCAGCATCCAAGGGTTCCGGGGCGTCGGCCCGCGTCACGTTCGGGATGATCGCGGACTCGCTGTCGCATCAACTGGGCGGATCGCAAGACTCGACTTGGCCCGTGCGGCCCACGGGGGCGTTCTACGGAGCCTCCGGGTCTACGCTGCTGTCGCCTACGCAGGGCGTAGGCAGCGGTCTTTACGCCCCCGATTACTGGGTGGACACAGACAATGCTGCCCTGTATCCGAACAACGCCACCAGCATCTGGGGCAATTACTACGAGGCGTACAAGTTCCCTCGCAACAACGCGGACTTCTTCGCGGCGTTCGTGCCGGACTTCAGCATCCGGTTTCATGGGCGCGGGATTTCTTCGCGCGGCTCGGCGGCGGTGGTGGGGTCAGGCCCGACCCCCGCGCAGGACAGGTACACCGAGTTCTACGCCTATGACTACGCCAAGGTGTCTTTGCGGTACTACACCGGAAGCCGTGCGGAACTAGAGTCGGCTACGGATACGGAAGACAAGTGGGTGTGGGTGACGGTGCCGGTTGTTCACGGCACGCAGCCGTACATCGAGGTCGAACTGCAACCGGCCAAGAAGACGGGCAGCACTGCCTACTCCCAGTATTCCGGTTATCAGACCCCGATCATTCGCATTTACCTGAAGTATTGCCCCGACTCCTGGGTACATGCCCTCGACAACACCCTGAATGTGGGCTGGCGGCGAGTGCAGGGCGGCGTGCGCGACCATACGCAGACCTCCTACAAGGGTTGGTGGTGTGCCGGTGCGGCCGAGAACGGCGCGGCGTACCGACCCATCGTGGATTTCCGGCAGGGGTCCGGCGTCAACGATGCGGCCGGGCTGGGCCTCGGGACAGTGCAGATCATCCGGGCAGGCGCCGGCATGGAACAGGGGACGTTTTTCGCCCTCCAGTTCGACCAGATCAACGCCGGCAACATCGTGTTTGGATCGACAGGCTATAGCCAGTCGGTGTACTCGGACGGCTCCATCTATCGGCCGGGACCAGGGTACAGCGTTTCGTATCCGATGACCTGGGGCGGGTTTTTCAAAACGCCCGTGTTCCCCCAGTTCTCCGACGAGTATCAGGAAACCCCCAACAGCGCCGCCCTGACCAAGCCGTTCGGGCTCTATCGGCAGCGACTCTACTTTTGGGCGGCCCAGGCGGCGGCTGGCCAGCAGGGTCCGCCGGGGGCGGTTGTTGGAACCCCGACCGTGCTTGTGCCCGGCACGGGGTACGTCACTAACGACAGGGCGTCGTTCACGCTGCGGCAGCGTTCCAGCCTCACATCGGCAGCCACGTTTTCTGCCGGCCAGACCTACTCGTTTACGGCCCGGCAGATCACGCAGCCCGGCCAAACGACAAGCATTGGCTCGGTCACCATCTCCAGCGGCGGCGCGAACTACTACGGAGTCCCGCAACTCCAGTACACGGGCGGCGGGGGCGGCTACGGGCTGACCATGGATGCTATCGTGTCCAACGGTGGCATCACGGCCGTCAACGTGGTGTCTGGCGGCGACAACTTTACGGCCAGCCCCACGATCACGGCCGTCTCGCAGACCGCTCGCGTGCTGCCTGTCATGCGTCCAGCGATGCGCGGAACGTACCGCTGCGCGTACCGCTACGCCGACTGGTCGATGACTGAAATCGCCACCCGCAGCATCACGACCACGATTGGCTCCAAGCAGGTCACTGTTGCAAGCGCCTCTGGAATAGAGCCCGGCATGGTCATCGACGCAGCCAACGTGCCGTTCATGGCCAAGGTGGTGTCGGTCAACGGGCTGCAACTGACACTATCGGCAGAAGCCACGGCCACCGGAACGGTCAATTCCACCGTGCGGGACATGACCAAGCCGATCTTCTATTCAGACTTCTCGCCCATAACGGACGTTGACACGACGCTGTTCACGGCCAGCCCGAATGCCACGCAGATGCAGTGGACGCTCCCGACGCTGACGGCCCCGGGACGCGCGACTATCGTGGAGTTTTACAGGACAAGCGGCGACCAGTCGCTGGTGTTCTACAGGCTGGAGCAATACGCCCGTGTCAGCAACGGCACGATCTCTGTCGTGGGGACTGACACGCTTACGGACGAAGACCTGTTCAATCCTGATCGCCCGTTCTACGCGGCGGTCCCCGTGGTTTTGCCCAACGGCAACCTCAATGCCTACAGGTTTGGGGTGCCGCGTGCAGACATGTCTTCGTGTGCGGCATACGGGGACAGGCTGTGGTACGCCGCCAGCACCAGCGGGCAGTATCCCAACAGCGTATTTTTCTCGGAGTATGACGAGTTTGAGTCGTGCCCGGCCGAGAACGAACTGACCATCCAGAACAACCAGAAAACCACGGACTCCATTACGGGATTGGTGCCGTTCTCGGTGTACCTGCTGGTGATGCAGAACTCGTTTTGCTACGCCCTGTCCTACAACACCGACCCCAGCGTAGACGCCAACATCAATCTGCTCGCCAATCGGGGGATGCTGTCGCAGACATGCCACGACCTATTCGATGACAGTCTGTACGCCATGGACGAGCGGGGCGTGTATGTGATGGATCGCTCGGGGGCGGTGCAGAGCCTGTCAGAGCCAATCCGCAACCTGTTCGACAACGGCGAACTCGACTTGACCAACAAGCACAGGTTCTTCGTCAAAGTGGACAAGCAGGCCGGCATCCTGCGGGCGTTCGTTATTACGCAGGGTTCCGGGGCAACCTCGCCTAACTTGGCACTCTGCTACCACATCGAGCAAAAAACGTGGTGGACTGAATCATGGCCCAACAGCCTGACCTGCGGCGTGGACTACCGGCGGCTGGCCAGTCAGTCCAATCGGCCCGCTTACGGCTGCATCGACGGCGACATCTACCGGGCAGCCGGGCTCCGGGACCAGTGCTATCGCTCGATTGCCTCGGTGTCCGTCACTAACGGCGGCAGCGGCTACACCACGCCCCCAACGGTAGCAGTGGCGGCTGGCCAAAGCGGTGCCGGGGCTCGCTTCACTGCCTTGATGGCCAACGGAACGGTCACGGAAATCCTGATCGAAGAGCCCGGGTTTGGGTACGGCCAATACTCGGGCAGCACGTTCCTGACCAACGTCAGCCTGACCATCAGCCCGCCGCCGTCCGGGACTACGGCTACGGCGACGGCAGCCTGCGTGCCGCCGCTGCTCAACGCCAACGAGTACCCGCAGCGGACGGTGCAGTATGCGGTGCGGACCAAGGCTCTGGAACTCATCAACGACTCCAACGCGCAGACCAAGGACCGCCTGATAAACAGAAGCGTGACCGTGGTGTACCGCCCCACCGAAACCGACAGCGACCTGTATTTGCGGGAGTATTTCAACAACGCCTCGACCCCTCGGGCCAACGTCATGCCACGGGATCGAGGCACGGGGTTTGTCCATGACACGCAAGGGGCAAAAACCTCGCTGAACATGGCTGCCGACCGCTCGTCGCTAGGCACCGCCACAGGGGTGGCGACCGCCCAGTTCGCGGGCCGCAACTACAGCGACATGGGCGGGGCCGACAGGCATGTGGCTGTTGAACTGGCCGGCGGCGGGCAGTCCGCTAACGCCAGCGACCCCGTGCCTTCGCGGCCGACCATCTACGCACTGGAAGTCGCGGGGGTGCTGGGCGATGGCAACTGACTCCAACGCTCTAGTGCAGGCGCTCATCAACGGCGGGCTCGATCCGGCCTCCAGCCGCGTCATTGCCAACGCCATCGCCAACGCAGCCACCCCGCAGTTTTCGCAGTCGCGGGATGTTTCGGACGCTACCCCGCGCGACCAACTGCGGATGATCGACTCTGACACCCGCAAGTATTTGCTAACGAACTTGGATTACTCGTCAGAAAACCCCTACCAAGATCGGCTTCAGGCCCATCCCGGCAGGTTCAACGCCAACACGGCCGACCACCCCTACAAGGGCGCACAGCCAGTGGCGCCGGTGCCGCCACTGTCGCAGCCGTCCGTTCGCGGCGGGGATTACGTCAGCGTAGACAACAGTGTCCAAGACAATACGCCCATAGCCACCGTGGGCATGAAGTTTGGCAGCAAGGCCGGCAGGCATTTGCGCATCAATCCGGCCACGAAGGCGGTAGATGCCGTGCCCATGCAGTTTTCCAGCCCGCAGGGTCTGGTCACGGCAGAGATCGCAGAGAACACCAACAGCAACGACATCGAACTCGTTGTGCGGCAACTGGCCGACAAGACCGTGGTGCTGGCAGACGGGACCAGCGTGGGCACCAAGGTGTGGCCCGACGCGGCCGTTGCTTCCTCGACGGTGTTCACCACTTGGGCCCAGCAAAACCTGATGGCCAAGACCAGTGCGGACGCCGTTCTGTCCGCTCTCGGTGGCGTAGACAGTTATTCAGGCACATGGACGCCGCAGATTGGCGCGCTGACCACGAACCCTACGGTCACCTACAGCACGCAGTACGGGCACTACTTCAAGATTGGCAAGTTCGTCTACCTGACCGGGGCGATTCAGTTGGCCAGCATGGCGTCGAGCGGAAACGGGGTTTTGTGCATTCAGAACATCCCGCCATCGCTCGCCATGGCCGGCACGGCCAATCAGTTTATTTGGGCCGGCAACGTGGCTTACATGCTCAACTGGACTACGCAAGGACCGCAGACCTGCTATGCCCAGATCCTTACGGCCGGATCTCCCGGCGTATTGGTTCTGGGCTACCACCTGCCCACAACCATCGGCCTGATAACGCAGGCCAATTTGTCGGCTACCGCCTACGTTTCGTTTGCGGTTGGGTATTTAGCGGCGAGTTGATCGTGCAGTTTTGCCTGCGATAGGGCCCAAAAACAGGTTGCTATGTACGACGCTTTCCAAAGCCAGATCCGCACCGACGCTCCGTTCAAGGAGAACTTCCTGCGACGGGCCTCGATGGCCCCGCAGGTGCATCGTGAGCCGAGCCAAAGCCGATCTGCTTTTGCCCGTGCGTTGTCGGACCAAACCGGCACGGACATCCGCAACACGTTTGACGAGCAAAACCGGGCGTTTCGGCAGAAGTCCGAAGAGGCCCGTGCGCGTGACGTTCAGGCTGCCCGGGAGCGGCAGACCACCCGCTATGGCATGGACCGCGAAAGGGAGGTCACGCGGCGACAGCAAGACAACCGCCGCGACATCGCCCGCGCAGACCTGTCCGCCTACATGGACCGTGCCCGCAAGGACTACAAACTCAACCGCATGAGCAACTTGGTGAACTTGCTGCTCCAAGGCGGCATGTTTGTTCAGCCGACTGCGAGCAGCATGTACAGGGCGTGGTCGGCCGCCCGCCCGATAGCGAGTGCTGCCGAGGCTGCCAGCAGCGCCAGCGGACTGGGCTCACTGTTTAGTGGGGGCGCGGCTAACGCGGGCATGGAAGCCGCCGGATCGCCTTCGTATTACGACCTGTATGGCGGGGCTCCGGTCCTGTCCGGCCTACGGTAAGCGACACGATGTTCTCTGCCGCATCTTTTACGCCGACGTACTCCGGGCCGATCACGGCTTCCGGCGACCTGCTGCGCCGCAACAGAAACACCGCCATGTCCCAGGCAGAGTATGCGGGGAACGAGCGGGCTTTCCGCCCCATGCGGCTTGGAATGGGCGCTGGCAGCGGGCTGATGCGACATCAGGGCGGCATCGCGTCGGACGTTGAGCGCGCCAAGGGGTACGCCCAGGCGCAGCAGGCCATGGGTGATTACGAAACCATGCTGGCTAACGCCCAACTGGGCTACCAGACCAACGTGGCGGACGAGCAGGCCGGGATCGCCAACCTGCTTCTCAAGCAGCGGCAGATTGACCAGGGAGCCTCGCTCGACCTGCGAGAAAACCGCATCTCCCGGGGACTAGCGGACTACAAGCGTCGTGTCGAAAACGAGTCGGCTCGGTTCAAGCGCGAGGCTTCAGTTGGCGGAATCTTGGCTGGTTTATTTAGGAGTTGACCCATGGCACTGCACATCACCTTCACCACTCTCACGCCCGACGCGATGGACCGGATGCTGAAGGACGTTGCCTCCAACGAGGCTGTCCGCCAACTGCCGCTGCACAAGCGGAAGAAGGCCCGGGAAGAGAAGGAAGATGACGAAGAGGACGAGGATGACAAGTACGCCGAAGATGACCGCAAGGCCCGTGCGGATCTTGTTGAGGCCACTCGACCCGGCAATGCCCCCGAGGTGACGCCGGCTGACCTACCCTCGCTGGCCATGCCCAAGGCTATCTACAAGAAGGCACAGCCCTACTCCAAGAAAGCCTCCAAGAAGAAGTAACCATGGGACGAGGTTCTCGTAGGCCCCCGACGCCCGAAGTAACCGTACCGCTGGCAGGTGGCGGAACGCAAAGCGGCTCTCTGGACATTGACCCCAAGGAGTTTCGGGGGGCCGTGCGTGCGGGGCGAGACGCCAAGAAGAACCTGACGGTCGCCGGCGCTCTGTTTGAGGACATGAGCCGCCTGGACACTTCGCCGGACGCCAAGGGCAAGCCACGGCCCGCCATGGCGCAGTTTGCGGAGTCATTGCAGCGGCTTGCAATCGAGCATCAGAAGGCCCCCGGCGAGAACTTACTGGAGCCGTACCGTCAGGCCATGCAGCGCCTGATGCAAAAAGACCCCATGCAGGCGGAAGGCATACTCCACGCGGCCAACTTGCCGCCGCAAGTGGAGATGGCGCTGTTCCAAGACGTTGACTCCCCCAAACTCCAAGCCAAGGTGGAGAGCCTGTCGCCCGAAGACGCGGCAGTCCTGCAAGACGCACAGGACTTGAGCAGCACCATCCAGACGGGTCGGCAACTGTCCATGTCGCAGGAGGCTGCCCCGAATCTTGAGGGCATGCAGAGGGCAGGGCTTGCCGAGGAAGTGCCCGTGTTTGATGACACGCGGGCAGGCCGCAACCTGATTCGGCAACTTGCCAATCTGGAGATGCAGAACCCGCAGATTGCGGACCTTGTAGACGCCGGCTCGGCCTACGCCCCCGCGCCAGTAGATTCGCCGGCAAGCGCCTCTCGGATGGACTTCCCAGTTAGCCTGCAAGCCCTGATGGGCAGCAAGGCAGAGGCCAAGAAGTTCTATTTTGAAGATCGTGACCCGGGTGCGCAGCGGGTTTTCTATCCGCTCATCAAGCCGGCCCACAACATCCGCCTTTTATCAGAATTGTCTGGGGGAAACTTCGTCCCGGCTCTGCCGCCGGAATCCTCGACGGTCGGCAAACTCAACAAGGGGCGGGCCGGATCCCCGTCTGCCGAAGGCAGCGTGGGGGATTCTTACGCATACGATGTCGGCCAAGAGCCGGAAGTCCAGAAGGCCCTGTCGCTGATCGACCAGCAGACCAAGATGAATCCGGCCTACGAGCCAGATCCGGCCGCGATGGACTTGGGGGAGGGTTCGTCGCTCTTTGACCCCCGGGCTCTGCTCATCAAAAAGCAGTACGAGCAGACCCTGCCACACCAAGTCCGGGAACTGCTTGCCGGTGGGCCAACTGGCGGTCGTGTCATGCTGCGATACGGCACATCGTCCAGCCCCTATGCGTCTGCCGAGCGAGCGATCATGCGAGCGGGCCGCTCGCCACTGAAAAAGCACCGCGACAGCGTGTTCTCTGTTTTAGAAGGGTCTGCCAGGACGGCCCCAAGAGGCATCCAACGGCTCATTCCATCGACCGCCCAGGTCATGGCGGTGCCGCCAGAGAAGTTGCTGTTCGACGCCGGCTTCACATCCGAGCAGATCGGGTCCATGTCGCCGGCACAACTGCAAGAAACCGTGGATTCGCTGCGGCAAGGACTCATCAACAAGGCAGACCGCGACGATAGTTGGGTGCAGAACGCCATCGCATCTGGCGGCATTCTGCCACTGGAGAGCGTGTCGCCTTACTTCCCGGCCGAGTTCCGTGGCTACCTCGACCCCGTGGACGCCAAGCGGTACGAAGGCCCACTCCCCCCGGAAATGTTATCGCAGACGATTGCCCAGCAGTTGCTGCTCGATGACCCGCGCGTAATGACCTCTTTGGAGCCAGCCGTCAGGCGGTCCATGGAGATTTATCAGCGGTTCCCGGCCCACGGAAGAATGCTGGATTTCATGGAGGGCGGCGACCCCGCCGGACCTCCCGTCCTGTTCGACCCATCCGATGCCTACAAGCAGGATGTGCAGAACTTCTATGAGTCCCGTGGGCTCCCGATGCCAGAAATACAGAGCAGGCCCAACCCGCTGAAGCGACCCGGGGCTCTGGATTTCGGCATGACGGGCCCCCGCTTTCAGCAGACAATGAACCCCCTCGCCTCGCTCATAGGTTGAAACATGGGACGCGGATCTCGCCGGCCACCCACCCCAGAAGTTCACATTCCCATCGTAGAGCCCGGTACTACACCGGCGACTCCGGTGAAGCCTGGCGCAGTTACTCCAGCCAAGCCTGCGCCGGGCGGCACGGTGCGTGGCGGCGGCGATTCCAAGATCACGCCGGACGTTGCTGCCCGTCTGGACTCGGTAGCCGAACAACTCAACAGGCCCGGTTCGGGATATGCGGACCGGCTGCAAGCCGCGCTGGACGCCTTGGTGAGCCGTTACAGCCTAAACCCGGCTACCGTGGTCATGGAGTTGCGAGGTCGCAACGCACCTGTCGGCTACAACCCGCAAACGAAACGGTGGGGTGTTGTTGAGGCAGACGGGGCTGTGACAAGCACGCCTGCCCCAGAAGCCCCGCCAACCAACATGCCGGCCGACGCGGACCCGGTGACCTCGGCAGACAACGCTCTGCCGCCGCCTCCTGCCGCAGCGACACCCGCCCCTGCGGCCAGCAAGCCCGCCGCCGCAGGCAAGCGTTCCGGTGCGCCCGGAAAGCGTCAGTTACTGGAAGACAATCGGGATGCCCTTCTGGCTGCCGGAATTGACGAAACAACTATTGGCATTCGCTTCAAGCGCGCTGCGAACGCCAAGGAGTTTCGTGAGTACATTGATTCGGTCATCGGCAAGCCTGCGGCGGCTCCCGCTGCTCCAGCCGCTTCTCCCGCGCCGGTGGCGGCTGCCCCCGCCCCTGCGGCAGCGGTCACCCCCGCGCCGGCTGCTGCCCCCGCTGCCAGCCCATCGCCGGCAGCGCAGGCCAAGGCTGCCCGAAAAGCCGCAGCCCAGGCAGCGGCTGCCCAGGCTGCACAGAACGCAGCCGCCAACGGTGCGGTAACTCCAGCCGCTCCTCCCGCCCCCGCTGTAGCCGCGCCAGCAACGCCGCAGGCAAGCCCGGTCGCTGGGCTCGCCGGGCCGGCTGGCGCCATGGCATTCCCGCCCGGCTATCAGCCGTATCAGGCTGGTGGCGGCGGGGGCGGACCAGTTGGCGCTATGGCATTTCCGCCCGGCTATCAGCCGTATCAGCCCACCGGCCAAGGCGCCGGGGCTGTAACACAGGGGACGGGGCCGCAGCCCCCGCAGGCCAAGTCGCTAGTATCGCGGCTCATCGAGGGGGCTGGGATGAACCCAACCAAGAAAGATCCACGGCCGGGTTGGTATCGCAACCTGCCGGGCATCGGCGCTGGGCTCGCCAACGCCGCTGGGTGGGTGGCACCGTTTGCCGTCATAGACTTTACGACAGGAGGCCACGGCATCCGTGCGCTCGGCAAAATGAAGGACTCCATCGGAGAGGCCATGTTTAGTGAGTCCGAGGACGAGATGGACGAATACAACGCAGCCCTCAAGGGGCTGTCGGAGCCCATGGTCAAAACTAGGACCGCCACCCCGCAGTAAGAACAGGAGCATCCATGCCCACCGCAATCATCCGCCAGGGAAGTCTGTACGAGCCGATCACGCTGACGGCCAGCGTTGCCACGACGGCGGGATTTAGCCTCAACATAGCGGCAGGCGGGATGCTGCTGCTGGACAGCAAGTCAGCCGCCGGCACCATCACGATCTCCTTCTATGTGAAGGGCGACGAGCGGTTCAGCGACACCTACCAACTGGTGGACTCTTCTGGCGCGGCAATCACGCAGACCGTGACGGCCGCTGGGCAGGCATTCCCGCTGCCTGACGGCCTGTTTGCCGCACGGTTCATCCTTCCGGTGGTCAGTTCTGGCACAGCCGTGGTGCGGTACGCCACCAAGGGGTAGCCATGCCCACGCAGATACAGCGGTCAGCGCCTGCCTCACAGGTCGCGTTTGCGACCTCTGTTGCTGCCAGCGAAACCATCTGCCTATCCACATCGGCGGCGTTTGCCGTGGTTGTGCCGGCCGAAACTACCTCGACAACGATTCAGTGGTACGCCTCGCACAGGGACGAAGGCCCGTATTACCCGGTCACGCTCTCTAGCGGCAACAACGCCACCACAGCGGTGGTTGCCGGCCGGGTCTATATCGCCCCTCCTGAACTGTTCGCGTGCATGTTTGTCCGGGGCGTGGCCGGAACAGCGTTCACGGGCGTCGTGATGGCCAAGACATGACTCTCGCTAATGCCCTGCTGCTTCCGCCTTCGTTCTTCGACCAAGCCATCCCCGCCCCAGCCGGCGGCCGGCTGCTGTGGGAGGACAGTGCGTTCATCTTTTTAGAAGACGGGTCCGGCTATTTGATGCTGGAGTGACCGATGGCCGACCGCAAAATCAGTGAACTCGCCAACAATTCCAATCCGAGCCCGGACAACGGGTCTGTGCCCATCATCGAAGCGGCCACGGTTGGCGGCGTCACGACCTACTCGCAGTATCGGTCTACCGTCCGCAACATCGTTGCCGCTGGCATCAGCGCCGGGGTTGCGTCCCTGGACAGCCTGTCCGATGTGACGGCCCCGTCCCCGGCGGCAAACGAGGTTTTGAGTTATCAGTCGGGCGCGTGGCGGCCGAGAAACGACGCTGATTTGGTAGACGGGGGCAATTTTTAGCCCATAACCCAGTAGCCCCCGAAGGAACTACAGATGCCCAATACAGTCAGACTCAAGCGGCGTGCCACCGGCGGTGCGTCCGGTGCCCCATCCAGCCTGCTGGTTGGCGAGCCGGCCTACTCGGAAGTGGACAACATCCTGTACATCGGGATCACGGGCGGAACCGTTCTCGCCATGGGCGGGACGGGGGCGTTTTGCACGCTGACCAGCACGCAGACCATCTCTGGCAACAAGACCTTCAGCGGCACCGTTGCGCTGGGATCTTCTGCGTCTGCAACGACACCGGCCACTAGCGACAACAGCACGACCGTGGCGACCACGGCGTATGTCAAGGCACAGGGGTACGCCGCTGGCACAGTCACTAGCGTGGCGTTGTCCCTGCCAGCGATCTTCACCGTCACCGGCTCCCCGGTCACATCGAGCGGCACGCTCACGGCGTCCCTGGCAAGCCAAACCGCCAGCACTGTTTTCGCCGCTCCAAGCGGGGCTGCCGGGACGCCATCGTTTCGCGCTCTAGTGGCGGGAGACATTCCCACGCTGACGGCAGCCAAGATTTCCGATTTCGACACGCAAGTCCGAACCAACCCACTCAACACGCACGCCGCCGCCACCGGCAACTACAGCATGGGCGGCAACAAGATCACCAATCTTGGCACGCCAACGGCCGACACCGACGCCGCCACGAAGGCGTATGTAGACGCCGCCCGCGCCGGGCTCGATGTCAAGGCGTCGTGCCGCGTAGCCACTACCGCCAATATCACACTGTCCGGCACGCAAACCATCGACGGCGTGAGTGTCGTGGCCGGCGACCGCGTACTGGTCAAGAACCAGACTACGGGGTCGCAGAACGGCATCTATGCGGTGGCAGCCGGATCGTGGGCTCGGGCCACGGACGCCGACGCCGACGCCGAAGTGCATGCCGGAATGTTCACCTTCGTTACCGAGGGAACGACACAGGCCGACACCGGATGGGTGCTGTCCACCAACGACCCGATTACTGTGGGCACGACCGCCCTGACGTTCGCGCAATTCTCTGGCGGGGGCGTGCCTGCCAACTACGCCGGACAAAACACAATCGTCACGGTGGGTACGGTCACGACGGGCACATGGCAGGCCACCACGATTGGCGTGGCTTACGGCGGGACTGGCTTGACTAGCGCTATAAACGGATTGGTGAAGGGCAACGGGTCGGCATATTCTGCCGCTGTGGCCGGCACCGATTATCTTTCGCCCTCGTCGGACATTGACGGCGGGACGTTCTAGTCCATGGCTACCATCAAGATTCGACGGTCCACAACGGCCGGGGCCGTCCCGTCTTCTCTGGTGACGGGCGAACTGGCCATCAACGAGGCCGATGGCGTCCTCTACTACCGCAACTCATCGGGGGCCGTGACGCCGCTAACGTCCGCCACCGAACGAGTCATCACCTATTCCAGCCAAACCACGGCCCAGATGGCCGACCGTGTAGTGCTGTTTACTGGCTCTACTGCCACGACAATTCAACTGGACGCCACGGCTGTTCCACTGGGCACGGTCATCCGGTTCGTTCGCACGGGCACGGCTACGCTAACGGTGGAGCCAGCAGACGGTAGTTCGCTGTACGCCCAAAACACCAACGTGGCATCCCAGCGGTACGGCGCGCTGACAGTGGTCAAGATTGCCGCCACTACATGGCACGTTGAAGCCAGCCCGCAGAACGCCAGCCCGGTCCAGATCCAGTACGCATCGCTCAAGGCGTATGCGGAATACCTCCTCACGCAGACGGCCTCTACGCCTACGGCGGGCGGTGCCCTGACAATCAACAATCAGGCTGTCGGCAGCCACGATTACGTCATCAAATCGTCGGCCACAACCATTTCGTCGTTTACGAACTCGGACTGGTTCACCGCCACCGAGGACACGGCCAGTGCGTGGATCGTGGTGAACGGCAATTTGACCATCAACGCCGGCGTGACGCTCCAGCCGACCAACCGCAAACTGTTCGTGGTGGTGTACGTCAACGGAAACTTGACGCTGAACGGCAACATCTCCATGTCGCTTCGCGGAGCCAATCACTCCGCAACGCCCGCCGTGGCGATCCGCGTGGCCAACGGCACGTTCTCGTCTACGGAGAATCCGACCATCCCTGCCGCAGGCGGTGCTGGCGGAACATCCTCGACGGGCACCGCTGGCCCCAGCCTCGGCAGCGGCGGCGGCGGCAAGGGGGTGGGCTCTAATTCCGGCGTGGGCGGGAACGGCGCAGCCGGCACATGCTTCAGCGGTGGTCCCGGCGGTGGCGCGGCCTACGGCTCGGGAAACACGGGCACAGCCGGCGGATCCAACGGCGGTGCGGGCGGTGCCGGTGCGGGAGGCGCCAGCGGTGGCGTTGGCAATCCTTCAGGAACCAACGTCAATAACGGCTCTATTGAAAACGGCACCGGCGGAACGCTTATCGTCATCGTCAACGGCACTGTGAGCGGCAGCGGGCAACTGGCCGCACGCGGCGGCAACATCGACTCGGCTTGGTCTTCCATCGTGCCGGCCTCGGGCCTGTCCGGCGGCGGATCGGGCGGCGGCATCATCGTCCTTATGAACAAGTCCGTGAGCGGAATTACCAACACTGTGGCCGGCGGAACCTCGACAGGCGGAACAGCCAGCGGCGGGGCCGGCGGGGCTGGAACGTACACGGCACTGACAATCCCATAGTCGGAAAACCCCTGGTCAACCCCATAAATCAGGCAGAGGTAGAACATGGCTGGCCCCATCATCGAAGCCCTGCGTCGGTTCCGCGAGAACGCTCCTGCCCGCATCGAGGCGCGGAGAAGTTTCATCCGCGACCTGATTGATCCCATGCGGTCCATCGGGGACGCTGACGAGATGCAGGGGGTGCGGGTGTTCCGGCGACCAGTCCGCCGGGGCGGCGTGTTCGCATCGCTGGGTGGGGTACAGACTGCTCGCCATGACATGAAGGGGCGCGAGCAGATCATGCCTGCGCCACGCCAGATGCAGGAAGACCCCGCCGGGCCCGACACCACGATGTCGCGGGCCTATGACGGCGACGGCACGGGGACGCCGATGCAGTCCACTGCGTATGCGCGTCCGCGCAACGCCCAGCCAGAGAACCCGGACCGCACCGCTGGCACGGCCGCTCTTCCCGTTGTCCAGTCCGAAACCATTGCTCTTCCGCCCCCGTCTGGTGCAGCCCAGCCCCAGTCGATGTCACCGCTGGACAGGGCCCGGCAGAACGCTGCGGCTGCCAGCGCGAGAGCGGAGGCAGGGCTAAAGATGCTGGCGACTTCCACGGGCGACAAGTACCGCGACCAGAACGTCATGGTTGGCATCATGGCGCAAAAGCGGGACGCCGACGCGGAGTTGCGACGGCAGGAGGCGCTGCATCAAGCCTCGCCCGAGTACCGCATCGGGGAGCAAGACAAACTCATTCAGCGTGCGTTTGAGACGGGTGACTGGGAGACGTTTCATCGGCATGTGACTTCGCAGAACACGCTGATGACAAAAACAGGCCCGTTCGTGGACAACGAAATCGGGCCGCGCATGGCCCAGCCGCAGGTAGCCAAGCGGGTGTGGTCGGTTTTCAAAGACCACAACGGACTGGGCGGCATCGCTGACCTTGAAAAGCGGGCCACGCTGATGCAGGCGGTGCGATACGCCTTCCCGCCAGTCCGCGATGACAAGGGAATCGTGGACCGCAAGAAGAGCATTGCCAACATCGAACATGCGTTCAACTCCATGTTCAACCAGCACGGCGACCCGGAGATTGCGGCGTACTTCCGCAAACTCGCCATCGTGTCCATCGGTCCCCCGCAGTAGAGGTAACGTCATGGGCTTGATTCCGATGCTTCTTGATGCGCGACGGGAGAAGCGCGCGTTTGAAACCCTGAAGCAGTCGCACCTGCGGGAGGAGAAGGAGCAGGCGATGCGCCGCGAAGAAGCCAAGCGGCAGCGGGAGTCTGCGCCCATGTCGGCTTTCGAGTTTGAAAGGGCCATGGCCAATCCCTACAAGGAGCCTGACGGCGGGCCAGGAAGTAACGATACGTCGCAGTACCAGCCGGACACCGAGAACGCTTACGTTCCTCTGCCGCCGGCCTCTGTCGCCGCCAAGAACCAGGGGCCACAGGTGGCCATGCTTCAGCGAATGCGGGACCGGATGGCCAAGACGCGAGGCAACCTTCAGGCGGGCGGGACGTTCGTGAAAAACAACGTGCGCAATCCGTTTTCCCAGTACCCACAACTCAAGGCAGGCGTGGAAGGCGTAGCGGTTGAAGTAGAAGAGCCGCCCAAGATGTCGTTCCTGCCGCCGCAGAATCGTCCCAGGTATGTCTGATGGCCTATGCTCCGCTGCAAGTCGCCCGTGGCTATCAGTTAGCGGGCAGCCCTCTCGCAGGGCTGGAAGACGAGGCACTGACGCCCGAGCGTGAGAAGTCCTTGCTCCGGGAGTTGGCCTCCAAGACCGGCCAGACTATCGAGCAACTCGGCCTGCTCTTGGACACACCCGGGGCCATCGCCCGTGGCGTCCTGGCAGGCGACCCTTACAGCGGCTTCTCCTGGGATAACGAACGTCGGGTCAGCGGGGCGGAACTGCTGGAGTCCTACGGGATCAGGCCCAAGAACCCGTACCTGAAGGCCGCAGCGGGCTTCGGGACCGAGGTGGTCACAGACCCCTTATTTTGGCTCTCGGGTCCGCTAACGGCCGTCAGCGAGGCCGGGGACGCCGCCCGTGCGGCCGGGCTGCTGAAGAGTGCCCCGCTGGCGTACATGCAGAAGTACGGCGTCGATGCCGCCGAGAACACGCTCCGGGGCCGCTACCTCACAGGCAGCACCACCAGGGGCGGCAAGTCCATCCCCGGCCTGTTTGACGAGAACTACGTCCCCAAGACCTCGGGCTTCTATCAGGCCATCCCGCCAGTCGGGCAGCGTCTGGCGCAAGCCAACGTCACGCTGGAGGATGTAATCAAGGCAGCCCCAAACTCCGACGAGGCTATCAAGGCTGTCGTGGATCGACTCGGCAGCATGGCCGACTATGACCGCGTGAAGGGCGACACGCTTGGGGGACTGTTCGGCATCAACGCCGGCGGCATCAACCTCGCTTTCAAGCCGCCGGGGGCTGACAAGATTCTGGACTCGATGGACGCCCTCGGCGCCCGCATCCGGTTCTCCTACCCCGGGCGCGTAGCCACCGGACTCTTCAGCAAGGCTGTCGAGGGGGCGACTGACTTTGGCGATCAGGCGTTTGCCTTGCGGGCTAACGCCCTGGAGGATTTGTATAAGCAGCAGGGGCTTACGGCAGCCACGGCTCACAACCTGCTTCTGACGAAGATTCCGCTCACCGACAACGCCAAGCAGATCCTTGGGGCGGACTCGCTGTTCAGCCCACAAGGCAACGACCTGCTTCTGCGATACGCCGAGAACAAGTCAACGCCCACTGACTTGCAGATCATCAACAGCGTCCCAGAGTTTGACCGTTGGTATCAGTCCTGGGATGCGATTCGCAACCGGCAGTTTGCGGAACGCAAAGCCTTGGGCCTGTCCGGCGGTTCGTACAAGGACCGCTATGACTCGCTGTACAACCCACGATACGGCGACGAGTTCTCGTTCGATGACATGGAGCAAGGCACGGGCCGACTGCTCTACAACGCCAACGAGGCCGAAGCATACGGCCGCAATCAGGCGTTGATGACGCCGGGCGGCACGGATGACCTGCGCAAAATCAGCCTGCTCCCCGAGATCATCGAATACTCCAATCCCAAGTCGGGGATTACGGACCAGCAAGCAGGCCAGACCATCATGGACTGGTTTGCTGCCAACCACCCCACGGAGCAAATCAAAGAGCCGCAGGCTATTGCCATCGCCCGCGTCATGGCACGCCGGGCACAAGACCTGCCGCCGGGCGTGCCCGTGTTTGCCGCCCACCCGGCTAACACCCAGGCCAGACGCATCATCAACCATGAGGTGGCGAAGTCGCGGGCCAACTTCATTCTGGAAGCGTTGTCTGAATCAGCGGTTTCCGGCCCCAAGTCCCAGCAAGCGGGCCGGTTCCGCAATCTCGCGGAATCCTGGGACGAGATCGCCGGCAAGGCAGGGTTTCAAAAAGGCGACGGGAACAGTGCCGGTGCCGAAGCAGTCAACGCTCTCAAGCAGAGCATCAGCCAAGCGAGCGGGCAGCCGATAGACCAGATCGACCTCGCCCAATACTCGATCCCCGAACGTGTCGTGCGGCGGCTGGAGAAGGTGGCGGACTTCTACTCTGCCCCCGAAGCCCAGCAAGAAGTCGCCGGGTTTCTCGACGGCTGGACGAAACTATTCAAAGGCTTTGTCCTCGCAACTCCCCGTCGCTTCGTGAGGGACGCCTACAGTAACGCCATCTCCGGGTTCCTAGAGACGGGATCGGCGGCTCGCCAACTCGGCGGCATGAGCGCCGCCAGCAAGATCCTGGCCGGTGATTACGCGGGCGGCATCGACGCTCTTCGGAAGATCCCGCGCTACGCCGCGCTCGGCAGCGACGAAGCCATCAAGGATGCGTTCATCATGGACGCTGGTGGCACTGGCGTGCTGCAAGGGCTCCAGTCCACCGAACTTTTGGCCAGCGCCCGCGAAGGCAAGATGAGCCAGTTGATCCCCGGATCGACGCCCATCTCTATCGGCAAGGGGCTATCCGAACTGGTGCCGGACGGCAGCACTACGGTAGGCCAGAAACTCAAGAACTTCGCCAGCATCTACGGCGTAACCGACGCCTATGACACGCAGAACCCCATCCTGCGGGCCAGTGCCGAAATCGGTGACACGGTGGACTCGGTGGGTCGGCTCGGCACGTTCATCGCCCTCATGCAGGAAGGCATTAGCCCGGTAGAGGCTGCCGCACGGGTAAAGAAGGCGCTCGTGGATTACCAGTCCCTTACGCTTACCGAGCGCAAGTGGATGAGAGGCGTGTTTCCGTGGTGGGCTTACAACAGCCGCATCGGCAAGTACGTCTTCGATTCGCTCACGACCCGTCCGGGTGGTGCCTACGGCCAGATGATTCGGGCCAGCAACACGTTGCAGGAAACCGGCGAAGACACCTACATCCCGGAGAACCTGAAGTCCAAGTTCGCCATCCGCATCCCGGACGAGATCACCAAGGCACTGGGCATGTATGTCCCAGACGCCAATCAATTTGCAGCGGACGTTGACTTCCCGGGCATCGACGTTGCCAATCTCCCTGGCACCAGCCTGATGGACTTGATCCAGAACCTCGCCCAGCAAACGTCGCCGCCCATTCAGGCACTGATGTCGCTGGCGACCGGTCGGGACTTGTTCTATGACCGGCCGCTGGACGAGTCAGTGACGCCGCAGGACCGCATCTACAAGGCAATCACGGGCGACCCGCAAGGGCTCTCGCCGGTGGCCAAGGTCGGCGTTGGCCTGATCCCCGGCCTGCAAGTCCCCCTCAACATCCTGGGCACGCTGGCCGATGACCGTCTCCCGGACATGGGCCAGCGGGCACTCAAGGCCGGCATCAATTACGCCAGCGGCATCAAGCAGGCGACAGTGACGCGGCGGTACGAAGAGGCGGACCAGACGCAAAAGATCGACAAGGAACTGGCGCCCGTGCAGTTTGAGTTTACGCGGGCCTACATCCCCGACGAACTGGAGCCCACGCTCACGCCGCGACAGCGGCAACTGAATCAGTTGCGGGAGAACATCGCCCAGCGTCAACGCGAACGCAACAAGCAGATGCGTAACGCAGAGAAGTCTGGCGCAAACAACACGATGCGGCTGCCACCCGGATACCGACCCATGAACCCCCTGATGCCATGAGCGACACCATACGCAAACTCAAGTCCGGCGCGTGGTCCCGCAAGGAGGGCCAGAACCCCAAGGGTGGCCTGAATGACAAGGGCCGGCGGTCCTACAACGAGGAACACGGGGCCAACCTCAAGCCGCCGCAGCCAGAGGGCGGACCCCGCAAACGCAGTTTCTGCGCCCGGATGCAGGGCATGAAGCGAAAACTCACCAGCAAAAAGACGGCCAACGACCCGAACTCTCGCATCAACAAATCATTGCGTGCCTGGGACTGCTGACATGACTGACAAGATCCGCAAACTTCGCAAGGGCTTGTACGCCAACATCCACGCCAAGCGAAAGCGTATTGCAGACGGGTCTGGAGAAAGGATGCGGGATCCCGGAAGCAAGGGTGCGCCTACAGAAAAGGCGTTCCGGGATTCAGCCAAGACCGCCAAGTCATAGGCGGAAGCCGGATTGAAGGCCCCCGGCGTCCATGCCGTAGCCTGTCCCGGGCTGGCCGTTGGCTGGCCTGTTTTCCCCAGGAGCATTTCCATGCACTCGATGCGTCAGATGATGTTTGCTATCGCAGCGGCGGCGGTCCTATCGGCGGGCTCAACAGCGTGGGGTCAATGTAGTGAAGGCTGCACAGTGCGGGATTGGAGTGATCGAGCCACCGTGCGGCAGAGCCTGGGGCGAGTCGCTCAAGTTCTGTCGCACCCGCTCGCCGCAACCACTTGCTGCTGCCGGAAAGTCGCCGCTCTCGCAGGAAGTCTCGCCAAAGCAGTATTGCCCGGCGGCGAGGCAAGAGCCACGCGAGTAGCGTGCCGTCAGGGCTGTTCTCCAAAAGCCACTCACATCGCCGCTGGGCGTACTCGCCTATTCGGCGGACGGTTGGCTTGCCGGTCTTGTGGGCGACGGTAACGATGCAGTCGTGCCGGAAATGCTCCTGCCGTAGCGAGAGCATGTCCGTCAGCCGCAGGCCGGTTTCCCACCCCACGGAAATCCAGGCCGGCAGCACATGGCACCGCTTGGCGTGTGGGTGGAGAGCGTTGACCCGCCGCTCGTCGCGTTCAGCCGCGTCGAGCAAACTCGTCACCTGCTCTCTGCTCCACGCCTGCGGTGGCCCCCGGCGCGCCGCGATTCTCTTGACGCGAGTGGGTTGACTGTCGGTCAGCCTCTCCTCATACGCCCATCGCCAGAGCGTCATCAACTCGCGGCGGATGTTGTGCCGCGTCGTGGGAGCCAGAGGCAGTTTTCCCAGGAAATCGTTGACCTTCTCGGGCGAGAGTTGACACACCCGAATCAGGCCGTATCCTGCCGCCTTGGCGACGGTTCGTTGCAGGGATTCTTGGTAGCGGGGACCGCAGGCCACCGATGCCGTGTAGGCATTGAGCAAATCGCGTAGCGTCATCGTGGCGTAAGGCAAGGATGCTGACGATGCAGATAACATGGGATGCTCTTTCTGGGGGGGCAAACTCCTTGAGGGGGTTTTTCGCCGCGGGAGGTCCGTACCCCGTGCGAGGGATATGGGTTATTACGGCTGGGAGACGGCACAGTTGGACAGGCCAGCGCCTGTCGAGAGTGGGCGGTCCGGCTTCATAAGCCGGGTGTCGCCGGTTCAAGTCCGGCCGCCGCTACTTTCGACAGAATCATCAGCATCTGTCTCGCACGAACCAGCCGAGGAATACCACGGCTGGCCCGAAACCAGTGCGTCCCAACTGAAAGAGTTGGCCACATCACCGCTGGCATACTACCGGCGGTTCGTGGCGAAAGACGCCCCGCCCAAGACATCGGCGGCGTTGTCCTACGGGACACTTCTTCACAGTTGGCATGAGATCGGCCCAGACCAGTTCTGGAGCCGCGTCAAAGTCTGCCCGCCGGATCATGTCACTGGCACGGGACAGTTAGCAAAGTCAGCGGCTCTCTGGCTGGCCACGCTGTCGCCAGAAGACATCCCGATCAGCCCGGCGGACTTCAACCAACTGCGGCTGCAAACCGACCAGATTCTCGCCAACCCCGCTGCGGCCGACCTGCTCGCGGCGAGAGTGGACGCCGAGTTCAACGTGCGGTTCTCGCACAACGGGCATGCCTGCCGCTGCCGTGTCGATGGTGCCACGCCGGAAGTCTTCTATGACCTGAAGACCACGCGCGATGCCGACCCAGCCGAACAGTTCGTGTGGTCGTGCAAGGAGTGGAAGTACGAATTGCAGGCCGCTCTCTACGGCCTCGCAGCGGTAGCCGCCGGATGGCCCAAGCACCGGATGCACTTCATCGCCACCAGCAACACCTACCCGCACCACTGTGCCGTGATGGTGCTGCCGCAAGACGTTCACCGCCATGCGGAAAAGCGCGTGAGCGAACTGCTCCGCGAACTGGATCAACGCCGTGCCTTGGATTGGTGGGCACCGAAGGGATACGGCGAAGTCATCGAGATGCCCAGCAAGCCATTCCTTGGAGGGAAGCCATGGTGAGGTCAGCGACATACGTCTATCAGGAGTGCAGCCCAACGTCACTGGAGTTGGATGTTGCGCTCGCCAAAGCGCAGGGGGAGTTCAAGAAGGTCACGCGCAATCGGCAAGGCCCCTACGGGATGTTTGCCGATCTGTCGGCCATGGAGGACGCGACGAAGCCAGCCCTGTCCAAGTACGGGCTGTCGGTGCGGCAGACGTTCGTGTCGCAGGATGATCGGTCGATGCTGCTGGTGACGCGGCTGTCCTGCAAGGGAGAGTGGTGCGTCAGCGCTATTCCGATTCCCTACTTCCCCAATCCGCAGCACACCCACTCGTTCTGCACCTACATGGCGAGGCTCGGCTACAGCCGCATCCTCTGCCTGTCGGTAGATGACGCCAGTGATGGCGAAGACATCGCGGACGCCGATGCCGGCGAGTCGCCTGCCCCAGCACCCACGCGACCGGGCCCGGATCTAAATGCCATCAAGTCGGCCGTCAAGCAGGCCGCAACCCCGGAGCGGCTCGATGCCCTGTGGGCCCGGGTGCAGGAACACGACCTGCCCCCAGGCCAACTGGCCGACATCGAGAAGGCGTTCGTGGCCCAGCGGGAGCGGCTGCTCAAGACCAAAAAGGAGAGCAAGTGATCCCTCCAGGCGATTACCTCGCGCTCAAGCAAAGGCTGCTGCTTACGGCGGACGTTGCTGACCTAGTGGTCCGCACGCCGGACAAGGTGCGGTTTGACGAGTCCACCTACGGGCTGGTCTTCGACGCACTGACACGCAACCGAGAGGACATCCAAACCCTCTTGGCAGAAATCGACATGCTCCGCGCCGCCAGTGGTGCGGAACTGTTTCCAACGGGGAGTACGAGTGATGCCCAAGGTATTGATGCCGGCCATAGAGGAACTGTGGAAGTTGTGCAGGGACCATCGGGTGGGGGAAGTGGCGGCGAGGTTCGGGCTGACGCCGCAGGACTTGGTGGCGAGGTTCAAGCAGGCGGGGCTAATGGGGAACGGGCCAAAAGATCCAAGCCCAGAAGAAATCGCAAAGGAGGCCAGAGCCCTGCGCCGGCGGTGGACGCCGGAAGTACGGCAGAGTCGGTGGGTGGGAGCCCGGGGTAGGCAACTGGCCTAGCAGGACAAGGCGAAGGGAGTCGCAGCATGAGCGAGATAACGAGCCAGCAGACCCTGTTTCCAGTTGATAACTGCAAGCCAATCAGCCTGCGCCCATACCAGCGTGACGCGCTGGCAGGGATCAGGATGGCCTTGAACTCCAGCGGCAGGACGCTGGGCGTGCTTGCCACGGGAACCGGAAAAACAGAGATCGCTGCGGAACTGATTCGGGAGTGCGTCAAGGGGGCATTGTTCATTGCCCCACTGATTCAACTGGTTGGACAGACGGCCCAGCGGCTGCGAAGCCGGGGCATCGAGTGCGGCGTCGAACAGGGAGGACTACGTTCCGACGAGAAGGTCACGGTTGCTTGCTACCAATCCCTGCTCTCACGCAAGCGGTGGGAAAGGTACATCAACGCGGTAGACCTGATTATCGTGGATGAGGTTCACCAGAACTTCTCCAAGCGCGCACTGGAGATGCTCACCAACCTGACGCAGGGTGGCGTTAGGTTGGTCGGGCTGACTGCCAGCCCCGAGCGATCCAAGGGAGATCCGCTCACGGCCTACTACGGCAACATCGGGTTCTACTACCCGATTAGTCAGGCCACCGAGGATGGCTGGCTTGTGCCAGCCAAGGTTTGGCTATCGGTCCTTGAAAGCCTTGACCTGTCCACGGCACGGATGCGGGCACAGAAGTTTGGCGACTTCAACGCTGACGAACTGGCCCGCGTCATGGCACAGGAACAGACCGTGCAGGAGATCGGCTCACTGGTGGAGCAGCACCATGAGGGCGACCCGAGCGTAGTGTTCTGCCAGGGCATATTTCAGGCCGAGGCTCTGCGGGACAACCTCAAGCGTCGGGGTATCGAGTCCTCCATCGTTCACTCGCAGATGGATGACATCGAACGCCGCCAGCACCTGACTGATTTTGAGACAGGCGTGGTCAACATTGTTCTGAACGTGGGCTGCCTAACGCTTGGCTGGGACTGGCCCCCGGTAAGGAAACTGTTCATTGCCAAGCCGACGAGAAGCAAGGCCAAGTACGTCCAGATGTTTGGCCGTGGGACGCGGCCACTGACAGGCGTAGTTGACGGCTACGGGTCTGCCGAGCAGCGGAAGGTGGCCATTGCCAACTCGGCCAAGCCGTACTTTGAAGTGTTCGATATTACAGACTCGTCCAGGCACAACGACCTGTGTACCTCGCTCGACGTTTTGTACCCCGACCTCGACGCCACGGTTATGCGGCGGGTCCGCAAGAAGCAGGAGAACGCGGGGGCCCAAACGGGCCGGACGCTCGATCCTGTAATAGAGGCCGAGCGGGAGGCCGAGGCCCGGGAGCAGCACGCCCGCGATCAACTTGAGTGGAGCCGTCGCCAGGGGCATGTCGTGCAGGCCCGCTACGGCAACTACCAGCACGATGTCTACCGCTCTGCCGAGCAGCCCGAGCGCGTGCGTGTCTGCACTGCGATGCCGTTCGGCCGCTACAAGCGAATGAGTTTCAGCGTGATCCCGCACCCGTACCTGTGGTGGGTGGTCAACAAATCCGACTGCCGGGATCGCGCTGTCCTGAAAGCATGCACGGACGAGATGGAACGCAGGAAGCACTGCAAGAACAAGGGATTTAGCAAATAGCCCCCGTTGGGCGACTGGCCTGAAGATCGGTGCCCCGCCAACTGGCTCCGCATGGAGTGCGACAAGAGGGCACAGCACCGCTGTTGACCAACCCTGGGGCACAGGGAAATCCAGCGGCATGCGGAATTAGCCCGGCACGCTGCCGACTCCAGCCGGGACTCAAAGGCCCACGGGGCCCTCCGCACGGGGCGAAGGATGCAAGGAAGTGAACCCCGAAACCAACACACACTTCCCGGTTTTGCCCGGCTCCGAAGGGTGCCTGTCAGAAACGACTCTCCGGTAACGGGGAGTCGGTCTGCCCTCACCAAAGGGTGCCGTGTTGGTCAAGGCGGCCACAGCCAGGGAGTCGGGGGGACATGGCATCTGCGACCGATTGGGCATCTGGTCTTACACATCTGCAAAGAGGAAGTGTTGGACAACCCGATCTTGACAGCCCCGTAGGCTGGTACTGAAAGGGAGTTCAGTGATTGCCAAACCGGATCATCCGTCCTGCCAGACCTGCTTGTTCTTTGACTGGATACCCGAGCGGTATGACGGCGAATACGGACGCTGCCTGCGTGGACCCCCGCAATTCATAGAGCCTGGAGCCCTGAATGGTGGATGGCCGGTGGTCAAAAAGGAGGAGTGGTGTGGCGAACATGCTGAACATTCAAACGACGAGTGCTGACACTCTGCCGCCGTTCCTTGCCCACGGCATGGCTGGGCTAACGAACCCGGACTCCCTGCACCGCAAGTGGATTACTGGCATCGCTGAAGGACGCCGACCGGACGATGTTCCAGATGATCTCGTTTTTGCCGTGTGCATGCTGGATGACGAGTTCGACCTGACGCCCGTGGCGTGGGTAAGCCTGCACTTGTGGGACGGCATCCCGTGCCTGGAAGGGTTCGTAGCCCCGGAGCATCGCAGGAAGCGTCTGGCGTCCGCCTGCACGGCAGTGCTGTTGCAGTCAGTTCCGTTGCAGTCCACCGAGGTAGGCGTGTTCTCGGACGAGTTTGAGAAGATCGCAGCCTGGGCTGGAGTCGAGCAGGTCGTTCGTTACAAGCGAGTGGATGACGGGTGGGTCAAGCGGCATGTCTGAAGACACGGACGAACAGTTCACCCGCCGCGACTACATGATGCTGCACCCGTTCTGCGCGGTGTGCCACTGGCCGGCAGACCGTCGCGGACGATGGATGGAACTGCACCACATCGTCGGTGGCGCGGGACGCAAGGACATCCCAGAAAACTGGATTAGCCTGTGCAACCGTTGTCACCACGCCGTCCACAACAAGTTGATGGACTACGGCGAGATCCCCCGGGGGGCGATCCTCACAGCCAAGGAAGAGGTAGACGGGTCGGTCAACGTGGAGAAGTTGGCCAGCCTTCGTCGCCGCAAGGCCCTGCCCTATGAGCAAGAGCCAATCCCAGACAAGTTCCTGCGGGACAGGCGACAACATGGAGGCAAGCCGTGGCCGTGAACAGCCGTCGCAAGGGGAAGGTCGGGGAATTAGAGGCAGCCCAGGTTTTACGGGAACTTTTTGGGTGGGAGTGCGGGCGTAGCGTACAGCACTCGGGAACGCAAGACTCTGCGGACCTGCGTGTTTCAGACACTCCCGGACTCTGGTTTGAGGTCAAGCGTGTTGAGGCGTTGTCAGTACCAAAAACCATGAAGAAGGCGGTGGAGCAGGCTGGGCGTAAGACCCCCGTCTTGCTGCACCGCACCAACCGAAGTCCGGTTGGATGGCTACTGACTATCCGACTCATTGACCTACCGAGACTCGCCCATGCCTTCGACGTTGCGCAAGGTGTCCCGCTGGCTTCGCCGCAAGTTCCCAACAACGACCCCGGTCAGGATACGGGTGGTGCCAAACCTGCCGGGGATGTACGGGCTCTGCCATGTAACCAACGAGAGAGCCATCATCCGATTGAGCAAGACATCGGAACACATGATGGCCGAGACTCTGCTGGAGGAATGGGCCCACGTTCTGCGGCACGAATGCCCGGTTCCCTACGAAGGGGAAGACGCCCATGACCCTGTGTTCTGGTCGATCCTCGCCAGGATTACGAAGGAGTATCGCGGCGAATGAGCAGAGGTATTTGCCAGGACAACTGCTGCTGCCGCTGTTTGAACCTGAAGAAACAAATTGTCGCCGCGTGCCTGTCGGATTCAACAGACAGTGCAACCGCTGCCACGCCTACAACCCAACTGCCCCCTGCCCCCACTGCCGCTGCCCGGAGTTTACCCTGTGCCATTCGACCCCCAGCCGTCCCTGTGGAAGTTCCGCCGACACGAAGGAGATGACAAGGCTCCCGAAGTCAAGAAGGAAGAGCAAGTCAACCATCCCGCCCACTACACCAGCCATCCCTCTGGCATCGAGGCAATCACCGTAACCTCTGGGTTTGGGTTCGTGCTTGGCAACGTCATCAAGTACGTCTGGCGGGCAGGGCTGAAGTCCACAGATCCGCTGCCGGACCTGAAGAAGGCCCGGTGGTATCTGGACTACCACATCAAGTCACTGGAGGACGCCAAGGATGGAGTTGATCGTGGACCCGGCAGCCGAGCGGATCATTGACGAGGAGTTGGAGTTTCTCAACCGGGAGGAACTGGAGGGTATCTGGCGCTCGCTCTGCGCCATGATGCTGCTCCGCACGGCAAACCTTCTGCATGTCGGGCACCACGACCGCAAGCAAAACGCCTGCCAGAAGCAGACGGCCATGCGTTGGCTCAATGACGGGACCGGAATCATCACGTTTTCTGCGGCCTGCGAGGGGCTGGATATGGACCGGGACGCCGTAAAACGGGGGCTTCTGCAACATGCCGAATCGAGGGCAAAGCGCCCCATAAACAAGGGGACTCCCGGCCTCATATTTGGGAAGTACCCATGCCATCAGTTGCAGACAAAATCAAAATCCTGCTCCAGTGGTCACCAGCCCTCAATTACCTGATCGCCATCTCGTCGGCACCCCCGGGTAGGGATCGCGTCTACCGGGCCATCGACCTGCTGGACTTCCTCGCTACCAAGACTCCGACCGGGCTGGACAACGAGTTGCTCGCCCACTGCCGGTCAGTGTTGCTGACGCCAGCGGGGGGTGAGTTGCTAGACTATCTGGCAACCATCCTGAACAACGTGTTCAACGAAGTTCCGCCGGTGCGACTGCACGACCCGAAGGTGTGACGGACATGAGTCTCCAGCCCGCTGACTATCTGGTGGCCGTGGCGTTGGTCGCTGTCGTGGCGTACCCGCTGATCGCCAACTGGGCCGTGCTAGGCTGGAACACTTTCATGTCCTCCAGTCCTGCGGCGGCGGTAGCCTCGGAGGAAGAGTCCGCCGCCAACTGGCGGAACAAGTGGGTGCAGACCCTCATGCAGTTGCAGGCTGACTTGGAGTCCAAGGGCAAGCAGCAGTCATCCCTGAAACTGTGCAAGCAGTTGATATGGGAGATCCTGGGAGGGGGGCCGGTGGCATGATTCGCCTTCTCCTGTGCGCTATTCTCGCCCTTGGATACCTGTTGTTCCGGCAGCCGGCGGAACAAGGCACCAAGCCGACCAACGCCCTGTCGGCCGTGGCAGCCCGCATGACAGCGGCCGAGCGGTCCGGCCTGTCGGATGCCTACGCCGTCCTCGGCCGTGCGGTCGAGGCGGACCCAGAGACAGAGCCAGTATTCGTGGACACCGCCGCCGTCAGGAGAGCCCATCGAGCGGCCTTGCTGGTGGTGTGGGCTGGCGTATTCGACAACAAGCCGGGCAAGTACCCGGGCCTGCGGGAGGCGCTGGAGGGAGAGGTCGAACGGAGTTTGGGCACGGCGGATGTTCCGCTGAACCCAGCCCTGCAACGTGAAGTTGCACAGACCTTCCTCTCCATGAGCGCCTCCCTCAAATGAAGCCAGAGATCCTTCTGGATTATGAATCGGGGCGGCTCAAGGGATACATCCCTGACCCCCGTGCGGACGCTGAACTGTCAGCGTTCCTGAATGACCACGGTGGCTACGCCGATGCCGGCGATGCCATTGATGACTACCACCTGCGTGACAGCGGGGCCGGCAAACTCTCGCTGCCGTACCTTGCGGCATTGCAGCAGTACCCGGACTGTCTGCCGGGCGGCTACCAGAAGCGTGGGTCGTGCGTGGCGTGGAGTTCTCGCAACGCGGCCCTCGTTTCCTACTGCTCTTACATTGCCTACGGTAAGAACGAAGAGCGGTTCACGTTCCCGGTGGTGAGCCCCGTCGCCATGCGTAATGGCGTTGCCAGTACGGACGGGGTGTATTGGTTTCGCGGGCACGGCGGGGACGGCTGGCAATGTTCTGCGGCAGCCCAGGTTCTTATCAATCAGTGCGGCCTGCTGCTGCGGCAGAAGTACACGGAACTGGGGCTCGACCTCACCGAGTATGATCCCAAGGTAGAGGGCAAGTGGGGCGCCACTGCTCCACCAGAGAGCGTGCGGAAAGCCTGTGCCCAGCATCTCTGCTCTAACGCCACCGTCTGCAAGACCTACGAGCAGGCCAGGGACATGCTGGCCAACGGCTACGCCCTGTCCACCTGCGGCATGGAAGCGTTCGTGTCGCAGCGTGATGCGTTTGGCGTGTGCAAGAGAAACCATGGCGACTCTTGGGCCCACGCGATGGCGGCTATCGCTGTTGATGACAGGTCTGAAACAGTGCAGCGCTTCGGCTGCGGCTTGCTCCTGATCCAAAACAGTTGGCCGAGCAGTTACCTGTCCGGCCCGGACGTTATATACGGCACCAAGTACCGCATTCCCCAAGGTTCTTTCTGGGCGAAGTGGACCGACCTGAAGGACAGGTACATGGTCGCTATTGGCCCGAGCAAGGGCTGGCCAGCCAACAACCTTCCCGACTGGGGGCTAGGCGACATCATATGAAGACCCTCTCGACGTTCCTTCAACTAGCGGTGCTGGCATGGCAGATAGAGATGGCGGTTCACGCGGGCATTGCGGCATCCCACAGACCCAAGGGTCCGCCTCCTTCGCCATCCAAGCAGGTGGTGGAAGCGCCGTGTACCACGGGAACGTGCCAGATCAAGCCGCCGCAGCCGCAGGAAACGCCGCCGGCCCGCCCCCGGTGAGCCCCCACTGGGAGTTCGTCTACCGAGCCGCCGAGAGGTTCGGCATCCCGGTTGTGATCCTGGGGTTCGTGCTTTGGTGGGCACGCAATGACCTGATACAGCCACTACTGGACGCACACTTCCAGTTTCTCGACAAAATCTCCGACGCCCATGAGAAGCAGTCAGACAGGCTGTCGGACATCGGGGAGAAACTAGACACCCTAATTCGCGTCCAAGAAGGGCGATGAAGAAACGCCGGCTGACCGCCGCGCAGCAGCGGATCGCAGAAGATAGCCTGCGGTTCTGCAACCCGGCCATCGCCTCGTTCATGCGGAGAAACCCCGACCTTCGGGCGAGTGCCCGCCGGGTGGATTTAGAGAGCGTGGCTATGCACGCGGTCGTGATGGCGGCGACCACCTACGATCCAAGGAAAAGCCTGCCGACCACCTACTTCGGGTCTGCCATCAGGCATGCCCTGTACCGGGAGGTTCTAACGCAGGCCAAGCAGGACGGCAGGTACGTCACGGTCGAGAAGATACTGGACCCGGAACCGCCGAGGCATCGCACGCGACAAGAGATGCGTGCCCTCAAGGCAATCAGAATGCTGTCCGCCTATGACCGGACGCTACTGGAGGATCGGCTGATAGAAGCCGTCACGTTGGAGCAGTTGGGCGAAGAGCAGGGGCTCGATCCCCGCACCATCGCCAAGCGAGTCAGAGAAGCCATCGAGCGGCTGCGGAAGGCAGAATCAAACCTGCCCTGACGCCTGACGCTGTTCGCGGATGATCTTCCGCACAGCCTTGTAACCCTCGATCTTGGGATAGCCCAGCGACCGGGCGTTCAGCACCCACTTCACGGCATCCCGGTGGGTGAACTGCCGCTTGTTGTGGAACTCCTGCTGACGCATCCCCCACAGAGCGATGTTGTCGAGCGACATGCCGCCTGCGTACAGGCTGGCGATATGCTCGGCCAGCACCCGCTCGCGCTGGTCTAACTGGTAGGTTCGACGGGGCTTCTCACCTACGCTACGCCAGCCAATCGGGATGGACTTGCTGGTGGGCAAGCCCTTGGCCCGCCGGTATGCCAGCGTTTCCTGCGCCGCCTCCCGGCTGACCTCCCGCCATAGTTCGTCCGCCGCCATCCAGACCTGCCGGACAAACCTGCCGTGGGCCTTGGTTGTGTCCACTTGCAGGTCGAGTGGATGCACGATGACGTTGCGGAGTTTCAGTTGGTGCAGGGTGTTCTCCCCATCCCGCACCGACCGGAACGTCCGGCTCATCTTGGCCACCACCAGATGGTCGCCCGGCTGCAAACTGGCCAGCACTACACGGCCATGCGTTCGCTCCCCGAACAGCACGGCAGACGATTCGGCATCGTCATAGAACCACCCAGGCTTGGCCAGATCCACGCCCGCCGGCTTCAGGTGGCGAGTGTAGAAATCCATGCACCGATCCTTCTGGATGTCCTCGGTCAACTCCTGCTTGTCCGTGGAGTGCCGCCCATACAAAAAAGCACGGCTCATTAGAACTCCCTCCCAAACGTCGGCAATTCAAACGTGGCCTCCAGCCGGGCCAGTGTTCCTTCCAGCGCACGCATGGCGTGCTGGTCCGAACCATCCCCTGCCCAATTCCACCACTTGATCGCCTGCGCCAGCAACTCGGCTGTTGCCTTGGCCTGATTGCCAGTAAGAAACACCAGCCCGGCGTCTACGGCAGGATCGTAGAACCGAGTCGGCGGTATGGGCAGGTAGTTCACGGCGGGAATCTTCCGCCGGCCATCCCGCACGACCCTCTTCTTCGCCTTCTTCGCTGTCAGTTTAGCCATCAGTCTCCCCTCTTTCGCGTTGCTTTCTCCACCGATCCGCGAGTACCAGGGCGTCGGCCCTGACATCGGCATCTAACATGGCGAGCAGCCCCAACGCCATTCGCCTGCCAACATGCAACTGCACCATCCCTTCCGCCGCCCGCAGCAGGTAGGTAATTAGCAGAGCGTTCATCTGCCTGTTCCTGCGACGGCGGGCGTATCGGCCCATAGTCTCCTTCAAGTCCAGTGGGTAGTCCCACAAGACGTAGAGAGGCTCGGCCTCGTACAGCCTGTACAAATCCTTGCACTGTCGGAGAGTCAGTGTCACTCTCCCGGAGACTTCCTTGTTAGCGACTGCAACCAGCAGTTGCAGAGTTTCTCTTTCGTCCCCGGTCATGCCATCGTCCCCTTTCAGGCTTGGAGGTACGCCTTCCAGTCGAATGCGAAGCCGTGACCAGAAGTTTCCCATATCACCCCCTTGAGAAGTAGGCTGTGAATGATTGCCGTGATGGAGTTGGTGGACTTGTACCCCAACTTCTTGACGAACTGTCGGTAGGTGGGCTGCACGCCGCTGGCGTCGATGACACCAGCGGCGTAGGACAACAGCGCCAACTCTCGATCTGTAAGGTCAGGGCACAGCCCCAACACCCGCCTGCGTGCTGGCTTCACGTTGCGGCCCCCTTCTTCACGACGCCGTTCTGAACGCGAGCCAGTGCGTTACGCACGCCGCTGACGCTCAACTTGAAACGCCGTGCCAGCGAGCGTGTCGGCAAGCCCTTCTTGCGGAGAGCCACCATCTCGGTCAGTTGCTCCTTGGTCAAGTTAGGGGCACGCCGCCGCCGCCGGATACGAACCGCCGGCTCGATCTTGTGGACACTGCTATCCACGAACCGCACGTTGAACCCCGACCGGATCAGGGTCAGGATGTCGGCGGCGTTGCGGTCATTCACGGTCACTTCCTTGGTCACGATAGCCCGAATCATTCAGTCTTCTCCTTGTCGAGAAACCCGGTTGGCACCTGCGCCAACCGCTTGCGATGAACAACGGTGCCACGACGGAACCGTATCTTGGGAATCTTCCTGCCCTCGCCCGTCCAATACAGGGCAGCAGGGCAGGCAGAGCGAACATGCGGGACCACCTCGATGGATCGCCCGACGTTGAATCCGTAGTTGCCGCGCCGGATGGCCTTGGCCACCAATGCCAAGTCTCCAGTGCGGTCGAACTTGTCCTCGTCTGCCTTGAGAACAATCGGCTCCACGATCTCTTTGTCCTCGGCCATGAGGCAGAGCGTGCAAACGATACGGGCAACATCACGAACGATGTGGTCCGGGTACTGCACGCCGATGTCGGCGGAATCGTGGGCAGGAATGTTATCGAACGACCACTCGATGCTCTTGCCCTCGTCGCAGACGATGTGTTTGTACATCATTCTGTGCAACCGTCCAGGGTGGCCCGATGCAAGATCAGGGTCGAGTGGCTCGTTGACATCTATCCAAAACGCGATGCCTCTTTTGCTAGGAAGGTCTGCCGCAATGCGAGGCTCGATCCAACGCATCGCACGCTTACCCTCAAGTAACTGTGCGTTGTTACACAGCACAGCCCTGACACTCCACTCTTGCCCCTTGTCGGTCCACGCCAAGGGGTTGTCCTGCTTCGGGAACCGGATCAGCAGTTGATCCAGCGGCAGCCGGAAGAACGAGGCGTCCGCATCCATGCGCAGTTTGGTAAGCGACGTAATGATGCTGGGCCAGAGGTTGTAATAGGGCCGTCCCGCGTCATGCCAGTCTGCCTCTAACTGGATAAGGGTTGGCGTAAACGGGTCCACCTGCACCAGTTGCTTGCCGTAACTGGCTCGACAAATGGACTCCAGTTGCGTGATGTACCCCCTCGCAAACTCTTGTGCCGACAGGTTCTGCAATACCCTGTCCTGGCGGGCGGAACTTTTGGCGAGTTGGTAATGGGTAAAGTAGTCGTTGAACTGCACGGCTAGTCTCCTTGGTTAGTCCTGCCAACGCTTGACGCACAGCCCCGGGATTTCCAGCGTCGGGATGTGGTTGAACGCAGGCTCGTTGAACTTGGCATAACGCATCGAAACCTCACGGGACTCCACTGTTGGTGTAGACCAGTGCAGTGCCGCCACCGTGTCGTACTGATGCAGCCAGTCCGACACGTTGTCCCTTGCCGCCATGGCCTTCAGCGCCTCGTCCTCCCGCGTCTCGGCGTACTTCCGTGCCTCGCGGGTGACATAACGCAGGCAGTCGGTGCGGCTCTGGATCCACCGCACTGCAAGCGGAAGTTCCTCGGCCAACTGCTCCATGCCATACGCCAGATAGCGGGGGATCATGGTCTTCGTAGTGTCGGACCGTGGGCGATTGACGAACGTCATCGGGGCAACCGTACAGTGCGGCATGAACGACATCTCGCCGCCAAGAAACGGCTGCATGACCATCGAGGCAGCCGCACAGAAGTCCTGCATCCGCCCTACGTTAGACCGCACCATGCTGCCAGCCTGGAGCGCCTCTTCGTAGTAATCCTGGCTGATCCGTGCTACCGATCCGTAGGCAACCTCGGTGTCGTTGTCCCGGTGAGTGGCACGCACGCTGGGGTTGCAACGCACCGACTCAACCCACTCGTTAGGTGCCATCAACTCGGCCTTCGCCCCAGCCGCAGAAGCCTTGGCGAGGAAGTTGCCGAAATAGTGCAGCACCCGGTAAGGCAGCAGCCGGCGATCTCGTCCAGCCTTCATGTGGCGAGCGGTGACAAGCACACCCCTGGCCCCTGCTTGGCTGTACGTTATGCCCAGCGAGGGCACGCCATGCTTCTGGTTAGTCGCTGCCGACACGGCATGGGCAAACGTGCGGACGATGGGGCTGTAACTGCGAGCGAGAAACCACAGTTGCATATGCCCGACCATCGCAGCCCGCACCAGTGGCGGGCACTGGTGCAGAGCCTGCTCTTTCTCTTCGCTCCGCTGATTCACGCCGTAAGCGTCAAGGAGTTCGCTCACCGTTACCCACTTGCCGTGCGTCTTGCCTCGCACGGTTTCAGTTACACAGCCCTGCGGCTGAACCTCTGCAACGCCAATCATGGAACCACCCCCTTCTTCGTGTAGTAGGAAACCTTCTTGCGGTATTGCTTGACCTTCGTGGCCGCAAGTTTCTGCTTGCGCTGCCACTCGATGACCTTCCTCTTGGCAGCCAGAGCCCTGCTTTCCACCAGCGTCAGCGGCTTACTGGCTGGCGTTGGCTGCCGCCGTGCCGGCGGTATGGAGAACAGCGGCTCGTAGTTGGACTGCCGGCGTGCCACGCGGATCTGCTCTTCCCGGAGACGGGAAACCAGCAGATCGGTAGCCAGACGAACCAGTTCCCCGAACAGGGTGTAGGTTTTGTCCGGCAGGACACGCCGCGTTGCGGACTGCTTCGCTTCCGCACAAGCATCAGCCACGATAGACCTGATGCTCTTGCGAACGTGCAGCAGGTAGTTCCGCATGATGATGTGTTCACGCTTCACTTGTTGCCCCCTGCGGAGAGAAAGAAGCCCACCGTCACGATGGCGATGAGCAGTGCGATGAAGTCATCCGACATAGCCGGGCGCCTCCTTCGTCAGGTCAACGACACGGCACCACGCCGGCGGCTTGCAATCCATGGCGACGGCAGCGACAACGAGCCGGGCACGGGTGGGCTTGCTCGGCCATCCCGTACCGCAGTCCGTGACAAGCACGATGCAGTCCGGCTTGTACTTCTGGTCTGCGTACTCCACGGCTTCCTCCATGGACGTTCCGCCACCGCCGATCCACTGGAAGTTGCGGATGGATTCGCACCGTGCGTCATCCCGCAGCCTGCCGTCCCATGAGATAACCCGTGGATTGCGAAGCCGCTTCACGCCATGGGCGATAGCCGTCACGGCACGGGAGACTCGCTCGCCCTTGGCGCCCGCACCCATTGAGCCAGAAGTGTCCAGCACAATGACGCACTCCGGGGTCATCTTGATAACGCCACGCATGGGGAAGTCCGGGTGCTGCTGCATCCGGGACAGCCTGCGGTAGGTGAACTCATCCACCCCGATGGGGCTCGACGTTTCCTTGCCAACGATGGCCTTGAGTTGGTCGAACGGATCGGGCTGCCGACGCAGCCTGACGTTGAGCGATTGCCGCAACTGGCCGGCACCGCTGCCCCTGCCGATGGACCCATCGGATTCCATCTGCTGCCGTACTTCCTCCAGCCGGGACAGGTTTGCCGCAGCCGAGGTCAGGTCAGACTCCAGTTCGTAGTCCTGCTTGACCCCATCCGCAGCAGAGCCGGACTGGGTATGCGGCTGCTTGCCCTTGCCCTTGCTCGGCGGACCGTTGCCGCCAGACTTGCCGGGCTCATCGTCGCCCTGCTCGTCGGACGGCTGGCCTTGCCCACCCGGACCCTCGCCATCGTCATCCCCTGGCTTGCCGGGGGGCGGCGGCGGTGGCGGGACAGGGCTGCCGTTGTTCCACAGGATCCCGTAGTACCGCTCGGTGGACAGGCCCGGCACCATGCCCTGGACATGCCGGTAGTTGGCCAGTTCCACGGATGGCCGGGGCCGGTGCTGGTCATGGTCATCCAGAATCTGCTGGATGCACAGGTCAGCAGCCACGTTCCAGCACTCCAACTGCTCGGCAGTGGCGTTGGGCAGGTACGCTTGCCGCCGGTCGGCGTGGCCCAGCAGGTTGTGGCACATCTCATGCAACAGAACGTAGGCGTTCTGCTCGTCGGTCCACTTCTGGCACCACTCCGGGTTGACGTAGAGTCGCCCCGAAGAATCAACGCCCATGGTGGGAACGCGATCATCGAAGACAGTGGGCACGCCGGCGAGGTAGCCGCCGAGGTACTTCATCCACTGCATGGCAACGTCCTTTGCCTTGGACACCGCCACGACATGGGGCGGCAACTTGACACGGGTCATGGGAAAACTCCTGGGAAAGAGGGGGTTGGGTTGGTACTCCAAAACCATGGGAGCGCAGCCGCATTGCTGCGGGCTACGCCCCCATGGCCGGGAGTGGACGGTCAGACCTTCATGATCTGTGCCAGCAAGGCACCGAAGCGGTCCTTGTACTGGCGAGGCGGCTTGTAACCGGGCTTGAGCAGGGCGATGGCAGAGATGGGCTGCTTCACCGCATCCACCAACCCCTTCTCGCCCAACGTCAGCAGCACGACGAACGCACGGTCAACCATGTCATCCGTCAGCGTGCCCTCGTCCATGGCCTGCTGGGCATGGAAGATCAGGGCAGACGGCAGTTGGAAGAGCCGGTCCAACTTGTCGTTGAAGTTCACCGTGGACTTGCCCTCCATCACTTCCCGTGCGGAGTACAAGTCCATGGCCTGGGCGAACGGCACGAACAGTGCCGCTGCCGTCTGGCCAACGCAGCCAGTGACGAACTCCACGAACTCGTTGGCGGTAGCACCAACGGATTCCATGGCGGCACAGCCACGCTTGACGTAACTCCATGTCCGCAGACTGGGGAACGACAGGGCGTCGGGCTCGATCTCCTTGGTTTCCACGAAGTCCGGCTTGCTCTCCAAGAACAGCCGGATCTTGCGGCCCCACGCCTTCTCACCGATCTCCGAGTTCTTCACCACCGGCACGGTTGGCGTGGGGTACACGCCAGTCTCGATGCCAACGTAGAAGTCATGCACCGGAGTCTTCCACCGCCAGTGGAAGAAGCGGTTGGCAACCGATCCCTCCAGACTGGCAGCGTTCGGCGCGATGTCCGGCGGGTTAGCCGCACTCGTCACGATCAGGTCATCGGCCAACTTCAGCGTGCCGATGCGGCGTTCGCTGGGGTTGATGACCGACAGCAGGAAGGCACGCATCATGGCCGAGCCGGTGTTGAACTCGTCCAGATGCAGCCAGTACCTGGGCTGGGTCATGCCGTGAACCCAGTCCAACGGCAGCATCCGCACGATCTGCTCTTCCCGGAAGATGGCGGGCATGCCGCCGATCTCTTCGGGCAGATGATGCGTTGGCAGGAACGCATGAAACGTGCGACCGCAGCCTCGGGCACAAGCCTCGATGGATGCAGTCTTTGCTACGCCAGTCCCGCCCCACGCAATGGACGGGATGCCCACTTGAGCCGCAACGTAATACGGCAGATTCAGAATACCCATGACACACTCCCCTAGAGAAAAGAAACAGGAAACGAAACCAGAGAACGCAGGCAGGGCGGCAACGCGCCGCCCTGCCGTCCGACCGGCACTTGCCGACCCGCCGGGCCGGCGGCCCACCTACTAGGACTGCTTACGCAGTTCCAGTTCGGCCAGAAGTTCGTGGGCCTTGGCCATACCCTCACGGGCAGCGTCGAGGTTCGCCCCGAACTGCTGCTCGTAGTACGCCGCCAAGTTGGCGAAGTCCGCCAACTGCTTCTTGCGAGTAGCCATGCCGTTACCCCTCGGCAACTTGTTGTTGTCGAGGATGTCCTGCATGGCGTCAGTCATGTCCCCGATTTCCTTGAGCAACTTGTCGTTGGTTGCGTCGAGGACTTGCTTGACCAACTCGGTGTTGTTCTCCAAGTCCTGAATCAGCAGGGTGCAGCGGCACCCGGCAGCGTTCAGGGCATGGAACACCGTGTCCACCTTTGCGATGGAAACGTCGGGGATAAAGTACACGCCGCCGGTGTCCTTCATGGGCACACCCTTGCTGCGATTGACCAGACCCACCAGGGCATCCGTGACATCCCGGCTGGGCATGTACTGGAGATGCTTTTCGTACAGCGTCTGGAGGACGGTCTGCACGTTGGGCTTGGCGAAGAACGATTGCAGCGAGGGGTTGGTGCCCGTCGCTACGATCCGCACCGTGCCCACTGCATCGTTGTCGCCGTTCTTGTCAACGACGAGGCTGAACAGCGACTCACGCTGGTTCTGCTTGTCGCCCTTGAACGTCTGGTAAAACTCCACGCCAACGCCGCTGCGAGACAGCGAGTCGGACTTGATGGGGCACTTGCGTTGCCGCAGATTCGCGGCGTCCACGATGTTCTTGCCGGTTTCGACCAGCGCATCGTAGTGGTCAACGGGCGGCACCTGGGATTCCCCCACCTTCGCCAACGCAGCGATCACGGTGGTACGGAGAACCCGGTATGCCGTCCAGAACGCCACGCTGCCGGTGGTAGCCAGCATCTTGGCGGTCATGGGCATGTCTACTGTGGCCATGTCTATCACTCCCTGCCTTTCTTTTGAGGGTACGAACGAGTCAAGAGCGGGATGGAAAGAGAACGGCCGTAAGTACCCTCCCGATAGGTACTTACGGCCGGCACGATGAACAGGTATGCAGCGGCTGTTACCGCCGAGCGATCTTCAGGATCGTCTCGATGGCGTCCCGCAGCGTCAGCAGTTCGTTGATGTCCACGCCGCTGGCGAGGTCATCAGCGGTGACCTGCTCGCAGTCAGGTGGCACGAAGCACACCTTGCAGCCAGTCAGGTCAGAGAACGTCGCCCCGTCATCCAGCACAACGACGGGGATCACAGTGCCAGACGGCACGGCAACGGGCTGCTGGGCAACCGCTGCGGTAACAGGTCGGGCAGCACGGGCCACGGCCTGCTCGGCCTTGGCCTTCGCCTTGGGCTCGGGCTTCTCGGCCACCGCAGCATCGTCACCCGCCATAGCCATCAGGCGGGACATCATGTCATCAGCACTCATCGCAAATAACCTCCCGGAACAAGGAAAGAACCATGGGGCACAGTGCCACGCTGGCACCGTCGCCCCGTCACCCGGCACTTGCCGACCCGTCTCGGCCGACGCCCTACCCAATAGGGCGTATCGGCAGAGGACGCGAGTGGCTTACCGGGCACGCTTGAAGCAACGCAACGCACGCTGCTCGGCACCACGGGGCACAATCACGGCATAGCCAGCCGTCTTGTGCCCGTACTCCATCAACACCATCCGTGGCGTTTCCTGGGAGCAATCCACGCAGACCATCGGCCTGCCGTTGTCCCGCAGAAACCTCACCCGCATAGCGGGGACTTGGCTGGAACAGTAGAGGCACCTCATGGGTCACCACTCCCGAGAGAGTTCAGTGATCCCAAGCGAATCCATGTCTACCCAGTGCAGACCTGCGATACGCTGG
>Ga0209985_10000257_pt1 | contig 60038 bp, 46 predicted proteins | sample NOAtaG_FD_187305 | JGI IMG/M metagenome (GOLD analysis project Ga0209985, IMG submission 187305) | Freshwater lake microbial communities from Lake Erie, under a cyanobacterial bloom - NOAA_Erie_Diel6S_1000h metaG (SPAdes) (version 2) | ecosystem: Environmental > Aquatic > Freshwater > Lake ... | reverse complement strand
CCACGGCCGCGGTGCTGCGCACGGTACCGAACATCGTCGATCCCTACCACCTGCGCTTTTCGCCGGACATGAAGTGGTTCGTCACCGCCGCGAACCTGCTCAACCATGTCGACCTCTATCACTGGCTGCCCGGCGACCCGGCAATGCCGTTCAGGCGGGTCAAGCGCCTGTCGGCGCCCAAGACGCCCAGCCACCTCGTGATCGACAGCCGCAGCACGGTGGTCTACGCCAGCTTGCAGGACAGCAACGAGCTGCTGGCGATCGATTTCGCGACCCAGGCCCCGCGCTGGAAGGTCGGCACCGGCAAGATGCCGGCTGACCTGTACCTGAGTGCCGACGACAAGACCCTGCTCGTCGCACTGACCGCCGACAAGGTGGTCGAGGCCTGGGACGTGTCGGGCGCGACCCCGAAACGCATCAAGCGCATCGTCACCGCCGACGGCGCGCACGCCTTCCGTGCCCAGGGCGACAAGCGGCATGTGTTCGTCAGCAACCGGGTTGCCAACAGCATCAGCCGCATCGATGTGCAAACGCTTGAAGCGACGGGCACGTTCCCGTGCCCGGGCGGGCCGGACTGCATGGAGCTGCTGGCCGACGGCAAGACGCTGCTGGTGAGCTCGCGCTGGGCGCGGCGCCTGTCCGTGATCGACACCAGTACCGGCGCGATGCGCCTGCAGGTGCCGGTGGGCCGGTCTCCCCATGGCGTGTGGACGCTGGACCATGCGCCGCGGATCTGATCTCCGCCGCGCGCTGCTGGTCCTGGCGGCGGCGGCGGCGGTGCCGGCGGCGGCCTGCGACAAGCCGGTCTACCTGACTTTCGACACCGGGCACATGGCCATCGCACCGCATGTCGCCGAGGTGCTGAACCGGCATGGCGTCAAGGCGACGTTCTTTCTCGCCAACGAACGGACGCAAACCGGTGGAACCAGCCTGGATGACCAGTGGGCGCCGTGGTGGAAGGCGCGTGCCGCCGAAGGACATGCCTTCGGCTCGCACACCTGGGACCACGATGTCTGGCGGGCCGACGTCGATGGCGGCGAGCGCTTTCGGTTCAAGCCGACGCAAGGCGCTGCGGCCGGACGCGAGCGGGTGATCGACGCGAATGCGTACTGCGCCGAGCTTCGCAGGCCAGCCGAGCGCTTCGCGGCCCTGACCGGGCAGGCCATGGCGGCGATCTTCCGCGCACCGGGCGGCAAGACCTCACCTGCTCTGCTGAAGGCGGCCGCCGCCTGCGGCTGGACCCATGTGCCGTGGACGCCAGCGGGCTTCCTGGGCGACGAACTGTCCAGCGAACGCCATCCGAACGCCCAGTTGCTGGCTCAGGCACTGCGCGACGTGAAGGCTGGCGACATCCTGTTGGCGCATCTGGGCATCTGGTCGCGCCGCGATCCTTGGGCGCCGGCGGTGCTGGAGCCGCTGATCGTCGGCCTGCACCAACGCGGGATGTGCTTTGCGACGCTTCGCGAGCACCCCGCCCTGGGTGCGGCCGCCCGGCGCCTGGCCCCCGGGTCCTGAGCCGCGATGAGCGCCAACCCCATTGACTGGTTCGGCAGCGCCCAGCAGGCACTGTTCGAGGGCCTGGTGCAGCCCTTGATGTATGCCATCGGGCTGGCGAACCTCCTCGAGGACGGCTACCGCGCCACCGGTTGGCTGCTCGTCGGCCTGTTGCAGCTGGCGGTGATGGTGACCTTGTTCCATGCGCTGGAGCGCTGGCGGCCCGTCGAGGCCGTGAGCGATCGGGCCGCCATCCGCACCGACATCGTCTACACGCTGATCCATCGCCTGGGCGTGTTTCGTGTCGCGCTGTTCTTCAGCGTCGATCCGTTGTGGGACGCACTGGTGGCCGAAGCCCGACTGGCCGGCGTGCCGGCCTGGTCGCTGGACCAGGTCTGGCCCGGTGTCAGTGACCTGGCGCTGGTGAGCTTTGTGCTGTACCTGCTGGTCTTCGACTTTGTGGACTACGGGCTGCACCGCGGCCAGCACGCCTGGCGCTGGTGGTGGGCGCTGCACGCGCTGCACCACAGCCAGCGCCAGATGACCTGCTGGTCCGACAACCGCAACCACCTGCTCGACGACCTGATCCGCGACAGCATGCTGGTGCTGGTGGCGCTGGCCATCGGCATCGCGCCGGGGCAGTTCGTGGCCGTTGTCGCCGCGACGCAGTTGCTGGAGAGCCTGTCGCATGCCAATGTGCGCCTGTCGTTCGGTCCGGTCATCGGGCGCCTGCTGGTGAGCCCGCGGTTTCACCGCCTGCACCATGCCATCGGCATCGGTCACGAGTCGCGCGGCGCGGGCAGCCTCGGTGGCCACAACTTCGCAGTGCTGTTCCCGGTCTGGGATCTGATGTTCGGCACCGCGCGCTTCGACGTCGCGATCGAGCCCACCGGCATTCGGGACCAGTTGCCCGAGGCCGGTGGTCGCGACTACGGCAAAGGCTTCTGGGCCCAACAGTGGCTGGGGCTGCGTCGGCTGGTGCAGCCCGGCGAGTCACGCTGATGCTGCGCGTGGCCGATGCCTGGTGGCGCGCCGCTGCCTACTGCCTGCACCCGCGCACCATCGCCTGGTCGCTGGCGCCACTGCTGGTGGCGGGCGGCCTGGTCGGTGTGCTGGGCTGGTTCTTCTGGGAGGATGCCGTCGCGGGCTTGCGTCACTGGATCGACCACTGGGGCCTGACCGCGGTGCTGCTGCGCTGGCTCGACAGCATTGGCGCGCCGCAGTTCCGCAGCCTGCTCGCACCGCTGCTGGTCATCGTGCTGGCGGTGCCGGCCATCGTCTTGGCAACGCTGCTTCTCGTGACCTGGTTGATGCTGCCGGGGTTGGTGCGCCTGGTCGCGTTGCGGCGCTTCCCGCAACTGGTGCCACAAGGCCGCGAGACCTTCTGGCAAGGCATGGCCTGGTCGCTGGGTCACAGTGCGATTGCGCTGGTGGCGTTGGTGGCCAGCGTGCCGCTGTGGTTTGTGCCGCCCCTGGTGCTGGTGTTGCCGCCACTGGTCTGGGGCTGGCTGACGGCCCGCGTCCTGGCCTACGACGTGCTCGTCCAGCACGCCAGCGCCGACGAACGTCACCGGCTGATGAAGCATCACCGCTGGCGCCTGCTCGGCATGGGCTTGATCAGCGGCGCGACAGGCGCACTGCCTTCCCTGCTCTGGGTCGCGAGCGCCGCGACGCTGATCTTCGCGCCAGTGCTGCTTCTGGCGACGGTGTGGCTGTACACGCTGGTGTTCGCATTTGCGGCGCTGTGGTTCGCCCACTACCTGCTGGAGGTGCTGATGCTGGAGCGCCAGTTCGCCCTCGCGGCCACGCCCGCGGCAGACGTTAGCCTCTCGACATGAACATCGGCCTCATCATCATCGGCGACGAGATCCTCTCGGGCAAACGCCAGGACAAGCACCTTGCCAAGGTCATCGAGCTGCTTTCCGCGCGTGGACTGGTGCTGAACTGGGCGCGCTACGTCGGCGACGACCGACCGCAGATCGTGGCGGCGCTGAAGGACGCGTTCGCCAGCGGGAACCTGGTGTTCTCGTGCGGCGGCATCGGCGCGACGCCCGACGACCACACCCGGCAATGCGCCGCCGCGGCGCTCGGGGTCGATCTTGTCCTTCACCCGGAGGCCAAGGCGCTGATCCAGGAGCGCATGGCCGACGTCGCGCGCGAAAAGGGCGAAAGCTTCGATCCCGACCGGCCGGACAACATCCACCGCCTGAACATGGGTGTGTTCCCGGCAGGCGCGGCCATCATCCCCAACCCGTACAACAAGATCCCGGGCTTCTCGGTCGCCGACGTGCACTTCGTACCCGGCTTCCCGGTCATGGCCTGGCCGATGATCGAGAGCCTGCTCGATGGCCGCTACGCCTCCCTGCACGGCAGCCAGCGCCAGCAGGAACGTGGCGTCATCGTCTTCGGCGCCATGGAAGCGACGCTGACGCCGCTGATGGAGGCCGTGGAGGCACAGCACCCCGGCGTCAAGGTCTACAGCCTGCCGAGCGTGGACCACCCGCAGTACGGACGCCACATCGACTTGGGCGTCAAGGGCGCAGACAGTGTGTCGCTCGCTGCGGCTTTTGCTCAACTGCGCGCCGGCCTGATCGCTCGGGGTGCCCAGCTCGGCCCTGAAACGGTGCGTTGATCGACTCTGGTGCGCACCGTCAAGGTGCGTACCGGCTTCTGTCTGGGGCATTGGGTGGCGCAGTCTCGCCGAGGGCAGGCCCCGCCCCGCGGCAGGGCGTGGGCATGCTTTCTGCTAGATTGGGGTGCGCCCTGGCGGCCGCGTCGGCACGCGTCGTCGCCCGGAGCACACCTCTCATACAACCCAACCATGGCGCCTCGCCGGGAGATTTTTCGATGGCAAAAACCGTTGCCGACGTGATGAAGATGGTGTCGGAGAACGAGGTCAAGTTCGTTGACTTCCGATTTACCGATACCCGCGGCAAGGAGCAGCACGTCAGCGTGCCGGTCTCCCACTTCGACGAGGACAAGTTCAGCGCCGGCCACGCCTTCGACGGCTCGTCGATCGCCGGCTGGAAGGGCATCGAAGCCTCGGACATGCTGCTGATGCCGGACCCGAACACGGCCAACATCGACCCGTTCTTCGAAGAGCCGACCCTGATCCTGACCTGCGACGTGCTCGAGCCCAGTGACGGCAAGCCCTACGAGCGCGACCCGCGTTCGCTGGCCCGTCGGGCCGAGGCTTACCTCAAGAGCAGCGGCATCGGCGACGCGGCGTTTTTCGGACCCGAGCCCGAGTTCTTCATCTTCGACCAGGTGCAGTGGAACGTCGACATGTCGGGCTGCTTCGTCAAGGTCAGCTCCGAAGAGGCGCCCTGGAGCACGGGCGCCACGTTCGAGGGTGGCAACATGGGTCACCGCCCGGCCTTGAAGGGCGGCTACTTCCCGGTCCCTCCGGTGGACAGCTTCCAGGACATGCGCTCTGAGATGTGCCTGCTGCTCGAGCAGTGCGGCATCCCGGTCGAGGTCCACCACCACGAAGTCGCCGCGCCCGGCCAGAACGAGATCGGCACCAAGTTCAGCACCCTGGTGCAGCGCGCCGACTGGCTGCAGTTGCAGAAGTACATCATCCACAACGTCGCACACGCCTACGGCAAGACGGCGACCTTCATGCCCAAGCCGATCGTCGGCGACAACGGCAGCGGGATGCACGTCCACCAGAGCGTCTGGAAGGACGGCAAGAACCTGTTCGCCGGTGACGGCTATGCCGGGCTGTCGGAGTTCGCGCTGTTCTACATCGGCGGCATCATCAAGCATGCCCGTGCGCTGAACGCGATCACCAACCCGGGCACCAACAGCTACAAGCGTCTGGTTCCGGGCTTCGAGGCTCCGGTCAAGCTGGCCTACAGCTCGCGCAACCGCTCGGCATCGATCCGCATCCCGTATGTCGCCAACCCCAAGGGCCGGCGCATCGAGGCGCGCTTCCCCGACCCCCTGTGCAACCCGTACCTGGGTTTCAGCGCGATGCTGATGGCCGGCCTTGACGGCGTCGAGAACAAGATCCACCCGGGCGAGGCCGCGACCAAGGACCTGTACCACCTGCCGCCGGAAGAGGACGCGAAGATCCCGACCGTCTGCCACAGCCTGGACCAGGCGCTCGACTACCTGGACAAGGATCGGGCCTTCCTGACCAAGGGCGGTGTCTTCACCGACAGCTACATCGACGCCTACATCGACCTGAAGATGCAGGAGGTCACGCGCTTCCGCATGACCACGCATCCGCTCGAGTTCGACATGTACTACTCGCTGTGACGCCCGCTGGCGCACGCTGAGTCACCCGGACAGGCCCCAAGCGGGCCTGTTTTTCATGGTGCCTCGGCTGCGCCACAATGCCGCCCCATGGTGCGTCCCGTGTTGTCCTGCGTGATCGCGGTCCTGCTGCTGCCGCTGACCTTGCCGTTGGCGCGCGCGCAGGACACCAAGCCGGTCTACCGCTGCCCGGGACCCCCGGTGCTGTACACCGATCAACTGACGCCGAACGAAGCGCGTGACCGCGGGTGTCGCACGATCGAGGGCGCTTTGGTGACCGTGGTCGCGGCGCCCCGGCCGGCGCCTCGTCCCGCAGCGGCCGGCGGCAGTGCGCGGCCAGCCAGTGACCCTGCCAACCGGATCGACCCCGCCGCCCAGCGCGCCCGGGACAGCGACGCCCGCCGGATCCTGGGCGAGGAACTCCGGCGCGAGGAAGATGCGCTTGCAGTGCTGCAGCGCGAGTTCAACAACGGCGAGCCCGAACGGCGCGGCGACGAGCGCAACTTCCAGCGCTATCTCGACCGGGTGGCCGAGATGCGCGCCGCGGTCCAGCGCAAGGAGGCCGACATCGCGGCGATCCGGCGCGAGATCGCCAAGCTGGCCAGCCCCTGAACCCGACCGCCGATCCCGTGCCAGCAAATCCCCGCTGGCCCTGGCCTGACGTCGCGCTGCCGGGCTTCGAGGCTTTCGACCAGCTCGCGACCATGGTCGCCCTGGTCGACGCTCAAGGAGCATGCCATCAGGCCAATTCGGCGCTCGAGAACACGCTCGGGGTGTCGCGCCGGGTCCTGCAACGCAGCAGCGTGTTCGACTGGGTGACCGACCCCTCGCCGCTGCGCTCCACACTGGACGCGGTGGCCACCAACCAGGTCTCGACCAGTCGATTCGATGCCACGCTTCATCGGGGTGGCAGTGGCCAGGGCGAGTTGCCCGTGCACGTGATCGTGAGTCAGACCGACCGCGCCGGCTGGATGCTGGTGGAGATGATCGAGATCGAGCAGCAGACCCGGCTGGACCGCGAGGAGCGCCATCAAGGCCTGGCGCAGGCGAACAAGGAACTCGTGCGCAACCTCGCGCACGAGATCAAGAATCCGCTCGGCGGCCTGCGTGGCGCGGCCCAGCTGCTGGCGATGGAGCTTCCGGACAAGGCCCTGCTTGAGTACACGCAGGTCATCATCCACGAGGCTGATCGCCTGCAAGCGCTGGTGGATCGCCTGCTCGCGCCGCATCGCCGCGTCGCCGTGGTCGCCGACGTCAATATCCATGAGGTCTGCGAGCGGGTGCGTGCACTCGTCGTGGCCGAGTACCCGCGCGGCCTGACGGTGCTGCGCGACTACGACACCTCGATCCCCGATTTCCGAGGCGACCGCGAGCAGCTGATCCAGGCCGTGCTCAACATCGCCCACAACGCGACGCAGGCGCTGGCTGGGTCGGGGCCTGATTCGCGCTACTCGGAACGCATCGCCCGCGGCGACGCGCAGCTGGTGCTGCGCACGCGCATCGCGCGACAGGTCACCCTCGGTCGGACCCGCTATCGCCTGGCACTGGAATTGCATATCGAGGACAACGGCCCCGGCGTGGCCGAGGACCTGCGTGACCGCATCTTCCAGCCCCTGGTGTCTGGACGTGAGGGCGGTAGCGGCCTCGGGCTGACGTTGGCGCTGAGTCATGTGCAACAACATCAGGGAACGATCGAATGCGACAGCGTGCCGGGGCGTACCGTGTTCAAGGTGCTGATCCCCTTGCCTTGACGGGCAAGGTCCACCGCGAGCGCGCATGAAGCCGATCTGGATCGCCGACGACGACCCCTCGATCCGCTTCGTGCTCGAGAAGGCACTGGCCCGCGAGCAGATTGCAGTGCGCAGCTTCGCGAGCCCGCGCGAAGTCATCAAGGCGCTGATCGACGATGCGCCGCAGGTCCTGGTCAGCGACATCCGGATGCCCGGCGGCAGTGGCCTGGATCTGCTGGCCGAGGTGAAGGCGCGCCATCCCGGCCTGCCGGTCATCATCATGACCGCGTTCTCCGACCTCGACAGTGCCGTGGCGGCATTTCAAGGCGGGGCCTTCGAGTATCTGCCCAAGCCCTTCGATGTGACCAAGGCGGTCGAGCTGATCCGGCGTGCCATCGAAGAGAGCCTGCGCGAAGAGGTCGCCGAGTCCGCGAGTGCCGAGATGCCCGAGATGCTCGGTCAGGCCAGTGCGATGCAGGACGTGTTCCGCGCCATCGGGCGGCTGAGCCAGAGTCAGGTCACCGTCCTCGTGACCGGCGAATCCGGCACGGGCAAGGAGCTGGTGGCCCGCGCGCTGCACAAGCACAGCCCTCGCGCTGGCGGTGCCTTCGTTGCCATCAACACCGCGGCGATCCCGAAGGACCTGCTGGAGAGCGAGCTCTTCGGTCACGAGCGGGGTGCCTTCACGGGGGCGCAGACGATGCGCCGCGGACGCTTCGAGCAGGCCGACGGCGGCACCTTGTTCCTCGACGAGATCGGCGACATGCCGTTCGACCTGCAGACGCGCCTTCTGCGGGTGCTCGCCGATGGCCAGTTCTACCGGGTCGGTGGCCACCAGCCGCTGAAGGCCAATGTCCGTGTCATTGCGGCCACCCACCAGGAGCTCGAGGCACGGGTTCGCCAGGGTGTCTTTCGCGAGGACCTGTACCACCGGCTCAACGTGATCCGGTTGCGCCTGCCGGCCCTGCGCGAGCGCCGGGACGACGTGCCGATGCTGGCGCGGTTCTTCATGGCCAAGAGCGCCAAGGAGCTTGGCGTCGATGCCAAGCGCCTCGGCGACGCCGCCTTGGTGCGCCTGGCCGCTTTCGACTTCCCGGGCAACGTTCGCCAGCTCGAGAACATCTGCCATTGGCTCACCGTGATGGCGCCGGCACAGTCGATCGAGGTCAAGGACCTGCCGCCGGAGGTGCAGCAGGGCACGGCGTCCGTTTCCGGCCCGGTGGCCGGCGACAGCCCTGGCGCTGCCCCAAGCAGTGTGGCGTCGGTGGCCGATGTGGCACCCGCCTTCGCACCCGCAGGGTCATCCACGCCTGCGGCCTGGCTCGACGACCTGGAGCGTGATCTTCGTCAGCGCATGCAGGCCGACGAGACCGCGGTCTGGGACCACCTGACCCAGTTGTTCGAGGGCCGGATGATCGAAACCGCGCTGGACATCACCCGCGGCCGGCGCATCGAGGCGGCGCACAAGTTGGGCATCGGCCGCAACACCATCACCCGGAAGATCCAGGACCTGGGGCTCAAGGGCTGAACCGGTCGGCCCGCGTCGGGCGAGAATCTGCTCCCAGATGTCAGATCCTTTCAGACCCGTCCCCCAGTCCGAGGGCCTCAATCGGCGTGAGCACGACCGGCGCCCGTTGCGGGTCGCCGTGACGGTGCTGATCGGCGAGCAGACGTTCGAATTCCGCAGCCTCGACATCAGCGAATCCGGCATGGCGATATCGGCCGCGGCGAATCCAAGGGTCGGGACCCAGTTCCGGATCGCGTTTGCGCTTCCGCGTCGTTCGCAGGGCTACACCGAGATCTCCTCGTTGGTGACCGTGATGGGCAGCGTGCTGTCAAACAGCGACGACGGTTTCCGGATCGGCCTGCGCTTCGTCTCGCTTTCGCAGGCGATGCGCAGCGCGATCGTCGAGTTCGTCAAGTAGCGGCGACCGGCTCCCGGTCGAATCATTCCGCGAGCGTCAGGACCACCGGTGCGTGGTCGCTGGGCCGTTCGTTCTTTCGCGGCAGCTTGTCGATGTGGCAGGCCTCGACATGGCGCTTCAGCGCCTGGCTGACCAGGATGTGGTCGATGCGCATGCCCTGGTTCTTTCGGAAAGCCAGCATGCGGTAGTCCCACCACGAAAACAGCTTGGCGGGTTGGTCGAACAACCTGAACGCGTCGAACAGGCCCAGATCGATCAGACCCTGGAAGTGGGCGCGCTCCTCCGGGGTCAGGTGGATGGTGCCGGCCAGCAGCACCGGGTCGTGCACGTCGCGGTCTTCGGGCGCGATGTTGAAGTCTCCCATCAGCACCAGCCTCGGATGGCGCTGCAATTCGTCGGCCACCCAGGCCCGAAGCGCGTCGAGCCAGCGCATCTTGTAGACGAACTTGTCGCTGTCGGGCGCCTGGCCGTTGGGGAAGTAGCCGCCGATGACGCGTATGCCGCCTCCTGCGCAGGCCACGGTGCCGGTGATCACGCGGGCCATGTCGTCGTCAAAGCCCGGAATGTTCTTCACCACGTCCTGAGCCGGTGCGCCGCGGCTCAACAGGGCGACACCGTTGTAGGTCTTCTGCCCATGGAAGGCCACGTCGTAGCCTGCGGCTTCGATCTCTGCCTGCGGAAACTTGTCGTCGGTGAGCTTGGTCTCCTGCAGCACCAGGCAGTCCACGGGGTTGGCAGCCAGCCAATCCAGCACTTGCGGCAGGCGCACCGCGAGTGAGTTGACGTTCCAGGTGGCGAGTTTCATCGAAACACAAAGCCTCTCTGAATCAGGTATCTGAACACGTCGTGCGAAACCTCGCTTCGCCTTGAGCGACACGAAATGTCACCCCCTCCCCGGATTGTGCCCCTGCCGCCTTGCCCGGAGCGTGTCGTTCAACGCGTTGCGCAGTCACTGCAGGTTGCCACCTGTGCTGTTCTCGAAGGCGCTTTGGACAGACCTGCCCGGACCGGTAACCACCGTGGCAGCCCGTCGCCGGTGATCCCGCCAAGGCGCCTGCCGCCTGCGGCCGTCTTCGACCCTGACGGCTGCGCTCAGGCCCCCGAGCCGCCGCGTGAAGCCCACAGCTCCGCCACGCCGGCCAGCACGAGCCCGATCAGCGCACCCACCAGCGTGTCGGCCACGAAGCCGAGCGTCCAATGCGGGTAGCTCAGGTGCGCCATGTGGGTGAAGATGCCCCCGGCCACCGCCAGCATCGCGACCATGCCGATCGGGCCCAGCGCGGCGAGGATCCTGGGCGCCGCCATGACGATGCGGCGGCCCAGGGCCTGGCGCCCAGGGTCAGGCGAGCGTGCCATGGCCAGGCCGACATCGTCCATGCGCACCAGTGCGGCAACGAGGCCGTAGATGCCGATCGTCATGATCGCGCTCATCGCCACCAGCACCGCCAGCTTCTGGGCAAACGGCGCCTGCGTGGCGACGGTGAGCGAGATGACCAGGATCTCCAGGCTGAGCACGACGTCGGTGACGATGGCGCCGCGGATCTTCTGCTCGTCGGTGAGCGGGGCCTCGGCTTTGCCGCGGCGCCAGCCCAGGCGCTCGAGCAGCGCCTTGCCGCCTTCGAAGGCCAGGTACAGGCCGCCGGCCACCAGCGCGATCTGGATGCCCAGCGGAAACCAGGTCTCGACGGCAAGCACCAGCGCGATCAGCCAGATCTTGTTGAGCGCACTGGCGCGCAGGATGCGCCAGATGGCGGGCAGCTCCTGGGCCGGCGACACGCCCGCCATCTTCGACGCCCCCACCGCCAGGTCGTCGGCCGCGATGCCGGCCGTCTTGACTGCGGCGCGGCCCGTGAGAACAGCCACGTCGTCCGCCGCGGCGGACGCGAGCTTGGTGACATCACGCAGGACGGCAAAAAACGCGGAGCTGGGCATGGTCGTCGGGATGTTGAAGCCGCACGCCGCGCCCAGGCTTGCGGCGGCGGCACACCCGGGTTGCCCGGATGCGATCCACTCTACCAGCAGGGTCAGGCGCGTACCGCCGCCACGCCGCCACGCCGGCTTGCCGACGGCCAGCTGCGGTTGGAGGCTATGCTGCGCCTGCCCATCAAGGGTCTGCGGCCGACCCGGTTGCCGCAGCACCGAACCCGAGCACCTGCCCATGAACACACCCGATGGGTCCGATCCTGGCGCGCTCGACGGCGACGATGACGGGCCGGACGAAGCCCTGCCATTGCTCTACAACGTGGTGTATTGCAGCCGCGCGTCGCCGCAGGTGGACGAAGCCGAGGTCGCCAGGATCGTCGCCACCGCGCGGCGCCTGAATCCACAGCACGACATCACCGGCATGCTGGTTTTTGGCAGCGGCATCTTCTTTCAGTGGCTGGAAGGCCCACGCGACCCCGTGGTCGCGCTGATGGACCGACTGCGGCAGGACCCACGCCACCGCGACGTGGTGCAACTCAGCGAGAGCGAAGAGCACCGCGACCGTGTGTTCCCGGCTTGGGACATGGAGTGGGTGGGCGCCCAGGACATCCACGAGGTGCTGGCCGATGCGATGGAGACCGCGGAAGACCCGGCCCATGCGGCCACCCTGGCCTTGCTGCTTGAGGAGCTGAAGACGGGCCAGCTGAGCGCCCTGCGGCCGAATCGTTGAACTCGACAGTCAAGGCGATGCGCGCCGTGCCCGTGCCTGCTCGCGCAGCATGAAGAGGTAGAGGCTTTCGACCTTCGCTCGCGCCCAGGGGGTCTTGCGCAGGAACTTCAAGCTTGACGACACGCTGGGATCGCTGAGAAAGCAGCGCACGGGGATCTGCCGGCCCAGGCCTGGCCAGTCGAAGTGCGCCACCAAGGCGACAAGCATCATTTCAAGCGTGACGCCGTGCAGCGGGTCGCGGGCTGGGTCGGTCACGAGGGGCGGTCGTTTCAAAGGGGCCTTCGGAGCATACCGGCCGGCGCTAACATGGTTCAGCGACGCAGTCGCTGGACCCACAAAAGAACGACGGAGACCGACATGGATGCATCCAACGAGGCGCTGCGCGCCGAACGTCTGGGCGAGGTCGTGGCCCTCGCCCACGAGCGGCTGCAGGCCGACAGGCGCGTGGCGTTCGACATCTTTGCCGCGCAGTGTTTTGGCCAGTTCGATGTCGACGATCTGGCCGAGCGGCGTGTCGAGGACCTCGCCGGTGCGCTGTTGTCGCACTGGCAGTTCGGTGCCCAGCGCCACCCCGGCCATGCCAAGGTGCGTGCGATGTCGCCGACCGTGGCCGACGACGGCTGGGCCTCGCGCCATACGGTGGTCCAGATCGTCAACGACGACATGCCCTTCCTGGTCGATTCGACGACCGTGGACATCAACCTGCAAGGCCTCACGATCCACCTGGTCGTGCACCCGGTCTTTGCCGTGCAGCGCGACGCCAAGGGGGCGCTGGTGTCCCTCGCGACACCCGCGGCCGAGCCCGAAGCCCCGCGGGAGTCGTGGATGCACATCGAGGTCGACCGCCTCGTCGATGCCGATCAACGCGCCTCGCTGGCTGCGGCCATCGACAAGGTGCTGGGCGACGTGCGCGCCGCGGTGTCCGACTGGCCGCAGATGGTGCAGCGCCTGCAAGAGGCGATTGCCGAGTTCGATGGCCTTCCGGCGGTGCTGGCGGCGGAGCAGGTGGCGGAGTGCAAGGCCTTCCTGGAATGGGTCGCCCAGGACCATCTGGTACTGCTGGGCTACCGCCATCACGTGATCGAAGGCGAGGGCGACGCGACCGGCCTGCGCCTGGTGTCCGGCACCGGGCTGGGCGTGCTGCGCGAAAGCGAGGCCGAACGTGCCGACCCGCCGCTGAGCCTGTTGCCCGGCCCGGCGCGCCAGACCGCGACGGCGCCATTGCCCTTGCTGGTGGTGACCAAGGCCAACACGCGCAGCACCATCCACCGGCCGGGCTACACCGACTACATCGGCGTCAAGCGTTACGACGGCAAGGGACGCGTCGTCGGCGAGCATCGCTTCCTGGGTCTTTTCACGTCGAGCTTCTACGCGGCTCGGGTGTCCGAGACGCCACTGCTGCGTGGCAAGGTCGAGGCCATCGCCACACGGGCCGGACTGCCGCCGGGCGGCCACCGGGCCAAGGCCCTGGCCCACATCCTCGAGACCTATCCGCGCGACGACCTGTTCCAGATCGGCGACGACGAGCTGTACGAGACCACGCTCGGCATCCTGGCGCTCGGCGACCGGCAGCGCCTGCGCCTGTTCCTGCGTCGGGATCCGTTCGATCGCTTCGTGTCGTGCCTGCTCTATGTCCCGCGCGAGGCCTACGCCACCGATCTGCGCGTCAAGTGCCAGCAGATCCTGCTCGCGGCATTCGACGGGCACTCGCCCGAGTTCGACGTGCTGCTCGGCGAAGGCGCGCTGGCGCGCATCCACTTCGTCGTCCGCACCCGGCCGGGCCGCGTGCCCGTGGTGGACCGGCGCGAGCTCGAGGCACGTCTGGCGGCCGCCGCTCGGCGCTGGGTCGATGTGTTGCGCGACGCGCTGGTCGATGCCGAAGGCGAGGCCCGCGGGCTGGCCTTGTTCAAGCGCTGGGCGGTGGCCTTCCCGGCCGACTACCGCGAGCGGGTGGCGGCGCGGGCCGCGGTGGCCGATGTCCACAAGCTCGCTCAGCTGAGCGAGACGAGCCCCCTGGCGTTGGCGCTGTACAAGCCGCTGGGCGCCGAGCCCGAGGTCTGGGGCTTCAAGGTCTACCGTCGCGGCGGCGCGGTGGTGCTGTCCGACAGCCTGCCGATGCTGGAACGGATGGGTGTGCGCGTGATGGGCGAGCACAACCACCTGATCGTCGACGGCGGAGTGCCGATCTCGGTGCATGACTTCGACCTGCGGGCCCCGGCATCGGGTCTGGCCGAGCACGCCGAGTCGGCGGAGGTGGCGCGGCTGTTCGAAGACGCGTTTGCACGTGTCTTCGATGGCCGGGTCGACAACGACGACTTCAACCGCCTGGTGCTGCGCGCCGGACTGCCGGCAGATGAAGTGGTGGTGCTTCGCGCCTATGCCCGCTATTGCAAGCAGATCGGATTTGCGCTGTCGCAGGGCACGATCGAGGCCGCACTGGCGGCCCAGCCGCGCATCGCACGGATGCTGGTGCAGTTGTTCAAGCTGCGCTTTTCGCCCAACGAACGCGACGACACCGCGGCCGAGAGCCAGATCAACGCCATCGCGCTGGCGCTCGAGAAAGTGAGCAACCTCTCCGAGGACCGTGTGCTGCGCCAGTTGCTGGGCCTGGTGCAGGCGACGTTGCGCACCAATTACTGGCGCACCGGCATCGGACACAGCGGCGAGCCCGGCGCGCGCCGCAGCTTCGTCAGCTTCAAGTTCGATTGCGCGCGGGTGCCCGGCCTGCCCGAGCCCAAACCGCTGTACGAGATCTTCGTCTACTCGCCGCGTTTCGAGGGCGTGCACCTGCGTGGTGGCAAGGTGGCACGAGGCGGCCTGCGCTGGAGCGACCGGCCGGAGGACTTCCGCACCGAGGTGCTGGGCCTGGTGAAGGCGCAGATGGTGAAGAACACCGTCATCGTGCCGGTGGGCAGCAAGGGCGGCTTCGTGCTCAAGAAGGCACCGCCGGCGAGCGACCGCGAGGCCTTCATGAAGGAAGGCATCGCCTGCTACCAGGACTACCTTCGCGGCCTGCTCGACCTGACCGACAACCGCGTGAGCGGCCAGATCGTCGCGCCACCGTCGATCGTGCGTCACGACGGAGACGACCCGTACCTCGTCGTCGCGGCCGACAAGGGCACCGCGACGTTCAGCGACTTTGCCAACGCCGTCAGCGCCGAGTACGGCCACTGGCTGGGCGATGCGTTCGCCAGCGGCGGCAGCGTCGGCTACGACCACAAGGCCATGGGCATCACCGCCCGCGGGGCCTGGGAGAGCGTCAAGCGCTTCTTCCGCGAGCGCGGCCAGGACATCCAGAGCACGCCGTTCACGGTGGCCGGCATCGGCGACATGTCGGGCGACGTGTTCGGCAACGGCATGCTGCTGTCGCATCACATCCGGCTCGTCGCGGCCTTCGACCACCGCCACATCTTCCTGGACCCGGATCCCGATTGCGCCACCAGCTTTGCCGAGCGCGAGCGGCTGTTCAAGCTGCCCCGCAGCAGCTGGGCGGACTACAACGCCGAGCTCATCAGTGCCGGTGGCGGCGTCTGGTCGCGCACCGAAAAGAGTGTTCCGATCTCACCGCAGGTGCAGGCGGTGCTGGGCATCGCGGCCGACAAGCTGACGCCGACCGAGCTGATCGGCGCGATCCTGCGCGCGCCGGTGGACCTGCTCTACAACGGCGGCATCGGCACCTACGTCAAGGCCAGCACCGAGCAGCATGCCGACGCCGGGGACCGTGCGAACGACGCGGTGCGCATCGACGGCCGCGAGCTGCGCTGCAAGGTGCTGGGTGAGGGCGGCAACCTGGGCTTCACGCAGCGTGGGCGCATCGAGGCTGTGTTGCTCGGCAACGGCGGTGTCGGCGTGAGCCTGAACACCGACGCCATCGACAACTCGGCCGGCGTCGACACCTCGGACCACGAGGTCAACATCAAGATCCTGCTCGGCCTGGCGATCGCCGACGGCGAGATGACCGAGAAGCAGCGCAACACCCTGCTGGCGCAGATGACCGACGAGGTCGCCGCGCTGGTGCTGCGCGACAACTACTTCCAGACCCAGTGCCTGTCGATCACGCACCGGCTGGGCACGCAACTGCTCGAGCAGGAGGCGCGCTTCGTGCGCTACCTCGAGAAGCACGGCCGCCTGAACCGGGCCATCGAGCACCTGCCGACCGACGACGAGATCGCCGAACGCAAGGCCAGCGGCGGCCGCCTGACGACACCGGAGCGCGCCGTGCTGCTGGCCTACAGCAAGATGTGGCTGTTCGACGAGATCATGCAAAGCGACCTGCCGGAGGACGAGTGGGTCGGCACGGCGCTGGCGCGCTACTTCCCGGCGACGCTGCGCGAGCGCGCCGGGGCCTACATCCCGCGTCATCCGCTCAAGCGCGAGATCGTCGCCACGCATGTGCTCAACAGCATGGTCAACCGCGTCGGTGCGACCTACGTGCACCGCATCACCGAGACCACCGGCGCCAAGCCCGCGCAGGTGGTGCGTGCCTACCTGCTGGCACGCGAGATCTTTGGCGTCGTCGCGTTGTGGCAGCAGATCGAGGCGCTGGACAACCGCGTGCCCGACGCGCTGCAGGCCGAGATGCTGATCGCCGAAGGCGCGCTGACCTCGCGCGCCACGGCCTGGTTCCTGCGTTCGCGGCGCCTGTCCGAGCCCATGGCACCGACGATCACGCTGCTGGCGCCCGCCGTGGCGGCGCTGGCCGATCGGCTGGCACCTGCCGCGTCACGCTCGGCGCAGGCGGTGGCCTGGATCGGCCGGGGCGTGCCGCCTGCATTGGCGGCGCGCATCGCCAGTGCCGAAGGCCTGCTCGATGCGCTGGACATCGCCGAGGTCGCCGACCAGGGCCAGCGGCCGTTCGATGAGGTCTGCGCCGTGCATGCCGGTGTTGGCGACCGGCTGGGCCTGGCGCGGCTGCGTGGCCAGATCGACGCCCTGGCGGCCGACAGCTACTGGCAGAACCGGGCCAAGACCGCGCTCGGCGACGACCTCGCCGGCCTGCAACGGGCCCTGGCCCAGCAGGTCCTCGGTGGCGGACACGGCAATGCAGGCGAGTTGATCGCGCGCTGGGAGGCTGGCAACGCGACCGCGCTGGAGCGGGCCCGCCGGCTGCTCGCCGACCTGGCCGAGACCAAGCAGGCCGACCTGGCGATGCTGTCGGTGGCTTTGCGGGAGCTGCGCAACCTCGCGTGATCCTGGCCCGGGTTGAAGCAGGCCAGCGCTGTTACCGCTTCAGAGGAAGCCGATGCAGCCTGGCTGCCCGCAGCGGCAGCGCAGTTTGCCGTCATGGTGGGTCTCGCCGTAGTCCACGGTGATCTCGTCGCCTGGGGCAATGGGCTTCACGGCGTAGAACTCCACGCGGCCGGCGCGGATGCACAGCCGGGCGTTGGGTTGGCAGCTGTGGTTGGTGTAGCGCATCGGGTCGGCGCTCTGGCTGAAGTCGATGGCGCGCCGGTCCGACAGCTCGACGATCATGATGCGCTCGTGCCGCGTCGCGCGGATGCGGGCCTCGGCCACGCTGATGCTCTCGCCGCGGATCTCGCCGATCTTCAGGCGCTGCGGGATGGCCTCGGCCGCAAACGCGCCCTGGCCGTCGATGCGGCTCGGTCGCACGTCGACGGCGAACTTCTGGTAGGGCGGGCGTCCCGTGGCCAGCGCCGAGGGCTGGGCTGGCTTTGGCGCCGGGGGCGCGGGACGCAGTTGGGGCATGTCGGAGGCGATTGTGCCGCTGCTATGATGCCGGCCTCTTGCGCGCCACCGGCCGGTGGCGTTTTTTCTTTAGGAATCAAGCACTTGGCGCTGCGTTCTTGACGCGCACCTCGGGCTGATGCGACCGCGATGCGCCTGAACCAGATCAAGCTCGCCGGCTTCAAGTCCTTCGCCGAACCGACGACCTTTCAACTTCCCGGTCAGCGGGTCGGTGTGGTCGGCCCCAACGGCTGCGGCAAGAGCAACATCATCGACGCCGTGCGCTGGGTGCTGGGCGAGAGCAAGGCCAGCGAGCTGCGCGGCGAGTCGATGCAGGACGTGATCTTCAACGGCTCGGGCCAGCGCAAGCCGGCTGGCCGCGCCAGCGTCGAGCTGGTGTTCGACAACACGCTGGCCCGGGCCGGCGGGCAATGGAACACATTCGCCGAGATCGCCGTCAAGCGGGTGCTGACCCGCGATGGCACCTCGAGCTACTACATCAACAACCAGCCGGTGCGTCGGCGTGACGTGCAGGACGTGTTCCTCGGCACCGGCCTGGGGCCGCGGGCCTACGCCATCATCGGACAGGGCACGATCAGCCGGATCATCGAAAGCCGGCCCGAGGAGTTGCGCCTGTTCCTCGAAGAAGCCGCCGGCGTCAGCAAGTACAAGGAACGCCGCCGCGAGACCGAGAACCGGCTCAAGGACACGCGCGAGAACCTGACCCGCGTCGACGACATCCTGCGCGAGCTGAACAGCAACCTCGACAAGCTTGAGAAGCAGGCCGAGGTTGCGGCGCGCTACCGAGAGCTCCAGGACAGCGGCACGCTCAAGCTGCACCAGCTGTGGTTCCTGAAGCACCGCGACGCCGCCAGCGAAGAGGCCCGCGTCCAGGCCGCGGTTTCCGAAGCGAGCACCGCGCTCGAAGCCCGGCTGGCCGAGTTGCGTCACACCGAGGCCGAGCTCGAGACCGTGCGCCAGGCGCATTACGCCGCCAGCGACGCGCTGCATGTGCGCCAGGGCGAGCTTGGGCAGGCCCAGCTGGAGGTGAGCCGGCTCGAAGAGCGGATCCGCTTCGTCGTCGAAGGCAGGAAGCGCGCCGAGGCGCGGCTGGTGGAGTTGCAGGCGCAGAACGCGCAGTGGCTGGAGCGGGCGCGGGAAGCCGAAGCCGAAACCGAGTCGCTGGCCGCGTTGCAGGAGTCCGGGGCCGAGCAGGCCGAGATCCTGCAGGCCCAGGCCGCCGAACAGGGCGAGGCGTTGCCGGCGCTGGACGATGCGCTGCGCCAGGCCCAGGCCACCGCCAACCAGCAGCGCGGCCGGGTGGCCGAGGTGCAGCAGCAGATCCAGGTGCTGGCGGCGGAAAGCCGCAACGTCGACGAACAGAGCCGCGGCCTGAAGACACGGCGCGACCGCCTGATGGCCGAGAAGGCCGGGCTGGCCGCGCCCGATACCGCACGCCTGGACGCGTTGCGCCAGCAGGAGGGCCAGGCGGGCGAGCTGCGCGACGTGGCCGAGGCGCGGCTGGACGACCTGTCGCAGCAGGTACCGCAACTCGACGAGCGTCGCCGCGACGCGCAGGCCCAGGCGGCGGCCGAAACCGCCAAGGCCGGTGACATCGCGGCCCGGCTGGACGCACTGCGCGCCCTGCAGGAAAAGGTGCAGACCGAAGGCAAGCTCAAGCCCTGGCTGGCCAAGCATGGGCTGGACGGCCTGCCCGGGCTGTGGCAGCAGCTGCACATCGAGTCCGGCTGGGAGACCGCCCTCGAAGCGGCATTGCGCGAGCGGCTCAACGCGCTGGCGGTTGGCCGCATCGACATCGTCCGGGCGTTTGCCAACGACGTGCCGCCGGCCAAACTCGCGTTCTACGCGGCACCGAATGCGTCACCACCGGCGGCGGCGCCGCACACCCACCGCACGCTGCCGGGCCTGGCCGACAAGCTGCGTCTGTCGGATGCCGGTCTTGCGGCCTTGCTGACCGACTGGCTGGAGGGCGTCTACACCGCCGAGTCGCTGGACGAGGCGCTGGCCGCGCGCGGCCGGCTGACCCAGGGCGAGACCATCATGGTGCGCGCCGGCCATGCGGTGTCGGCCCACGCGGTGTCGTTCTACGCGCCCGACTCCGAACAGGCCGGCCTGCTGGCGCGTGCCCAGGAGATCGAGAACCTGACGCGCCAGCAGCGGGCGCAGGCGCTGATCGCCGACGAGTCGCGCAGCGCCGCGGTCCGCGCCGAGGCCGCGTACACCGAGGCCTCGCTGGCGCTGCAGGGCGTGCAGCGCGAAGCGACCGAGGCGCGCAACCGCGCCCACGGCCTGCATGTCGAGGTGCTGCGGCTGGCGCAGATCGCCGAGGCGGCGCAGTCGCAGAGCCAGCGCCTGGCCGACGAGCTGGCCGAGACCGACGCCCAGCTCGAATCGCTGGCCGAGCGCCGCGCCACAGGCGAGGCGCGATTCGAAGAGCTGGACATCGCACTCGGCGCGGCGCAGGAGCAGCACGCGACGCTGGAAGACGACGTCATCGCCGCCGAGGCCCGGCTGGCCGAAGGCCGCGAGCAGCAGCGCCGGCTCGAACGCGAGGCGCAGGAGGCGCAGTTCCAGGCCCGGGCGCTGGTGGCGCGGCGCGACGAGCTGCAGCGTGCGATCGCGACGGCCCGCAGCCAGGTCGAGACCAACCGCAGCACCGGCGAGCAGTTGCAGCTCGAGCTGGTCAGCTTCGACGATGCCACGGTCGGGTCTGGCCTGCAGGCGGCGCTGGCGCTCCAGCTCGAACGCGAGCAGGCACTGGCCGCCGTGCGCAGCCAGTACGACGACCTGTCGGCGAGGCTGCGCGCTGCCGACGAGCAGCGCCTGGCCTTCGAGCGCAGCCTGGACCCGCTGCGTGAGCAGATCGGCAAGCTGCAACTCGAGCAGCAGGCGGCCCAGCTCGGCGGCGCGCAGTACCTCGAGCAACTGGCGGCGGCCAACGTCGACCTCGAGGCCCTGGGTCATAGCATCGAAGAAGGTGCCGTCAAGCTGTGGGGCCTGCAGACCGAGATCGACCGCATCGGCAAGGAGATCGCGTCGCTCGGCGCGGTCAACCTGGCGGCTCTCGACGAGCTGACCCAGTCGCGCGAGCGCAAGACCTTCCTCGATGCGCAGAACGCCGACCTGCAGGACGCGATGAAGACGCTCGAGGACGCGATCCACAAGATCGACATCGAGACCCGCGACCTGCTGGCCACCACCTTCAACCAGGTCAACGAGCACTTCGGCCGCATGTTCCCGGCGCTGTTCGGCGGTGGCAACGCGCGGCTGGCGATGACGGGCACCGAGATCCTGGACAGCGGCGTGCAGGTGATGGCGCAGCCGCCGGGCAAGAAGAACAGCACCATCCACCTGCTGTCGGGGGGTGAGAAGGCGCTGACGGCGATCGCGCTGGTGTTTGCGATCTTCCAGCTCAACCCGGCGCCCTTCTGCCTGCTCGACGAAGTGGATGCGCCACTGGACGACGCCAACACCGAGCGTTACGCCAAGCTGGTGGCGCAGATGAGCACGGGCACCCAGTTCCTCTTCATCAGCCACAACAAGATCGCGATGGAGATGGCCGAGCAGTTGGTCGGCGTGACGATGCAGGAGCAGGGCGTGTCGCGCATCGTCGCGGTGGACATGATGTCGGCCGTGGCGCTGGCCGAGACCTCCTGAGGCCGCCTGCAGCAACCATGGGCACCTTGCTCGACTCCACGGGCCTGAGCCTGACGCAGGCGCTGGCCGCTCTGGCGCTGCTGCTTGTGCTGGGCCTGGCCGCCACGGGTTGGTGGCGGGTCCGACAGCTCCGCGCGCGGCGCACCGCGTCCCCGGCGATCCGCAGGGCCGAGCCGGGGCAGGGCGGGCGAATCGACCCGGCGCTCGATGCCCCGCTGGACTCGGGAACGGCCGGTGTCGACGGCAGCGGGCTCGCCCTGCCCGACCCGCCGACACTGCGCCTGCCGGTCAGGCGGATTCCTCGGCTGGACGCGCTGATCGATGCGATCGCGACCTTGCCGATCGAAAGTCCGGTATCCGCCGAGGCGGTGTGGCCCCACCTGCCGACCAGCCGCCGGGCTGGCAGCAAGCCCTTGCTGGTCGAGGGGCTCGACGCCGAGACCGGTCAATGGGAGCCGCTCGAACAACTCGAACCGGGCCGCAAGGTCGCCGAGTTGCAGGCCGGCGTGCAGTTGGTCAACCGCAGCGGTGCGCTCAACGAGATCGAGTACTCCGAGTTCCTGCAGAAGGCGCAGACGCTGGCCGACGCCCTGGGCACGGTGGCCGAGGCGCCGGACATGATCGAGGTCGTCGCACGGGCGCGCGAGCTGGATTCGCTGACGACGCCGCTGGACGCGCAGCTGACGGTCACGCTGGCGAGCACCGGCGTGCCCTGGTCGCTGGGATATGTGCACCAGTCGGCGGCCCGCGCCGGCCTGGTGCCAGGTGCTTTGCCCGGGCGGTGGGTGCGGCCGGCGCGCGAAGACGGCGCTCCCCCCATCGTGGTGCTGACCGTGGACACGCAGTCGGCGCTGGCCGAAGCCGATGCACCCGCCGGCGGCGCCACGCCACAGGTCGCGGTGCGGACCTGCCAGCTGGTGCTGGACGTTCCGCAGTCGCCGTCCAGCGGCATCGGTGTGGCCGGCAGCGACGGCGACGAGCCGTTCCCGGTCTGGCATCACACGGCGCTCGTGCTCGCGCAGGCCCTGCCGGCGGTCCTGGTCGACGACCAGGGCCAGTCGATCTCGCCGGCGGACTTCGCCGCCATCGGCGACGAGGTGGCGGCGCTTTACGCCCGGCTCGAGGCGCTGGAGCTCGCCGCAGGCTCGGCGGCTGCGCGGCGGCTGTTCAGCTGAGCGTCACGCGGCGGCGACAGCGCCTGGCTCACCCGTCTCACCCGGGGAAGACCGGTCGGCGCGCCAGGACCCGCTCCTGGTGCTGGCGTTCCACCGTGCCGCAGACCAGGTCGCACAGCTGGTAGATCGCCGGGTCGGCGATGCGGTAGTAGACGCTGGTGCCGCGTCCCTCGCGCAGGACGATGCCGCGCTGCAGCAGCAGGCTCAGGTGGCGCGACACGTTGGCCGTGGTCGTGCCGGCCAGCTCGGCCAGCTCGCCGACGCTGTGCTCGCCATCGCGCAACTGGTTCAGCACGCGCAATCGGGTGGGTTCGGACAAAGCCTGGAAAAACGCCGCCACGTCGCCCAGGGTGGCGTCGGGCAGGTGCTCCATGCGCGGTGGGCCGGGTTTCTTGCGCTGCGTCATGGCATCCATTTTCTGCAAGCTTGCGTATTTGAGTGATTGCGCAAATAATAGACTTATAGATGCCCCATGTCCAATCCATGTCCTGCCCTGTCGTCCCCGCCGCACGATCGTCATTCCTTCCGGTTGCCTTCGCCTCGCTGATGGCGGCGTTCGCCTGGACGGCAGGATCCCCCGGGCTGGTTCGGGCGGCCGAGCCGGCGCATGCCACCCACCTCGTCGCGGCCACGCTTTCCTCCGGCGTGCAGCGCATCGAGGCCGTGGTCGAGGCCGAGCGACAGGCCGTGCTGTCGGTGCCCGTGCAGGGCGCGGTGGTCGAGCTCGCGCGGCGCGCCGGCGATCCGGTGCGTGCCGGCCAGTTGATCCTGCGGGTCGACGCCCGAGCCGCGGCCCAGGGCGTCCAGGTGGCCGGCGCACAGGCCGAGGCAGCCCGGGCGACGCTCAAGCTCGCGCAGCGCGAACTGGCCCGGCAGCAGCAGCTGTTCCAGCAAGGCTTCATCAGCCGCGCTGCGCTGGATCAGGCCGAAGCACAGGCCCAGGCGACCCAGGCCCAGGCCCAGGCGCAGCTGTCCGCCGCTGGCGCTGCGCAGACGCAAGCCGGGTTGCATGAGTTGCGGGCCCCCTTCGACGGGGTGCTGGCCGAACTGTCGGTGACCCTGGGCGATCTTGCCATGCCCGGTCGACCCCTGGCCACCGTGGTGGATCCCGGCCGGCTGCGCGTCGCGGTCCAGGTGCCGCTGAGCCGACTCGAGGCCGCCCTGCGCGAGCCTGCGCAGTTGCGCATCGAGCTGCCCTCGGCGGGCAATCGCCTCATCGTCCCGACCCGGGTCGAACGCCTTCCGTTGGTGGACGCCGCCTCCCACACGGTCACGCTGCGGCTTGAGCTTCCGGCTGCCAGCGGTGCGGCTCCGGGGCAGTTCGCGCGGGTGCTGATTCCCCAGGCGGGCGAAAGTCCCTCGCTCAGGGTGCCGGGCTCCGCCCTGATCCGGCGCGGCGAGCTGGATGCGGTGTTCGTCCTGGGCCCGCAAGGCCAGCCGCTGCTGCGCCAGGTGCGCGTCGGCCCGACGGTCGGCGGCGAGGTCGAGATCCTGGCCGGCGTGGCCGTGGGGGACCGTGTCCTCACCGCCCCGCGCCGGGTGGGGGCCACCCGATGAACACCCCCCCTGCGCTGGGCGTGTCGGGCCGAATCGCGGCGTTTTTCCAGGCCGCCCGCATCACGCCGCTGCTCGCGCTGGTGGCGCTGCTTCTGGGCGTGTTCGCCGTGCTCGTCACCCCGCGCGAGGAGGAGCCGCAGATCGATGTCACGATGGCCGTGGTGCGGGTGGCCTACCCCGGTGCGAGCGTGCCCGACGTCGAACAGCGCGTGGCGATTCCAGTCGAGCGCTGGCTGTCGGGCATGCAGGGGGTCGAACATGTGGTGGCCGTCAGCCATCCAGGCATGGCCCTCGTCACCGTGCAGTTCAAGGTGGGCGTGCCGCGCAGCGAGGCCCTGGTCCGCCTCCAGGATGCGTTGGACAGTCGTTCAGTGCAACTGCCGCCGGGGGCTTCGGCGCCGCTGGTGCAGGCCAAGGGCATCGACGACGTGCCCATCGTGGCCTACAGCCTGCACAGCCGCGACCCCGATGCCGGTCCGGCGACCCTGGAGCGGGTGGCGCGCAGCATCGAATCGGAACTGGCCCGTGTGCCCGGTGTGCGCGAGGTGCGGACCCTGGGGGCTCCAGGCCGCGCGATCACGGTCGAACTGGATCCCGGCCGCCTGGCCAGCGTCGGTCTGGACACGATGGCGCTTCGTCGGGCCCTGGAGGGCTTGCATGCCAGTGCCCCGCTGGGCGACCGGGTGCAAGGCAACCGGGCCATTGCGTTGGAGGCCGGCCCCTGGCTGACGGGCGCCCGGGACGTCGAATCGCTGATCGTCGGCGTGCATGCCGGCAAGCCGGTCACCCTGAGCGAGGTCGCCCGGGTGATCGACGGGCCGCTGCCGCCGGCCCGCAGCGTCTGGCACACCGAGGCCGGCGGCGCGACCCACCCGGCGCTGACACTGGCGGTCACCAAGAAGGCCGGCGAAAACGCCATCGACGTCGCCGACGCCCTGTCGGCCCGTGTCGAGTCGCTGAAGAACGCCGTCGTGCCCGACGACGTGGTGCTCACGCTGACCCGCAACTACGGCGCCACGGCCAATGACAAGGCCCGGCAGCTGATGAGCAAGCTGCTGCTGGCCACGGCCTCGGTGGTGGCGCTGGTGTTCGTCGCATTGGGCCGGCGCGAGGCCGCGATCGTCGGCATCGCGGTGGTGCTGACGCTCGCCGCGACCTTGTTCGCGTCCTGGGTCTGGGGCTTCACGCTGAACCGGGTCTCGCTGTTTGCGCTGGTCTTCTCGATCGGCATCCTGGTGGACGACGCGATCGTGGTGGTCGAGAACATCCATCGCCACCAGCAGCTTTACCCCGGCCGACGTCTGGTCGACCTGATCCCCGGCGCGGTGGACGAGGTCGGGGGGCCGACGATCCTGGCCACGCTCGCCGTCATCGCCGCATTGCTTCCGATGGCCTTCGTGTCGGGCCTGATGGGTCCGTACATGGCGCCGATCCCGATCAACGCCAGCATGGGCATGCTGCTGTCGCTGGCCATCGCCTTCGTCCTCACGCCCTGGCTCGCGCGGCTGTGGCTGAAGCCCGTGCCCGAGGGCCAGGCGCAAGACCCCGACGCGCTGCACGGCCTGTCCCGGCGGCTCGCCCCGGTGGCCGAGCGGGTGTTCGCTCCGCTGCTGGACGAGCAGCGCGGCCCGCGCGCCCGCCGGTGGCTGGGCCTGGGCGTGGCCGGGCTCATCGCGCTGTCGTTGCTGCTGCCGGCGACCGGCCTGGTGGTCCTGAAGATGCTGCCTTTCGACAACAAGTCGGAGTTCCAGGTCGTGGTCGACATGCCGGCCGGCACGCCGCTCGAACGCACCGCCGCCGTGCTTGGCGAGTTGAGCCAGCATCTGGCCGGCGTGCCCGAAGTGGCCCACATCCAGGCCTACGCCGGCACCGCCGCGCCGATCAACTTCAACGGCCTGGTGCGCCAGTACGACCTGCGCGTCGAACCGCATCAGGGCGATCTGCAGGTGAACCTCGTGCCCAAGGGCGAGCGCAAGGAAAAGAGCCACGTCACCGCGACCCGTCTGCGCCCGGCGCTGCAGGCGATCGGCCAGCGCCACGGCGCCAACGTCAAGGTGGTCGAGGTGCCGCCCGGTCCGCCGGTGCTGTCGCCGCTGGTGGCCGAGATCTACGGGCCTGACCCCGAGACCCGGCGGACTGCGGCGCAACAAGTCCGCCAGGTGCTCGAGAAGGGCCGCGGCATCGTCGATGTGGACGACAGCGGCATTGCCGACGCGCCGCGCCAGCTGCTGGTCGTCGACCGCCGCAAGGCCGCTCAGCTCGGTGTCTCCGTTCCCGCCATCGTGGACTCGCTGCGCACCGCGCAGGCGGGCGACGAGGTGCTGTGGCTGATGGACGGCCAGAGCAGCCTGCCCCTGCCCCTGCGCCTGCAGCTGCCGGCGGCCGAGCGAGGCTCGCTCGACAGCTTGCTGGCCCTGAAGCTGCGTGCGGGCGACGGCCGCCTCGTGCCGCTGCGCGAACTGGTCACGGTGGTCGACTCCCTGCGCGAGCAGCCGCGCTACCGCAAGGACGGCCTGGGCGTGCACTTCGTCGTCGCCGATGTGGCCGGCGCGGTCGACAGTCCGCTCTATGGCCTGTTCGGCGTGCGCTCGGCACTGGCCGAGCTCACGATGCCCGACGGCGGCCGGCTGCACGAGTACTTCATCCGCCAGCCGGCCGACCCGTACCGCGGCACCAGCCTGAAGTGGGACGGCGAGTGGCAGATCACCTACGAGACCTTCCGCGACATGGGCCTGGCCTACGGTGTGGGCCTGGTGCTGATCTACTTCCTGGTGGTGGCGCAGTTCGGCTCGTACCTGACGCCGCTGGTCATCATGGCGCCGATCCCGCTGACGATCATCGGCGTGATGCCGGGTCACGCGCTGCTGGCCGCGCCGTTCACGGCCACGAGCATGATCGGGATGATCGCGCTGGCCGGCATCATCGTGCGCAACTCCATCCTGCTGGTGGACTTCATCAACCTGCAGCTGCGCGCCGGACTGCCCTTCGAACGCGCGATCGTCCGTGCCGTCGTCGCCCGGGCGCAGCCCATCGGGCTGACGGCGCTGGCCGCGATGGCGGGTGCGTTCTTCATCCTCGACGACCCGATCTTCAACGGCCTGGCGATCTCGCTGATCTTCGGCATCGCCGTCAGCACGGTGCTGACCCTGGTCGTGATCCCTGTCCTGTACCACGTGGCCTACCGCCACCGCTTGTCTTTCCTGAAGGAGTGATCCCATGAGTTCCTGGCAGATCGTCCGTGTCGTCGCGGGCAGCTTCATCCTGCTGTCGCTGCTGCTCGGTGTTCAAGGCAGCCCTTTGTTCCACAGCCCCTGGTGGCTGGCGTTCACCGCCTTCGTCGGCGCCAACCTGCTGCAAAGCGGACTCAGCCGCTGGTGCCTGATGGAGTCGATCCTGCGCAAGCTCGGCGTCCGGGCGGGCAGCTGATGCCCGGTCTCGGGCCCGCGCCGGTGCCGTCATGACGCAGTCGCTCAAGCACGTCGGACCGGGCAGCTTTGCGATGGTCATGGGCCTGGCCGGCCTGGCCCTGGCCTGGCGGCGTGCCGAACCCTTGATGGGCCCGGTGGCCGGCACGGCGGCCCTGGTGCTCGGGGGCCTTGCGGCCTTGTTGTTCGTGGCCTTGGGGACCGCCGGTGCGCTGCGCTGGCGTCGGTATCCCGAAGCCTGGGCCGACGACCTGAAGCACCCGGTCCGCCATGCCTTTGTCGCCGCCATCCCGATCTCGTGGATCCTGCTGGTCACGGTCGCGTTCGGCCAGTGGGGTGCGAGCCCCTGGCTGGCGGCCGCGTGGAGCCTGGGCTGCCTGGCGCAGGCGGCGGTCACGCTGTGGGTGCTGGCGCGATGGTGGCGGGGCCCGGCGACGGGGCATGCCGGACTCACGCCGGTGCTCATCATCCCGGTCGTGGGCAACGTGCTGGCCCCGCTGGCGGGTGTGGGACTGGGGTTCGAGGCCTGGTCGGCGGCCCAGTTCGGTGTCGGGCTGCTGCTGTGGCCGCTGGTGCTGGCCTTGCTCTTCCAGCGCCTGGTGAACCACGGTCTGTGGCCTGAACGCCTGCTGGCCACTGGCTTCATCACGGTGGCGCCACCGGCCGTGGTGGGCCTGGGCGTGCTTCAGTTCGGAGCGGGCGCCGTCCTGGCCTGGATGGCCTGGGGCATGGCGCTGGCCTTCCTGCTGCTCAGCGCCACGCTGCTTCCGCGCCTGAAGCGGCAAGGCTTTGCGCTGCCGTTCTGGGCGATGTCGTTCCCGATCGCCGCCTTTGCCGCCCTGACCCTTCGTCTGCAGGGCGGGACCCTGGGCGTGCTGGCGCTGGCGGTCGCCTCGGTGGTGGTCGTCGGGCTGGCGCTGGCCACGCTGCGCGCTGCTCGCGCCGGCACGCTGTGGGGCCCGGAACCCGTGGCCACGATCACGCCGGCTTCGTCCTGAAGGCGGTGCGATCCGGACGCGGCGCGCTGGGCCTGCAATGCGGTTCGCTCCCTTCATTCAGCCGGCAAAGCGGCGTGTCGGGCTGCGCATCAGCACGAACTCCTCGGCCGCGGTCGGGTGCATCGCGACCGTGGTGTCGAAGTGCGACTTGGTTGCGCCTGCGGTCAGCGCCACGGCCAGGCTCTGCACGATCTCCGGGGCGTCGTGACCGGCCATGTGGACCGACAGGACACGCTGGCTGGCGCTGTCGACGAGCAGCTTCATGCGCGTGCGCTCGTTGCCGCCGACAAAGGCGGTCTTCATCGGCCTGAAGTCGGTCTCGTAGACCTCGTGCGGGTGGCCGGCAGCGCGCAGCTCTTCTTCGCTCGGGCCGACCGAGGCCAGCGGCGGCAGCATGAACACCGCGCTGGCGATGCGGTTCAGGTCCAGCGTGCGTGGCGGCAGGCCGCCGAACAGCGCATCGGCCAGCGCCCGGCCTTCGGCGATGGCCACCGGCGTGAGGTTCTTGCGGTCGGTGACGTCGCCGATGGCATGCAGGTGGGCGACCGAGGTGTGGCCGTGGGCGTCCACGGGAACGGCACCGTTGCGACCCAGGGCGAGTCCCAGTTCCTCCAGGCCGAGTCCACCGCTGTTGGGTCGCCGGCCAGTGGCGTTGAGCACCCAGGGGAAGGCGTTGGCCCGCTCCTCGCCAAACAGCAGCACGAAGCTCCCGTCACCCAGCCGGCGCACCGCGCTGGGCACGCCACCGGCATGCAGCGTCACGCCCGCCGCCTGCAAGGCACTGGCGGCGGCTGTACGCAGCATCTCGTCAAAGCCCCGCAACGGCAGCCGGTCGCGAAAGTACAGGTGCACCGCCACGCCCAGCCGGGCGAGCATCGACGCGAACTCGACCGCGATGTAGCCGCCGCCGATGACGGCCGCCGAGGCCGGCAGCGTCGCCAGGTCGAGCAACTCGTTGCTCGTCGCAGCCGACTCCAGCCCGGGCAAGGTGTCCAGGACCGGCGAGCCCCCCGTGGCGAGCACGATCTCGCCGGCGCTGACGACCTGCTCGCTGCCATCGGCCGCCCGCACGGCCGCGCGCTGCGGTGCCAGCAGCCGCGCCTGGCCTTCCAGCAGCGTCACGTTGCCACCCGCCAGCATCTGGCGGTAGATGCCTTCGAGCCGGGTCGTCTCGGCGCCTTTGGTGGCTTGCCAGCGCGCCATCTCGAATCGCGGCGACTCGCCCAGTGCCCAGCCGTAGCCCCGGCTCTCGGCGAAGGCGTCGCCAAAGGCCGCGGCGTACATCAGCAGCTTCTTGGGCACGCAGCCGCGCAGCACGCAGGTGCCGCCCACACGGCCGGACTCGACAACGGCCACCCGGGCGCCATGCATCGCCGCCCTCCGCGACGTCGCGACGCCGCCGGATCCGGCGCCGAGCACCAGCAGGTCGTAGTCGAAGTCGGCCATGGTCTCTCCTCGGGTCAGATCGGGCCGCGATCATCCCTCAGTGCAGCGCCGAGCAGCCCTGGCTTGGAAGGCTCCTGCTGATTCGCCTGCCGATTTGCCTACCATCCGTCCCGCCATGGCCGATCCGACCCTTGCCGAACGCGCCGCCGCACTGCGCGCGCAACTGCACCACCACGCGCACCGCTACTACGTGCTCGACGCGCCCGAGATCCCGGACGCCGAGTACGACCGCCTGTTCCGCGAACTTCAGTCGTTGGAAGAGGCGCACCCGGCACTGCGCACGCCCGACTCGCCCACCCAGCGCGTGATCGGCCAGGTGCTCGACGGCCTGGTGGCGGTGCGGCATGCGGTGCCGATGCTCAGCATCCAGACCGAAACCGACACCACGGCCGAAGGCGCGCGGGCCTTCGATGCCCGCGTGCGCCGCGAGCTGGAGCTGGCCGACGACGCACCCGCGGTCGACTACGCGGCGGAGCTGAAGTTCGACGGCCTGGCGGTCAACCTGCGCTACGAAGGTGGTGTGCTGGTGCAGGCCACGACACGTGGCGACGGCGAGACCGGCGAGGACGTGACGCAGAACATCCGCACCATCGGCCAGATTCCGCTGAAGCTCGCCAGCGCCTCGCCGCCACCGGTGCTTGAGGTGCGGGGCGAGGTCTACATGCGGCGCGACGCCTTCGAACGGCTGAACGAGCAGCAACGTGCCAAGGGCGAAAGGACCTACGTCAACCCGCGCAACACCGCCGCTGGCGCGGTGCGCCAGCTCGACCCCGCAGTTACCGCATCGCGCCCGTTGAGCTTCTTCGCCTATGGCCTGGGCGAGGTCCAGGGCTGGGCCTTGCCGACGCGCCATTCGCTGCTGCTCGATGCCCTGCGTGACCTGGGCCTGCCGGTGAACGGGCTGCGCACCGTCGCCGCCGGTGCCGACGGCCTGATCGCGTTCCACGAGCAGGTCCTGGCCCGGCGCGATGCGTTGCCATTCGACATCGACGGTGTCGTCTACAAGGTCGACCGGCTGGACCTGCAGCGCACGCTGGGGTTCAAGACCCGCGAACCGCGCTGGGCGGTGGCGCACAAGTACCCGGCGCAGGAGCAATTGACTCGGCTGAACGGCATCGAGATCCAGGTCGGCCGCACCGGCAAGCTGACCCCGGTGGCCAAGCTCGAACCGGTGTTCGTGGGCGGCACGACGGTCAGCAATGCGACGCTGCACAACGTCTTCGAGCTGCGCCGCAAGGGCGTGCGCATCGGCGACACGGTGATCGTGCGCCGTGCCGGCGATGTGATCCCCGAGGTCGTCGGCCGCCTCGAAGGCCAACGGCCGAACTACGTGGCCAACTTCCGGATGCCCCGCCAGTGCCCGGTCTGCGCCAGCCCGGTGCAGCGCGAGCGCGGCGGCATGGACCACCGCTGCACCGGTGGCCTGTTCTGCGCCGCGCAGCGCAAGCAGGCCCTGCTGCACTTTGCCGGACGCCGGGCGATGGACATCGAAGGCCTGGGCGACAAGCTGGTCGACCAGCTCGTCGACGGCGGGTTGGTGCGGACGCTGCCCGAGCTGTACACGCTGGGCATCGGCAAGCTGACGGCCCTGGACCGCATGGGCGACAAGAGCGCCGTGAACCTGGTCGCCGCGCTTGAAAAGAGCAAGTCCGCGACGCTGCCGCGCTTCTTGTTCGCGCTCGGCATCCGGCATGTCGGCGAATCGACGGCCAAGGACCTGGCGCGCCACTTCGGCAGCATCGACCGCCTGATGGCGGCGAGCGAGGCCGATCTGCTGCGTGTCAACGACGTCGGCCCGATCGTCGCACGCAGCATCGTCGGCTTCTTTGCGCAGCCCCACCATGTCGAGATCGTCGAGCAACTGCGTGCTGCCGGCATCCGCTGGGACGAGACCGGCGCCGACGACGACCGACCCAAGCCGCTGGCGGGCTTGACATTGGTGCTGACCGGTACATTGCCGACGCTCAGCCGCGACCAGGCCCAGGCCCTGATCGAGGCCGCCGGTGGCAAGGTCAGCGGGTCGGTGAGCAGGAAGACGAGCTACGTCGTGGCCGGCACCGAGGCCGGCAGCAAGCTGGCCAAGGCGCAGGAACTCGGCGTGGAGGTCATTGACGAAGCTGAGTTGCAAAGAAGGGTGGCGCCGCCCATGTAACGGCCGCACAGCCACTTGACGACACCGAGACGGAGAACCAGACATGACGGTACGCGAGATCCTGAAGATGGGCGACCCGCGCCTGCTGCGCGTGGCGCCGCCGGTGCCCGAGTTCGGCACTGCGGCGTTGCGTGCATTGGTGGTCGACCTGTTCGACACCATGAAGGCGGCCAACGGCGCCGGCCTGGCCGCGCCGCAGATCGGCGTCGACCTGCAACTGGTGATCTTCGGCTTCGAACACAACGAGCGCTACCCCGAGGCACCGCCGGTGCCGCTGACGGTGCTGTGCAACCCGGTCATCGAGCCCTTGTCCGACGACACCGTGCTGGGCTGGGAAGGCTGTCTGTCGGTGCCGGGTCTGCGGGGCGAGGTGCCGCGATTCAGCCGCATCCGCTATCGCGGCCACGATGCGGAAGGCCGGGTGATCGACCGCGAGGCCGAGGGCTTCCATGCCCGGGTCGTCCAGCACGAGTGCGACCACCTGATCGGCCGGCTGTACCCGACACGCATGAGCGACTTGACCCGACTGGGCTTCACCAGCGTCTTGTTTCCGGAACTCGACGCCAACGCCGACGACTGACGGCCTGCCCGCACAGGCAGCAACAGCGCTTTACAAACCGCCACGTCAGCGCCGGGAGCACCGGCGGCGTTGAGCCGGTCATGCACAGCCAAGACTTCGCCCGCAAGACGCTGCCGGGCGGCATCGCAGCACCCCAGCGTCGACAGGATTGGATCGCCACAGGCCTTGCGCTTGTGGCCGTTGCTGCGGCGGCCGTGCTGGCATTGGCCGGTCCGGCACATGCGCGCGACGTGCCACCGCCACCGACGCTGTCGACCGAGCGAAGCGTGATCGCCGGTGCTTCGGCACCGACCCGCGTCGGCCGCCTGGTGCAACTGAGCGGACGTGTGGCCTGGTGGGACGACGATCAAGGCGTCTGGGCGGATGCCGAAACCAACCGGGCACTGACCACCGGCGACCGCATCGCCACCGCCCAGGGCAGCCATGCCGAGTTGCGCATCGGCTCGACGGTGGTGCGCCTGGGTGGCGACCGCGGTCCGGCCGAACTGGAACTCGCGCGCATCGAGCCCGACCGGCTGGTGCTGCAACTGCACAGCGGCAGCATGGCCTTGCGGGTCCGCTCGCGCGAGATTGCCGCCGAAACCGAAGTCGTGACGCTTGAAACCCGCCTGGTGCCGCTGGCAGCCGGCCACTACCGCGTCGACCGCATCGACGACGTGACCCAGGCCGGAGCCTGGCGCGGCACGCTGCGGGTGCTGCAACAGCGGCCGGTGGACATCGGCTCCGGCCAATGGGCCGAGCTGTGGCGCGAGGACCGCGGCAACACGGTCGCCACCGATCGCGGCGACGTCCGCGTCAGCTGGAGCAACCTGCCCGACGACGCCTTTGCCAGCCGCGTGCTGTCGGCCGATGGTGACGACGGCCGGACGGCGTCGCAGCGCTACGTGTCGCCTGAAATGACCGGCGCCGAAGAACTCGACCGCCACGGGCGCTGGGATCGCCACCCCGAGTACGGCGCGATCTGGTTCCCGCTCGCCGTGGCCGCCACCTGGGCCCCGTTCCGCGACGGGCGCTGGGTCTGGAGCGTGAACTGGGGCTGGACCTGGGTCGACAGTGCGCCCTGGGGCTTTGCACCTTCGCACTACGGCCGTTGGGTGCATTGGCGCGACCGTTGGGGCTGGTGCCCGGGCGGTTATGTCTCGCGGCCCGTGTTTTCACCTGCAGTGGTCGGCTGGGTCGGTGGGCCGCATTGGAGCGTGTCGGTGCGTGTGGGGGGTGGCCCGGCCGTGGGTTGGGTCCCGCTGGCCCCGCGCGACGTCTACCGGCCCTGGACCCCGCCGCCGCGCCAGGTGGTGGTGATCCGGCCGGATGTGCCCCCGCCTTGGCGACGCGGCGACGACCGCTGGCACCGTGACCATGGCCAGAACGGATACAACCTCGACAACCGCGACAACCGCCTGCGCCCCCCGGTGCAGCGGGTCGTGCAGGCCCTGCCACCGCCGCCGGTCCCGTCCGAGCCGATCATGTACGGCAATCAGGGGGTGCCCAACGCGGTGACCGTGGTGCCTCGGGACGCGCTGTTGCGCCGCGAGTCGGTCCGGCCCCAGGCGGTGGGCAGCATGGGGCCGCAGCCGCAGGCTCAGCCGTACCCGGCGCCCACGGTCACGACCGTGAGCACACTGCCGGCGCCCGAGATCCAGCGCCCCGGCCGTGAGCCGGACGTCGAGCGTGAAGACCGGTCCCGTGTCCGTCAGCGCTGGGACGAGTCCGGCCGCGGAACCCTCGCGACGCCGGCCCCGATGCCCACACCCCAGGCGCCGCCACCGGTGATGCAGCTTCCACGGGTCACGCCGCTGCCGTCGGTCGCGGCGCCGCAGGCACCTGACGCGCGGCACCACGGCAGCAGCGGGCCGCAACGGCCGCAGATGGCCCCGGCTCCAGTGGCAGCGCCTGCGCCGACGTTCGAGCGTCGTGAGCCGCCACGCCCCCGGGAGTCGCAGCCGGTCGAGCCGCGACCGCGTGAAGAGCGCGCCAAGGTCCCGTCCGAGATCCGCCACGGCGGCCGCGAGAGGGAGTCGGCGCGCTAGGGTGGGCTTTGGTTCGGGTCCACGGTTGAGCGACCCAACGGGGGCGCCAACGGCAACGGGTCCCACCCGGCTCTCGCGGGTCTGAACGGCCGGGGGGTGTGCGGCACACTCCCGGCCCGGGGGCCCGGCGCGACGTACGGGCGTTGCAGCGCAGGGGCCGTGGGTGGCGGGGGACGGGTGTTGATGGGCAAGACAAGTGGGTGGGGCCAGCGTGGCCTGCACCGTCAGGCGCGTTATGAACCCTTCGGCCTGGACATCGTGTTCAGTTTCCTCAAGGAAGCGCTCGGTTTCAAGGTGTTCACAGACGACGTGAGCGCGGTCCTGTGTGCGCCCTTTTTCGCCAGCCCGTCCAGCCGCTTGTCGCCGGGGCTGAAGCTCTTTGCGCGTTGCGTGGCGGCAGTGTCGGGCCCGCGTGTTCCGGTGGCCACCGTCACGACCTACCGCTTCCGCACGCCGGACGGTCAAGCGCGCACCGTGTTGTTGCGCAGCTCGTATGTGCCCGTTGGGGCCACCCTGGGTCGCGAGGAGGTGCGCCGTGCGGTGACCCGGCTGGCACACGGCTACAACGGTGGATATGTGGCACTGGCGGGCGTCGTGCCTTCGCTGATCAAGCGCTATGGGCTTGAAGAGGCCTTTCCGCCGCATTTCATCCTGGCCCAGGACGCCAGCGCGCTGATGGTGAAAGAAGCGGCCTTGCGCCGCTGCGCCGAGGCCGGTGGCCAGCACATCACCGTGATTGGCATGGGCGACCTGGGCCGCCTGGTGGCCCAGCTGCTGCACCAGGACGGGCGCTTTCAGCTGGCCGCCTATGACGTGAACCCCCAGGCCCTGCAGCAGTTGCCCGCGGGCATCCAGCGCTTGAGCACGCCGGCTCAGCTGGCGCAGACCGATCTGTTCGTGCTGCTTTCCGGGACAGGCGACTCCGGCCTGAAGACGGTTCTGCAGGCTGCGCGCCCTGGCACCACGGTGTTGTCCGACACCTACCCGAAGATCTCACGCCAGATGACCGACGAGGCCAGCAAGGCGCAGGTGCGCATCTGCGACGTGCACTACGAGATTGAAGGCGGCAGCTGGGACAAGTGCTTCGCCGGGTTCGAGCAGAACGCGGTACCGGGATGCCTTGCGCTGGCACTCGCCAAGGGCCTGGGTACGGGTGCAACCGTCGAAGACCAGATACGTTCGATCGGCCTGAAGGTCGTCATCGTGGATCGCAACCTGGTGCGGCCTGGACTCCGATGAAGCCGTCTCGCCCTGATCCCGGCGCTCAGCGCAGCAGCGGCCGGAGCACCGGCCAGACGTTGTCCAGGATCTTCGGGTGCGCCTCGGCCTTGGGGTGGATGCGGTCGGGCTGGAACAGCGCAAACGCATCGGGGGCATCGGCGATGCCGAGCAGCAGGAAGGGCACCAGGGCCGCGTTTTCGGCCTTGGCCACCTCGCCGAACAGCGCCAGGAACTGCTCGCCGTACTGCCGGCCGTAGTTCGGCGGCACGGCCATTCCGGTCAGCAGTACACGCGCCCCGATGGCCTTGGACGCGCGCGTCATCGCCAGAAGGTTGTCGCGGGTCATCGTCAGCGGCAGGCCGCGCAAGGCGTCGTTGCCCCCGAGTTCGATGACCACCACGGCCGGCTTGTGCTGCTTCAGCAATGCCGGCAGGCGGCTGCGTCCGCCCGACGTGGTGTCGCCGCTGATGCTGGCGTTGACCACACGGACCGGGAGCTTCTGTGCCGCGATCCGGCGCTCGAGCAAGGCGACCCAGCCTTCACCGCGCTTCAGGCCGTACTCGGCCGAAAGACTGTCGCCGACGATCAACAGCGTTCGTGCCGCAGGCGCAGCGACCGCAATGGGGGTGGCCGCCGCGGGCTGCGCGGCGGTGGTGCCGGCCGCGAGGCCCCACCCGCCCAAGCCCAACGCCAGCGCACTACAGTGCCGCATCCACAGCCGCCGGCTCGCTCGGCCTTCAACGCCTCCCATGTCGCAACCCATCATCGCGGTCCAGAAGATCTCCAAGCAAGTGGCGGACGCCACGGGCACGCTGACCATTCTCCACGACATCGATTTCGCCCTCCGGCCACAGGAGTCGGTGGCCATCGTCGGTGCTTCGGGGTCGGGCAAGAGCACGCTGCTGAGCATCGTGGCCGGGCTCGACGTGCCGTCCAGCGGCCGTGTGGTGCTGGCCGGCACTGACCTGTTTTCGCTCGATGAAGACGCGCGTGCAGCGCTCCGCGCGCGCCAGGTCGGCTTCGTGTTCCAGAGCTTCCAGTTGCTGGCCAACCTGACGGCACTCGAAAACGTCATGCTGCCGCTGGAACTCGCCGGCCGCCACGACGCACGTCGGGCCGCCACCGAGATGCTGCAGCGCGTGGGCCTGGGCGAACGCCTGGGCCACTACCCCAAGGTGCTTTCGGGTGGTGAGCAGCAGCGCGTGGCGCTGGCCCGTGCCTTTGTCGTACGGCCCGCCGTGCTGCTGGCCGACGAGCCCACCGGCAGCCTGGACTTCGCGACCGGCGAGCGGGTGATGGCCCTGATGTTCGACATGAACCGCGAACTGGGCACGACGCTGGTGATGGTCACGCACGACCGCGCGATCGCGGCGCGCTGCGACCGCCAGCTGCGGATCGAGGCCGGCCGGCTGGTTCAGGATTCGGGCCAGCTCCAGCCGGCTTCGGGTGCCGAGGCCGTGACGCGCTGAAGGGCGCTCGACGCGTTCACTGCAGGCCCAGGAAGGTCCGCACCGGCGCCAGGCTCGCCTGCGGGTCTTCTTCTTGCGGGACGTGGCCCAGGCCGGGCAGCACCACGCGCTGGCTGCCGGTGATGAGGCGTTCGAACTCGATCGCAACGGCAGGCGGGATCAAGCGGTCCTTCTCGCCCCACAGGATCAGCGTCGGCACCTTGACCTGTGCGATGGCCTCTGCCCCTTCGCCGCGCACCATCGCACTCATACGCTGGCCCAGCGCACGGCGATTGCCCTCGCGAAGGGTCAGCTCGAAATAGCGGTCGACCAGCGCATCGCTGACGCGGGACGGATCGCCATAGACGCTCCTGACCCCTTGCGCCACCATGCTGCGTGGCAGCGCGAACTCGGCGATCCGGTTCAGCACCGGCACGCTGGCGAGCAGGAACCCGGCCGGAACCTCTTCGGGCTGGAAGTCCGGCCCTAACGCATCGACCAGCACGAGCCGGCCCACACGCGTCGGCGCCAGCACGGCCATGCGCCAGGCGACCTCGCCGCCCAGCGAGTTGCCGGCCACGACGGCGCGCGTCACCTGCAAATGGTCGAGCAGGTCGAGCGCAAAGCGCGCCAGCTCGTCGCCGTGGTAGCTGCGGCCCTCGCGCGGGCCGGTCCAGGGGCCGGTGAGGCCAAAACCCGGCAGGTCGAAACGGATCACGCGCCGCTGCTTGCGCAAAGCCTGGGTCCAGCCGTCCCAGGTGTGCAGACTGGCGCTGGTGCCGTGGATCAGCACGAGGGGCTCGGGGTCGTTGCGCGGGCCTTCGTCGCGCAGGTGCACGAGCTGGCCACCCAGGTCGATGAACTGCGACGGCTGCGGCGCCCACCGTGCGACCAGGGACTCGACACTGCGATCGGGTTCGCGCGACAGCGCCATCGCCACCGATGTCAGGATCAGCAGCACGCCGATCAGGCGGCGCAAGAGGGTTCCCACGGGGCGATGTTTCCTGAGGCAGCCGGTCTTTCGGCGATGTCCGGTTTTTACAATGCCGAACTGCCGCATGCCCCCGACTCGAACCCTGCCCGATGACCCAACCGAACTTCATCCACCTGCGGCTGCACAGCGAGTATTCGGTCGTCGATGGCACGGTGCGGGTCGGCGACGCGGCAGCGCGCGCCGCCGGCGATGGCCAGGGCGCGCTCGCGCTGACCGACCTGTCCAATCTGTTCGGCGCCATCAAGTTCTACAAGGCCTGCCGCGGCAAGGGCGTCAAGCCGCTGCTGGGGGCCGATGTCTGGCTCGAGCCCGGCGACGCGACCAGTGGCGACGCCCGCCAGCCAGGCCGCGTGCTGCTGCTGGTGCAGAACCACCGCGGCTACCTCAACCTCTGCGAGTTGTTGTCGCGCGGCTGGCTCGCCGGTGCACCGGCCACCGGGGCTGCTGCGGTCAAGACCCAATGCCAGCTGAAATGGGCCTGGCTCGAAACCCTTGCCGAAGGGCTGATCTGCCTGTCGGGTGCGGATGGCGGACCTGTCGGTCAGGCCCTCCTGGCGGGCGATGCGCCTCGCGCCGAGGCCCTGGCACGGCGGCTCGCGGCGCTGTTCCCGCAGCAGCGTTTCGTGATCGAGCTGCAACGTGCCGGACTGGCCACGAACGAGGCCCATGTCCAGGCCGCCGTACCGCTGGCCGCGAGGCTGGGCTTGCCCGTGGTGGCGACCCATCCGATCCAGTTCCTCGACCGCGAGGACTACACCGCGCATGAAGCGCGCGTCTGCATCGCCGAGGGCGAGACCCTGGGCAACCCGCGCCGCGTCAAGCGGTTCTCCGAGCAGCAGCACTTCCAGACCCAGGCGCAGATGGCCGAGCGCTTTGCCGACCTGCCATCGGCGCTCGCGAACTCGGTCGCGATCGCCGAGCGCTGCAACCTGAGCCTGGTCCTGGGCCAGAACCAGCTGCCGGACTTCCCGACGCCGGAGGTCGATGGCCAGCGCCAGCCGCTGGATGTCTACTTCCGCGAGCGGTCCTTCGCCGGCCTCGAACAGCGGCTGGCGGCCTTGTTCCCCCATCAGGCCGAGCGGGAGGCCCAACGCCAGAAGTACGTGGACCGGCTGGAGTTCGAGATCGCGACCATCGTCAAGATGGGCTTCCCGGGCTACTTCATGATCGTCTCGGACTTCATCGTCTGGGCCAAGGCCCACGGATGCCCGGTCGGACCGGGCCGCGGTTCGGGCGCCGGCTCGCTGGTGGCCTATGCGCTTTCGATCACGGACCTCGACCCGCTGCGCTACGGGCTGCTGTTCGAGCGCTTCCTGAATCCGGAGCGGGTGTCGATGCCGGACTTCGACATCGACTTCTGCCAGGCCAACCGCGACCGTGTCATCGAGTACGTCAAGGACAAGTACGGCCGCGATGCGGTGAGCCAGATCGCGACCTTCGGCACCCTGGCGGCCAAGGCGGCGCTGCGCGACGTGGGTCGCGTTCTGGGCATGGGCTACGGCCAGGTCGACAGCATTGCCAAGCTGGTGCCCGGCGCACCGGGCAAGACCTACACGCTGGCGCGTCTTCCGGCCGATTCCAAGGACATGGACCCGGGCCTGATCTATGTCCGCAAGGAGGTCCCCGAGCTCGAGGCCCGGGAGGCCGCCGAGGTCGAGGTGGCCGAGCTTCTCGAGCTGGCCACCCGGGTCGAGGGCCTGGTCCGCAACATCGGCATGCACGCCGGAGGCGTGCTGATCGCGCCGGGGCGCATCGCCGACTTCAGCCCTCTGTACCAGCAGCCGGGCAGCGACAGCGCGGTCAGCCAGTTCGACAAGGACGACGTCGAGGCCGCGGGGCTGGTGAAGTTCGACTTCCTGGGACTGGCGACGCTGACCATCCTGGAGCTGGCCAAGGACTTCATCCGGGCCCGTCGCAAGGGCCGCGAGGCCTTCGACTACGAGCAACTGCCGCTGGACGACCCGCGGGTCTTCAAGCTGTTTGCCGAGGCGCGCACCGAGGCCGTGTTCCAGTTCGAAAGTTCGGGCATGAAGGGCATGCTGCGCGATGCGCGGCCGACCCGGCTGGAGGACCTGTTTGCGTTGAACGCGATGTTCCGTCCCGGGCCGATGGACAACATCCCCACGTTCTGCGCCCGCAAGCACGGACGCGAGCCGGTCGAGTATCCGCACCCGCTGCTCGAGCAGGTGCTCGGCGAGACCTACGGCATCTTCGTCTACCAGGAACAGGTGATGCAGGCGGCCCAGTTGCTGGCCGGCTACACGCTGGGCGGCGCGGACATGCTGCGCCGCGCGATGGGCAAGAAGAAGCCCGAGGAGATGGCCAAGGAGCGCAGCAAGTTCATGGCCGGTGCGGCGGCCAAGGGCATCGCCGAGGGCGTCGCCCGCCAGGTCTTCGACGACATGGAGAAGTTCGCCGGCTATGGCTTCAACAAAAGCCACGCCGCGGCCTATTCGGTGCTGGCGTACCAGACGGCCTGGGTGAAGGCGCACTGCGCGGCCGAGTTCTACGCCGCGAACATGACGGTCGAAGCCGACAACACCGACAAGCTGCGGGTCCTGCTGGCCGACGCGCGCCAGGAGGGCGTCGCCTTCGAGCCGCCGGACATCAACCGGGGCGGCTTCCGCTTCGAGCCCGTGACCGACAAGCTCGTCCGCTACGGCCTGGGTGCCGTCAAGGGCACGGGTCAAGGCGCGATCGAGGCCATCGTCGCCGCGCGCGAGGGCACCGGGACGCATGCGGGCGAGGGTGGTGGGCCTTTCCGCAGCCTGTTCGACTTCTGTGCCCGCATCGACCGCAAGGCCGTCAACAAGCGGGCCGTCGAGGCCCTGGTCAAGGCCGGTGCCTTCGACAGCCTGCACGGCGACCGCGCGGCCCTGGCCGCCAGCATCGCGCTGGCCTTTGACTGGGCCGAGACGCAGGAGGCGAACGCGCTCCAGGGCGGACTGTTCGACTTTGGCGGCGACGACGGCGTCGCCCATGGCTCGAGCCAGCAGGAGCCGGCCCTGGCCCATGTGCCGCCCTGGGATCTGCAGGACACGCTGGGCCACGAGAAGCTTGCGCTCGGCTTCCACCTGTCGGGCCATCTGTTCGACATCTGGCGCGACGAGGTGCGGCGCTTTGCCCGGGTGCCGATCGCCGAGCTGCAGGACCTGCGTGAACCGCAACTGGCGGCCGGCATCGTGGGCGAGCTGCGCTATGTCCCGACGGCGCGTGGCCGGCTGGCGATCTTCCAGCTCGACGACGGCAGCGAGCGCATCGAGGTCTCGATCGACGAGGACTCCCTGGGCGACAACAAGGTCCTGCTTGCCGAAGACCGCCTGCTGGTCGCCCACGGACGGGTGCAGCCGGACCGCCGCGGCGGTGGTCTGCGCCTGAACATGCAGCAGTGCTGGGACCTCGCCGGCGCGCGGGCGCGCTTCGGCCGCTACCTCGCCGTCGACCAGACCAGCTCGGCACCGCCGCCAGTGGCCGAGCTGCTGCAGCTGTGGCCGGCGCGGGCCCTGGAGGACGAGCATGGCCTGCGCCACCAGGGCCTGGCGGTGCGTCTGCGCCTGAAGCGCCCGGGCGCGGTGGCCGAGCTCGACCTCGGCGAGGCGTCGCGCTTCTGGCCCTGCGACGAGGCGCTGGGCCGCTGGCGCAGCATGGCGGGCGGCGGTCAGGCCCTGGTGGTCTACGAGTAAGGGCGCCACCATCGACCGCTCATGTTCGAGACCCCACTGACCGGACTCGTGCTCACCGGCGGCGGCGCGCGGGCCGCCTACCAGGTCGGCGTGCTGCGTGCGATCGCCCGCCTGCGGCGCAAGGCGCTGTCGCCGCGGGCGCGCCTGGTCAACCCATTCGGGGTCATCTGCGGCACTTCGGCGGGCGCCATCAATGCCGCGGCCCTGGCCTGCAACGCGGATCGCTTCGAGTCCGCGGTCGAAGTGCTGGCCAAGGTCTGGGAGAACTTCCACTGCGAGCAGGTCTACCGGGCCGATTCGCTGGGTGTGCTGCGCAGTGGTGCGCAGTGGCTGACGATGTTGTCCATGGGCTGGGCCATCGCGCGCTGGCGTCGCGCGCGGCCGCGTTCGCTGCTCGACAACGCTCCGCTGGCCAAGCTGCTGGAGCGCCTGGTGCCGCTGGAGCGCATCCCCTTGATGCTGGCCCAGGGCCAGTTGCACGCGCTGGCGGTCACCGCGTCGAGCTACGACAGCGGCGAGCACTTCACGTTCTACAGCTCGGCCCAGGACACGCCACCGTGGCAGCGCAGCAAGCGTGTGGCCGTTCCCTGCACGCTGCAGCAGTCGCACCTGTTGGCGTCGTCGGCGATCCCGTTCGTGTTCCCGGCTGCGGCGCTGGACTACCAGGGCCGCAGCCACTGGTACGGCGACGGCTCGATGCGCCAGACGGCACCGCTGTCGCCGGCCATCCACCTCGGCGCCCAGCGGCTGCTGATCGTCGGGGCCGGGCGGCTGACCGAGCCTGAGGTCGAAAGCGAGCTGCGGTCCCAGGTCCAGCCGGGCTACCCGAACCTGGCGCAGATCGCCGGCCATGCGCTGTCGAGCATCTTCCTGGATTCGCTGGCGGTGGACATCGAGCGCATGCGACGCATCAACCGCACGCTCGCGCTGCTGCCCGACTCGGCGCTGGCGGACACGCCGCTGAAGCCGATGGAAGCACTCGTGATCGCACCGTCGCAGCGGCTGGACGACCTGGCGGGCGAGCATCTGGGCACGCTGCCGCGGCCGATCCGGACCCTTCTGAAAGGGGTCGGCGTCACCGGGGAGGGCGCCAATGCGCGCGGGGGCAACCTGGCGAGCTACCTGCTGTTTGAGGCGCCCTACACGCGTGCCCTGATGGCTCTGGGCGAGGCCGATGTCGAGGCGCGGCGCGACGAGGTCCTGCGCTTCTTCGACTGGGACCTCGGCTCGGCCGTTGCGAGGCGCTCCTGGAAGGTGTCCGGCGCACGCGGCGCCGAGAGTCGCCCTCCGGAGTCCCGCCCGACCGCAGGGCCGGGCGTGGACCTCGAGCTGCCCTGAGCCGGGGCCTGCCCGGCGCAGGACTCAGATCGCCGCACTGTCGGCCTTGGTGTTGCGCTGGGCCTTGTTGGCCTTGGGTGCGGTCTCGGCCTTGTCAGCATCGGCGGCCTTGCTGCCGGCCTTCTTCTTGCCCTCGGTGGCAGGGAGCTTCGAAGGATCGAAAGCCGTGCCACCGACGGTCAGGCCGGCGGTCGACATCTTGGCGGCGTTGCCGGCACCGACACCCGGGACGCGCTCGACCATGTCGGCCCAGCCCTTGAACGCACCGGCCTCGCGGGCCTTCACGATCTTGGCGGACAGGCCCGGGCCGATGCCCTTGACGGTTTCGAGCTCGGCCTGGCTGGCCCGGTTGGCCTCGACCGCGGCGTAGGCGTTCGGCGCGATGGCGGCGACGAGCAGCGTGGTGGCGGTGGCGAAGGCGGCGATGAGTTGGCGGATCATGATGGGCTCCTGAAGGGGTTGCGTGAACAGTGGGTCTTGGTTCACCCCGAACGGGATTCGTCCGGGGCTGAAGCCATTGTTCGAAGCCACAGGCCCGGCGTCTTTCCCCCGCGGCGGGGCTTGGCGGGGGCGCCCCGGCGGTGGGGGTGCGTGCTGCGCGCGCTGTCCCCCGCGTGGGGGCCCACCGGGTTGCTGCGGCCTCAGTTCCGGCGGGCGCGGCCTGCTTCGGCGATTGCGTCGAGGACGGCAGCCTGGACCTCGTGCGCCTCGGGCCATCGGCCATGGCCGCCCAGGATCGCGACCCGTTCGCCCCACGGCCGCCAGAGTCCCGGATCGCTCGGTCCCAGCACCGAAACGAGGGGTGTCGCGACCGCGGCGGCCATGTGCCCCGGCCCCGTGTCGTTGCTCACCATCGCGACCGCGCCTTGAAGCAGTGCCGCGTACGTGCCCAGGCCCACCCCCGTGAGCACCACGGCACCCGCCGCGGAAAACGCCTCGGCGGCGGCTTCTTCGCCCGGGCCTGGGCACAGCAGCAGCGGCCGACCCAGCGCCGGGGCGCCATCGACGGCGCTGGCCCAGGACAGGAAACCCGGCCAGTTCTTGTCCTGGCCGGACCAGGTGCCACCCGAGAACGGACACAGCATCAGGTAGTCCGGGGCGATGCCCCGCGCCGCCAGCAGGGCCCGGGCCTGCTCGGCATGCGGTGGCGCGACCCGCAGGCCCAGTGCGCGAGGCAGCGGGTCGTCGTTGCCCAGCAGTGCGCTCGTCAGCTGCCAGTAGACCTCGAGCTCATGCACCCCTTGCGGGCGGGCGACCGCGCGGGCCAGCAGCAGGCTGCGGCCTTCATAGCGGTGGCCGATGCTGCGCAATCCTGCCAATCGGCCCTCGAGCGCGCTCGAAAAGCTGTACGGGAAGCAGACCGTGTTGAGGCGACGGTCGAAGCCCGGGTCGCGGCCGCGCAGGTCCCGGCGCAACTGGCGCAGCAAGGCGACTCGGCCGCGCAGGTCCTTCGGTGGCACATGCACCGGCCAGCCATGGCCGGCCAGCAGGTCGCGCGCCCAGCCCTTGCCGACGAGGTGCAGCTCGTATCCAGCGGCCTCCAGTCGGGTCAGTGCCGGCAGCCCCAGCAGAACGTCCCCGACCCAGTTACGAAGCCTCACGATCAATGGCCGCGGCGCAGCGGAGTTCGAGGGGCGGTTGGGGGAGGTCATGACCGGATAATCCGCGACGATTCTTGCATCGGCATCCCGGCCACTGCGCTCAGGTTCAAGCCGGCGCCCCTGACGCCGATATGCAACCGAGCGTGCACGATGCCAAACACCCGGACACGATGAACCCGACCCCTCCTCAGCCCCATCCGCCGCTCGTCGCCGCCGACGTGCTGGCCCTGCACGACCGGCTGCTGGCCGACGTGCACTGGCCGCGTCTGGAGCCTGCGCCGGCCGACGACGGCTTGTGGCATTGGGTGCAGGCCAACCACCGCTTCAACAGCCTGCTCTGGGCCGAGGAAGACCTGGCCCGTCGCACGACGGTTGCCGATGCCGAGATCGCCGCCAACAAGCGCGCCATCGACGGCTTCAACCAGGCCCGAAACGACGCCACCGAGCGGGTCGACGAACTGCTGCTGCTGGCCCTGGGACTGGTTGACCCGGACTCGGCCCGTGGTGATGCGCCGCAGGCACGGGTTGCAGCCAGCGCACGGCTCAACAGCGAGACCGCCGGCAGCATGATCGACCGCATGTCGATCATGGCGCTGAAGGTGCAGGCGATGCGCTGGCAGACCGGCCGCGACGACGTCAGCGACGTCCAGCGAGCCGCGAGCCATGCCAAGCTGGACCGGCTGGTGCAGCAGCGCCAGGACCTCTCCGGTTGCCTGGACGCGCTGCTCGCCGATGCGTTGGCGGGCCGGGCCTACTTCAAGGTCTATCGCCAGTTCAAGATGTACAACGACCCGGCGATGAACCCGGCCCTGGTGGCCGAACGTGCCGCAGCCGCCGTCCGCCGCTGAGCCAGGGTCCGGGTAAGCGATGCGCCTGCTGATCGTCAAGACCTCGTCGATGGGCGACGTGGTGCATGCCCAGCCCGTGGTCGCGGACCTGCATCTGGCGGTGCCCGGCATCGAGATCGACTGGCTGGTCGAGGCGCCTTTCGCGGCCATCCCGCAGCTCAATCCGGGCGTGCGAAGAGTCTGGCCGATGCGCTGGCGCGCCTGGCGCAAGCAGCTGTGGAAGCGCTCGACCTGGACCGCCATGCAGGCCCTGCGCGACCAATTGAAGGGCGAGAAGTACGACCTGGTCCTGGACCTGCAGGGACTGGTCAAGAGCGCGATCTGGTCCCGCCAGGCGGGTGCGCCGGTGGCCGGGTTCGACGCCGGCAGTGCGCGCGAGACCTGGGCCGCATCGGCCTACACGTTCCGTGCCCGTGTTTCTCGTGAACTGCAGGCGGTTGACCGCTGCCGGCGCGTGGCTGCGCAGACCGTCGGCTATTCGCTTCCCCCGACGTCACCGAGGTTCGGCCTCGTGGCCCCGCCGGCACAGCGCCTGGCGGGCTGGCAGCCGCGTGGCGACTATGCGGTCCTGATCCCCAATGCGAGCCGGCGCGAGAAGTTCTGGCCCGAGCGCAGCTGGGTGGCGGTCGGTCGCCGCCTGGCCGAGCGGGGCTTCACGCCCCTGGTGCTCTGGGGCCGACCGGATGAGCAGACCCTGGCCGAGCACATCGCCGCCGGCTGCGAGGGCCAGGTGCCTCCGTTCCTGTCGGTGGCCGACATGGCGTCGGTGCTGGCCGGCGCGCATCAGATCGTGGGCCTGGACACCGGCTTCACCCATCTGGCGGCTGCCTTCGGCCGCCCGACGCTCGGCATCTATTGCGACCACGAACCCGGCCTGGCGGGCATCACGGGCCCGGGGCCGGTGGCGAGCCTCGGCGGCAAGGGTCAGGTGCCTGCGGTTCGCGACGTGCTGGCGCTGGTCGACCAGCACATGGGTTGAGCCCCGCGGTCTACAACGCGTCCATGCGCTGGGTGGGGTAGCTGTCCCAGCTCAGGCAGCCAGGGCACTGCCAGAAGTAGTTGTGCGCCTCGAAGCCGCAGGCCGCGCAGCGGTAGCGCTGCAGTGGGCGCGCCGCGCGTGCGACGGCCTCTCGTGCAGCGGCTGCCAGGGCCGGTGTCCAGTGCACGGCGCTGCCGGACAGCAGCCCTTGCACGCCACTCAGGCTCGGAGCCCGGCGCGCGAGTTCAGCCCAGCGCTCTGCACTGGCGATTCGGGCGGCGGGGTCGCCGGGCTCGCTGCCTTCATCGCCCGAAAGGCCACAAAGGCGGTCCAGGGCCTGCAGCAGTTCCACCGCCGGAAATCGTTCGTGCAGGGCGATCAGGCGCGTGCGTGCATGCTCGACCCGTCCTGCGGCCTGGGCCGCCTGGGCGTATTCGGTCGCGACGAGCAGGAAAGCACTGGCGTGCTGTTCGATGGCCTCGTCCCAGTTCGAGATGGCGCCCGCCGAATCGCCGGCCTTGAAGCAGCGGGCGCCGGCCAGCAGCAGCGGCCGGGCCGCGCCAGGCGCCGCGACGCGCGCCCTGGCGAGTGCGGCATCGGCCAACGCCGGCTGGCCGGCCGCGTCGGCCTCCAGGGCGAGTTCGCATTCGTGGTGCGAAATGCGCGTCTCGAACGACCCGCCCCCAGCGGCCTGCAGTTGTCGGGCGACCTCGGCCGCCTTGGCCCAGTCGCGGCTGCGCTCGTGCAGCGACAGCAAGGCCAGCTTCGCCTCGCGCTCGAAGGTGCTGCCGGCGAGTGCGGCCCAAGCAGCCTCCGCGCGGTCGAGCAGGCCGGCCTTCATGTAGTCCTGGGCCAGGGCCTGTTGTGCGCGGTCACGGTCGGTCGCACTCAGGTCGCTGCGGGCGAGCAGGTGTTCATGGACCCGGACGGCCCGTTCGAACTCGCCGCGGCGCCGGAACAGGTTGCCGAGCGCGAAGTGCAGTTCGGTGGTGTCGGGGTCGTGCTGGACGGCCTCGATGAAGGCATCGATCGCCTTGTCCTGCTGCTCGTTGAGCAACAGGTTCAGGCCCTTGAAGTAGGCCCGTGGCGCGTCGCGGGCGTCGCGTCGCCCTTGTCGCAGGTCGAGCCGCGACGCGAGCCAGCCGAGCGCAAACGCGACGGGCAGCGCCCACAGCAGCCACTGGAAGTCAAAGTCCATGCGGGGGCGCTTCGCTGGCGGGCATTGGCGCCGCCGTGGCTGCAGTCTTGGCTGTCGTGGGATCGGCAGGCGCTGCGCCGCGCCGGCGCCGCCACCAGGCCGGAACCATCGCGATCGTGCCGACGGCACAACCGGCGGCAAACGCCACCAGCACGACGATCACCATCGGGGCCTGCCACTGCGCACCGAAGAACCAGTGCACGACGACCCCTTGCTGGTTGTTCAGCGCAAACGCGAACAGCGTGAAGAAGATGAATGCCCGCAGCAACAGGGCGACGATGCGCATGGCGCCGTCAGAAGCGGTCGTGCTCCGGCGCCGCCGGGCCGACATCGACGGCTTCGCGCAAGGCCTTGCCGGGCTTGAAGTGCGGGACCAGCTTCTCGGGGATCGTGACCTGTTCGCCGCTGCGCGGGTTCCGGCCCACGCGCGGTGGGCGCCGGTTGATCGAAAAGCTGCCGAAGCCTCGGATCTCGATCCGATGCCCGCGTGCCAACGCATCGGACATCGCATCGAGCATCGTCTTCACGGCGAATTCGGCGTCGCTCTGGCGCAGCTGCGCAAAGCGGTCCGAAAGCCGCGCGACGAGATCGGAACGGGTCATGCCGGTCATGTCGACTTGGGATGCGCCGCGCCGCAAGGCGGCCCGACGCATCCACCAGGACGTCAGCCTTCGCTGCCGCCCTTGTCGAGCTTGGCACGCAGCAGGGCGCCCAGGCTCGTCGTGCCGGCGTTCTCGCGCTCGCTGGTCTGGGCCAGGCGCTGCATCGCCTCCTGCTGGTCGGCCTGGTCCTTGGCGCGGATGGAGAGCTGGATCGAACGCATCTTGCGGTCGACGTTGATCACCATCACGTTGACTTCGTCGCCTTCCTTCAGCACGTTGCGCGCGTCCTCGACGCGATCACGGCTGATCTCGCTGGCGCGCAGGTAGCCGGTGACGTCGTCGTTGAGCTGGATCTCGGCGCCACGCGCGTCGACCGTCTTGACCTTGCCGTCGACGAGCGCACCACGGTCGTTCAGCGTCGTGAAGCTGGTGAACGGGTCCACGTCGAGCTGCTTGATGCCCAGGCTGATGCGCTCGCGCTCGACGTCGATGGCCAGCACCAGGGCTTCGACTTCCTGACCCTTCTTGAAGTTGCGCACGGCGGATTCGCCGGGCTCGTTCCAGGACAGGTCCGACAGGTGCACGAGGCCGTCGATGCCGGCGGTCAGGCCGATGAACACGCCGAAGTCGGTGATGCTCTTGACGGGGCCCTTGACCTTGTCGCCGCGCTTGACCGTGGCGCTGAACTCCTCCCAGGGGTTGGCCTTGCACTGCTTCATGCCCAGGCTGATGCGGCGCTTGTCCTCGTCGATCTCGAGGACCATGACCTCGACCTCTTCGCCCATCGTGACGACCTTGGCCGGAGCGACGTTCTTGTTCGTCCAGTCCATCTCGGAGACGTGGACCAGGCCCTCGATGCCGGGCTCGATCTCGACAAACGCGCCGTAGTCGGCGATGTTCGTGACCTTGCCGAACAGGCGCGTGCCTTGCGGGTAGCGGCGGCTGACGCCCATCCAGGGGTCGTCGCCGAGCTGCTTGAGGCCCAGGCTGACGCGGTTCTTCTCGGCGTCGAACTTGAGCACCTTGGCGGTGAGTTCCTGGCCGACCGTGACCACCTCGCTCGGGTGGCGCACGCGACGCCAGGCCATGTCGGTGATGTGCAGCAGGCCGTCGATGCCGCCGAGGTCGACGAAGGCGCCGTACTCGGTGATGTTCTTGACCACGCCGTGCACGATCGCGCCTTCGGTCAGGGTCTCGAGCAGCTTGGCGCGTTCTTCGCCCATCGAAGCCTCGACGACGGCGCGGCGCGACAACACGACGTTGTTGCGCTTGCGGTCGAGCTTGATGACCTTGAACTCCATGGTCTTGCCCTCGAAGGGCGTCATGTCCTTGACCGGACGCGTGTCGAGCAGGCTGCCGGGCAGGAAGGCGCGGATGCCGTTGACGAGGACCGTCAGGCCGCCCTTGACCTTGCCGCTCACGGTGCCGGTGACGAACTCACCCGACTCGAGCGCGTTCTCCAGGGCCATCCAGGACGCCAGGCGCTTGGCCTTGTCGCGGCTGAGGATGGTGTCGCCGTAGCCGTTCTCGACCGCATCGACGGCCACGGAGACGAAGTCGCCGACCTGGACTTCAAGCTCGCCCTGATCGCTCTTGAACTCGGCGATGTCGATGTAGCTTTCGCTCTTGAGGCCGGCATTGACAACGACATGGTTCATGTCGATGCGCACGACTTCGGCGGAGATGACCTCGCCGACGCGCATGTCGCTGATCTTCAGGGACTCTTCGAAGAGCGCGGCGAAAGATTCGAAGCCGCCTTGATCGGTGGCCATAACGGTGGTGGACATGGAGTTTGGTGCTTGCCCGGGGAGGGAGAACGCAGAGCCGGGCGTTGCGTGCTGCGGGTGACGGACCCGCGGCGGGGGTTGAAGTGACGAAAAGGAGGCCGCACCAAGAGGCCTGACGGCCCGAAAGGTGGGGATGCAGCCCCCGCGGTTGGCCCGCGTCAGGGTCAGCGAGGGGCCAGACCTTGCAACGGACCGCGCTCGGCCCACCAAGCCAGCACCTGCGCCACCGAAGCCTCGATGGTGAGCTGCGAGTTGTCGAGCTTTCGCGCGTCTTCGGCGGGCTTCAAAGGCGCAACTGCACGCTGCATGTCGCGTGTGTCGCGCGCTTCAAGGTCTGCACGAAGGTCGGCGAGTCTAGCCGGAATACCCTTGGAAATCAATTGCTTATGCCTGCGCTCGGCACGTTCGCCGGCGCCGGCCGTGAGGTAGACCTTCAAGGCCGCGCCAGGGAAGACCACGGTGCCCATGTCGCGTCCGTCGGCGACCAACCCGGGCAGGCGTGCAAACGACAACTGCAAGCCGTGCAGGGCTTGCCGCACCGCCGGCAGGCTGGACACCCGCGAAGCCGCGAGTCCCGTGGCCTCAGCCCGCAGTGCGTCGCTGACATCCTGGCCGCGCAGCCAGACGCGTCCGGCCTCGGCGCCCTGGCCAAAACGCAGGTCGAGCCCGGCTGCAATCGCAGCCACCCGTGGCTCGTCGTCGAGCGCGACGCCGTCTTGCATGGCGGCCAGCCCGGTGGCGCGGTACAGCGCGCCGGAGTCGAGCAGGTGCCAGCCCAACTGGGCCGCGACCTGGGCCGCCAACGTGCCCTTGCCCGATGCAGTCGGCCCGTCGATCGCGATGACGGGCACGGCGCCCGGAGCGGCCTGGACCAGACCAAAGAGCGCCTCGAAGTAATCCGGGAATGTCTTGGCGACGCACTTCGGGTCGAGCAGACGCAGCGCGCGTGGCGACGGTGCGCCAGCCAGGCCGTTGAAGGCGGCCAGCGACATGCACATCGCCATGCGGTGGTCGTCGTAGGTGCGGATCGTGGCGCTGCGCCAGGCCTGCGGCTCGGGGGGCACGATGTGCAGCCGGTCAGGACCCTCGTCAACCGTGGCGCCCACCGCGCGCAGCTCCGCCGCCATCGCCGCGATCCGATCGGTTTCCTTCACTCGCCAGCTCGCGATGCCGGTGAGCGTGCTCGGGCCGTCAGCGTACAGGGCCATCACCGCCAGCGTCATCGCAGCGTCGGGGATCGCCGTGCAGTCCATGGCGATGCCGGCCAGCGGCCAGCGGCCGCGGCGCACGACCAAGGCGTTGGCTTCGGCCGTCACATCGGCACCCATGGCGCGGGCCGCATCGACGAAGCGGATGTCGCCCTGGATCGACTGTGCGCCGACGCCTTCGATGCGCACCGGCGCCTCGGTGGCCGCGATCGCGCCGAGGGCGACGAAGTACGACGCCGACGAAGCATCGCCTTCGACGTGCACGACCCCCGGCGAGCGGTAGCGGCTTCCCGCGGGCACCACAAACCGCTGCCAGCCCTCGCGGCGGACCTCGATGCCAAAGCGCGCCAGCAGGTTCAGCGTGATCTCGACGTAGGGCTTGCTGATGAGCTCGCCGACCACCTCGACGACCACGTCCTGCGTGTCGGCGACCAGCGGCAAGGCCAGCAACAGGGCGGACAGGAACTGGCTCGAAACGTCGCCCCGCACCTGAAGCGGCGCTGCCAGTGCCAGGTGGCCGCCGCGCTCGCCGCGCAGGCGCAGCGGCGGATAGCCGGGCTGGCCCAGGTCGTCGATCGTGCAGCCCAGCGGGCGCAGCGCGTCGACCAGGTCGCCGATCGGCCGCTCGTGCATGCGCGCAACGCCCGAAAGCTCGAAGCGGCCGCCTTGTGTTGCCGCCAGCAGCGCCAGCGCTGCCGCCAGCGGACGCATCGCGGTGCCCGCATTGCCGAGGAAGAGCTGCGCGTCGTGCACCGCCAGACGACCCGCCAGGCCTGTGACGTGCAGGACCGAGCCGGCGCCATCGCCATCGCCAACGCCCGAGCCCTCGTCGCGAAGCGTGCAGCCCAGCGCCACCAGTGCCGCGCGCATGACCTCGGTGTCGTCGCTGGCCAGCAGGCCGTGCACGGCCGTGGTCCCTTCGGCCAGCGCCGCCAGCAGCAGGACCCGGTTGGAAATGCTCTTGCTGCCCGGCAGGCGCACGGTGCCGGCCGCGGCCACGAGTGGCGGAATGTCGAGATGGGGAATGCGGTACATCGGAGTCGCTTGGGTCGGGCCGGCAGCGGCCGCGGCTGCCGGGCGATGGGCGCCTTGCTCAGCGCACCGTGTTCGGACCGTTGCCACCCGCGGCGGGGACCCGCGGTGCGGACATCTGCCACTGGCTGCGGCCCTCAGCCGGCAGGCGGATCAGGTCTTCCAGCGCGTCGGCGTTGCCGCTGCGCATCACGTGCTCGAGTGCATCGAGTGCCCGCCGGAAGTGCTGGGACTGCTTGAGCACCTCTTCGCGGTTGGCGATCAGGATGTCGCGCCAGGTCTCGGGCTGGCTGGCGGCGATGCGTGAGAAGTCGCGAAATCCCGGGCCGGCCAGCGACAGGAAGTCCCGCCCGGCGGGCTGGTTGACGACAGCGCTGAAGTAGGCAAATGCCAGCAGATGTGGCAGGTGGCTCACGGCGGCGAATGCGGCGTCGTGGTTTTCAGGCGTCATCTTCAACACCTGGGTGCCAAGCGCCGACCAGACGTCCGTGGCTTTCTGGACCAGGGCCGGCACCGTCTGCGGCAAGGGGGTCAGGATGACCTGCCGGCCGGTGAACAGCCCGGGGTCGGCGTTTTCGATGCCTGACACTTCCTTTCCGGCGATCGGGTGCGCGGGCACGAAGGCGCCGACCCGCTCGCGCAGCACCCGCCTTGCGGCATCGACCACGTCGCGCTTGGTGCTGCCCACGTCCATGAAGAGCACGTTGGGCTCCACCAGGTGGCGGATCGCCTTGAAGGTCACTTCAGTCGCCGCGACCGGCACCGCGATCAGCACGATGTCCGAACCCGAGACCGCCAGCAGTGCCGACTCGGCCGCAGCGTCGATCACGCCCAGGCGGCGCGCGCGCTCGGTCGTCGAGGGGCTCTTGCTGTAGCCGACGACACGGCGTGCCAGACCGGCGCGCTTCATCGCCAGGGCGAATGATCCGCCGAGCAGGCCGCAGCCGATGACGCCGAGCTGGTTGAACATGGAATCAGTGAGTATCCAGCGGATAGCTGCCCAGCACCTTGAAGAAGGCGCAGACCTGGCGCAGCTCGGACAGCGCACTGGCCACCCGGGGGTCGTCGGGGTGGCCCTCGAGGTCCATGTAGAAGTAGTACTCCCACTGACCCGACCGTGCCGGGCGCGACTCGAATCGGCTCATCGACACGCCATGCTGCTTCAGCGGCACCAGCATGTCGTGCACGGCGCCGGGTCGGTTGGTGACAGACACCACGAGGCTGGTGCAGTCGCGGCCCGAGGCCTTGGGTGCCGGCTGGCGCTGGGGATGGGTGACGATGGCGAAGCGTGTGCGGTTGTGCGCGTCGTCCTGGATCGCCGGGGCCACGATGTGGAGCCCGAACTCGCTGCCCGCACGCTCGCTGGCGATCGCCGCCAGCGTCGGGTCGAGCGCCGCCAGCCGTGCGCCTTCGGCGTTGCTCGCGACCGGCCGCCGCTCGGCATGTGGCAGGTGGTTGGACAGCCAGGCATGGCACTGCGCCAGTGCCTGGGGATGGGCAAGCACCGCCGAAATGCCGTCGCTGGCATTTGTCCGTCGCAGCAGGTTGTGGCGGACAAACAGGCTGGTCTCGCCGATGATGAACAGCGGCGTGTGCAGGAACAGATCCAGTGATCGCGCGACCACGCCTTCGGTCGAGTTCTCGACCGGCACGACGCCGAAGTCGGCGGCACCGGCGCTGGCCGTGCGGAAGACTTCGTCGATGCTCGCGCAAGGCACCCGCTCGATCGACGACCCGAAGTAGCCCAGCGCCGCCAGCTCGCTGAACGTGCCCGAAGGCCCGAGGTACGCCACGCGGGTCGGCGTCTCCAGCGCCCGGCAGGCGGACATGATCTCGCGCCAGATCGGGGCCACGCTGTCCTGCGCCAGCGGACCGGCGTTGACGGCCTTGAGCCCATCGATGACCTGGGCCTCGCGCTCAGGCCGAAACGCCACGCCGCCATGCTGGCGCTTCAGCTCTCCGACCTCCAGTGCCAGCGTGGCGCGCCGGTTCAGCAGGGAGAGCAGTTCGCGGTCCAGGGCGTCGATGTGCTCGCGCAACTGCAGCAGCGCCGAATCCAGCGTGGGTGGCGAGGCGTCGTGGGCCTGGCTCATCGCGCTGGACTCAGCGTGCCGGTGCTCGCGGGGCTGCAGGAGCAGCGGTCGGGGCAGGTGCCGGCGCCGGTGCGGATCCGGGCGCGGCCGGCGGGTTCAAACGGCGCACGATGGACTGCTCCAGCACCTTGGCCCGCGCCTCGATGCTGGCGCGGCCTTCGGCGACGATGCGTTCGCCGAGGGCACGCTGCATTTCCGGGCCGGCATTCTGGAATTTGCGCAGCGTCGGCGACTCCAGCAGCACGATCACTTCGCGCAGCTCCTGCTCGCTGAAGCGTTCCTCGAGCATCGGCGTCAGGATGCCCGGCGCCAGGCGAACGGCGCGGTCGCGCATCGGCGGGGCCATTTCCTCGACGTACTGACGCAGATCGGCCTGGATGTCGCGGGCCACGGCTTCACGCCGCTCGGCCGGCAGCCGCTGCAGGGCCTGGCTGGCCTGCTGGCCCATCATCAAGGCCGGTTGCTCGGCCAGTTGCCGACCCAGGTTCTCGACGCCCGGCATCTGAAGCTGGATCACCCGCTCCACCAGGCGCTTCTTCTCCGGGCTCGATGGGGTTGGCGTGGCCGCCGCAGGGGCGGCCGGGGCCGGACCCTGTGCCCAGGACAAGGGTGCCGAGGCCAGGGCGGCCAGGGCCAAGGCGGTCGAGAGGAGTCTGTGGGGCATCAGGCGCTTTCCGGGGTGCCGGGGTCGGCAGGGTTGGGGTCGGCCGGGCCGGCGTCGCCAGAAGTGTCTTCATCGGGAGCGTCGTTCTCGACGATCCGCTGCAGGCCTGACAGCTTGGCGCCGTCGTCGAGCGCGATCAGGGTCACACCCTGGGTCGCGCGCCCGAGTTCGCGGATCTCGGAGACCCGGGTCCGGACCAGCACGCCCTTGTCGGTGATCAGCATGATCTCGTCGGCAGGCCGCACCAAGGTGGCGGCGACCACCCGGCCGTTGCGCTCGGTCTGCTGGATCGCGATCATGCCCTTGGTCCCGCGGCCATGACGCGTGTACTCGATGATCGACGTGCGTTTGCCGTAGCCGTTTTCGGTGGCGGTCAGGACGCTTTGCGATTCGTCCTCGGCCACCAGCATCGCGATCACGTTCTGGCCCTCTTCAAGCGTCATGCCCTTGACGCCGCGGGCGGTGCGGCCGTGAGGCGTCACGTCGGACTCGTCGAAGCGGACCGCCTTGCCGCCGTCGGAGAACAGCATCACGTCGTGGTGCCCATCGGTCAGTGCCGCGCCGATGAGGTAGTCGCCGTCGTCCAGGTTGACGGCAATGATGCCGGCCTTGCGCGGATTGCTGAATTCGTCCAGCGGTGTCTTCTTGACCACGCCAAGCGCGGTCGACATGAAGACGAAGTGATCGGCCGGGAAGCGGCGGAACGCGCCTGTCAACGGCAAGACGACGGTGATCTTCTCGCCGCTCTCGAGCGGGAACATGTTGACGATGGGTTTTCCCCGCGACTGGCGTCCGCCCTGCGGCACCTCCCAGACCTTGATCCAGTAGACCCGCCCACGGTTGGAGAAGCACAGGATCCAGTCGTGCGTGTTGGCAATGAAGAGCTGGTCGATCCAGTCGTCTTCCTTGGTCTGCGTCGCCTGCTTTCCTCGGCCACCGCGCCGCTGCGCGCGGTACTCCGACAGAACCTGGCTCTTGATGTACCCGGTGTGGCTGAGCGTGACCACCATGTCGGCCGGCGTGATCAGGTCCTCGGTGCCGAGCTCCTGCGCATTCCGCTCGATCTGGCTGCGGCGGGCTCCTTCCTTGGTCTGGCCGAACTCCTGCTTCAGCGCCTGCAGCTCGCCGGCGATGATCTCGGTCACGCGGCCGGGCTTGGCCAGGATGTCGAGCAGGTCGGCGATCTCGGCCATCACGTCGCGGTACTCGCCGACGATCTTGTCCTGCTCCAGCCCGGTCAGGCGTTGCAGGCGCATGTTCAGGATTTCCTGCGCCTGGTCGTCCGACAGCCGGTAAAGCCCGTCGGGCTGCATTCCGTAATGTGCCGGCAGGCCTTCGGGCCGGAACGCGCCGCTGCCACCCGGCGCCTGGCCATCGACGCGGGCCAGCATCTCTCGCACGATGCTCGAATCCCAGCTCTTGGACATCAACGCTGCCTTGGCCACCGGCGGCGTCGGCGAGTTCTTGATCGTCTCGATGAAGTCGTCGATGTTGGCCAGCGCCACCGCGAGGCCTTCCAGCACATGGCCACGCTCGCGAGCCTTGCGCAGCGCGAAGACGGTGCGCCGGGTCACGACCTCGCGTCGATGCTCGAGGAAGATCTCGATCAGCTGGCGCAGGTTGCACAGGCGAGGCTGGCCGTCGATCAGCGCCACCATGTTGACCCCAAAGCTGTCCTGCAGCTGGGTCTGCTTGTAGAGGTTGTTGAGCACGACCTCAGGCACTTCGCCGCGCTTGAGCTCGATCACCAGCCGCATGCCCGACTTGTCGCTCTCGTCCTGGATGTGCGAGATGCCCTCGAGCTTCTTCTCCTTGACCAGTTCGGCCATGCGCTCCTGCAGCGTGCGCTTGTTGACCTGGTAGGGGATCTCGTCGACGACGATGGCCTGCCGGTCGCCGCGTTCGAGATCCTCGAAGTGCACCTTGGCCCGCATCACGACCTTGCCGCGACCGGTGCGGTACGCCTCGCGTACCCCGGCGAGCCCGTAGATGATTCCGGCCGTCGGGAAATCCGGCGCCGGGACGATCTCCATCAGTTCCTCAAGGTCGGCCGCGGGGTTCTTCAGCAAGTGCAGGCAGGCATCGACAACCTCGTTGAGGTTGTGCGGCGGGATGTTCGTCGCCATGCCCACGGCGATGCCAGCGCTGCCGTTGACGAGCAGGTTTGGCAGCTTGGCCGGCAGCACCACCGGTTCCTTCTCGCTGCCGTCGTAGTTGGGCTGGAAGTCCACCGTCTCCTGGTCGATGTCGGCCAGCATCTCGGCGGCGATCTTCGACAGGCGGATCTCGGTGTAGCGCATCGCCGCCGGGTTGTCCCCATCGACACTGCCGAAGTTGCCCTGGCCGTCGACCAGCATGTGGCGCAGCGAAAAAGGCTGGGCCATGCGGACGATCGTGTCGTAGATGGCAGAGTCGCCGTGTGGGTGGTACTTGCCCATCACATCGCCGACGATGCGTGCGCTCTTCTTGTAGGGCCGGTTCCAGTGGTTGCTCTGCTCGTGCATCGCAAACAGCGCTCGCCGGTGCACGGGCTTCAGGCCGTCGCGGGCATCAGGAAGTGCCCGTCCAACGATCACGCTCATCGCATAGTCGAGGTAGCTGCGCCGCATTTCCTCTTCGAGGCTGACGGGCAGGGTTTCCTTGGCGAACTCGGTCATGCGGTCGGGGCGGGCTGCGCGTGCTGGCGCGCCCGGCGAAGGCTGGGCAGGCGGGAAGGGGAGGCGCGGTCTGGGGTTGCGGAGTCCGCGTGCGAGGTGCACCGCGGAGGGCTGCCCGGGACCGCTTCTGCGGGCCGATTCTAGGGCGCGCGCCGTGTCGCGGCTGCGCAACAAGCGAGGGTCCTCAACTCCGCTGCCCGCCCAAAATGCAGTCGTCCAAGAGGCCTATGGCACAATGTTTTCGCAGTGGTGGACGCCTCGCAAGCTTGTGCGTTTGCCCGAATTCCGGTCGCTTTGGACGAATCGCAGACTCCTGCGGCTTTCCTCGAGAGGAGAATCAATGAAGAAATTGAACAAGGTGGCGGTGCTCTTCGCATCTGCCGCGCTTGCCGCCCCGATCTCAGCCTTCGCTCAACCGAAGACGATCGACAACTGGCGCGCCAGCGATGGCACGGTCTGGAGGAACGGCACCAACGAGCTGTGCTGGCGTGATGCCGGCTGGACTCCTGCCACCGCGGCCGAGAACTGCGACGGCGCGATCAAGCCGCCGCCGCCGCCGCCGCCGGCCCCGCGTGTGGCTCCGCCGCCGCCGCCGATGCCTCCCGCCGAGCCCCGCCAGGCCCCGGCAGTGCCGGTCGCTCCGCCGCCGCCCCCCCCGCCGCCGCCTCCGCCACCCCCGCCGGTGGCTGAGAAGGTCACGTTCGCTGCCGATGCACTGTTTGACTTCGCCAAGGCGGATCTCAAGCCCGAAGCTCAAGCCAAGCTGACGGACCTCGTCGACAAGACCAAGGGCGTGAACCTGGAAGTCATCATCGCGGTCGGCCACACCGACAACGTTGGCGATGTCGCTGCGAACCAGAGGCTGTCGATTCGTCGCGCCGACGCGGTGAAGAACTTCATCGCGGGCAAGGGCGTCGAGAAGAACCGCATCTACACCGAAGGCAAGGGCGAAGGCCAGCCGGTTGCAGACAACAAGACTGCCGAAGGCCGGGCCAAGAACCGCCGCGTGGAAGTCGAAGTCGTCGGCACGCGCACCCGCCGCTGATCGAAGCTCGCTTCAAAGCCAGACAAACCCCGCCCCGGCGGGGTTTGTCGTTTCTGGCTCTCAGGGTCTTGCGGCCTGCGCATAGCATCCGTGGATGAACAGCGCCGACACCACCGCAACCCACTCGAACGCCGACGCCCAGGAGCTCGCGAAGTTCAGCGAACTCGCGCATCGTTGGTGGGATCCGAACAGCGAATTTCGACCTCTTCACCAGATCAACCCCCTGCGTCTGGCCTGGATCGACGAGCTGGCTCCGCTGCGTGGAAAGCAGGCGCTCGATGTGGGCTGCGGCGGCGGCATCCTGGCTGAAGCGATGGCCGCAAAGGCGGAGCACGTCACCGGCATCGACTTGGCAGCGCGGCCTTTGGGCGTGGCGCGCCTCCACGCATTGGAGTCCGGTGTCGCCAATCTCGAGTACCGCGAGATCGCGACCGAGGCCCTCGCAGAGGAGCGTCCGGCGCGGTACGACGTCGTCACCTGCATGGAGATGCTCGAGCACGTGCCCGACCCGTCGGCCATCGTCGCGGCCTGTGCCAGGCTTGTGAGACCCGGCGGCTGGGTCTTCTTCTCGACCTTGAATCGCAACCCCAAGTCGTTCCTGTTTGCCATCGTGGGGGCCGAGTACGTGCTCAGGTTGCTGCCGCGCGGCACGCACGAGTACGCCCGCTTCATCCGTCCCAGCGAGCTCACCCGCTGGTGCAGGGAGAGTGCGCTGTCGGTTCAGGCCAGCCGCGGCATGGAATACAACCCGCTCACGCGGCGCTACTGGCTCTCAGGCGACACCAGCGTCAACTACCTCATCGCCTGCCGGCGCCCTGCGGAATGACCGTCCCGGGGGCCTGTGGCGTGCAGGCC
>Ga0209985_10000256_pt1 | contig 60046 bp, 48 predicted proteins | sample NOAtaG_FD_187305 | JGI IMG/M metagenome (GOLD analysis project Ga0209985, IMG submission 187305) | Freshwater lake microbial communities from Lake Erie, under a cyanobacterial bloom - NOAA_Erie_Diel6S_1000h metaG (SPAdes) (version 2) | ecosystem: Environmental > Aquatic > Freshwater > Lake ... | reverse complement strand
CGAAATAGCCGAAAACATCATCGAAATACCGCTGACACTGCCCCAAAGCGGGCAAATACACAGAAAAATCCTTCTTCTTACCGAAGAACAAAAATATCTCGGCTCAATTTTTAGTTTTGGGTGTTAAAACGCGGAAGTCAGGAAAAAGAAGTTGCAATGCAAATCAATTGATTGTTTCGAGCAATTGGTCAACTTGAATACCAGACGAACATTTGAAGTGCCCCTTAGCGCACTGGCGGTGACCATGTAACCCACACGGACGGCAATCCAGCTTTTCGTGTGTTTCCACCACGCGCGAGTTTGAGCTCAACGGTCCGAAACCAAACGAGGGCAACGTGCTGCAATATATGGCGGTGACGGGCGCATCCACGGCAGATGCAAGGTGCATCGGAGCCGAATCATTCACATAATTCATCACCGCTTCCTTCATCAGCGCTGCGGATTGCAAAAAGGTTAACTCCCCCGCCAGATTCCGAACCCGGGGTGACCCGGATTTACGCAAAATCCAATCGCAGGCATCGCGATCGGCCGGGGCTCCGAGTAAGTACAACACCAGGTGCTCAGGGAATTTTCCGATCAGTTCAACCCATCGCTCGCGGCTCCACTGCTTGGTAAACCAAACCGATATTGGCGCCAGGCATACATACGCGCGTCTTTTGCCCTCGTCACCAACCTGCCACTGCGTTACCGACTGACGATCGGGTGCGGTTGGGTAAAGGCGTGGCATGGCTGGCTTGAATCCTGTGAGATGCCCGATCAGCTTCTGGTTGCGATCAATTTCATGAACGCCTGGACGAATATCATGCGACACCCGATGAGTGAACCAAAACGAAAAAGGATTCTTGTCAAAACCAATGCGCTGTGGTGATCCGCTCCGCGCGGTAATCCATCCCGAACTGGCAAAACGGTGTACGTTGATTACTGCATCATACCGGGTGGCGCGTACTTGTCGGGTAAGGGCCAGCAAATTGGTAAGCTTACCGCGCTTTTTATCCCAGATGAGAACGCGATGGAGGAACGGGTGCCCAGACAAAAGCTGCTCATTGCCTTTGCGCAACAAAAAGTCGATTTTCGCCTCCGGAAACTGCAGGTGGAGTTTTTCTACCACGGCTGTAGCCAAGATGACATCTCCGATAAAGGCGGTTTGGATGACGAGGAAAGACTGCTTCGCGCCAGCGTTCATTTCGGAAACTTCTCCCGGTAATAGTGAATGGCCTTTTCAATCTCGCGAAAGGCCACTGCGCGCCCCTGAAACTCCGGCACTTCGACCACTTTATTCTCCAGCTTCTTGTACGACTCAAAAAACTCGCGAAGCTCGCGGGTGAAATGCTCCTGCATGGTGGTTACATCTTCCAGGTGGGCCACACTGGCATCGTTCTCGGCAACGGCAATGATCTTTTCATCAGCCAGACCCTGATCAATCATGTGCATAACGCCAATAACCCGGGCGGGTACCAACGTAAGCGGTTGAATGGGAACCAATGACAAAATCATGATGTCCAGCGGGTCAAGGTCATCGCCCAGCGTTTGAGGAATAAATCCGTAGTTGGCCGGGTAGTACACGGACGAATACAACACCCGGTCCAGTTTGAGTAAACCCGTATCCTTGTCTACCTCATACTTGGCTCGCATCCCAATGGAAATCTCAATGATGCCATTTACCCGCTGGGGGGGCTGTTGACCTATAGGTGCTTCGTGCCAGGGGTGTTTGATCATGGGTTTAAAGATAAAAAAAGAAGCCCCGATTACGCGGGGCCTCCAGCAAACTATTTGGGTGAAGGTCTTAATTCTCCTTCGTCTCCTCGTCTTTCTTTTTCTTTTCTACCGGCTTTACCTTGTCACCGTCTTTAAGGCGTTTGGACACAACCAGGAATGGACCCGTAATAACCTCGGTACTATCGCTAAGGCCCGTCTGAATTTCAATGTTATCGTAATCGCTGATACCCGTTTTGACCTCCACCATTTTCGCAACACCCTTTTCGTGTACGAACACCACCACCTTATCTTCCTTTTTTTCAGCAGCGGCCTGCCGTTGCGCGTTTTCATTCACCACTTGGCGTTGGTCGTCATCGGCAGCCGGCTTTTCCTCTTTCTTTTCCGGGTTACGCGTAGTCACAGCTGCCAGCGGCACCGAAAGCACGTTAATCTTGCGAGTTGTAATGATCTCCACACTGGCCGTCATGCCTGGTCGAAACGGATAGCGATTACCGGCCTTAACCAGGTCCACATAAGATGACTCCAGGATCAAAATGCGAACTTCAAATTCCGTGATGGCATCAGCCGATGTTTTGTCACGTGCCGTATTGGCAATATTGGTGACAATGCCCTTGAATTGCTTGGCATCAGCCGAATAGGCATCCACATCAATCAGAACCGAATCATTCAAATGCACGCGCACAATATCATTCTCGTTCACGTTTACGCGTACCTCCATTTTTTTAAGATCCGCAATTCGCAACATTTCAGTACCGGCCATCTGGGCGGTACCCACTACGCGTTCGCCTTTCTTCACATTCAGCTTTGACACAATACCGTTCATCGGGGCCATAACGGTCGTACGCCTCACGTTCTCGCGCGACTCTTTCACCGTAGCCTCTGTACTGCTCACAATGAACTTAGCCGCTTCCAGGCTCTGCCGTGCAGACTTCAAATCGTTTTCGGCAACCTTGAAATTTTGCTGAGCCAATTGCCAATCCGCTTCCGAGATCACTTTTTCATTCCACAGTTTTTGCTGTCGCTCATAATCCTGCCGGGCGCGCTCATAAGTGGCCTCGCTTCTGGACAGGGCCGCACGGGCGGATTCCAGGTTAGCTTTCTGCTGGTTGAGTGTAGCTTCCGAACGCTCCAGTTGGCTGAGCTGAACGTCCGGGCGAATCTTCACCAACACCTTTCCGGCCGGCACCGAGTCACCGTCCTCGACAAACAGGTCAATGATCTCGCCCGAGACTTCGGGCGCAATTTTAACTTCGATGACGGGCTGCACCGTGCCGGACGCACTCACCTTCTCGGTGATGGACGTCCGTTTTACTTTCGCAAATTCTACCTCCAGTTCTTTGCCCTTACCGATCCACCCGGCCGACTTGCCAATGATGATAAACAGGATGAGAGCGCCTAAAAACCCGAGTGCGTAGTACAGCAACTTATTGTTCGATTTTTTCTTGACTTGCTTTGCCATGATATAGGAATAGGATTACGTTGATTTTAGAATTCAATGGGTTTGCCCTGATAGAAGTCCAGCACTTTCTTACGGAAGATGAAACTGTATTTCGCCCGAGTCAAGTCAGACCGCGAACGGAACAAGTCATTCTCCGAAACCTGGTATTCCACAAAATTGATTGCCCCGATTTCGTAGCGCTGCTTGTTGATACGATACGCCTCCTCCTGCGCCTTCACCTGCTTGAGGGAACTCGTGTAAGATTTGGAGGCCGCCACAGCATCATTGTAGGCCGTTTCAATGGCCTGACGCAACGTGTTTTCATTCTCCTGGATGGCCACCTCGGCCAAACTCTTGTTGATCTTTGACCGTTGCACATTGGCGCGCGTGGCTAATCCATTCAAGATGGGAATGTTCAACTGTAAACCCACGGAATTGAACAGGTTATCTTCCATCTGTTCGCGTCTGCCATAGCCCTCGGCTACTTGTATGGTATTCGGCACATAGCCAAAGACTTGCTGCCCGGTCCCCTGTACTTCACCAAAAGGGTTGTTCGATAGCGAAAAGGTACCGTCCAACTGCGAGCGGGGCACATCTGACACACTTGCGTAGTTCGATTGGGCTGAAGCATTCAAGTTCAACCGCGGGTAATAATTTCCCCGTGCTGCTTTTAATCCATATTCCGCGCTCTCAAGTTTGAGGCGGGCACTTAAGATTTCCGGCATAATGCCCAGTGACAGCTGGTAGATGTCCTCGGCTGTTTGCGATAAAACCAGATCCTCGGCTTCGATTTCGGGAGTGACCACCTGCATGGGCGTGTTGCCGGGAATCTGCATAGCTTGTTTCAACTGAAGCAGAGAGAGATTCAAGGTGTTCTCCTGGTTAATCAGATTGACTTCGTTGGTGGCCACCTGAGCTTCCTGATTCAACTGGCTGGCCAGCGGCAGCGATCCGGCTGCTACTTGTTTTTGGATGCGCTCAAGCTGTTGCTGGCTGGAGCTCAGTTGCAACCTTGCATTCTCGAACAGTTCCTGATTAAAGATAACATTCGTATACAGGGTAACCACATTGAGAATCAAATCATTCTTGGCCTTCTCAAGATCTTTCTCCGCGGCCACCACATCGCGTTGACCTGCCCGAAACGAGTTTTGCACGCGTAAACCGTTGAATAAGTTCAACGATGCAATACCTTGAACGTTAATGGTATTGTTGTCTCGATTAACGAACAGGTTCGTAACCGGGTTCAACGCGCGACCATAGTTTTGGTTATACGAGCCGCCCGCGTTAAGGGTCGGCAAGAAGCCAGCCTTGGATTGAAGTAAGTTGGCTTTGAAGGTCTCTACATTGTAAAAACTGCGTTTGATGCGCAGGTTATTCTCCAGGGCCACATCAATGCACTCCTTCAGCGTCCAGCTTTTGGGCTCCTGTGCGTGGCTTGCGGTAACAGTGGCCAGAGAAAAAATTACAACTAGCGTAATGGTTCTGATCATAAAACGATATCCGGTATATAAATAACTTCTTTTACCCAGCTAAGACTCTTTAAGTACTCGAAGGTTACAGGGCGGATGCCGCTGTCCATTTCAATCACCTGACAGGCCATGTCGTTCTTGCCTTTGCGGCTTACCGACATGGTGGCAATGTTGCAATCGTCCTGTGCCAGCACATTGGCGATGAATGCGATAGCACCCTTAACGTCCCCGGCAAAAATGATTACGGTATGAAGGCTCGCGCTGAAATCAGCCTTGAAACCATTTACCTCCGCAATGTTGATGATGCCACCCCCTTTGCTCTCACCTAACACTTCCACCTCCCGGTTGCCTTTTTTCAGCACCAGGCGAATGGAGTTGGGGTGAAAGGTGGATGCATTGCCAACCGAACGAAAATGATATTTGATTCCAGCCTGGCCAGCCAGTTCAATGGCATCTTTGATGCGCTTATCGTCAGTCTTAAAGTCCATGAGGCCTGCCAGGATGGCCCGATCACTGCCGTGGCCCTCATAGGTACGCGCAAAAGAATTATAAAACGTTATTTCTGCGGACTCGGGCTGGCCGCCCAGAATCTGAATGGCGGCCCGGGCAATGCGCACCACTCCGGCCGTATGCGAGCTTGACGGGCCTATCATGATCGGTCCAATCATGTCAAAAACGCTGCTCTTCTCGGCCATACGGTGTTAACTAACGCACAAAACCCCAAAAGGATACCGGAAGCGGGCATTTCTTTACCAAAATCCGGCATTTTTCGGGCAGGCGGCAAAAATACGCTTTGGAGGCTTAGCGAACACACGCTCCTCGCCAGAAATCCAACTGGTTACACCGCAATCGGTGCTTTTATCGAGGGGTGTGCCTGATAGTTCAGAATTTCAAAGTCGGCAAACTCGTAATCGAAAATGGAAGATGGTTTGCGTCTGATCTTGAGCGTGGGCAACGGGTACGGTTCCCGTGTCAGTTGCAAATTGACTTGATCAAGGTGGTTGCTGTAAATATGCGTGTCGCCCCCGGTCCAGACAAACTCACCGGGCTCCAGGTCACACTGCTGGGCCACCATATGAGTGAGCAGCGCATAAGACGCAATGTTGAAAGGAAGGCCCAGGAAAACATCGCAACTGCGTTGATACAACTGGCACGACAATTTGCCATCGGCTACGTAAAACTGGAACAGCGCGTGGCAGGGCGGCAGTGCCATGTCATCCACATCAGCCGGGTTCCAGGCGGTAACAATGTGCCTGCGGGAGTCCGGCTTGCTGCGAATACTGTTCATCACGTGTGTAATCTGATCAATCCGGGCACCGTGGCGGCCCGGCCACGAGCGCCATTGGTAGCCATACACGGGCCCCAGATTGCCCTCGGCATCCGCCCACTCGTCCCAGATGGAAACCCCGTTGTCTTTGAGGTATTGGATGTTGGTATCGCCCTTCAAAAACCACAGCAACTCGTAAATAATCGAGCGCAGGTGCAGTTTCTTCGTGGTAACTAAAGGGAATCCCTGCTGGAGATCAAAGCGCATCTGGTAGCCGAACACCGAGAGGGTGCCCGTGCCGGTGCGGTCGGTTTTCGTAGCGCCCTGGGCCAGGATGTGGCGCAGCAGGTCGTGGTATTGTTGCATCGTGAGAGTTATCGAGCCAAAAATAGCAAACAAAGCCAATGCACTAAAACCCGCTATCGCTAATCTTCCACATTAATCTGGCGTTGACGGTCTCCAGCCTAGACTTTTCTCCCAACAGTTCGTAAATGAGGAAAACACACTTAATGTTTTTGCTCAGAAAGATTAGCTTAGGCGGCTAGCATCCTTACTACTAAAATCGTTTGCGACAATAACAAGTACATGATGACTTTATGATTCCACCTAAGCGTAAATGAGGAAAATGCGCGGTATGTTTTTGCTCAGCAGCCTAGCTAGTGGGTAGTAATTTTTTCAGCGGCCGGTTTCTTCATTGGAATTTCAATGCCAATCCTCACGTTCAGCCGGCTAACGTATGGGCTTCGTTTCTCCGGATTATAGAGGTTGTACATCATCTGCACGTTGCCCTTCAGCGACTTCGAATAATTGAACGACTGCTTCATACCAGCAAAGTAACTCCATACCCACGCCCGTCCTGTCACATCCTGTTGTTTTAGATAGGGCGATGTAACCTGGGCGTTCAAATACTCCGCCTCGGCCCGTGCATGTAAGCCTCCCTTAATTTTGAATTCACCAAAAGCCCGCGGCCCGTAGGCACGTTCCTCTGGGTGATACTCCCACTCTTTAAGGTTTTCTGAAATCCGCTCAACCCAACCTGCCCCTGCGGTGATCTTACCGGAGATGCGGTAGCCGAGATACAGATTGAAATCAAACCATTGGTTGGTGGAGTTTTGAAACTGAAGGGAAAGGCCGGGTAACAACCGATCACGGAAAGGTTTGCCTTTTAGGTCATTCCGGTTTGGCTTGAACAAATCGACAACGCCTTCAGCATCCGTCTTTTTTGCCTTTAGTTTGTTCAGCTGCTGCATAGCCGCTTTCAGTTCTTCCGCACGACCGGCAAAATGATCGCCCATTTGTTCCTTCGCCTGCATCACCGCCAGTTCACGGGCATAGTTGGGGTCACTCTTCCACTTTCGCAGCCGCTCGGCTTGTTCCATGCTTTCGGTCATTTCTTTTTCAAGCCCTTCCATTTCATCCAGTTCCAGCAATTTTTTCTCCAGTGTCTCGGGCACGTGTTGAAGTTCCTCCATGTTGCCCTCCCTGATTTTTTTAATATCCCCAACGGCACCACCGGCTACCGACAGTGGTTGGCTGATCTCTCCGAATTTACCGGTTTGCAGGCCCGGAACACTAGCCTGTGGCACATTAACATCCGGAAGTTCCCCTTGCGGCAACGACAGGTCTGGTAGTTGATTGCTGGGCAACTCCAAGCCTGGTGTTACCGGAAACGAAAGGCCCGGCATTTCTCCGACCGGTAATGAAGGCAGCGAAACATTATTGGCACCTGGCAAATTCACATTGCCCACATTGGCCCCGTTTTGGTTAAAAAGCGCGAGCTTCTGGTTCACCTTGGCTTCCCACGCATCTGCCTTGGCGGTGAGGTAGCCAACCCGGCCGTTTACTGCGACTTGCGCATTGTTGATTTTACTTATTGGCAAGTTGGCTCGTACACTATCCAGCCGGGTGCGCAGGCTATCCAGGCTTTTGATAGCGAACTGATTGGGATTGGGTAGCCGCGCAAGGCTATCCATTTTGGAAGAGAGCTTGCCACTCAAAGAATCCAGTTTTAGGTGGTAGCTGCTGATCTGCTGGTTAGGGTTGAGGCTATCTGTTTGGGCCACCCATGCATTTGGGTTACTAATTAATGTAAGGCTATCCAGCTTGTGCTTTGCCTGGCTTTGCAGCATAGCTGCCCTGCGTTGCGGGTTTAGCCTTGCCAGTTTTGCTTCCGCTTTTGTTTTCTTCACTTGCAAGCGTTCAAGATTTCTTCTTGCTTTCCCGGAAAGACTATCTGTTACGAACAAAGCATCATCGGTACCTGCTCTAAACTCAAACTTCTCTGCATTACCTTGAGCAACAACCCCAACCGGCTGCTGTGCCCACAAAGGCAATACCAAAAAGTTAAAGATTAATATGGGCACCAGGCGACTCATGTTTGATTGACTCTCAGCTAGCTTTGCCTTTTAGTTAGATAGTTATGCAAAAATGTCTACGGCCATTCTTCATTTTTTGGTATCCGAAAGAGGATAACTCTTTTGTTCTTTATCACAACGAGGGTATCAGATATCGAACCTTTATAAATATGAAAGGGGGGGGATAAATCGGCTAGAGTACAGGGGTATTCCTTTCTATTGATTGGATTATATGCAAGATCAAAAGTATCACATACATTGCTATCAAAAGGCTCTAGGCCAACGGAAAGTAGCAGTGTATCATTTACTACGTAGATACCTTTGATTGGGCTTTTGTCAATCAAAACTGTATCAGCTATTGAATAATAATCCATCCACCCCTTGCTTTTTCTGTTTAAGTTGCACGAGATGAAGGCCGAACAAAAAAATACCCAAAAAAATTTTTTCACGTTAAAGTTATTTGTAGTTAAAGAGTCTTCTGAATTGGATTATCTCAGCATCTATTTTAGTCCAACCCTGATTCACGCCAAAAGTAGCAGGCAGGCCCAGGGCATCAAACGCGGACGCCCCACCGGTCAAAGTTACTCCGATTGCATAAACAGGATAACCTTCATATGTCGAATACAAACCGGTAGCACCTATTGAAATCGAGGGCAATAAGGTGAAATTAAGATTTGCCTCTGTTCTAAAACCAGTAAATGTGTCCGGCACCAGTTTTTGGAGAGGTCCAGCAAAATAAAATTCAGACACTTCTAACCCAAGGGAAAACCCAATATCTGATATCATTCCAAATCCTACATCAGAGAATACATAAACTCCAGCACTTTTCCCTCTTAGTAATGTGTAGATCGAAATTTCCCCGGTCACGGCTCCTCCAAATGCCAGATCTCCCACGCCTCCGACTTGCACACCATCTGGGCCAAATAAATGTCGAGTCCTACCTGTTATCGAGGCCATCATTAGGCCTTTTCCCAAAGCCCCAACATGAATAGCATGATTGAGGCTAGAACTAATTGCCCCGTTTCTAAATCCATCCCAGAAGTTACCACCCGAGATTGATGAAGTTATTCCACCTGTTATAGAGCCAGTTCCAATAGTGCCCAAAGCCTTACCTAAGTTACTTGTGGATTTTGGCAATAATTTTCCACTTCCCGTTGAGGCCAGCGAACCAACCGCACCTGATAAAAAGCCTGAACCAAAATCGCCACCCGTTGCGGCATTCATGGTACCCCCTAGATTGCCATGAGCAAGTGTCTGAAAAGCAATTTTGTTGAAACCGGTCATTCCCGCTGCCGCGTTGCCAATCCCAAATGAAACGGCACCACCTATCGCCCCGGTCAGCGCTGCAATTCCAGCATTTTTGAAGAATCCTTGATCATTTGCAACATTGCTAATGCCATTCGTCAGAACACTAATAGCAGCCCCAATTAACATAGGGATAAAAAACTCCCCATCCGGATCCACACCCATAGTTGGCATATTACCCATCGCCAGGTAGGGGCTGCCAAACTGGTTCTGCGGGTCGGGGGCAAACCACCGGCCCAGGTCGCCATAGTACATGCGGCTGCCAAAGTCGTGCCAGCCGGTTTGGGCAATCAACTCCTTACCCTGGTACAAGTAGGCGTTTTCGGTTTCGCCCTCGCGCAGCCAGGCATAGCTCACCATACCAAACGGGTAGTAGTTATTAACTTGTATTACGGGGCTTTCCACCACGGTGATCTTAAAGTCATCAAAGTGTACTTCGGCCCCCGTGTTGTTGTCGTAGCTCAGGTAAATAAACAGGTAGCCGAGTTCCTGTGCGGTAATTTCCGGCAGCGCCAGCAGCTGGGGCGCATTGGGTGTAGCCGAGACCGGCACCGATTGGGCGGCCAGCGGCTTGTAGTTAATGTCGAACAAGATGTAGTTCAAAAACGCAGACGGGCTGTTCGTGCCCTGGTCGGGGCTCAACGCAAACCCGCCCCCGGTGTAGGCCGTGTTTACGTTGCTGGCAATGGAGCCGGGGTCGCCTACGGCACCGGTTACCCCGCCAAACAAGGGAGATACCAGGGCCGCGATGGCTGTAGTGGTGGCCTTGGTGAAGCCGCCTTGCGTTGTATAGTACGAGTAGGCGGATGCGTTGATGCGGTCACCAGGGTACACCTTCAGGCTCTTAGCCGGCCCCATTTTGTTGGTGCTGTTGAGGCGGATGGCCTCGTTGCCTCCGGGCGTTACATTGCCGGGTGAGGTCACCAGATTACCGCTGATGATATTCTGAAAACGAGCCGATTCAAAGGTATGGTTTTCCGTTTCCATGGTGGCTATGTAGGTGAGCGTGGCCGGGCTGGTTTGCAATACCACACGCGTGTTGCCCACCTGGTCGTTCAGGTAATAGTTGTATTCGAAGTTGGTTTTGTACAGCGCTACGCGGTTGATGTAGACGGTACTGCCCACATCGCCCGCTAGCCACTCAACTCCAACCCGTATTGAAGTAATGCCTGATGGTATGGTAAATGAAATAGTAGCAAAGCTCTCATTGGTATAAAGGTTTGGTAATTTTACCTCCTCCGAAATAATTGATCCTCCACTACCAGACCTCACAGATAAGCGGACTCCTGGTCCTACTTTAGGCGGAGGAAGAGAGACAGGTGCTGCAAACGAAATTTTAGGTACAACCAAGTAAGCGTTTCCGTTTAAGGCAATATCCACCCGTAGCGAAGTTGTTGATGCAATGACTGACGTATACACTACGGTGCCATTTTTCTTGTACTGAATGGTGGTGCCCACCCGCTCTACGCGCAGCCGATCGCTGCCGGTGACGGCTGCGGCCGTGGTTTTGGTAACTCCGTTCTCAATAACGGTGTAGGTAAACTGGGTGCTGGTACGGTTCACATAAAATCCAAACTGGATGGACTGCCAATTAGTATTTACATCGGTTTGCGAAAGGCCGACTGCAACTTCGCTGATTGTGACACCAAATGGCGAAAACTCGGTCCAGCCATCTATGCTGGCGGGTAAATGCTCGGTTGAGGCAGCCCCGCTACTCCACGTTGTAGTGGGTGGAGACGGGCTAATTACGAAGCCCTGATCAATGAAAACATTGGTTTGGTTGGCCCACGCCATGTTGCCCACCGCGGTTTGATAGCCGAGGATCGAAAACGTGAAGGTATCGCCTTCCCTTACGGGATAGGTGTCTCCCTGAACTGTTTTGATCGGGTAGACTCCCTTTGCACCGGTAGTGTTGACGATGGCGGCCGTAACATAGTTTTGACCGGCTGAACTGGCCGTACCGAGGCTAACGGCTGAAGATGCCGGTGTAAAACCGGCTAGGCTCGCAGCCTCTTTGTTTTCAATTAGGTTGATAAACGTAGGGCCTGTTATCCGGCCTTCTTCATGTTCAATCAACAACACCAGGCCGTTCAGCAGCACCATGCCGCCCACATAGTCGGTTGTGGTGGTGGTGCCGGCTTTGAAGTACTCTTGCTTCAGTTTAATGCCGGCTGCATCGTAGGTATTCTCCAACCACGAACCATCGGAGAAAGTGGTGCGTTTTGGCAGATTGTTGAAATGATACGTTTGGCTGGTAATCGCTTTGTTGCGGTCAAGCGTTACGTTGCCGTTGGCATCGTAGGTATAGTCCGGGTCAGCCAGCGTGTTGGCGCCTCCGTCCTTGAAGCCCAGGTCTTTGTTGGAATTGGTCAGGTTTTCGCGCACCAGGCGCAATTGGTTACCCTCCGTGCCATATTCATACGTCAACTGGTCGATGGGGTCAGCCACGTTTGTTGTTCCATTGAAATACGCTTTGTTACGGCTTAGCGTTTTGATGTTTCCATTCAGGTCGTAGGTAAGGCCAGCCTCATCAAAAAAGTTCGGCTCACCGTCCCAGGCTGAACCGGTGGCACTCATTTTATGACTGGCCGAGGCAAGTTGTTTGCGGCTGTCGTACCCATAGTTGTACAATCGTTGCTTCGTGCTCAGGTCATTTTTCCAACGGATGGCCGAGATTAGGCCGTCTGCACGTGTCGTGTTTCCGGCATTCGGAATGGTGGAGTTGTAGGTCAACTCCATACCAAAGTAATCCTGCGGGTCAGCAAAGTCAGGCGGCAGGTTGTTAACATGGGTTGGCCAGCCGCGTATGTTGTAGCGATAATCCACTGCTTGTAGGTGAACACTGTTATTGTGTTCACTGTATAAGCTTTTTTTCACAACCTGGCCAAGTTCATTGTATTCGAGTCGGTACAACACGATTTCCCACTGACTATTAAGCCGGTGATAAACATTTAGCAAACGACCAGCATGGTCGTAATCAAAACGTTTGCGCTGGGTGGAGATGCCCCCGCTGTTGTACCCCATCAGCGTATGGAGTTCTTCCAATTTCTTCCCACTGAAGTCATACAGGCTGGAAACGCGATCGCGCCCGCCAAGGTGGTTTCCCCCGATAGTCTGGATCACTGCACCTTGCCGGTTGTAGTAGGTTACGGTATGCAGCCAGCTCGTAGTGCCCAGAATTTTTACGCTGGAGGCCACCGTTTTGCCCAGTACCCGGTCAAACTTTTGAAATGGCTCATTCGATGACGACTGCCATGACTCGCTCACAAATTGGTAATTCGGATCCTGGCACACCGAGCAAGTATAGTTGTCGTAGTAGGTGGCGACCAGGTAGGTATTGATATCTGCGGTTTGGGGGTAGGCAAGGTTAGTGTAGCCCAGTATGGTAGTTCCCGGCTGTTCAAATGTCTTGGTTTGGCTGTCAACCGAAGTGCGGATTTGATCGATGGTGCCGGCAATGGCCAATATGCCGGAAAGCACGGGGCGGCCATACACATCATATTTATAAAATGAGTACTGGCCGATGGCGCGTTGATTCCCGTCCTGGCTCAATACGAGTTGATCGCGGTTATCATACACAAAGTATTTCCAGGCAGACCCCGGTCCCTTCTCGGCAATCTTGCGATGCTGATTGTCGTACAAATACTGGTAGGCCAATGCATCCAACGTAACGGTCGAAAGCGTTGACGTGTCCGAAGTGGTGAAGGGACGAATCTCAAATGCAGATGAAAAGGGGGCAGTGCCCGGAGCAAGCTTCACCGTTACCCCCGGCATATACTGGTATACGGCAGGGGAAAATGACTGCCCGACAAAAGTCGTGTTTTCGGTAATTAGCGAGGCGCTTGAGCCAGAGCCTGAATTGGATGGCGGTATCGCTTCTGGAGGTAACACAAACCGGAGGTCGCCTTTATCATCAAACACATAATGCGTCTCGCTCCATATACCTGTTGCGATTTGGGTTTTGGTACACACCGTTCGTCCTTCCTGGTCAGTAAAGGTGAGCGAGGTTAGCCCCTGTTCATCCGTGGCAGACGTAACAGCCAACTCACCGGCTGCATAAAACGTGTTGTTACCGTTCAACTGAAACGCGTAGGTGCTGATAACCTGAATGGACCACTTCCGAACTTCAGTACTGGTGTTGCTGCGATAAGCAAACTGTGACGCTGCCCCTGTTGCGGGTTGCCAATAAGTACCGGCAGAGCCTTGACGGTAAGGTCGGTCCAGCGGGTTAGGTTCAAATAGTGTAGTAACGTATGGCGCTCCATCCGCTGCCACCTTAGGAGATGCGCTGTTATAGAAATTAAAAAACTCAGTAGATGGCTGTGCGAGTTTGAATGCTCCGTTGGATTCAGTTGAAGTAAACGGCAGATACTTCACCGCTTCACGCCCAAAAGCATCATATATCTGAAAGCTGACAAGGTCGCGTTGTTGCGGAGAACCCTTGGTGGACACCGTCTGTTCCACTCGGCCATTCCCATTCAGGTATTGAACCTGCTGACTGGTCTCCTGAATGGTGAGGGTATTCAGCTGTGCTTCCGTGGTTTTACCCGGCACCAAAATCTGATTGCGAACTACATAGTTGCGGTTTTGTGCGGGAATGTTGGGCGACTGAGCTGTTGAACTGGCTGCCACACCTAGCAAGAGCAGGCCCTGCAGATAATTGATCAAAAATGACTTCAGACTCATGACCACTCAGTTTTTAATGTTTTGCTTTTCGTATGCAACGATGTTGCGGTTTTCATCACGTGTGATCTTTTTCCGGTTATACTCATCGTACTCAAAATGCGTGGCAATATTATTGGAGTCGCATGCTGAAATCAGGTTTCCCCAGGCATCGTAGGAGTAGGTGGTCATCAGGGCGCCCACCGGGTGCAGACGCACCTCGTCAAGCAAAATTCCTACACCGCCAATTACGGTATTGGCGGCAATGGTTTGAGTAATCAACTCCCAGTTGCCCGTGCCTACCTTTCGCCAATAGGTTAGCTGGTAGGTTCCAGCACTGGGCAGCGTTACGGTGTAAGCCACCGATGAACTCTTTGCCCCGGTTAAGGCATCGGTGGAGGTGTTGGCGGTAGCGTATTCAAATCCTTCATAGAGCACCTGGTTAGCCGCAGCACGCGTAGCTTCCGCCAGGGCGATGGGCTTTGTAGCGTGATAGATGACGGCCTTCCGAACACCGTTGGCATCAATGGACTCCGTCACCAGCCCGCGGGTATTATAGTTAATTATTCTGGATGTGAGCCGCCATTCCGAGGGCAATACGTTAGTATTGTGGTTCTAATATGAAAACAAAGTTGTGCCATTTCGCCAGGTGTACGTCTCGAAGGGTGCGTAGATCGTTCCGTATAGTTTCCACCGAACGCATTGCACACCAATAGTGGCCCCGTTTTTGATTGAGGTCTCATATACCGGTACATACAGAGCCGGGGTTACAGAGGGATATACCTCATTAAAATACTGGTACGAGTTCACCGGCCCGTTCACTTGCGTTGACGAACTCGGCAACGCCTGCGCATTATAGGCAATCGTTTGGGTTACTACCTGACCGCTATTGTTCTGCGAAGACGTGACCGGTAAAATCTGGTAGCTTCGGTTGCCCGGCCCGAAATTGAAAAAACCAAACGTGGTTTGGCTGGATGCCACCTCTGCATTGGATCCATTGAAAACCGCAGAGCGGTAGAGGCTGCCAGTAGCATTTTTGTGATTGGCAAACACCGCTGGGTGAGCTCCGGGGTCAAGCGTATTCAGCACGCTCGGGTCGATGCCATTGTAAAAATAGGATAGGGTGTATCCCTCGGTCGTGCCGGTGCCCCGGTAACTCTTTACTTTGTTGAAGTGCGGCACCGTGCCAGAAGCATCCACGGCTGCGGTTGGCAAATGATATTCGAAATTCAGCCGGTTGACAGGCGATGAACCATCGTTGAACTCTACAGCCGTGGCAACATAAGCACTAATACTGCCTTCGAAGTTATTGCCCACCTTGCGGAATATCCGCAAGGTGGTGGCGTCCTCCATTTGCGTGACACCACCAAGACCAGTTACAACGGAATTATAACCAATTTGAACTGGGCCAAACAACACATTCGCGCGATCCTTTATCAAACCGGGAATCGATGTATCCGCGTTGGGAATGAGTGCTCCGTTCTTCATTCTCACCAGGATTGAAAAATTAGCCGCAAATACACCACTACCAGTAAAATCCAAACCGCCTTGTAAGTAGAAATCACTTCCCGTGGTATTCAAGGAATTTACGATTTGGGGGTCCTGCACCCACGTATTTAAGGCATCAGGATTCTTGAAATAGAATCTCCCAGCTGTAGTAACAAAATTATTTCCAGCCAACAATACGTTAGAATTCAATCCGGTAGTAGAAAATTCAAAAGGCGTAGACCAACTTCGAAGCCCAGGATCGAACGATCGCATTGAAGTAAGGTACCCATTCGCTCCACGAGGTCTGATGACGAAATCATCGCCAGAAGAAAAAAGGTTACGCAAATAGATATTAGGACCAAAGTAATCGATATCGCCTGATGAAATCCAGTTCAAGCCGTCATATCGCCACGCGACACCCTTTACAACATCGGGTGGCACAGTCGATATCAGCACCATGCTGTTGTTGATATTGTTCACAAATGAGTTATCATTCACCGCAACACCCAGCGTGCTCCACGTAAGAGCGTAATTCTCGTTCCATGAAAAAATATGCTCAGAAGTTCCGGCTGCCATCATAACCGCATAAGAGCCCGACCCATACCAATTTGAACTTCCGTATGTACTGAAAATACTGACTGCACCATTGGTACTCCATGTAGTACTGGAGGGTGATTTATATAGCAGAGTCACCCAATCGATGCCCCATTTGTTTGTGTCTTCGTGAATGAGAACATAGTTATTCGCAGCCGTGTAATAATATTGGCTATTCGAAGTGGTCGAGGTCGCATAGGTTGTCTTCACCCATTGCCCATTGACCCAAGAGAACAAAAAAACCGACCCAAATGACGCTTCCTTGTTACCAACAAAAACAAAGTCTGTTCCGCTTAACAACGTTTGGTTGTCACTCGCATGTACCGAATGATTGCTATTCAAAAGCCATTTTCCACTCTGGTGCTCGTTTTTTTTGAATAAATAAACAGAACCAGAGTTCTTCGGTAGAATCGCAAAAAAATCGGAGCCAAGGGTCACCTTGAACTCCTGCCTGTGAGGATTATTTCCACCTACCAAGTCTGTTCCAAACAACCTGGTATTGCCAATATTGAATTGATCTGATTGTATCCACACACCAGCATCCCATGTAAGGACATGGACAATTGTATTTCTCAGATCTGAGCTGTGGCCACCGGTAGCATCTCTGCGAGTTATTACCACATAATCGCTTCCAAAGAATATTTGGGGCTCGGAATAGTTGCCATCAGCCGGAATGGTGTATGTCAATGACGTGCGGCTAAGTGAGACCTTAGTGTAAGTAAAGTTAGCGGTGCCCTTTAAGGGAGAAGTCACCTGCTTAAGCGCCCCGTAGTTAGCGGTGGTCAACGTTTCGTAGGTAAACAAAAAACCCGCTAAACTATTGCCCAGCCGGCTATAGGTAGTCAATGAAATCAAGGTTCGCTTCGTTAACTCACCGGTACCTATAGAACTATAGGCAAATCTTACCTCGCCAGCCAGGTTGCCATCAACGTAATTTTGTACCTTGTCCAACGCCAGCGTTTCATACTTCTCCTGATAGGGGTCGGGTTCAGGTCTTTCGTTATGGGGGTCTTTGAATTCCCCTGCCGCTTTGTTGATGTATTGGAACACCACTTTCTCATTGTACGTGTTCCGGATTTCTTTGATATAAGACGCTTTCGTATGCTGTTTTTCAGTGGTGATGGCAGCTCCGTTTCCGGCCGCGACATACTCTTCTGTCTGCTGGTATTCAAACAACAACTTATTACTCCAACGATCGGTGATCTCACTTAGGTCCCAAATATATACAGTCTGTGCCTGATTGGTCGGTTGTGAACTGTTACCAATCCAGTTGCCCCATTTCACCATATACCTCACGGTCTTTCTTCCGGAATTCCTATCGCCATAGGTGTAAACAGTGCCATCTTCCTTGATGATGGTCCAAACTTCGTTGGTTTCGTTGTAGTTGATTGTCCAGCTGGTATACCGTGATGTGTAAAAGCTCCCTGCCGTTGACGTATACAAGAGCGGCAGTGTCACTCCACCCTCAATCAAAAAGAACTCATCATCCTTTCGTGTGCCAGTGCTTTTGTGGTCGGCAACAATCCGGGGTACTTCTAAAGACCAGCCAAGCCCCAAAACTCCTGTTGGCGCCTCACGGTTCCAGGTGCTTACCAGATTTTCCATGTTAGCGCTGTTGTAGGAAATACTTACGGGGTAACTGAGGCCATTTTGACTGGATACGGCAGTTATGGGTATAGTAAACTGCACCTGACCCGTAAAGGCATTCACGCTGTTGGCTAAAAAGCCGAGGTCATTGGGAACTGTTGAAAACGACTTGGGCTGCGAACCGCTACGGGGGCCAAGCTGTGCGAACGCTCCTTGGGAAAGACACAGCGCAACCAAAAAAAACAATCGTGCCATGGTAACCTTTTTTATTTTTTCGGCTGCTTACTTTCCTCCAGCTGTTGAATGCGCTCATTGAGTTGAATAATGTGAAGTGTCAATTCCTCAACTTTTTTCAGCAGCAACATGTTCATTTCACTCAGGTGGATGCCATTCGTTTCCATTTCTTGTGCCGAGGGAACTTCCGGAAGGTGGCCGTTTGCTTCAATATAAGATCTGACCTGATCTAGGGTCATTAAGGCATAGTCCTTGGCAAAAACGTAATCAGGGCCTGGCACGTTGAGGTCAACTTTAACCTCCCTGCCGTAGATGGTGCCGTTCACTGTGAGCTTTTGGTTTGGATTCACTGAACCAATTCCAACATTACCATTTTCAGCAACGGTAAGGCGCCCGCCCACAATACCCACGGCATCTATTCGGAAAGGGGCAGAACCGCCCATTGAGAAGGCCCCGGCCTCAAGACGAAATCCAGCAACATTGTTTGATGCCGCGGTTACATGTAACTTCGCACTGGGTGCCCATGTACCAATACCTACGTTACCTCCGCGGACTATTGACATTTGGGGAGTACCCCAGGCGATATTTTGGTTAGCACCAGGAGATGCTTCGGTAACAAAAAAGTCCATTCGGCCGCCATTACCCAAAAACATGATGGCTCCAGCGCCATTTCCATAGGCTCCAGCGCTATAAACGTACTTCGAATTTCCTGTGGCGAATAAATCTCCATTGATGCTTGGTGTTCTATAGGCGTTAAAAAACAATGCGTGATGATTACCCCACGCGTGGTGGGTGACTTGAGTGTATGTGCCAGAACCATCATTGATTGTCGTGCTTATATTGCTATTTACCCATACCTGGCTAACAGCGCTCAGATTAGTTAGCAACAACAAAATCACAACCGAAAGCATTGCTCTAATTCTCGATTTAGCCTTTGTTGAGAAACAAACAACCTGACTAAGATTCAAGAATGTCAAAAAATATAAAATCTGTGACCGGGAACTGCGAGGTGGGTAACATTCCATAAAAGATTTCGTTTGAAGAATAAATTTCTTAAAAATAATAAAAACTCCCATCAAAGAATTATCATTGTTCTGTAAAATATTACAAGTGGGTGTGTTGCAGAATTGGCTTCACTCAATTGTCATTACATTTCAAACCTGGCAAGAACTAAGTTATCCTTACTACCACCCATTCAATGAGTTATTCGCAATTTTCAACAATCTTAATTATCAAATACCCCAAAAAATGGGGGTAGTTAAATCTTGCAAGAATGATAAAAAAGGTACTTATCGTTGAGGACCATCGTTTGATGAGAACCGCGCTTAGACGGTTGCTTATGACATTGTATGACCCTCAACCCGAAATCTTAGAGGCGAGTGAGGGTCGTGAGGCGTTGAAGCTGCTAAAAGACAACCCGGACATTGACGTCACCATCTTGGACATTCAAATGAGTGGAATGAATGGCATTGATACTCTGAAGGCTATCAAAATGAGTCATCACAAGACCGGTATCGCCATGCTGACGCAATATGACCATTCAAGCTTAATCGAAACGGCCGATGAACTTGGTGCGAATGCCTTTCTCTTGAAGAACTGTGGGCCGGAAGAACTCAAAGAGGCGATGACGGCAGCCGCCAATGGTGAGATATTTGTAAATGATCTTTTTGCCCCCGACAAAAAGCACAAAAGACGCTCCATCACAGAAGCGAAACCTTATTCTCAGCTCGCGAGGTAGATGTATTGAGGCTTATAGCTAAGGGAAAGTCGAGTAACGCCATTGCCGAAAATCTGGGGATTTCTGTTGCCACAGTGCTGAGCTATCGAAAGCAACTTCTGTCAAAATCGAAAACACAAAATACAGCCGAACTAATTGCGCTGGGATACCAACTCGGGTTGATTTGAGTTATCCAAAATTCCACAAAGAAAAAAGAACCAAAAAAGAAAGAATTACAACAACAATAGGTATACACAGTTTGAGAATGTCCATTAAAAGTACGGCACCAGCGGGCGAATTCTCAAGAGGACTGGCAAGCCGTATTTGGATCAACCGATTTGTTTAATACGGCACTTCTACAACCACTTTCACTAAATCGCCTTGTTTAAAGATGGTCTCTTCCGCGATGCCATTTATGGCAGCCGTTAGTTTTGCCGGTATCACGTTACTTGTCCGTTCACTTACACTTTTAATCGTCTCGCCTTTGTGGGTTTCCACTACCCGGATCACTTTCTTGGTGATGCTTTGCCTGTCATTTTCGGAGATGGACGAGAAACTTTCCAGGTGGGTGGTAACCCGACCTTCGGATCCGGGTGAGGCCACACCAATGACTCGGTAAACCAGTCCTGCGTGTTCAACCCAAAGACAGATGAACGTTACTTTTGTGTTGCCTTGGGTTTGCGTAAACGAAACCCGACTGGATGTTAAACCATTCACGTCCCCTGACTTCACGTCCAGAGCAACCTTGGTTTTTTCTCTGAATGCTTGTGAAAACGCCTGCGCAGCGTCTTGTGCTGTTTTTGCGATGGTCTCTACTTCCAGCAACATAATGGCCGATTGTGAGCTGTCAGCAGCCGCGACTTCGGAACGTGTATTTTGGCGCGTCCATTTCTCCGGAATTTGAATCTTGAACTTCAGGTCCGGATGGATGAACCAATCGCCCTTAAACACCCCCTGATTCGGGTTAGGCCCAACCAGGATGCCATCCAAAGCCCGAAGAAAATCTTTGTTGGTTTTGAAAATCTTGTTCGGTGTTGATGGTGGTAATCCAGCGGCCTCCCGGTTGATGCGATTTACCCGATCCGGTGTATACGGATGATCATCGAAGTAACTCGGCTTTTCTTTTTCACCGGTGAATACTTCTATCGTTTTGTCCAGTGTACTGAGCAAGGTGCCCAAGGCCGCGGGTTCGTATCCGCTTTTAGTAGAAAGTTTAACGCCCAGTTCATCCGCTTCATATTCGTCTTTACGGCTGTGCGAAGCCATCAGGGCGTCTCCCCCTTTACTTAAGGGTGAAAATATCCGAGAAATTCCATTGGCACCTAAAGCGCCCGAAAGTGCCTCAGGTACTTTTAGAATGGCCGGTAAAATGCCTTTCTTTTTCTGTTTGATCGAATGCCGGTTATACGAATGAATAATCTCATGGCCCATTACTCCGGCCATTTCGTCTTCGCTATTGGCCAAGGCCAGAATTCCACGCGTAAAAAAGACATATCCCCCGGGTAAGGCAAAGGCATTGGGCTCCCCCATATCCACGATGTGAAACTCGAAAGGAAAAGGTTGGGTGTCCAGGTTCTCCACGAGCCGCTGTCCAATTCTTGAAATCATTTCTTCTTTTGCCGAGTCCTGGTAAATGCCCATCGTTGTTTCCACCATGGCCTTACCTTTCGCGCCCATCTTTCTGTCGGTTGAAAAATCCTGGGAAAAAGAGACGAATGAACAAGTCGTTAAAAGGACAACAACAATGAATTTCATGATGCCTTAGATTTTCCCGAAGGTAAGAAAAGGCCAATGGAAATGTATGCCGGCTTCCAGGTCAACAGGTAAAAAAGGCCCGTGTAAAAAGAGCCACGCAGCTAACCTACGATTTTGCTTTCCTTACGCGCCCGGTATACACAGGCGTACAATCTTTGCCCACCACCGCGTTTACAAAATTGATCACTGATCCCAGTAACGTCTTGGTGATGTTCAGTTTCCCGTGTTGTATCGCTCCCATTTTTCCATACAGCGTCTGGTCCATCAGGCTGCAGCCTTTTTCATCCAACACGGCAATGGTGAGGCCGGGGATGGAGTCATGCGCAAGATCAAGCTGCCCGTTGAATGCGATCCGGTTCAGGCGAGTGGCAAAAGCAACATCTTCCGTGATGAGCATGCCGCTTTCCAGCTTCCATTTAGCCACCAGGGTCTGTATGTTTGTCACCTCAGTTGAATCCAGGCGGACGCTGGCCAACGACACAAAATCTGATCCTTTGGTAACGGCCAATCCCACGGGGCCAGCCACCAACACGGCTCCCAAATCAGCGAGGTTAAAGTTCTGACTCTTCTGGTATTTCCTCAATATATCGTCCACATCCACTCCATAAAGCCGTAAGGAGTCTCCCACAATTTCGATATCCCCGCCCAGGTTTTGCTTTATCTGCGCCCAGTTCGAACCTGAGGTTTTCAGATGCACCGCATAATCAATTTCGCCACTGGTCAGTTTTCGCTTATAGTATTTCTTATTGAAGTAATCCAGGCTGGCGTCCTTCACCACGTAATTCAATTGGTACGCCAAATCTTTTTTTGAAATGTCCATCAGGAGTTGACCGCTTTCACTTTTCGCTTTGTCCGTGGGCCTTGAAAATCCGATGCTCAACGTATCGCGTTCCCCCGCAATTGTCATGTCAATATCAAGTTTGCTTAATCCGGGTACGTTCAGTTGCTGCACCTTCAGCGTGCCTGCGGTCGATTTCAAGCCCGTAAGATAACCCGAATTTGCAGGATGCGTGAAATGCAAATGATCCAGCGCCAGGTTGAGCTTTTCGACCGAGATCGGTTTGGAGCCGGAGGGAGTAAAATGGATGCGGCTATTTCGCACATCCAGTTGGTTGATATCGAACGGATAGGTGATCACGGCTGCCGATAAGTCCAGATCGGCCGTTACTACATCCATATCTTTGACCAGGGCATTCTTTGCAGAAGGTGTTTTGCTCTCCGTCATTTCCGCTACGAGCTCTTTCACATAGGTCCATGGAAATTGGGTTGCTTTCACGCGGGCATTGAACTCCCATAGCCGCTTTTCCGGAACATGGAGATCACCGGACACATCGAGTTTTCCCTGCGGCAGGATGGCATGAAATTCCGGGAGATCCAGTTGATACCCGTTGGGCGTCTCGCTGAACAGGCCGCTTGCATTAAGCGACTTAATATTCGGTAATTCATCAAAACTGGCTGTGAGATTTCGGATGTCGAAGGCGATGTTCGGCAGAGCCGATTTTACCCGGCTTGCCGCTGTTGAAGCCTTGAAGTCAACCGAAAAATTGCTGATCCGGTCCTGCACCTGGGCACGCAGCAACGTATCCGTAATGAAATCTTTAGTGAAAAGCTGTTTGGAACGTAGGTTCCCTGAAACCGAAAGGTTACGTTCCGGCCCCACAAGGAAGTAAACCAAATTCTCAATTGAGGCATTTATCAGCAAATCGTTCTGCCCATAGGTAAAGGCCAGTTGCTTTACCGTAGTCTGATTATTGCCGTTTTCTATTTTTCCTGACAAGCCGGAAACGCGTTGGTTGGTTTTGGCCACAACAAACGACAGATTGTTCAGGGTAATTGAACTTGACCGACTGCTGTCCATCGTGTGCTCAGCAAAATATTTCAAAGGGCCATCAAAATTGCCGTGCAAAGTGATCGATCCGCGAAGCTGTTGGAGAAAGTCGATCCGGAAGATCTCATTGAATGCATCAAGCTGCACCTGAGCGTTCAGTTTGTACTGCACATAAGGCGCCACCAGGTTTTTGATACGGAGATATCCATCAAAAAATCCCCCCGGAAGTTTCCCCTTGAGGTTATTGACTTCCAGGACAGCAGTAGAATAATCAGGGGCCGTTCCCGAGATAAAGCTTCCGTCAAAGCCAATGTCCTGGAGGGCTCCCGGTTGGCCCGGTAGCTGCAAGGAAAGGTCGTTCACCCCAAATGCCAGCTGAAACTGTGGTGATTGGTGTTTCAACTTGCCAAATACCCGACCCCTTGCGTAGATGTCCAGTTTCTTCAATAAGCCCGGATTTTGTTTGATTACTTCGGTTTTGATGAACGTGGATAATAACTGCAAATCGTTGGACGAAGCGTCAACCCGCAAATCAAGTGCCCGGTCATCCCGGTGCGCATACGTGCCTTCGAGGGTAGCTGAAAAAATATCATAGTTGATTTGACATGTTCGAATCGCAACGTGTTGACTCACGGTTTCAACATCCAGTTCAGCTTCAATCATTAAGTCGCTGGATGGAAGTCGTGAACCGCTGACATAGACCGATTGCACCTGACTGGTGGTGCTCAGGCTGGCGGTCAATAATTTGCCCGCCTTACGGATTTTTGCTTCCAGTTTGCCGATGAGCAGCGTGGAGGAATCCCGGGTCCTGATTGATTTCCAATTCACCTGCACACTATCCATCGTTATGAACTTCAAATCAAAATTTATGGCCGACTTGGGAGGGGCTTGGGTAACCGGGGTAACCTTCTTGTGTTTCGGAGCCGGTGCCGCTGGAGGCATCACCTTCTTTTGAACCACTTTGGGCTTTACTTTGGCTTTTGTGGGGCCGGCCAGTGCCCATTCAATATTCAGGACTCCATTTTGATACTCGATAATGTTCACCCGGGCTCCCGACAAACTGATCTCAGCCACGTTGAGTTCCTCCTTCAGCAAGGGCAGGAACTCAACGGCAACAAAGAGTTGATCGGCATACATGATTGGCTGTTCTGAAGGTTGGCGCAACGTGTCGCGATGCTCGTAATAGGCGATTCCGTTTAATTGCAGCGTAACGTTTGGAAAATTCCTGAACAACTTCAGGTCGAGTTTGGCCACCTCCAATTGTCCGGATTGCGACTCGTTCATGTAAGCTTGAACCTGGCTCAACAGCCAGTCATTTTTCCGCTCAACCACAATCCAGGTGGCAATCCCGAATAGCAGGAGTACCAGGGCAACTGCCATTCCGGTGACTTTCAGCACACGCACCAGCATCGAGAATAACTTCGCCCTCCCCATGCTGCAATTTAAGACATGTTATACGCCTCGCTGCATTATCAATTTTCTCCACCCTCTAACTGGTGTAAATAAAACCATCTAATCCAAATCAACCACAACAATCGAGTCAGGAATAATGTGGCTCACCTGATTCAAGCGTAGCATTACGTTTTTGCGCAAAAACCATCCATCCAACTATCTTTGTGCTATGCGATGGTGTGTCGGGTTGGTGCTGGTGCTGATGTGGCCGGGGCAGGCGGTGGCTCAATCCTACCGCATTTTCATCCATCCCTCCAGCCTGGTCGCTGTCTTTGGTTCCACCAACGTTAACCAGTTCCGTTTTAAGTACACCGAGCAGCTGGAAATCAAAAAGCCGGTGGATGTTTTACGTTCCAACCGCGAACTCCGCCTGAAAGGGGGCGACATTCCGCTCAAGATTAAGGCCTTTGACTCCGGTAACTCCATTATGAACAGCGACTTCCGGAAGATGATGAAGGAGGAGGAAAACCCGTATATCCAGGTGGAGCTCGCAGCCTTGATTCCCGAATGGGACGAACAGGGGGCCTGGACAAAAGGTAAAGCTGAGGTAATGGTGGAGATGAACCAGGTCGTAAAAAAATTTGTGTTCGATTGCCAGATTGAAGATCCGGGTAGTCTGCTCATCCAGGGCAAACAAAAAATTCTTCTACAAGATTTTGGGCTGGAGCCCCCTACGCGGTTGATGGGCATGATTAAAGTGAACGAGTGGGTCGATCTGGATTTTAAACTCCGGTTTGCCACCGATCGCTAACCACAAAAAAAAGAAAGCCCCGGCTTTCGCCAGGGCCGTCTAAACCTACTCACCTCTCTCCTCTTAGAAATTGTTGTTTACCGTTACTTCGCGTGACCGGCCGTTGACCGTGATCACCACTTTTCGATCGCATTCGCCATCGCCATAGTCAATGGAAATTAATTTGTTTTCAGTGGTCAGGTTTTTTGTACCGGCAACTGTCATGAAGATCCTGTCGCTCACCGCACACTCACGCTTATACACCAGCGGATCGGCCGCAGGGATTTCCATTTGGTAGCTGCGACCTTTGCGGTTCGTGCCACTGGCCGAGCCGGAAATGCGCCACTCATCATTCAACGGGTTGGCAGCACGTATCCACTCCCGGTTGCGATTGGCTTCGCGGGTAGCCACGTCACCATTCGGCCAGGTTACTTTACCACCGGTGAGCACGATGTTGAACTTCGGAGCTTCATCTGTGCTGCCGCTCACATTGGTCACGGTGCGGGTACCTTCCACTTTAATATCGTTAATGAAATAGTTCACCAGTGTGAACGTGCGCGAAGAACCTGGTAAAAAGCGCTTACCGTTGTACACAATCACCAGTTGGCCGCTGCGCTTGTTGCCGCGGGGATCCAGGCAATTGCCATCGAAGGTGATGGTTATCGTTCCTTTCGGAACATCCAACGTGCTGTTGGGGTCGGTTTCAATCACAGCCGTTGCACACTGGAACCGCAGGTCGTTCACGACAATTGTACGAGCACTTGAACTCACGCGTCCACCAGCCGTTTCCGGGTCCGAGAACAACGCCACGTTTGATATATCATCGGCATCTTCGTAAAACGACTCCGTAATTGCTTCGTCCTGCACATTCTCCGAATCAATCGCAGAAAATTCAACTGCATCTTCAGAGCAGGAAGCCATCAGGAGCAACCCGGCTACCGCACCGTAGGCCAGTGTCCTCATTCGCACCACACTTAATCCATTCATTTTTATAATCTGTTTTGTTTGAGTTTTGCTCTTGGACAACACTGACGCGACCAGGTTTAATTGGCTTGCATTATTTTTTTCTGAAGATTCTAAAAAACGGAAAGACCTGCAGATGCAGGTCTTACATGGTTAATATGTGAGTGTCTGTTATTGCGGCTGCACTTCAATCTCGCGCGAGCGGCCATTGATGGTGATCGTCACCAGGCGATCGCACGCGCCATCTCCGTAATCAATGGATATCAATTTACCGTCTATCGTAAGTTTACGCGTACCGGCTACCGCCATAAAAATTCTGTTGCTCAAGGCACATTCCCGTTTGTACACCAGCGGGTCAGCACTGCTCACCTCTACCTTAAAAACTTTACCTCTACGGTTTGACCCAGCAGCCGCACCATACACGCGGATCTCGTCCAGTGTCGGGTTGGCATTGCGCACCCAGGTGCGGAAGTGATTCGTTTCGCGTGTAGCAAAAGATCCGTCAGGCCACGTAACCTTGCCACCCGTGAGCGTGATGTTGAACTTTGGAGCCGACAGGCTTTCAGTAACATTAGTGACCGTGCGCACCCCTTCGATGCTGATGCCGTTAATGGAATATCCCCGAAGTTCGGTGATAATCTTTGATCCCAGCGAAAAACGTCTCTTTAAAAACTCAACGACAATCTTACCCTTGCGCACGTTGCCGCGGGGGTCGGTGCAACCGGCCCCAAAATCAATGGTAATGAAGCCATGGGGGTTTTGCAGCGAATTATCCCCGGCAAACTCCAGGGTAACAGTGGCACAGGTAAAACGACCATCGTCAGGCTTTTCTCCACGTCCGCCACTAGCCTGACGCGAACCGGTTAGCGAGCCGGGCTCGGCAACCACGGCCAAAGCCGACATATCATCGACATCTTCGAGATAGGCCTCGGTAATGGCTTCGTTAGCAACATTCTCGGAATCGCTTGCCGTGAGTTCAAACGGATCTTCTGAACAGGACCAGAACAACCCAACAGAAAGAATGGCACCGTAGGCGAGTATGCGGGATAGCGATATCTTCTTCATTTTTTGCTTCTTTTGTTGTTTTGGACTTCCTGAAGCAATCAAAGTTTAATGGCGCGATAATTTTTTATTAGTGTATGCGTAACCTTTTAATTATCAATCTACTGTTTGCCCTATTAACCGATGGCTACACCAGTTATTCTCAGGTAAAAATAGCAAAACTGAAATATGGCGGAGGCGGTGACTGGTATGCCAATAAGACGGCTTTGCCAAATCTGATTCGATTTTGCAATCAGGAATTGGGTACCCACCTGCAGGCAGAAGAAGATGTGGTGGAGGTGGGAAGCTCTGATCTCTTCTCCTACCCCTATGTGTACATGACCGGGCATGGCAATGTGGTGTTCACGGCCACTGAATCTCAAAATCTTCGGCAATACCTGGTGGGTGGTGGATTCCTCCATATCGATGACAACTACGGCATGGACCCTTTTGTGCGTTTGGAGCTGAAGAAAATCTTCCCCGAATTGGAATTGGTCGAGCTACCCTTTACCCACCCCGTCTATCACCAGAAGTTTGATTTCCCGCGCGGGCTACCCAAGATACATGAGCATGATGGTAAACCCGCACAAGGGTTAGGCCTGATTTACGAAGGGCGTTTGGTGGTTTTTTATTCGTATGAGTGCGACCTCGGCAATGGCTGGGAAGATGCGCGTATCCACAACGACCCAGAAGAGAAACGGCAACAGGCGCTGCGCATGGGCTCGAATCTGATAAGTTATTGCTTTACCTCATTCCAATAAAAACTCACTTTCGGTAGGCCGCCAATTCGCGATACGGAACAGTGAATTCAGACGGCCCGAGAACGTAAGGCCCGATCTCATAAATGTTAAAGGTGAACTCGATTCCGTTGCCGGAGAATCCATAGTTAGTGTTGAGTTCAAACCCATCCGGAAATTCAAATCCGGCTGCTTCCAGGTCTTCGTCTGGTGTCAGTCCGCGCGCTTCCCGAAAAGCCTGATGGCCAACTGCGGTTAACACCGCCAGGTAGCCGGGTCGCAGAAAATCATCTAAGGTGAGTCGCGCCCCGGTCACGGGGTGCATATTGATGTAATGGGTTTCTTGCGATCCATGTGCGCCTCCGGTGTATTGGTAGCTCCACACCTTAATGCTGATCAACGTATCGCTCGCAATCAACACCGTGGCGTTCGACTCGAACGACCAAGGTGCCGTGGCACCCTCAAATTCTTCATTGATCTCTTTCCAATCGGCCAGAAAACGCGTACCACTTTCAGCAATATCTATCGGCCTGTTATCTACGTTGATCGGCAAACGTGCCAGCGCTTGGGTCAAAGTATCTTCGGCTGCTTTGGATAACCCGGCAATACGCGGAAACGTGACTTTAAAACTGACGCAAGGAATCGAATCACCTTGACATCCACCAGGAGACGCCATCACCACACTGTCCGTCTGGACAGCCAAGGCAGCCGGCTTCTCGCCTGACTTGTTGCAGGAGACCAGGTAAGCCAATAAAAAGAACGGAATAAGGTACTTCATGGCGCAGCGCTTGAAAAAACTTCTTCGAGTTTCATTTCTAATGCTGCACCGCGCAAGTTCTTGGCAATAATCTTGCCTTCGCGATCAAGCAGCAGCGAAAACGGAATGGCATTGATGTTATAGTCGCGTGCCGCCTGAGACTCAAAGTATTTCAAATCCGACACGTGCGTCCACGTCAGGCCGTCCTCCTGAATAGCTTTTACCCAGTCTTCCCGTGTGCGATCGAGCGACACGCCAAATATAGTGAAACCCTTGTCTTTGTATTTGTTGAAGGCCTTCACCACGTTCGGATTTTCCCGTCTGCACGGTCCGCACCACTTGGCCCAAAAATCAACCAGCACGTACTGGCCACGCAACGAGGAAAGGCTGATCACCTCTCCTTCCGGATTGGGTAGTGAAATTTCGGGCGCCAGCTGCCCCACCGCGGTGGCTTCCATGGTCTTCACGCGGGCGATAAACTCGCTGATGTAGGGCGAATTCGGTAACTCCGCCTGTAACTTTTCGGCTGCATCACGGTACAGGTCATAATATTCATCAGCATCCAGCATATTGGCCTGCAGTACTTCCATCACGGCCAGCGAAGCCGGTTGTTTCCGTACAAAGTCAGCCAGGGAATCTGTGCTGGCCCGACTGATTTCCAGGTAGCGCTCCTGCAGTTCGGTAATTTTCTTTTCATTTTGCTGTTGCACCGCCTGCTGAAACTCAGCCTCCAGTGATGCCACGGCCGGGTTATTTTGTTGGGCGTTTAGACGCTGGCGTACTTCATTCATGAAATCATGTTCGGCCGAGCCCTTAATTTCGGCAAAGCCGCTGGGCGCGTTGCCATCCACATTCACCTCCAGATTGGTTTTGTTGAGGATGACATTCACAAGCTGCTGATTGAAAAAGTTGATTTGATAAAAGGCAGGCTCAGGAACCATTACCGTCTTCGTGTACGTAAAATCTTCCTTTACCTGCACCGAGTCGCGTTTGATCACGGAGTTATCAGGCCTCAACTCGGCAAACACAATCCATTGGTTCTTCTGCGGGAAACCCACCTTACCCGAAATGGTCACCGGGTTTCCTTTCGGTTTTTCTTTCATGTTGCCTTGGCAGGCCAAAACGAACATGGCCAGCGCGCACATCCCTATCGTAAAGCGTATATTCATAGTGTGCAAAGTTGCAAAAATTCAGCGGCACAAACGGGCGACCTCACGACTTCTTCAGTCGCTGTAAAATCAACTCTTGTGTCAATCGGGGATCGGCTTTGCCTTTGCTGCGCTTCATCACTTCGCCCATAAACATGGTTACAATGGCCTTTTTCCCTTTTTGGTATTCTTCCACCTTAAGCGGAAATTCCCGAATAACCTGGTCGACCAGCGGTCCAAGGCTATCGGCCGAACTATCCTGAAGGAGATTGAGTGCATTCGCCAATTGTGCCGGATCGGCCTCAGGTTGAAGAACCCAGGCGGGGAAAATTTTCTGTGCGGCTGCCGTGTAGCTGACCTGGCCAGCTTCGATCAGGTTAACCAAAGCAGCCAGTTGCGCAGGCGTCAACGGGAACTTGCCGATTTCGATGCCTTTTTCGTTGAGGTACGACTTCACTGGCCCCATGAGCCAGTTGGATGCGGATTTGAAGGATGGGGTATGCTCGCACACCGATTGAAAATACATGGCCACGTCACGGTCATCGGCCAGCACACGGGCATCATACTGTGGCAAAGAATATTGTTCCATTAGGTGACTGACCACCTGCTCGGGTAACGCGGGCATTGAGGCGCGGATGGCGTTCAGCCAATCGTCCGAAAGCACGACCGGGGCCAAATCCGGGTCGGGAAAGTAGCGGTAGTCGTTGAGTTCTTCTTTGATGCGCATGCTGCGCGTGGTGTTGGCAGCCGCATCATACAACCGGGTTTCGGAAACCACTTCCTCGCCCCGCAAAACCACCTCGATTTGCCGGGCCGCCTCTACCTCGATGGCTCGTTGCACATGGCGGATCGAGTTCATGTTTTTCACTTCCACTTTTTTTCCCAGCACACCTGAACCCTGCGGCCGCACCGACACATTCGCATCGCACCGCAACGATCCCTCCTCCAGGTTGCCATCACAGATGCCCAGGTAGCGCACCATCTTGCGGATTTCGGCCAACACCGCCCCGGCTTCTTCCGAACTGGTGAGCACCGGCTCAGTCACAATCTCAATCAGCGCGGTGCCGGCCCGGTTAAAATCCAGAAGCGTTTCATCGTGCCCCTCCGCATGAATAGACTTTCCCGCATCTTCCTCCAGGTGAATCCGGTTAAGACTGATGTTTTTCACCTCACCCGACTTCAATCGAATGGGAATCAATCCCCCGCGACACACCGGTGTACGATCCTGGGTGATTTGATATCCTTTAGGAAGATCGGGATAGAAATAATTCTTGCGATCAAAAATCTGGTGGCGCGAAATGTCGCACCCACAAGCCAGCCCCATGCGCACGGCCAGCTCCACCGCGCGCTTGTTCAGCCGCGGCAAGGTACCGGGCAAGCCAAGTGTTATGGCACTGATATGCGTGTTGGGCTCTGCGCCAAAAGAGGACGCATCGCTCGCAAAAATTTTGCTCTCGGTCAGCAGTTGCGCATGCACCTCCAGACCGATAATCGTTTCAAAACCAAGCGACCTATCGATCATGGGTAAAGCACTAGCCTCAAGGCTTCAATATCTCTGAAGTGTCTGACGTTATGAGTATCCAACGGCAAATCATGGACTATTGCCGTGGCAGCAATAAAAAGATCAGGCTTATCAATTGATTTTCTCTTCGTCTTTAGAGCGGACACAATGTTAGTTGATTCCCTTGTTGCCTGACTATCAAATGGCAACACAACAAGGCGACTAACCAATTCCACCCAGAACTGTTGATGGGGCCTACTCGCTCCGTTAAAAATCTCAAACTCGGTGACTGCAGAAATGAATAGCTGATCAAAACTGCGGAAATGCGCAACCAGCCTTGAATTTGTCTTGTCTCTAACTCGAAAATATTCAATGAGAACAGACGTATCAATCATTAACCTCTTGTCCGCCACGATGCGATACTTTTTCGATTTTCCTCGATTATGTCCAGATCAGTCTTGTCGTAAACCGGGCCCTTCAGCAAAAAGGCAATAAATTCCTCTTTACCGTCTTGCGGCTCTTCTTGGTCCAACGCTGCTTTTATCCGAGACTTTTGAGCGGGACTCAAATTCCTGACCAATTCTAAAAGCCTTTGAAAAGGTATGTTTATTGGCAGTTCCATATCCACTCAAATATAATCTTACTTCGCCAGACTAAACAATGCCCGTGCTTTTGACAAAACGCTGTTTAGCCCCTCCAGCTTCTTCCCGCCCGCAGTGGCGAAGAATGGCTGGCCGCCACCGCCACCGTCAATTTCTTTGGCGAGTTCTTTCACCAGGTTGCCGGCATGATACCGGTTGGTTTGCGCGAGTTTCTCACCGATCATCACGGCTACCTGGGGCTTGCCATCCACTTCGGCAGCCAGCACCAGCAGCAAATCATCAAACTGGTTGCGCAGCGCATAAGCGATATTTTTCAACGCATCGGCATTGGGCACTGTGACGCGCTCAATAACGAGGTGATGCCCGTTGGCTTGCACGGCCTTGCGGGCCAGCTCCTCGCGAAGCTGGTTGGCCTGTTGTTGATGCACAGCCTCCAGTTTCTTTTCCAGGGCGTGTTTTTCCTCCAGCAGATTCTGAAGAGACGCCAGCGTGTCTTTCGGGTTCTTAAGCACGGCCTTGATCTCCTCCAGCACAGCCAGCGATGAATTCACAAACTCCTGTGCCCCCTCGCCTGTTACCGCTTCGATCCTGCGCACACCGGCCGCAACTGAACTTTCCGACACAATCTTCAACAACCCGATGTGGCCCGTGGCCGGCACGTGTGTGCCCCCGCACAATTCAACCGAGTAGCCGGGATCAAATTTGATTACCCGGACAAACTCGCCATACTTTTCGCCAAACAAGGCCATGGCGCCCATCGCTTTCGCCTTCTCCAACGGCACGTTCCGCTGCTCGCTCAAGGTAATGTTCTCGCGAATTTTTTCATTCACCCGCCATTCCACCTTTCGAATTTCTTCATCGGTCATGGCGGCAAAATGCGAAAAGTCGAACCGCAGTATCTTTTCATTCACGAGCGAACCTTTCTGCTCCACATGCTTACCCAACACCTCGCGCAGCGCGGCATGCAACAAATGGGTGGCGCTGTGATTGTTCATCGTCCGCCTGCGTTTTCCGGCTTCCACCTGCAACGTTACCGCAGCGTGAACATCGGCCGGCAGTTTCTCGGCAAAATGCACGATCAGTTCATTCTCTTTTTTCGTGTCCAGAATGGCAATTCGTTCTGCCCCGGACTGTAACACTCCGGTGTCGCCCACCTGACCACCGCTCTCGGCATAAAACGGTGTTTGATCAAAAACGAGTTGAAACAACTCCTTGTTCTTCTGCTTTACAGATCGGTATTTGACGAGGCGCGATACAGACGTCAGGCTTTCATAGCCCACAAACTCGGTCTTGACATCGTCACCGGTTACAATCCAGTCACCCGTTTCTTTGGCCGCATCGGCCTTCGAGCGCGATTTCTGTTTGGCCATTTCCTCTTTAAAACTGGCCTCATCGACCAGATAGCCTCTCTCGCGCGCAATTAGTGAAGTAAGGTCGAATGGAAATCCAAAGGTATCGTACAGCTCAAACGCCTGTTTTCCGGGAATTGAAGGTCTGATTGCGATACGCAACTGGCGAATGGCACTATCGAAGTCGTTGGATGATGCGGTTTGAAGACTATGCAAGAAATAACTGTCCGAGAATTGGGCTCCAATTGGCTTCGGTATTCTTGAACTGATGTGGTTAGCGATCTGCTGAATCTCAATATTCCTTCCATTTTCATCAGTTCTAGTCTTATCAAATCCTCGCTCGTTCCGTGAACGTATATATTCCTCACACTTATTGAGATACTCATCGTAATTACTCAAGAATACCTCCAAGTAGCCTACTCCTTTGTCGACCGTTCGCAAGAAAGAAGTTTCTTCCTCCAAAATTACACGACTCACGTATTCCAGCTGTTGATGCAACTCCGGAAACACGTCTTTCAATTGAAGGGCCAGCAACGGCACAAGCCGGTGCATAAACGGCTCTTTGAATTGCAGATAGGAAAAACCGTAGCGCACGGCTCTCCGTAAGATTCTTCGAATAACATAACCCGCACCCGTGTTGCTGGGCAGCTGGCCATCGGCAATAGTAAACGCTACCGCCCGAATATGATCGGCCATTACCCGAATGGCAATATCCGTCATCTCCTGGGCTGAACGGTTAGATTTTGAAGGCGTAGTGCCCGCATACTTCACCCCGGCCTGCTGGGCGATGAAATCCATTAACGGACGGAATACATCCGTATCGTAGTTGGACGTTTTTCCCTGGATGGCCATGCACAAGCGCTCGAAGCCCATCCCGGTGTCCACGTGTTTATCGGGTAGCGGCTCCAGCTTGCCGGAAGCCAACCGGTTGAACTGAATAAAAACCAGATTCCAGATTTCAACCACTTGCGGGTGATCGCTGTTAACCAGATCACGACCGGGCTTTTTATCCACTTCCGCCTGCGGTCGAATGTCGATATGGATCTCTGAACATGGACCGCACGGGCCCTGGTCGCCCATCTCCCAAAAGTTATCTTTTTTCACCCCGTGCAGGATCCGGTCATCGCTTACAAACTGCTTCCAGAGTTCTTTCGCTTCCTCATCCACCGGCAGGTTGTCACCTTTGTCTCCGCCAAAAACGGTTACATACAGCCTGTCCTTCGGCAACCGGTACACCTCCGTGAGCAACTCCCACGCCCAGGCGATGGCTTCTTTTTTAAAGTAGTCGCCAAAGCTCCAGTTGCCCAACATTTCGAACATGGTGTGGTGGTAGGTATCCAGGCCTACATCCTCCAGGTCATTGTGTTTGCCGCTCACCCGAAGGCATTTTTGCGTATCGGCAATACGCTTGCTCGAAGGCTGGGTGTTGCCCAGGAAGTAGTCCTTAAACTGCACCATACCCGAGTTCGTGAACAAGAGCGTGGGGTCATTTTTGCGCACCAGGGGTGCCGAAGGAACAATATGATGGCCTTTGCTCTTGAAGAAATCCAGAAAATGCTGCCTTATCTGCTTAGAATCCATTCACTCACAGTCTTTAACCGTACGAAAATTTGAGTAGTTTTACAGGTTATTTACCTGAATAACCCACAAATTTAGAGCCTTTTGAAGGAATTCGATGGCGCGACACAAATATTATTATAACCCCAAAACACTGCGCTACGAGTTGGCCAGGTTCCCGTGGGCCACGTGGTTTTTCCGCGTGGCGGGTGTCGCTATTGTCAGTGGTTTATTCTTTTATGGATTGCTGCTTTTGGTGAATCGTTTTACCGAAACCGAACTGGAACATAAACTGCGAACGGAAAACCGCGCGTTGAAGAACCACCGCGGCACCATCGAGTATGAATTGAATAACGCGCACGCAGCCCTGGCCTCCTTGTCGGGAAAAGACAAAGAAATTTATCAACGTATTTTTCTTACCCCCAAAGCCGAGGAGGCAGAGGACACAGGCGATGCACAAGATATCTTGCAAACGGATTTGGAGGGCTTTCACCAGGTGGCCGATCGGCTCATCAGTCAAACCGATGTAACGTATGCGAAGGCATCCCTTGCCTCCTGGAATTTCGCGCAACTCTTTTGGCCAAAGAAAGAAGATGTTTCGGAGTTGCAACAATACCCCACGCTCATTCCGATCCAGGATTTCAAGCTTAGTCAATTTGTCTGCGGTTTTGGTGAGCAGTTGAATCCCTTCAATAAGTTATTGTACCACCACGAAGGTGTTGACCTGGAAGCTGAGTTGGGAGCCCCGGTACTGGCGACCGGTGACGGGCGGGTAATAGCCGCAGTGCGACAAACTACGCCTTACGGTGAAGGCAATTATGTCGAGATTGAACATATCAACGGTTACCGAACCCGGTATGAACACCTGGCCGAGATCAACGTGCAGCGAGGGCAGCGGGTTCAGCAAGGACAAGTCATTGCTCAGGTGGGTATGACAGGCGAAGCTACTGCTCCTCACCTTCACTATATGGTATTAAAAAATGGCAACCCCATTAATCCTATATTATTCTTTACCGAGCAGATCGATGAGCACTCGTGGATTCAGTTGGCTGAGATTGGTAAACAAGTAAAACAAGCTCTTGACTGATGGCACGCATGCGTTATCACTACAACCCGGAAACCTGCCAGTATGAACCCATTATTCATACAGGCCGGCATTTCTTGAATCAGACCGGGCGGTTTATTCTTATCTGTCTGATCCTGGCTTTCGGTGGACTGGCATACTACCTTACCCACTATCCGAGCGTGGATGAAAACCAACTGACGCGCGAAAATCATGAATTGAAATGGCAGTGGGGTGAGCTGCAGAATGAGATCCGCCACGTATCGAACCAGTTGCGCGCGCTGGAACATGACGATGATGATCACTACCGGGTATTGCTCGCCATGAATCCGCTGGATCCGTCCATGCGCCTGGCAGGTGCCGGTGGTCATGCACCTGTACTGCTGCCGGCCGAGGAGTCAGTTTCCGAAATACTGGGGGCTTATGACTCCTTGTTCCGCCTGGGCAACCGGATTGAAGTTCACGAACAATCGCTGAAAGAACTGGAGGCGGAAGTAGCCGTAAAGGAGCGCCAATTGTCAACGCGGCCCGCGATGCAACCGATCGACAACCGCCAACTCACGCGGTTCAATTCCATCTTTGGCATGCGCCTACACCCCGTTTACCGGGATTGGCGTAACCACAACGGACTTGACCTGACTGCGCCCCAGGGTACGCCTGTTTATGCCACCGGTGATGGTATCATATCATTTGCCGCGTACAACGGGGGCTACGGAAACGTGGTTTATATCAACCATGGGTTCGGATTTGAATCGCGTTATGGCCACCTATCCAAATTCAACACCCAAGCCGGCCAGCAGGTAAAACGCGGAGATCTGATCGGGTTTGTGGGCAGCACCGGTGTATCCACCACGCCACACCTGCATTACGAGGTTCTGTACCACGGCAAATACGTGAACCCGATTAACTTCATGTACCGCGATGTAAAGCAGGAAGAGTACAACAAACTAATTCGCAAGGCGCCTACCGTACTTCCAGACAATAAATCTTCCGGGGTCGAGAGGCGATAACGATTCGGTTATTGAACGCCACGGGCGAAGCTTCAAACAGGTCGGCTATCTTTTTCTGGAACATCACCTTTCCGGTGGCTCCGTCAATCAACATCACGTGGCCCCGGCTATCCGCCAAAAAAATATACAGGTTGCCTTCGCGATCATACACATCCAACGGGCTGCTCCAGGCATAATGAGCAAGTTCAAGTTTCCAGCGCTCACCACCCGTTTCTGTGTCCAAGGCAACCAAAAGCCCTTTTTCAACCGAGCCATAACGAGAGAGGCTGGCCACCAGCAGATTTTTTGCCGAAAACTTGCCCAATACCGGAGTGGACAACATGCCGCCATTGACAGGGTGTGCGCCCCGAATACTGAAGCACGGATACTTCTTCTCCCAAACGGTAGTGCCTGTTAACCCGTTGATCTTTTTTAGAAACGTAAACCCTTTGTTTCCCTGAAGGTCAACCTCGCTCCCGGTATACAAATACGGAATACTATCGGGCACATCGAGCACCAAGGTTGCGTCTGTATCATCGTGGTTGTGATGAAACCAGACGGGCTGCAGCGTGGCAATGTCTACTGCCTGAATATTGCCATCGTTGTCGGCAAAGTAAAGTAAGTTGGCAAACGCAGCCACCGAATTCTCTACCCCCTGGCGAGTGCCCCCGGGTTTTTGGTAACGGTATCGATTAACGCGCGGCTGCACACGGATGAAGCCGATGTCGGGCTCATACTGGGTGTGAAGATCAGCGGTGTACAACACCCCGTTTTCACCAGCTACAACCAGGCGGTCGTTCACCGCATCCAGTAGCGGGGCCCCGTCAAAGGCACCCCACGTGCGGTGCGCAAACGGGTCGCGCCCATTGAGAGTGTACAATTTTCGTCCGTCAATAAGACTGAAAATCCGAAAGCCAAATTCACCGCTTCGGTTGATACCCTGACCACAATAGAGCAGCGGATACCCCCGCGGGTCAATGGCTGGTGATCCTTTGATTGGATTTTTAATGTTCACCGGTGGTCGTGACGGCTTTCCAGTCGCCAGATTGAGGAAATAAATGTTGCCATCCAGCGAAGGTTGAATGACCTCGGTAAAAGCTGAGTCCGCCTTAAGGCTTGCCGCGATTTTCATCGCCTGCCGCACCGAATCCGGCCACTGCACCACGTTCGGTTGGCCTGTCCACCCCGCACCACCACCCCATTCACGATCGGCTGTGGTCGAAAACTCCCATTGAACCACCAGCGAGTCGGGCCGCTTGTCTAAAAAACCCCAGGATGCCGTGTTACGGTATGGCCCACCCCGAAAGGTAGTTACACCCTTTAACGCTGAGTAGGTGTTTTGGTCAAACGAAGAGTATGCCTGTTGCGCACACAGGCTGTCCCACCAGTGCACCTTTGTTTCAAAATGTTTTATCAATAGAGTATCCGGCTTCGGTTGGGTGGGTTGAGCACGGCCGGACGAAAATGTAAGCGCACCTGTAACAGCGAGCCACCACGAAAACCGAAGGATCATTCGTCAAATATAGCCGGCAACACCAAATCGATGCAATGATCAACCGCGATGTCCACAAATTCACGTTGACATCTTGTTGATGATTTTTTTCAGAGCGCCAACCGAGTACAATTAAATTTATATTACTTTGCATGAAAGGTTCAAACCCAAACCTCAACCTAACACCGCTACTCGCTCCCTCTGAATGGCTTACAAAGAGAAAGAAATCGAGAAAATTTACTATTCCATCGGTGAGGTTTCCGAGATGTTTCATGTAGCCCCGTCCCTCATTCGTTTTTGGGAATCCGAATTCGACATTCTGCAGCCCAAGAAGAATCGTAAAGGCAATCGGCAATTCACGAAAGAAGATATTGAGAACGTGCGCACCATTTACCATCTGGTGAAAGAGAAGGGTTTTACCCTTCAGGGTGCCAAGGAGATGTTGAAAAACGATACCCAATCCGTCCGAGACAAGATGGAGGTGATCGACAAGCTAAAATCGGTCCGTACGTTCCTCACCCAGGTGCGTGATCGCCTGGCCTGAGCGCCTTACTACTGATCCGTTGCGGTGTACCCGCACTTCATCCTAACTTACCGGCCTCATGAGCGTTTCGACTGAGCGTTTGGCATTTTTGGCCCTCCATTTTGTACCGGGTGTGGGCAACTTTCTGGTTAAGCAACTGATCAGTTACTGCGGATCGGCCGAGGCAGTGTTCCAATCACCAAAGGGCAAGCTCTTAAAAATTCCCAACGTGGGTGAGGTTACCGCGCAATCCATCAAAACGGGTGCGCCCCTGCGCGAAGCCGAAGAAGAATTTGGAAAAGCCCAAAAGGAAGGCGCTGAGATTCTGTTTTACACGGACGACAAATACCCCAGCCGCTTGCGCGAAATCGAAGACGCACCTTCCGTCATCTACTGGAAAGGGCAGGCCAACCTCGATCATGCCAAAATCGTGGCGTTGGTGGGCACCCGCCAGGCAACGGCTTATGGAAAGAAGGTAACCGAAAGACTCCTTGACGAGCTGAAGCCACACCGGGCGTTGGTACTCAGCGGGCTCGCCTATGGCATCGACATTCAGGCACATAAGGAGGCGTTGAAAAACGAACTACCTACGATTGCAGTATTTGGCAACGGGCTGGACACCATCTACCCCGGTCAGCACCGCGATACCGCACGCAAGATGCTGGACCACGGTGGTTGGATCACGGAAAATTCGTTTGGCACAAAACCCGATGCGCACAACTTTCCTGCGCGCAACCGGATTATTGCCGGGCTGTGCGATGCCCTCATTGTTGTGGAGGCATCAGAAAAAGGTGGCGCGTTGATCACTGCCAATATCGCCAATAGCTATAATAAAGATGTGTTTGCCGTACCAGGCCCGGTGGATGGCCCTTTTTCAGCCGGATGCAATCAGCTCATCAAATCGAATCGGGCTAATCTTCTTACGGGAGTGGCCGACCTGGAGTACATCATGGGGTGGAATGCCGCAACTCCGGAGCCTGCCCGAAGCCCGCAACTCCAATTGCATTTGCTTAGCCCCGAGGAGCAACAAATAATTCGGCTGCTGCAAGAAAAGAACGCTCCCGTTGGTGTTGATGAAATCAGTTGGAGAACCGGTATACCGCAGGGCACGTTGGCCTCACTCCTTCTCACCCTGGAATTCAATGGCTCAATCAAATCCCTGCCGGGGAAGATGTACGGGCTGGCATGAACCCTCGGGTTGGCTTACGCATGATCCGATCCAAAAACCAAAGCTGCTTGAGATAAAGCCCGCATCAGCTCGAATTCATTGAGCGAAAGATTTTCGCCTTGCGCTTTCAAAAAGGAAACCACAGCCTCAGTTGCCAAATTTCCAACCAATTCGTCCTCTGCCATTGGGCAGCCTCCAAAACCTTTCAGCGCACCATCAAAGCGTTGACAACCACTCTTGTACACCGCTTCAATCTTCTCCAGCGCGGTAGCCGGGGCACTATGAAGGTGCGCACCAAACTCAATGGCCGGAAAAGCAGCGGTGGCCTGACTAAACAGTTTTTTGATCTGGTCCGGCCTCGATACTCCAATGGTATCCGCCAGTGAAATAATCGAGACGCCTAACGTTTGCAGAATACCGGAAAAGGTGATCACAATCTCTTCATCGTAGGGATCTCCGTAGGGATTGCCGAAACCCATGCTGATGTAGGTCACCAGCACTTTACCGCGCTGCTGGCAGAGTTCCTGGATTTCCGCAACGGAATTCAAGGCTTCACTGATTGATTTGTTGGTGTTGCGCTGCTGGAAGGTTTCGGAAATTGAAAGCGGAAAACCGAGGTAGGTTATCTCATCAAACATAACCGCCTCCCGTGCACCCCGTGTGTTGGCCACGATCGCCAACAGTTTGGTTGATGTGCCGGACAGATCCAAGCGCTTCACCACCTCAACGGTATCCCGCATTTGTGGAATGGCCTTGGGCGAAACGAAGCTGCCAAAGTCCAGCGTATCGAAACCGACCTTGAGCAGTTGATTGAGGTACGACACTTTCACTTCCGTAGGAATGAATCGCTCCAATCCCTGCATGGCATCGCGCGGGCATTCGATCAGCTTCATGGGCAATGACGTAAGCTCGTGTTCACAGAATAATAACGACAATAATCGGTGAAAAAGTCGATTTGTCTGCCATTTTGCGCATGATGTCCGCTGCGTGGGATTAATTCACGCCAAAAGCGAATGTAACACTATGCCGCTTTTCCCGTATCTGTTTTTTCAAGACCCCACCAGGAGAAATCACAGAGCCCGTTCGGTCGCTGTCTTTCAAGAGTAGTCCAAATTTTATTCCTTGCCAGTCCGTTCATCGCGTATGATCAGCATCGAACATCACATACCGTTGGCACCGTATACCACGTTTGGCGTTTCCGCCTTTGCCGATTCGTTTTGCCGGGTTACTTCCGTTGCTGAAATCCGCGAGTTGGTTGCGCAAGGTTGGTTTACGAAGCGTTTTTTGATACTCGGTGGCGGCAGCAACCTACTCTTCCTGGGTGATTTTCATGGCTTAGTGGTGCGAAATGAACTACTCGGACAGCGGGTGGTGCACGAAACCGAAGAAAATATTGTCATCGAAGTTGGGTCGGGCGTCAACTGGCACAGCTTTGTGATGCAATGTATCGATCACGACCGCGGTGGAGTTGAAAACTTATCGCTGATACCCGGCACGATGGGTGCGGCACCCATGCAAAACATTGGTGCCTATGGTGTGGAGGTGAAAGAAGTGATTGAAGAAGTGAAAGGAATCGATCTCTCGACCGGCCGTGAAGTGACGTTTACCAACAAAGAATGTCAGTTTTCGTACCGCGAAAGCGTTTTTAAAAACGCCTGTAAAGAAAAATTTTTTATCTCAAGTGTTACTTTAAGGTTGACTAAGAGAAATCATGTGTTGCGCACACACTACGGTGCGATACAAAACATTCTGGATCAACAAAAAATTACATCACCAACACTTCGCCACGTCAGTGATGCCGTCATTTACATTCGAAGCAGCAAACTTCCTGATCCGAAACAGATTGGCAATGCCGGCAGCTTCTTCAAGAACCCGTCCATCACCGTGGCGCAGTTCGAACAACTGCGGGAACGCTATCCGGAGATACCTTCATATCCATCTGAAAATCAATTAATTAAAGTTCCTGCCGGCTGGTTGATTGAACAGTGTGGATGGAAAGGAAAACGTGTGGGTCGTGCGGGTGTGCATCATCAGCAAGCCCTCGTGTTAGTCAACCATGGACAAGCCACAGGCGCTGAACTTTTTTCACTCGCAAAAGAAATTCAACGCGATGTGCGCGAAAAATTTTCAATTGACATCGCAGCGGAAGTCAACATCATCGAGAGCGCAAGTTGATGGAGCAGTTATGCATCAAAATGATCGCGCACATCTACATAAAAATTTTCGGTGACGTAAATTTTTTTTCAAAAATTTTTGCAGAATAAATTTTTGTTATACCTTTCGATAACGTTTAACAAATATCTTAACGTAAAACAGTAAAACGCTATGGCAAAGAAAGCAGCAAAAAAAGCCGCCAAGAAAAAGGCAGCTAAGAAGAAGAAGTAATTGAGTTAATCTCAATACTCTTTGCAAAGGGAAGTAGTCCAGGACTGTTTCCCTTTTGTTTTTTAATCAACTCGTAGTCGGTTTTTCACTTCTCGGTGCTCCAACGCTTCCAAATTTTCTACTGCAATGCTTCTCGTTTGCCTTTTTCCTAACTCGATTGGGAAAATTTAATCGTGCTGTTGCTTGCTGATGGCAATACCAGCGGTCTACCTTTGCCTCATCAACCCCGAAGACTATGGCGAAGACTGAATCCAAACCTGCCCCGGTAAAAAGCGAGAGCAAACCTGCCCGCAAAGCCGCGGCACCCAGAGCCCGGAAACCGGCCAAGGCCGCAGCACCGACTCTCCAACTTATTGAAAAAGCCGCACTGGATGCGCACGCCAAATTAACGAGTCTGAATTTGGCAGAAGACCTGCGTTCGGCTATCGAATGGTGCGTGGGTAGCTACCGCTACGACCGCAACCCGGTAGGGCTTTACGAAACCGTTGCCCGGGCCGTGGAAGTATTTCAGCAGGAGAAGGCGAAGAAAACCAAAGGTGTTACAGCACCGTTCATCGCGGCCCTCGAAAAAGCCCTGGCCACCCGATAACCGGCCTCAATCTGTCTTATAAGGTTAGATCATGTGCGTCACATTGGTGAGCGTGCCCTGATAGGCTTCGCACGCGACACCAAACCGCCTGAGAAAATCCACGCCCTCATCGCTGGGCAAACCTTTGTGCTCGGCATACGATTTGAAGAAGATCACACGCCTGATGCCCATACTGTAGATGATGCGTGAACAGGCCAGGCAGGGCGAGAGCGTCACGTATAATGTCGCCCCCTCTACCGAGGTGTTATTCTTGACGGCATAGAGAATGGCATTCTGCTCGGCATGCAGCGCCAGCGAACAGCCGCCCTTGGAGTCGCGCGGGCAACCCGTGTCGGGCCATTCCTCATCACAGTTATGTGTGCCGGCCGGAGGTCCGTTATAGCCGATCGAAATAATGCGCGTTTCCTTTGTCAGCACTGCGCCTACGTGACGCCTAATGCAGTGCGAACGTTTAGCCAGGTTAACGGCTAATTCCATGAAGATATCGTCAAAAGCAGGGCGTTCCATCCGGGTAAAGGTAAGCGTTGGCAAGGGGCACGGCAATGGATAGGGGTATGTGAATTGAGGCTAATTGATTTTCTTTGCCGCGTCATGTTAAGAATACTGCTTGGGATGTTTGTTGCACTGCCTTGCCTCGCCCAGGTAGAAGGCGCACGGCCAAGCCCGCTGGCCATGGTTACTGTGCGCTACAAGGATGCGTACGTCAAAATCACCTACAGCCGCCCGGCCAAAAAGGGTCGAACCATTTTCGGTGAACTGGTGCCTTTTAACCAGGTGTGGCGCACCGGAGCCAACGAAGCTACCGAATGGACCAGCACGCGCGATATCGAAATCAACGGCCAACTGCTTCCGGCTGGCACCTATTCGTTGTTCACCATCCCCCAGCCCAACCAGTGGACCGTCATCTTCAACAGCGATGTAGGACAGTGGGGCAGCTATAATTACAACACCAAGCTGGACGTGTTGCGACTTGAGGTTCCCGTGCAAATGCTCCGGGACGAGTCGTTTGAACGATTTACCATCGAATCCAAACCCCGAAACGATCAGGCCGACATCCGTTTGGCATGGGACCAGGTGAGTATACTTTTTCAACTTCAGTTCAAAGAACCCAAACCGTGAATAAAATCACCTTTTTACTCATGTTGACCACCACCCTGGCCTGCGGCCAGTCTGTAGAGGAGTTAAATAAGCGCAGAGGGTTCAAAAACATCCGGTTGGATTTCACTACGGACAGCATCAAGGGCCTGATCTTTGAAAAGGAGATTCAGGAGCGCAATGAATTCCCCGCCAAACTCTACCGGGTGGAGCACCCGGACTACGAAAGCATTGGCGGAGTAAAAGTAAAAGAGATTAAACTGAAATCGTTTCAGGATCAGGTTTACCAGATCCAGGTGATTACGGCCAAAGATCCTCGCATCATGCAGGGGTTGGAGAAAGCCTATGGCCGCTCGACCTACAGTATCCGCAGCGAAACGTATTACTGGAAAGGCGATAGCGTCAGCCTGGTTTACAAGGGCCACGGCAAGAACGCCATCAGCCTGATTTATTCCAGCAGCCGTGTGCACCGGCTGATGATGAAAGACAAAACGAGAAAGATTGAGGAAGTGGCGGAGGATTTCTAACCGGCCAGGAGTTACCTTGGCTTTTCCACCCCACGCACCTACGCCTTGTACGAAATCCGGTACACCAGATTTGCCTGATCATCGCTCACCAGCAGGGAACCATCCGGCAGCACCAGCACATCCACTGGGCGGCCCCAGGCTTTCTGGGTGGTCTCGTTAAGCCATCCCTGGGCAAAGGTCGAGTAGCTCACCGCTTTACCATTGGCATCCAACTTGACCAGCGAGAGGCGGTAGCCAATCTTCTTGCTGCGGTTCCAGCTTCCATGTTCGGCCACGAAAATCTGGTTCCGGTATTCTTCCGGGAACATCGTGCCCGTGTAAAACTTCAGGCCGAGCGGTGCCGTGTGCGGGCCCAGGTTTTGAGCCGGTACGGTAAAGTCCGAACACGGCCGTTTATCACCGAACTCCGGGTCCTTAATGGTTCCTCCGTGGCAATACGGATAACCGAAATGCATCCCGGCTTTGTCAGCGGTATTCAGTTCACAGGGCGGAATGTCATCGCCCATCATGTCGCGGCCGTTGTCGGTAAACCAAATGTTGCCCGTTTGTGGATGCCAGGTGAAGCCAACCGTATTTCGCACACCGCTGGCGAACACTTCCATACCGCTGCCATCGGCATTCAGGCGCGTCATGCTGGCATAGACCGGGTCTTCTGACTCGCAGATGTTGCACGGTGCCCCCACCGGCACGTACAGTTTTCCATCGGGCCCAAAAGCAATGTACTTCCAGCCATGGTGCGTCTCGGTCGGGTATTGATCGTAAATCACCTCCGGCTTGCCGGGGTTGTCGAGTTTGTTCTCCACATCGCGAATGCGTGAAATGCGGCTCACTTCGGCAATGTAGAGGTCACCATCTTTGAAGGCTACGCCATTGGGCATGTTCAGGCCACTGGCCAGCACCCATTTTTTATCGGCCACAAAGTCACCGTTGGTATCTTTCACGGCATACACCTTGTCTTCATCCCTGTTGCCGACAAACACAGTCCCACTTGGGCTGATAGCCAGCGAGCGGGCATTGGGTACTTCGGCAAACACTGAAATAGAAAACCCAGCCGGCAATTTGATATCGGCCAGGGATGGCTTGCCGGCATCCTCGCTGCTGTTGGAGCACGAGAACATGGCGGCCATAACCACAACAAGTATAAGGGTGAACTTCTTCATAGCTTTAAATTACGCGATAAGCGGCATAGATCGCCTTTTTCAACAAGTTCCGGAAACAAAAGTTTACCACTGGCGGTGATCGCGTTAAATCAGCCGACAACCCGTATTTTTGCGGCCGTGATTTCGGTAAACAATATCTCCTATTTCATTGGCGGCCGGCCGCTGTACGAAAATGCGTCCATGTTCGTGCGCCCCAACGACAAAATCGGCCTCATCGGCCTTAACGGCCGCGGCAAGTCCACGCTGCTCAAAATCATCAATGGCGAGTTAACGCTGGATGGTGGCTCGGTCAGTAAGTCGAAAGACTGCACCATCGGCTTCCTTAACCAGGACCTGCTCTCCTACCAAACCGATGACGCCATTCTCACCGTGGCCATGGAGGCCTTCAAGGTGGCTGTGGATACCCAGCGCCAGATCGAAAAAATTCTGCACAAGCTGGAAACCGAATACGAGGACAGTCTGGTGGACAAACTCACGCGGCTTCAAGAAAAGTTTGAGCAACTGGACGGCTATGCCATGCAGGCCAAAGCGGAAGAAGTGCTGGAAGGTATTGGTTTTTCAACCCAGGACTTGCACCGGCCCCTGCGGGAATTCTCCGGGGGATGGCGCATGCGGGTGATGCTGGCCAAGTTGCTGCTCGAAAAGCCGGCCCTGCTCATGCTGGACGAACCCACCAACCACCTGGACCTGCCTTCCATTGAGTGGGTGGAAAACTACTTACGTAACTACGATGGCGCTGTGATGATTGTGTCGCACGACCGCACGTTTTTGGATAACGTAGTAACCAAAACGGTGGAAGTAACCCAGCAGCAACTGGTGACCTATGAGGGTAACTACAGTTTCTACCTGAGGGAAAAAGAGCTGCGCGAAACCATTCAGCAAAACGCTTACGAGAATCAGCAGGCGAAAATCCGCCAGGCCGAGCGGTTTATCGAACGCTTCAAAGCTAAGGCCAGCAAAGCCAGGCAGGTGCAATCGCGCATTAAGGCCATTGACCGTATGGATTTGATTGAAGAGGTGGTGGACGACAGCGCTACCGTCAATTTCAAATTCAAATTCAACCAGCCCTCGGGGCGCCACGTGGTCACCCTCAAAGATATGTCGAAAGCCTATGGCGATTTGCAGATTCTCCAACACACCAACGCCTCGATCGAGCGGGGAGATAAAATTGCCTTAATCGGGGCTAACGGCCGCGGTAAATCAACCTTGTTGCGCATTCTCAGCGGCACCGAGCCGGTGGACGGTGAGCGCACGATCGGGTACAATGTGATCCAGGGCTTTTATGCGCAGCACCAACTGGAAGCGCTGCACGTGGAGAACGAAATCCTGGAAGAGCTCAAGCAAGCCGGCAGCGGCAAACCGGAACAGGAACTGCGCGGCATACTCGGTTGCTTCCTGTTTTCCGATGAAGATCAGTTCAAGAAGATCAAAGTACTGAGCGGTGGTGAAAAGTCACGCGTGGCACTGGCTAAAACGCTGATCTCCGAAGCCAACTTCCTGTTGCTGGATGAACCGACCAACCACCTGGACTTTATCTCGGAAAACATCCTGATCCAGGCCCTGCAACAATACCAGGGCACGTTTGTGGTCGTGTCGCACAACCGCCACTTCATCAGCCAGATTGCCAACAAGATCTGGTACATCGAGAATAAGCAGATCAAAGAGTACCCGGGCACGTATGACGAATACGAGTACTGGCATAAGAAGAATATCCTGAACGGCACACCCGATGCCCCGCCTCCGAAAAAGAAAGAGGAGAAGAAGGCCGAGCCCGCTCCGAGCGAAAAACAGGAGAACGACCGCAAGCTGAAAGCGCTTCGTCAGGAACTGAAGACGCTGGAGGAAAATCTGTCCTCGTTCGAATTGCAGAAAAAGACCCTGGAAGACGAAATGGCGAAGCCTGAGGTGTACAGCAACTTCAACAAGTTGACCGAAGTGCAGGCCAGATTCACTACGGTTGCCGATCAAATAAAGAAGGTGACCGCGCGTTGGGAGGAAGTAGCCCTTCAACTGGACGAACTCGAATGAGACTAACCACACTCCTGCTGCTGGTGTTAACCGCCCTGCCAGGGTTGCCCGCGAGCGGACTAGCCAAAAAATGGGAGTTGGCCGACCGTACTTATGAAGAAACCATACGTACCGTACAAGTGTACCCGGCCGGGGCCACGCCACTGGCACCAGCCGTGGCCGGCCTGCGGGCGCAAAACCTCGTGCTGGAGTTCGATGATCTGGTGAGCGACCGCGCCAGCTACTATGCCCGCTATGTGCATTGCAACTACGACTGGACCAAATCCATCCTGATGGATCTTGATATTCTGGATCAGTTCAACGAGTTCCCCATCAACGATTTCATTTACTCCAACAACGAATCTACACCCTACGTGCATTACACCCTGCGGCTGCCCCCGGTGAAGTTGCCGGGCAACTACGTGCTGGTGGTGTACCGCGAAGGCAACCGCGAGGATGTGTTGCTGACCAAACGCTTCATGATTACCGACACGCGCGCCACCGTTTCCCTGCAGGACAATCTCTCTGGCCGCGGCACGCTGTCCACCTCGAATCAGTTGCTCAACTTCCTGGTCAACTACCGCAATTTGGAAATCATCAACCCGCTGGAAACCGTGCACGTGGTCATTCGCCAGAACCAGCGGTGGGACAATGTGAAGAACAACGTGCAGCCGGCCTTTGTGCGGGAAGATATCCGTCAGTTGGAGTACCGCTTCTTTGAGCAGGACGAGATGTTTGCCGCGGGCAACGAATTCCGCTTCGTAGATTTCCGCTCCGTCAACTTTCCGGGTCAGAATACCGATCGGCTTGACCGCAAGCGCAAACCCTTTCAGTTGTGGGTCGCGTTTGACCGATCCCGCGAAAGCGAGGCCTACGCGCTGTACCGCGACCTTAACGGAGGTTATGTCATTCAAAACCTCGACTATGCCGATGGGCACATCACCGGCAACTACCTGTGGGTCACCTTCACGTTCAAATCTCCTAAGCCGCTGAAAGAAGACCTTTATGTGGTGGGCGCCTTTAACAGCTGGCAACGCACCGAAGACAACAAGATGACCTGGGATGCCGGGTTGGGTGCCTATCAGGGCACCGTGCTGCTCAAACAGGGCGTGTACGATTATCAATATGTCGTGGATGGGCCCCAGCCTTTTCAACTGGAGGGCAGCCATTACCAGACCGAAAACATGTATGAGATATTGGTGTATTATCGCCCGTTCCGGCCCAATGCCGACTTGCTTATCGGCTACACCACCTTACCGGTTAATCCGCGTTGATTACGCGTAGTTGAGTTCCTCGCTTTCAAGTTTTTTGATGCCCGAGGCCTGGGCCACATCCAGCATGCCAAAGCCCTTGTGGGTGAAATGGCCCAAACCGTTTTCGTAGACAAATTGCTGCACGGGCTGGGGCGCAAACAGCGTGAAGGGCAACGTATATCCCCTCACCTCGTACTTGATATCCGAATCATAAAGCGGATAAATGCGGGCGAATTTTTTATGGGAAGCCTGCAGGCGCTGGAGGTAGTCGCGGTCGGGTACCAGTTGAAATTTGTAGAAGCTGGCGAGTTGCTCGGCCGAAAACCGGCCGCTGTTTTCCATGCGGGTGATGGTATTGTCATACAGCAGGTCGCTGAACTCATCGGTCTCCGGCTGTATGAACCGCTTGCCACTTTCATCGTTAAAAGAGGCCGGCACCAGCACCAGGGGCGAGATGCACAGGTAGCGCATCGACTCACCTACGGTTACGGTCTCCTCCGGTTCGGCTGATTCCGGTATGAGTTGCAGATTGCCGATCACCAATTCCTTCTGGTCGAAGAGCACGCCCAGCAGAAATTTCAGGAACTCCCCGTTGGATGTCGAAAACACCAGCGTGACGCGCGAGGAGTAAAAGTGAAGCCCTTTGCGGCTGATTTTGGTCTGACCTTTTAGCCCGCTGAAGTTGTATTCGGTGAATTGAAAATACTCCGGGCGCTTGCCCAGCATGATCAACCCCTTAATGGTTTGCGCCAAAATAAATTGGTGGTGAAACGGAACGTATGCTCCCCGATTCTTCAGCTGAAAAACGAAACGTGTTCTCACGGATGATACAATCTAAAAAATGCCTACTGCCGGTTTCCGCTAAAAAATGAGGACGTAGCGGACAGCTAAAGTACACAAAATCAGATATATCAATCCAAGTACCGAAAGGAAAATTTTAAGTACTGGACTTAAACATTGAAACGGAAATGCATAATGTCCCCGTCCTCAACGACATACTCTTTGCCTTCCACGGCCAGCTTGCCTGCCTCGCGGCATCCTGCCTCGGTTTTATACTTCTGATAATCAGCTAGTTTGATCACTTCAGCTCGGATGAAGCCTTTTTCGAAATCGGTGTGGATAACGCCAGCCGCCTGGGGCGCCCGCCACCCGCGGTGGATCGTCCACGCCCTCACCTCTTTCTCCCCGGCTGTGAAGTAGGTGATCAGATCCAGCATATGGTAGGCGGCATGCACCAGCTTGTTCAGGCCGGATTCCTTCAGGCCATACTCCTCCAAAAAGACCTGGCGGTCTTCCATCGTTTCGAGTTCGGCAATCTGCGCTTCGATGGCGGCACACACCATCACGACATCCGCACCTTCGGCCTTTACATTTTCTTTCAAAGCCTCTACGTACTTGTTGCCGGTATGAATGGAGGCTTCGTCTACATTGGCCACATAAATCACGGGTTTGTCGGTGAGCAGCTGAATATCTTCAATAGCTTTTTTGTCTTCGGCATCCATTTGCACCGAGCGTGCGTTTTTGCCGGACAACAATGCCTGCTGATACACCTGCAGGGTGGCGAGTTCCTTCTTCATCTTGGCGTCTCCGCTCTTGGCGGCCCGCTCCACCTTGGCAATCTTTTTCTCCACGGACTCCAGATCTTTCAACTGCAACTCGGTGTCGATGATTTCTTTGTCGGCTACCGGGTTTACGCGGCCATCCACGTGAATGATGTTGTCGTTTTCGAAGCAACGCACCACGTGGGCAATCGCATCCACCTCGCGTATGTTGGCCAGAAACTGGTTGCCCAGCCCCTCGCCCTTGCTGGCGCCCTTCACCAGGCCGGCAATGTCCACAAACTCAAACGTGGTGGGTACCACCTTTTGGGGGTTCACCAGTTGTTCCAATATGCGCAGCCGCTCATCGGGCACGGCAATAACGCCCACGTTGGGCTCAATGGTGCAAAAAGGAAAGTTAGCCGCTTCGGCTTTGTTGTTGGACAGTGCATTGAAAAGGGTGGACTTACCGACATTGGGAAGGCCCACGATACCGCATTTTAAACCCATAATCGAATTTCAGGGCGCAAAAGTACGGGGATGACAACAAATGCCAAGCGTATGCGCGAATAAAGCCGTTCCTGAAAAAGACAAACCCCCGCCAGCCGAAGCCAGCGAGGGTCGCTCTCATAAAGGTTTAGGTAGAGAGTATCGTTGCCTGGGCGTTAATCCCACTTCAGTTCGGAGGCATCGGCCGGGGATTTGGCCTCTTCGGCCATTTCCTCGCGCGGGTGCTCAAACTGCGAAAAATCAACTCCGGGCATCAGGTCGTTTTTCACGTGGTTGACGGTGTTGTTCAAAGCCTCCACAAACTTGTGGAAATCCTCCTTATAGAGGAAGATCTTGTGCTTCTCGTACACGAACCCTTCGTCATCCTTGTTATAACGCTTTTTACTTTCCGTAATCGTCACGTAATAGTCGTTCGAGCGGGTTGACTTTACATCGAAGAAATACGTGCGTTTGCCGGCCTTCACTTTGGAGGAATAAATCTCATCCCTCCCGTTTTTTTGCTCTTCCACGTACTTAGTGGTTTAGGTTTAGGTGTTTGTTAGGTATAGGTGATTTCGAAGGTAGTATTTTGATTGTTGATTCCAAATCGCCCCCCAAAATTTTGGCGAAATACCCCCTGTTTAGAACGCCTCCACCCACCAACTGAACCGGCTTTTTACCATTTTGCAGGCGCATGGCTGCCCTCAATGACCTTCGCCAAACCGGCACGCTCGAACTGCTGGCCCGCCAGTTGGTGGAAGGCTTTATTACCGGACTGCACAAGTCGCCCTACCATGGGTTTTCGGTAGAGTTTGCCGAACACCGGCTCTACAACGAAGGCCAAAGCACCCGCTACATCGACTGGAAAGTATATGCCCGCACCGACCGGCTGTACACCAAGCAGTTCGAGGAGGAAACCAACCTGCGCTGCCTGCTGGTAGTCGATGGTTCACCTTCGATGTATTATCCGAAAGAGACACTCGCCAAGCTGCGCTTCAGCGTGCAGGCGGCCGGGGCACTGGCCTACCTGTTGCACAAGCAGCGCGATGCCGTTGGGGTCTGCTGGTTTTCCGACACCATCGAAGAGTACACGCCCATCAAATCGGCCGCCACCCACCTGGATAAAATCTTTAAGATCCTGGAAAACCGGGTGCAGCGGGGCGCCCAACACCTGCGGCCGACCAACGTGGCCAACGTGCTGCACGAAATTGCCGAGAAAACCCACCGCAGATCGCTCATCATCATCTTCAGTGATATGTTCGATCAGTCGGAGAATACCGATGAACTCTTTAAAGCCCTGCAACACCTCAAGCACAACCGGCACGAGGTGCTGCTGTTTCATGTCACCGATCATGATACCGAGAAGAACTTCAACTTCACCGACCGGCCCCACGAGTTTATTGATCTGGAAAGTGGCGAACGCCTGAAGTTAAACCCAACCGAAATCCGCGAACAGTTCGTCAGTCAACTCAGCACGTTTCACCAGTCGCTGAAGCTGCGGTGCACACAACTCAAAATTGATTTCATTCCCGTGCATGCCCGCGAAGATTATGTGGCGGTGCTGCAATCCTATCTGATTAAACGGGCGCGGATGAGGTAGGAAAATTTACGATTTAAAATTTAAGATTTGCGATTTAAGATTTGATTTCAGGTTTAGACTGCCTATCTAAAATTCAGAACAAGAAATCTGACCTCTAAACTCTCAAATCTTAATTCTCAAATCTCAAATCTAACTTCTCAAATCTTAATTCATTACATCACGACTGCAACTGTTCGTTATGCAGCCAGGCTTTTTTCGCCTGCAGTTCTTCCTTGGTTTCTACGTTGTCGGGGTCGGGCACGCAGCAATCGACCGGGCAGACGGCCGCGCACTGCGGCTCTTCGTGGAAGCCCGTGCACTCGGTGCACTTGCCGGTTACGATATAATAAAACTCGTTGGACACCGGGGCCTGAGCCGCCTTTGCATCCAGCCTGGTTCCGTCCTCCAGTTCTACTTCGGTCAGGGCCGTGCCGCCCGCCCAGTTCCAGTCGCGGCCGCCTTCATAGATGGCCGTATTGGGGCATTCCGGCTCGCAGGCTCCGCAGTTGATACACTCGTCTGTTATTTTGATCGCCATAGGCTACACAACGTCTTAATCCTGATAACTTCGCAGCAAAAATACTACCGAAAGGCTCAGGTTTCAAACAGCGGTGGTTCAACAAAAGTTTACCAAAATGCTGCTGGCTGATCGAATTCAAAGTTTTTCTGCTCTCGGGGCGCGCCTCCGGCAACTGCCGGCCGATACCCGTCAACAGCTCCAGAGGCTGGCCGCCAATGAGAACGCATGGTTCACCGGTGCTTCGGTGAGCCTGGCCCTGGCCGGCATTCAAAAATACCTTGAGCCCACCGCCTTGCAACGTTGGGCCGGTGCCTGGCCCGAACCGGCACGCCCCAGGCTTGTGGGCGTGGTGATGGCCGGCAACATTCCGCTGGTGGGTTTTCACGATTTGCTTTCCGTACTCATCAGCGGCCACCACCTGGCGGCCAAACTCAGCACACAGGACAGCGTGCTGATGAAGTGGATCATCGCCCAACTCACCGACCTGGGTGCGCGGTGGGCCGAACGCATTCACCTGGTGGAGCGGCTGAATACTATAGATGCCGTGATCGCCACGGGCAGCGACAATACGGCCCGTTATTTCGAATACTACTTCCGCACCAAGCCCCACATCATTCGCAAGAACCGGACGGCCGTGGGCGTGGTACAAGGCAGCGAAACGACCGAAGAACTCGCCCGCCTGGGGGATGACATCTTCAGCTACTTCGGGCTGGGCTGCCGCAACGTCTCCAAGATTTTTGTGCCCGAAGAATTTGACTTGCGCACCTTGCCGCCTGCGTGGCATGCCTACGAATGCATTGCCCATCACCACAAGTGGGCCAACAATTACGAATACCAAAAGGCCATCCTGTTGGTTAATCAGCAACCCTTCCTGGATACCGGATTTAGTATTTTGATGGAAAGTAAAGCGTTGGTGTCGCCCATCTCGGTGCTGTATGTTGAGCGTTATGCCGACCAGGCCGATTTGAAAAGTAAACTGGAAGCCGTGGCAGAAAAAATACAGTGCGTGGTGAGCGCACGCGGTTGGTACAACGGAAGCTTTCCGTTTGGCGAGGCCCAGTGCCCCGCGCTGACGGACTATGCTGATGGTGTGGATACGTTGAAATTCCTCTCCGGACTTGCCTGAGCGCGGTTAAAATCTCCGACTCAAAATCTCGCTGAGGATCACGGCCTTTTTTGCACCCTGCGGTTGGCGCAGCTCCTTGAGGATACCCAGGGCTGGCGTGGCCGCCTTCTTCTTTTCGTAGGCTTTAAACTGACCGAAACGCACCACGGTGTCCTCCACCTTCATGGTTTCTTCCAGCGAAGCCCGCTGAAACGCATCGGCTTTGGCCTTTTCGTACACATCGTAGATGGCGTCCTGGTTCTGATAGGTGTAGTCTGCCCGCTCGAGGGGTTTGGCCGGCTCAACCGGTTTGATTTCCTCCTCAATTTCATCGTCATAGTCCACTTCCTGCCAGGTATCGGCCAGCACAGGTTTGGGCTGGGGGGCCGGGGGCTCGGGCGGTGCCGGTACCTTGCCGGCCTGAATTTCGCGCAATAACTCCTCGAAGGTCATTGGTTTACCACTCGGATAATCAGGCTCATACGTAGGCTCCTGGCGCTGCCTGCGCTCCTCCTCCTGCTGCTTCTTGCGCTTGTTGTTGGCCTGCACCAACCACGAAATCACCGCGATGATGATGTAAATCCAGATTGAATCCATCGGCCGCAAGGTACAAAAATACCCGACTTTCCGGTTGATCATTTTGTGGATGAATTGCGCACAGTTGGCTTTTCAAATGTACCCTGCCCGTTTATCTTTGCCGACTTTGTTTTGAGGATTTCGTTGCGAAAACCCCAAACCAGACAACCACTACTACTCAAGCGAACATGCAATTATCGAAACTGGAGATCAAAGGCTTCAAAAGCTTTGCGGACAAGGTCATTATCAATTTTGACGAGGGGATTACCGGCATTGTGGGGCCCAACGGCTGTGGCAAATCGAACGTAGTCGATTCCATACGCTGGGTATTGGGTGAGCAAAAAACCAGTGCGCTCCGTTCCGAGAAAATGGAGAACGTGATCTTCAACGGCACCAGTGGCCGCCCAGCCCAGCAAATGGCCGAGGTATCGCTCACCATCAACAACACCAAGAACTTACTGCCCACCGAATACGCGCAGGTAACCATCACCCGCAGGCTTTACCGCTCGGGCGAAAGCGAATATCTGTTAAATGGTGTCGAGTGCCGCCTCAAAGACATCACCAACCTATTCCTCGATACCGGTGTGGCCTCCAACAGCTACGCTATCATTGAACTGGGCATGGTGGATGACTTATTAAACGACCGCGACAACAGCCGCAGGAGTTTGTTCGAAGAAGCAGCCGGCATTTCCAAATTCAAAAAACGCAAGAAAGAAACCTTGCGCAAACTCGAAGACACCGATGCCGACCTGGAACGCGTGGAAGATCTGCTCTTCGAGATTGAGAAAAACATGAAGAGCCTGGAAAAGCAGGCCAAGCAGACCGAGACCTACTACCGCATCAAAGAAGAATACAAAGAGAAAAGCATTCAACTGGCCAAGGTAGTGGTGCACAAGCAGAAAGAAACATTTTCAACCATTCAAAAGCAGGTTGAAAGCGAGAACGACCGCAAGACCCAGCTTACGGCCCAGGTGGCCGAACACGAAGCAGCCATCGAAAAGGCCAAGGCCGATTTACTGCAGAAGGAGAAAACCCTTTCCACCCGGCAAAAGACCATCAACGATCACGTAGCGAAAATCCGCCAGTTTGAGAGCGAGAAGCGACTTAAGAACGAGCGCCTGCGCTTCCTCAACGACCGCGTGAACAACCTGCGCGACCAGATCGACCAGGACAAGAAAAGCAACGAGCGCGCCCGCTTCAGCATTCAAAGCCTGGAAGCCGAACGCAGTTCGGCCCAGCAAATACTGGATGACATTACCGCTCAAGTGGAAGCCCTGCGCCTAGACTACGAAGGCCAGAAAGCCACCACCTACACCTTGCAGGGAGAGGCCGATGCGCTGCGCCAGTTGCTGCGCGCCCGTCAGGAAGAATCCTTCCAGATCAACAAGGCCGTAGAAATCCGCGAAATTCAGGTTGCCTCCTTCCGCCAGGAACTGGAGCGCACCGCCAGCGACACCAACCAGCAGAGCGAAAGCCTGGCCGAGTTCGAAAAGAAAATCGTGGTGCTGCAGCAGGAAATTGGCGAGAAGAACGGCTACCTCGAAAAACTCAAACACGAAGAAGAAGAAACCACCTTGCGCATTGCGTCCATCGAAAAGACGATTGATATGATACGCGAGGAGCTGACCGAAACCGGCCGCAAACTTGATGCGCGCCAGAACGAATTTCAGCTCACCAAGTCGCTGGTCGAAAACCTGGAAGGCTTCCCCGAAGCTATCAAGTTTTTGAAAAAGAACGTGGAATGGACTAAAAACGCCCCCCTCCTATCCGACATCATCTCCACCAGCGAAGAATACCGCGTGGCGATTGAAAACTACCTGGAGCCCTTCCTCAACTACTACATTGTTGATCACGAAGCTGAGGCGTACCAGGCCATCAACATCCTGAGCGAAGCCAGCAAGGGCAAGGCCAACTTTTTCATCCTGGATTCCTTCGAGAAGTTTCAGCCCTCGAACATCCAGATGTACCCCAACGCCTTCCCGGCTACGCAAATCATCGAGTTCGACCCGCGCTACACCAAGCTCATGGCTTACATCCTCGACCGCGTGTACGTGTTCGATGGCGATGTAAAGCAAATTCCGGCCGGTGACGATAACATCTTCATCACCAAAAGCGGCAACGTAACGCGCAGAAAGTTCAGCGTTTCGGGTGGCTCGGTGGGCCTCTTCGAAGGCAAGAAAATCGGGCGGGCCAAAAATCTGGAAAAGCTCGACAAAGAGATCAAAGAACTCTCGCACAAGCTGGACACCATCCGCCACTCGCTGGTCGACCGCCAACGCGAGCTGGAGCGCCTGCGCAATCACACCCTCAAGCAGCAGATTGACGAAGCTCAAAGTGCCATCCGCCAGGTAAATGACGAGTACATTTCCTTTAAAACCAAGAAGGAGCAGTTCTCGCAAATGCTGAGCACGGCCGACCTGCGCAAGGAAGATATTTTGGAAAAAGTAGACGCACTGCTGCGCGAACTGGAGGACCTGAAGCCCAAAGCGCAACTGGCCCTGCATGATGTGCATACGCAGGAAGAAAAACTCAACGCCATCAACCTTGACTACAACAGCCAGAGCGACATCCTCGGCCAGAAGTCAGCCGCGTACAACGAGCAGAACATCTTCTTCCACCAGCAGGAAAACCGCGTGAAGAGCATCGACCAGGAGATTCGCTTCAAGCAGGAATCACTGGAGCAGAGCACACAGCGCATTGCCACCAACTCCGAAGAGCTGGCGCGCAACGAAGACGAAATCCGTGTTACCTCCGAGTCGGCTGCCAGCCAGGATAACGACCTGGTGGGCCTGTATGCCGAAAAGGACGAACTGGAGAAAGGCCTGAGCGAAGCGGAGAAAGAATATTACAGCGGCCGGGGCGAAATCGATCAGTTCGAAAAAGATCTGCGCGAAATCAGCCACCAGCGCCAGAACATTGACTCCGTGCTAATGGAGTTGCAGAACCAGCTCAACGAAAGCAAGCTGCAACTCAACTCGGTGAAGGAGCGCCTCAACGTAGAGTTCAACATTGACCTGGATGCCGTTACCGGCCAGGCTACGCCCGAAGAAACCGAGGCACTGGCCCAGGCGGACGAAGAAAAACTGCGCGAGCAGGTGCAGCGCATCCGCGAGCGGCTGGACAACATGGGGCCCATCAACCCCATGGCCATGGAAGCCTATACCGAAATCAAACAGCGCAACGATTTTATCAACGCGCAGAAGGATGATTTGCTCAAGGCGAAAGAATCGCTCTTCAGCACCATTGCCGAAATTGAGCAGGTAGCCAGCCAAACGTTCATGGACGCGTTCATGAAGATCAAAGAACACTTCATCAACGTGTTTCAGTCGCTCTTCACCGATGGCGACATCTGCGACCTGAAGCTCATCGATCCGTCCAGGCCATTGGAGTCTGATATCGACATCATTGCGAAGCCAAAAGGCAAGCGGCCGCTCACCATCAACCAGCTTTCCGGTGGGGAGAAAACGCTGACGGCCACCGCCCTGCTGTTTGCCATGTATTTATTGAAGCCGGCCCCCTTCTGTATTTTCGATGAAGTGGATGCCCCGCTGGATGATGCCAACATTGACAAGTTCAACAACATCATCCGCACCTTCAGCCGCGACTCGCAGTTCATCATTGTTACGCACAACAAGCGCACCATGACGAGCACCGATGTGATTTACGGTATCACCATGGTGGAAAAAGGCGTAAGCCGCGTGGTGCCCGTAGACCTGCGCGAACTAGCCTGAAGAACCTGACCAACGTCATTGCTACACATGTACCCGCGGGGCTACCTTGCCGACATGAAAACGTTATCCGGTGCCCTAATCCGTTTTTGCCATTTCCTTAACGCCCATACCCGTGTGGTTTCGCGCGGGTGGTGGTTACTTGCCTTCGCTCTGCTGCTGGGTTGCACCTCCGCCCGTGTGCAACGGGCCTACGATCCTACCGTAGATTTCAGCCGGTACCAAACCTTCTGCTGGCTCAAAGGCTGCGAATTTGAAGTAAAGGGCCCCGCCTATTTACAGGATGCGGCCGTGCGCGAGCGCGTGAAATCCGCACTCGTGCGGGTGCTGGAGAAAAAGGGGTTGCGCTACTCCGACCAGAACCCCGACCTGATGGTGGGCTTCCAGGTAAGCATGCAGGACGAAAAAATGCTGGTTACTGAAAACCAGAGTGAAGACGTGGTGTACTCCATGGGCTTCCCGAAGACACGCGAAGTAACGTTACTCAGCGGCACACTGACGCTGCATTTGGCCGACCGCCAGCTTGGTGCCGTGGTGTGGCAGAGCAGTGTACACGGTTACCTGGAGCCCACGCCCGATCTTTCCGAAGAAAACATTCGCCAGGGCATAGAACTGGCGTTAAAAGAATTTCCACCGCGGAAAAGGAAGTAGGCCTCCCAACCGTCCCATTAAAAGTCTATCCTGAAGCGCGCGGAGCGGGATTATTTTGCAATCGGTTCAAATAATTTGATAATTGTTTTACGGAAACTGATCGAACTTGGATAATGGGAAGAGTTTAGACCATACGTTTTCCACGTTTTAAAAATACTTACACTCTTGTCCGACTAAAAATTTGATGGAGAGAATAATCAAGTTTTCTCGAAGGATTCACACATTTTTGTCGAATTTGAAAAAGGAACCCCCGGTCAGTTAAACCCAAGACTTAATGCAATGCCTATTTTGGTGTTTACGGGAGGACTGTGTGAACTTCTCCAGGCCTGGTAAGTATCTTTCAAAAAATCAAATAGCT